>Ga0307372_10003284_pt1 | contig 25931 bp, 20 predicted proteins | sample OX1MG_FD_202533 | JGI IMG/M metagenome (GOLD analysis project Ga0307372, IMG submission 202533) | Soil microbial communities from Risofladan, Vaasa, Finland - OX-1 | ecosystem: Environmental > Terrestrial > Soil > Coastal area > Acid sulfate soil | place: Finland: Risofladan, Vaasa | collected...
GCGACTTCCTACCACCCTTGCCGGGTTGCATTTGGTGGTGTTCGCTTGTCTCATGCTTCATCAATGGACGGCCTTTTCTAGTCCTTGACCAGTTTTTGAGTTCGAGTCCCTAACAGGCTCTAGAGAAAGTCCCACGTCGGCTTCCCATAACATACACTCCAAGCGCAACAACCACCATCAGTATACCAACAAAACAGACGCCATTCCAGCGGGCGATGCTCCAGCCATAGGCACCGAGGATCGAGCCGAGGGAGCCACCGATAAAGTAAAAAAACATGTAGAGCGTGTTGAGGCGACTACGTGCCGCCGGATTGAGTGCGTAGATGCGGGCCTGATTCGAGATATGCGTTCCCTGCGTGCCAAGATCGAGCAGAATAACGCCGATAATCAGACCCCAGAGCCATTGGCCCGTGAGCCAGAATGCGAGAAATGCCAGCAACACTGCTCCCAGCATGAAACCGGTGATGATACGTGGGTTCATGCGGTCGGAGAGCGTACCCACTGTTGATGCGGCTACGGCTCCCACAACACCGACCAGCCCGAAGAGTCCGGCTACTTCGCTGCCATAATGGTAAGGAGGAGTGCCGAGGAAGAATACGAGCGTGACCCAGAAGACACTGAACGCGCCAAACATCAAGCCACCGAAAACAGCGACCTCACGCACTATCGGCTCGGTTCGGAATAATTCCCAGAGCGAACGCAGCAGTTCAGGATAGCTCACATGCGGTCGCCGTTGCTCACCGGGCAGCAATAGACGCAACGCCAGCGCAAGAGCCAGCATAAGTATGGCAGCGATCCAGTACATGGTACGCCAACCAAAGGCGGCACCAACAAAACCGCTCACAGTCCGTGCCAGTAAGATACCTATCAACAAACCGCTCATGATGGCACCAACGACACGCCCCCGCTCGTGCGGATGCGCAAGGCTGGCGGCAAGCGGCACAATCACCTGCGGCACAACGGTCGTTATACCCACGATAAAGCTGGCAATTGCCAGAAATAGTATCGAAGGCGCGAAAGCCATTGCAAGCAATGAGATTGTCACACCCAACAAGGCCACGACAATCAGGTTGCGGCGATTAAAGAAATCTCCTAACGGGACAATCAACAACAATCCCAGCGCGAAACCTAACTGCGAAAGGGTAGCAATAGAACCGACCGTGCTATCGGAGACCACAAAACTGTGTGCAATATCGGCCAGCAATGGTTGAATATAATACAGATTGGCGGCCGTTAACGCACAGGCAACGGCCAGCACCCACACTAATTTCCGGTCAATACCCGGCGTGGTCTCTTCTGGTGCCTGATCTGGAGCATTTGAGGTCTGTATAACGGTTTCATCGGCCTGTTGAGATGACATGATGATAAATATCCTCTGCAATAGTATAAACATAATTACTTCGGCGCTCCGCGCCTCATGATAAGGCGCGAAGCGCCGAATAATCTTATGCCACTATTAAGAACATGCGCACAAAGGATGTTAATTCACGGCTTCGCTGACCTCGCCTTGCGTGTGGCGCAAGCCCATAGCGTAGCGCGAGATGAGCTGGCACTGCCCGGCGCTTATATTGCGCTCGCGTTCAGGGCATAGACATAGTGATCCCAGGAGCCGATATAGACCACGCCGTTTACCACCGTCGGTGAGCAGTACACAATGAGACCTCTCGTCTGGTAGCGCCACAGCTTCGTGCTGCTGCTGGCCGTGAGCGCATACACAAAGTGATCCTCGGAGCCGACATACACTACGTCATTGACCACCGCCGGTGAGGATGCAACAACATTCCCTGTTCGGTAACGCCACAGCAGCTTGCCACTGCTGGCTGTGAGCGCATAGACGCTATCATCATCGGAGCTAACATAGACGACACCATTGACCACCGTGGGTGTAGAGTCAATACTATTTCCTGTCTGGTAGCGCCAGATGAGTGTGCCAGTGCTGGCCGTGAGTGCATAGACGAAGTCGTCCTCGCCGCCGCTATAGACCACCCCATTGACCACGGTTGGCGAGCCATCAATCTGAAATCCAGTCTGGTAGCGCCACAATAGCGTCCCGGTAGTGGCCGTAAGCGCATACACAAAGTGATCAGTCGAGCCAACGTAGAGAACCCCCTTGACCACCTTTGGCGAAGAGATCACAGAATTTCCCGTCTGATAGCGCCACAGTAAGCTGCCAGTACTGGCGTTGAGGGCATACACATAGTCATCGTAAGAGCCGATATACACCACTCCGCTGACCACGGTGGCCGAGGACCAGACACCATCCCCAGTCTGATAGCGCCACAGCAGCTTGCCAGTATTGGCTGTGATCGCATACACATAGTCATCGAAGGAGCCGAAATAGACCACGCCGTTTACCACTGCCGGGGTGGAGTCCACAGCATTCCCCGTCTGATAGCGCCACAGCAGCTTACCAGTACTGGCATTGAGCGCATACACAAAATGATCTCCTGAGCCAATATAGACCACGCCCTTGACCACCGTCGGTGAGGAGTTCACGAAGGCTCCAGTTTGATAGCGCCAGCGCAGCCTACCTCCTGTGCCAGCAGCAGCGCGTTCGCCTGAGCTGGTAAGTGGATGGTGGCTGAGATGCGGGACGGAATTGCTCGAGGCAGAGGCTGACGGCAGCGGCCAGAGCAGCAAACTGCCCAGCAGGATGAGCAAGAGAGCAACACCGCGCTGGTATCTGGTCAGGAGTATCGTGTGTTGTGATCGTGTCATAGCATTTCTCCATGTGTTCTGCTGGTAGGAAGCAAACCTGCGGCAGACAGGATGACTCCTTTTGAGAAATAGCTCAGGTGTCGTGATGAACCTGCACCATGATGCTGTTCTCTATGTTGCTCGCATCCTCTTTGCGCTGATCAGCATACCGGGCGGCTTTGCCCCTTCCCTTACCTACGCTTACGCACTCAGGGCATAGACATACTGATCGTAAGAGCCGATATAGACGATGCCCTTCACCACCGTTGGCGAGGAGTACCAAATGTCGCTCCCCGTCTGATAACGCCAGCGCAGCGTGCCCGTTGAGGCGTTGAGCGCATACACATAATGATCCACCGAGCCGACATAGACCACCCCCTTGACCACCGTCGGTGAGGACTGAACATAATACCCCGTCTGGTAGCGCCATCGCAGCGTACCTGTGGAGGCTGTGAGTGCATACACATTATAATCAGCGGAGCCGATATAGACGATGCCCTTGCTGACTGCAGGAGACGAGTCAACCACATTTCCTGTCTTGTACCGCCATCGTAGCGTACCCGTGGCGGCCGTGAGTGCATACACATAGTCATCTTCCGAGCCGACATAGACCACGCCGTTGACCACCGTTGGCGAGGAGTTCACAAAGCCTCCGGTCTGGTAGCGCCATAATCGCTTGCCTGTACTGGCATTAAGCGCATACACGTAATCATCCTCGGAGCCGATATAGACGACGCCCTTCATCACGACGGGCGAGGAACTGATCTCGTTTCCCGTCTTATAGCGCCACAGCAAGCTTCCGTTGCTCGCCTTGAGCGCATAGACATACTGATCATAGTCGCCAATGTAGACGACTCCGTTCACGACCGCGGGCGAGGAGGCAATGCCATTCTGTCCTTGCGTCTGATAGCGCCACAGGATGGTCCCGTCGGAAGCTCTCAATGCATACACAGCCCCATCACCGGCACCGACATAAACCACCCCATTGGCCACTGCTGGTCTGCACACGATATAGATGCCTGTCTGCGTGCGCCACAACAACTTGCCAGTGGTTGCCTGAAAGGCATAGACGTAGCCGCCATTGCCCGAGCCAATATAGACCACCCCATTATCCACTGTGGGCGACGAGTCTATCAGGCTGGTTAGCTGGTAACGCCACAGGAGCGTTCCTCCGGTAACAGCCATCGTCGGTTTGCCTGAGCTGGCAAGTGGATAATGGGGTGGATGAAGGCCAGAAACCGGCGCGGCAAAAGCTGACGGCAAGAAGCAGAGCAACAGACTGCTCAACAGGACAAGTAAAATAGTGGTACGTATGCTCATGCGCACTTGAGTTTTCCATGCCGGGCAACCTGGCTTCTCGTCACATCGGGTTTTTGTGGCGTCAGTAATGTAGTGCGTCATCATTCCCCCTCCTTATGATCAATGTTTAGTATGTTTTTCCGCCCCTGGCAAGAATTTGGGTTTCAGATAATCCTCTCATTCAGCATAAAGACGATTTCTTCTCTGATAGGCTCATTCTGTGGGTCACACCGTTACCACTAATTCCCTGCCTCGCTTCCTGCTCTTTCTGGTTGGCACACTTATTGTCGGCTACTTTCACTGGAACGAATAACTTTCCCCTACAACAGTACCATCTTCCAGGGCAAATGGCAAGGGGTTAGATGATCCATTCCACTTGTTAAATTGCGAACCCCGCTCAGGGAAAGTTATTTCACCGCTTCGCTCACCTCGCCTTGTGTGTGACGGAAACCCATGGCGTAGAGCGAGGCGTACATGCCGTTGCGCTGCAAGAGTTCCATGTGCGCTCCCTGCTCGACGATACGTCCGGCTTGCAGGACAATGATACAATCGGCGTCCTTGATGGTCGAGAGGCGGTGCGCGATGACAAGGGCAGTGCGACCACGCAAGAGTTGGCGCAATCCCTGCTGCACCAGCATTTCCGTGAAGGTGTCAATGTTGGCGGTGGCCTCGTCGAGGATGAGGATGCGCGGGTCGGCGAGCAGGGCGCGGGCAAACGAGATGAGTTGACGCTGACCCACGCTCAGGTTGCGTCCACGCTCGCGAATGAGCGTATCGTAGCCTTCTGGCATACGCATAATCAGTTCGTGGACACCGACGGCTTGCGCCGCGGTGATAATCTCGTCGTTGGTGGCGTCGAGACGACCGTAGCGGATGTTGTCACGAATGGTGCCGGTAAAGAGGAACGGCTCCTGCGGCACAATGCCAATCTGGCTGCGTAAGGATTGCTGCGTTACATCGCGGATGTCGTGACCATCAATCAGGATCGCGCCCTCTTGAATATCGTAGAAACGCGCCATCAGACCGGCGATGGTGCTTTTGCCAGCACCTGTCGGCCCGACGATAGCGTAGGTCTGACCCGCTTCAATTCGCAGGTTGAAGTCGTGCAAAACTGGCAAATTCTCCAGGTAGCCGAAGGTCACGTCGCGAAATTCTACGGTTCCTGCTATTTGCGGTATCTGCTGTGCGCCAGGGCGGTCGGATATCTCGACAGGCATGTCCAGAATCTGGAAGATGCGCTCAGCCGCGACACCGGCACGCTGCAACTGTGTATATTGCTGGCTCAGCTCGCGAATGGGGTCAAAGAAACGGTTGATGTAGAGCGTGAATGCTATCAACGTACCGATCAGTAACGAGCCGTGCATGACCAGATAGCCACCGTAGACCAGCGTAAGCGAGATTGCCAGCGCCGCCACTACTTCCACCAGAGGCAGGACAAGGGCAGCGATACGGCTGGCTTCCAGGTTGGTATCGCGGTTATAGGCGTTGAGTAGCTCAAACTCGGAGCGGTTGCGATCCTCGCGGGCGAGGCTCTGAATCACGCGCATACCGGAAATGTTCTCTTGCAACGTCGCGTTCACCTTCGAGATGGCGGCGCGGGTGCGGCGAAACGAACGCTGCGCGAACCGTTGCCAGTAAGCGGCAATCACTATCATCACCGGAATTGCGACAAAGGAAAGCAGGGCCAATGGCACGTCCATAATCAACATGGCGACAATGATGCCAACCAGTGAGAAGAGCGAACCGAGAATGGAAAGCAGACCCGAACTCAGCATGGATTCCAGGATATCTATGTCGCTTTGCAGACGCGACATGACACGCCCAATCTGTGTGCGATCATAAAAGCCGAGCGAGAGCTTGTGCAGGTGCGCGAACATATCCGAACTCAGATGGAAGAGTATCTGTTGACCGGCCCAGGACATGGTCCATACTTGCCAGTATTGAGCCTGCCACATGGCAACATTGACCACAAGCATGATGATGCCGATAATCGCCAGACCGTGCAAGTCACCACGCGTGATATACTGATCAATTGCCAGGCCAATCAGAAATGGCGTTGCCAGGCTGAATACCGTATAAAGCAGCATCAAGACGATACTGGTAATCGTTGACCCCCGATAGCGTGCAATATATGGGGCAAAGCGCCTGGTCAGATACCAGCTAAATTTGCCCGACTCGTTCTCGTCGGAGTTCTCCAATCTATTCTCGCGCCAAACGGTGCGTGATTTGAACGCGGTATATGAAGCGTTTTTAGCTTTCATCGCATCACCTCCTTCTGCCGACCTTGTCCGCCTATGCTATCCGTTCTATTTGTTCTGTCTTCTTTATCCAACTGAAATTCGGTCTCTACGATCGTTTCTATTTGCTCCATATTGCTCTCGTTATGTTCCTGCGCCTCCAGCAAGCGGGCCTCAAACTCCTCTTGCTCGCGCAACTGCACATCGTAGAGTTGCGAGTACAGACCACCAAGTGGCAGCAGCGTCTCGTGCGTACCACGCTCGACGATGTGCCCATGTTCGAGGACGAGAATTTGATCGGCGCTCTTGATAGTACGCAGGCGCGAGGCCACGACGAAGGTGGTGCGACCGCGCATAACGGCATCCAACGCCTGTTGAATCAGGTACTCGGTCTCCATGTCCACGCTTGAGGTTGAGTCGTCGAGGACGAGAATGCGCGGGTCGAGCAACAAAGTACGAGCGATGGCAACGCGCTGTTTCTGGCCGCCGGAAAGCGTGACGCCGCGCTCTCCCACCCAGGTATTGTAGCCATCGGGCAGCGTCAAGGCGAAATCGTGGATACGCGCAATCTTCGCAGCCGTGATAACTTGCTCTTCGGTCGCGTTCGCCACACCGTAAGCGATGTTGTCGCGCAAGGTGGCATTGAAGAGGAAGACATCTTGCAGCACCAGACCAATGTTGCGGCGCAACGACTCCAGGGTCACGTCGCGCACATCTTCACCATCTATGGTAATGCTCCCACTTGTCGGGTCATAGAAGCGCGGCAGCAAGTGCAATATCGTACTTTTGCCACTGCCCGTGGCTCCCAGCAAGGCGATTACCTGACCGGATTGCGCATCAATGTCAATATCATACAGCACCTGCGGCCCTTTGCCATAGGCGAAAGAGACGTTTTCAAAACGCACATGCCCTTCAATGTTATCCAGCGCCTTTGCATCCGGCGCATCAGTCACCACCGACTCGGTATCCAGCACGCCGAAAATGCGTGCGCCGCCCGCGAAGCCGCGCATAAACCATGTGACAACGTAGCCGAAGGAACGCACAGGGGAATTCAACAGCAACACATAGGTTGCTATGGCGGCCAGTGTTCCCAAACTTAGATGATGACCAATCACTGCGACGCCGCCAATCCAGATGAGCAGCACGGTAATCACGTTGATTACCAGCACCATCAAAGGCTGATTCCAGGCTGAGAGGCGCATGGCGCTCAAGTTGAGTTCGCGCAACTCGCGATTCTTGGAACCGAATTTGTGTATCTCAAAATCTTCACGGGCGAAGGATTTGACGACGCGCATACCACTGAGACTCTCCTGCATAATTGTACCCAGAGCGCCATTCTCGTTCTGCACTTCGAGCCACAATGGACGCAGACGGCGGGCCACCTGGATACCGAGCAACAGTATGAGCGGCACACTAATTAATGTCACCAGTGCGAGGTAGACATCGAGTGTCAGCAGGACGATGGTGATGGCGGCAAACGTTACGATGGCGACAAGCGCACGCAAGAGGCCCATCGGAATGAAATTGCGCACGGCCTCAATATCTACCGTTAAGCGTGACATAAGTTGCCCCGTCTCGGATTCGTCGTGGAAGGAGAAACTGAGATTTTGCAGGTGGTCATAGACCTGGTTACGCAAATCGTAGGCCACCAGACATGAGACCGCCTGCGACAGATAGCCCTGTCCATAGGCGAAAAGACCGCGCAAAGCGCTGACAACAAGAATAGCGACGGCGGCGAGCATTAGCATGCTCAATTGGCCGTGTTGCAGGCCAGTATCAATAATCCAACCCAACAACCAGGGAACAATCAGCGAAAAGAGGGTTGAAAGTCCCAGGCAAAGCACCGCGCCCACCGAAGGTTTCCAGTGCGGGCGCAGCAGACGAATAATACGCACAAGGATATGTAAGTTCTCTTTCCACAGATTCATAGACATGAGTGTTTGCGGCTTCTTTTTTTTTGATGGCATTCCCCGCTGGACCTTTCTTGCTATAGCTGGAGGGGGTTTCAGGTACCCGCAAGAGATACCCCTACTATACGCGATGCTTGTTTGGTGGATGCATCAATACAAATATAGTAGGGGTATCTCTTGCGGGTACCCTGGATAGCTTTCTCTCGTTCTAAAACAGTCTGTTTAGTATATACGCTAATGGGTGACATAAAGGTGTCAGTCTTTCACGAGTTTTCCAACATAAAAGATATTCTCATCATGCCCGATAATTCATTGACGCACGCGCCGATGAAATTATTGGGCATGATGAGAATATCTTTTATGTTAAAATAACACTATGCAGAAAACAGAGCGATTGTTGGCGATTACATTACTACTGCAAGCTCGCGGCAAAATGACGGCAAAACACCTTGCGACCATCCTGGGCGTCTCAACACGTACCATCTACCGCGATATTGATATACTCTCACTGGCGCATATCCCCGTGTCAATGGACTACGGACCCGGCGGCGGCTACTTCCTGCCCGACGACTTCCATTTTGAGTCGGCAATTTTCACCCGCGAAGAGGCTGTCTCGCTGGTTCTGAGTGCTGATATGGCGGGCAATTACAGCCTGTTTGCCGACGATGATGAACTCCAGCGTGCGCTTTTCAAGCTAGAGGCAACACTGCCTGAAAAGTATCGCAATGATGTGCAACAGGCACGTGAGCATATTCTTTTTGATACAGGAACCTGGTACAGCCAACCCAAAGGTATGCCCACTTATCTGGAGACTATTCGTTTGGCGGTGCTGGGAGCATTGCAACTTGATATCCTCTATCCTTGCGACACGCGACCGGGCATGCAGTGGCGGCGAGTCGAGCCATATGGGCTTGTCTTTAAAGGGTTGCCGCGCCAGCGTGTGCGAGTCGGTATCTGGTACCTCGTGGCCTTCTGTCACTCTTGCCGGGAGATATGCGCTTTTCGTGTCGGCTACATTGAACAATTGAATGTGGGACAGGACAAAGCAACAATACCGCCCGATTTCGATTTGAAAGCTTACTGGCAAAAGGCGCGTATACAACTTGAGGAGCAACAATCCTTTACCTTCCTTCTGCATGTCGCTCCGCCAGCACGCTCCGGCCTTCCCGGCGACTATACGCTTCTGAACGAAGAAGCGGAGGGTGGTGCCATCATCCGTGTCAATGTCGAATCTTTCGCCGCCGCTGTCGCCTATACACTCGCTCTCGGTATGAATGCTACGGTTGTCAGCCCGCTAGAAGTGCGAGAGGCTGTAGCAGACATGGCAAAAGGGATAGCGAAGATGTATGGAATGTGAAGGGTGATGCCCGTTTAGTGGGACTCAGATCGCAAGGTATCCAACATCAAAGGACGACGGACGCCCGTCCTCCTTTGTATGCGCCTGAACCTTTGTGGGCGTCCGTTGTCCTCATATACGTTATTGTGATTCGCCACCACTGCTACCAGGCGCACTCGTAGTCAGACCTTGTATTGTGCCGCTCACCTGTTGTTGGGAATTGACACGCACGTCTATACTGACATTCAGTTGTCCACTGGCCGTTCCCATACCGGTGAGCTGAGCAGTCATGCGCCATTGACGGTCGGCATTGAGGGTGGTAAGAGGTCCGCTATAGAGCGGCGTTTGCGCGTTAGTACCAAGCACAACGTGCGTGTTCGTAATATTCAAACTGCCGTCATCACCGCCGGCCTGGCCTTGCAAGGTAATCTGCAATACGCCGCTAGCCCCTTGACTGAGGGTCGAGTTGATCATGAGCGTGACATTGCCATTGCTATCGGGACCGCTCTGCGTCAACGTTCCCTGGATTTGCGCGGTGAAAGGCGGCGCAAACGGGGATGATGATGATGGCGATGTCTTTGATGATGCTGAGCCATTCGCCGCGGCTAAGACTGTTGAACCACCGGAACCCTGTCCATTGTTGGCGGTCGTATTCCAGCCAGGTTGCAAAGGCCCCAGCAGCGTCCAGAGGGTGCCGATGAGTGTCACGACAATAACAGCCGTGGCGAGAACGGGATGGGAGCGGCTTTTCGCCGTGGTCGGTTTGATCAGGCGTTGCCAGAGCAGTGAACCGACGATGAGTACGCTGCCACCGTAGATGAGAACGCCCCACCATGTGCGCGTATCGCTGCCGGTTGCGATACCATGAATCGTGACAAGTATGAACGCGAGCAGCGTGAGTACATGCAAGCCCCGCCACAATTTGTAGCCAATCCACGGGCGTAGCCATGTGCTAATGCCGATAGCGATACCGAGATAGAGGGCGATAATACCGAAAGCCATCCATAAAGGACGATAGTGACTGACAAAGGGCAAAAACACTTCGGCCCACCCAAAGCGCGTAAACGGGTCAACCCAGACAGCCAGCACGTGAATACCGATAAAAACAGTGCCGAGCAAGGCAAGAAAGTTATGTAATTCACTATTAATAAGGCGCGGCCATTTCGGCGATTGCCAGTGCATGGTTAATGCTAATCCAACCGCAACCGAGAGCATCATCAATATATATGCAGTAAAACCACCTGCCCGCGCCACATCCCAGGTTACTGATGGCCAGAGACTCATAGATTATTGCCTCATTTCTGTTCGCTCGTCTTCTTTATATTTTGCATATGTTGCGTCAAGAAACGCGGGAACTGGAGACTGGCCCCTGCGAAGTACCACTGCTCCCAAAATTATTCCCACCCTGCTGTTGTGGCTGCTGCTGAAAAAACCCTCCCTGGTTAGCAGGAGCAGCCTGTTGTTGTGTGGCACTGTTTGTGGCAGACTGAGAGGTCACGCCGGTTACATGCGCCACAGCCAGTCCACTGAAGACGCCGAAACACACTACCGAACCGATGATCAACCATTTCTTAAAGGTTCGCACAATGGCAAGTGCCTGCGCTTTAGAGGTCCGCGCCACGTTTCCTTCCTTACGGCGCGGAGATTGTGGTTGAGGACGCACGCTAATTTTTTCACCCTGGGCATAGGCATTGTTCTCAGCAGTCAAGGGAGGTGACGGATACCCCCGGTATGCCGGCTGTGCTGGATTCGGTCGGTTTGGCGGGTACGCCGATTGTGGCGGATATTGCGGGTTTGTCGGGTACGCCGCTTGTGCTGGATATTGTGAATTTGGCGGGTACGCCGCTTGTGCTGGATATTGTGAATATTGTGGATACTGCGGAATATACTGCCTGGAATCAGGCTGATTGGGCTGTGATTCTTGTCTATACATATTTTCTGCGTCTGGATCGTACACTGTTAAACCCCTCCGACAAATATTCTTACCTATTTCTTGAAAATAGTTGCGCGGTCCATGATTAGCGAACCTGAGTATAGTGTACTCTCTTTCGCCAGAAAAAGGGTGTGAAATCTGTAAAATGTTTGTAAGAAAAGGGTCAATACCAGAGCAAATGGCGCAATCAGCCGACTGAATGGGCCATTTGCTCTGGTGTTGTGAATGTTAGTGATGTCGAGGCTGCTCTCTGGCGAAGCGCGGGCAATGCTCAATAGCGTACTCGTACCACTCTTGCCAGTCGTCATCGGTAAAGGGGTCGCCGGGATTGCCGTGCGACTGGCGCATCAACCACTGGCAGAGCGCGTAAGTGATCAAGAGATCATCTTTCAGCGCGGTCTCAAAATCGGCATAGTCGAGATAGTCCGATTCGCGCCAGCCAGCGACTTCACGCGCTGCTGAGTTTGTCTTTGCAGGGGAAGAGACGCTACATTCTATAGTACAACGCTATTGCAGAAACGTATGGCTTTTTGTATGAAGGAGATTTCTATGTTGATGCGCACGCCTGGTCGCAGCGATTTGCAGGTGGCGGCACTTTGTCTGGGCGGCAATGTCTTTGGCTGGACCACCGATGAGCAGACCTCGTTCGCTGTCCTTGACGCCTACGTTGAGGGTGGTGGGAACTTTATTGATACGGCAGATACTTATTCGACCTGGGTGCCGGGACACGAGGGCGGTGAGTCCGAAGCGGTACTTGGCCGCTGGATGAGCGCCCGAAAAAACCGCGATCGCATTGTTATCGCAACAAAGCTAGGCAGCCGCATGAACAACGACCCACACAGGCAAGGACTTTCGCGGCAATATATGCTCAGGGCCGCCGAAGACTCGCTGCGGCGGCTGCAGACAGATTATATTGACCTCTATCAGGCACATCGAGACGATCTGGATACGCCGCTCGAAGAGACAATGGCGACATTCAATGAATTGGTACAACAAGGCAAAGCACGCTACATCGGCGCATCGAATTACAGTGCGGAAAGGTTAGCTGCCGCTCTGCAAGTGAGCGACCAGCATGGCTACGCCCGCTATCAGACGCTACAACCCCCGTACAGCCTCGTCAACCGCGAGGAGTACGAGCGCGACCTGAAGCAACTCTGCATTGGGCAAGGACTGGGCGTCATCACCTATTCCTCACTGGCAAGCGGTTTCCTCTCAGGGAAGTACCGCCAGGGACAGGTGATACCTTCCTCACCGCGTGCGAAGGGTATCCAGCAACGCTATATGAATGAGCGCGGCTTCCGCATCTTAGAGCTTGTAGACCGCGTAGCTGCCGCGCACAACGCGACGCCATCACAAGTCTCGTTGGCCTGGATTCTCGCTCAACCAGATATTACCGCGCCCATCGCCAGCGCCACCTCAGTAGAGCAGATGCGCGAGTTGCTCAGTGCCGTCTCGCTCAAACTCACGAATGAGGAAATGCAAGCGCTTGACCGGGTAAGCGCATATCAATAAGAGCGTAGTTTCTTTATGGCTCATCAACCGGGTTATCAACTCCATTTGCGGCGTCATCACTGGCGGCATCTTGTAGTTCCGGGGGAACTGGCAGCAACGGCTGTGGCCCGGCTGACTTATTCAATGCACTTTTGTTTTTATCAAGCCATTGCATCAATTCGTATGCCTCGTGGGCAGGGAGAGTGATGCGCGTGCCAGGGCCGATAATATCAAGCGTACCCTGTTCATGTAACTCAACCATATGTGTTCCCAGATCGCGAGTTTCCATCTGATATCTATCCTTTCTCTGCTTCTTAGCGTTTTTTGCGCATGGAAGGCGTTGCGCCTGTTGCTAGCAAGCCAACATCCACCAGTCCAGGCAGGCTGTTACTCAGCGTAACAAGCGGGACGTAATAGCCCGGTACGATCACTTCGCGTCGCGGCTTGACCACCAGATCGGCGATGGTGCGTGCCACCACATCTGGCCCCGGCATGGGGAAGCGTGAACCGCTACTCAGTGATGTGCGAATATAGCCGGGCGAAACCACTGAAGCCGTCACACCGGTTCCTTGCAGTTCACGCCGCAACGACAGCATAAAGCCGCGCAACCCGAACTTCGTGGCCGAATACATGGAACTGATAGCGATATGACCGGCGACAGAGGCAACCGAGATAATCGCACCATGCCGCCGCTCCAGCATACCAGGTAGCACGGCGTGCGTTGCCAGGATTGCTCCGCGGAAATTGACATTGATCATGTGGTCAATGCGCTCGACCGACTCGTCGGCAAATGGCACCTGCCAGCCAACGCCGGCATTATTCACCAGTACATCTACTCGGCCAAAACGTTCCACCACCTGCTCTACCAGTCGCGTAATCTGTGCGCTATCGCTGATATCGGTTGGTATGGCAACGGCATGATTACCCGCGCCAGTAATTTCATCCACCTGTTTCGCCAATTCGGCTTCGCGCCGCGCCGCCAGCACCACCTGCGCCCCATAGTGGGCCAGTTCCTTCGCGGTGGCCGCGCCGATACCCGAACTGGCACCGGTCACGATGATTACCTGATTGCCTAATACACGTTCCAGGGCATCCGTTCGTCTCTGCTCTTTACTGATTTTCGTCGTATTCATACGCATTGCCTTTGTCTTTGAAATTTCCAAACTGGAATAGCACTGTGCATTGTATCACAGGGAACATGAATCATTCTGAATTTTTGTGCGGATAGACACATTCATTATTTAATGGATTACCACATATGTTCACTCAAAACTCCAGGATGTCTCACCTCACCTGGAGTTTACGCTTGCGCTTTGCGCCATACGTCAACGCGATATTCTATGACTTTAATCGTAGTCTGGATGGCGAGGTTGTCGCTGGTTGTCACGAAGACGGAGACTATCTGGCTGACGGTGGTGAGACCCAGTTGCTGGATGAAGTAATCGTGCATATATTGGTACCAGTCGGTGATGCCATCCTGCCAGGTCGTATAGCTGCGGTAGCCGTGGAAATCCGTGCAGTGACATGTTGATGTCACTGGTGAGGGAATTGGCCCCAGGGAATGGGTGGCACGCGCAAGGCCAACGGTGCCGAAGGTGCTGTCGCGCATGAAAAAGGCCAGCGCGTAGATGGGGTCAATACCGTATTTCACGCCTTGATCGTAGAACAGTTGCCCATTGCCTGCTGCCGGAGAGTGATATTGAGTGAGAATCTGGTTGATAAACGCGACATCAACCGTTGGCTTGCCCTGGATGCTATAGCCATCAACCGGATACGGATTGCGGGTTGTCGTCGCGGGTGGTGCGGACGAGCCACTGGATGATGGACCAGACACTTGAGGTACCGGGCCGAAGTTTGAAATTTGCCCGCTTCTCCAGCTATCCACGGCGCTCTCGACGGCCCCAATATAGGCGGAGACGTTGTTATGGTCGCCGGACGGAGCGTAGGTGGGAATGATCTGCTCAATCGTTGAGAGATGCCACGTATCCACGTAGACATCGCGGATAAGCCCGTACCACGCGATGAACCCTGCCTCCCACGTCGGAAACGACGCGAAACCATCGTAACACGCTGGCCCAGGAATACAGCGCAAATTGCCCAGCGAGTGTGTATAGCGTGCCACACCGGCGGTGCCAAACGAGCTTTCATGCATGAAAAATGCCAGCGCGTAGACCGGGTCAATGCCGTAGGTCACGCCGTCATCGAACAACGCCTGCCCTTTTCCCGATGCGGGCGAGTTGTAGGCCGCTAAAACCGAGTTGATAAACGCGGCGCTCACCGTTGGCGAGCCAAGCACACTATACGAAGACGCTTGCGGTAATAGGGGTGTCTCAGCATGGATTTGCACCTGCATTTGAGAAAACATTACCAGAAGAAGAATGAGACCTATACCCCCCGTGGACACGAGCTTTGAGCAGCGTTTCATGCGATCCTCTTTCCATCCGTTTTTTTCTCACGCATAGATAATACTCTATTTATTTGTGTTATGGAAGTACCCGGAGGATGGAAATGGGAACGATCGTGTATCCCATACATGAGTCATCCCGAATTTTGATACCGTTGTCGAATGCAAAAATGCCGCACATTTTGAGCGTGAGTGTAGCGAAGAATGAAAGATTGTCACCGTCGCCACCTGTCATTCTGAGCTAGTTGGCCTGTCATTCTGAGCTAGTTGGCCTGTCATTCTGAGCGTAGCGAAGAATCTCTCGGGGCATGCAGATTCTTCGTTGCACTCAGAATGACAGGGTGCTGTCTTGTTCCTCACCGTCTGGTCATTCTTCGCCACCTGTCATTCTGAGTGTAGCGAAGAATCTCTCGTAGCATGCAGATTCTTCGTTGCACTCAGAATGACAGGTGACGAAGAATGACAGGTGACGAAGAATGACAGGTGACGAAGAATGACAGGTGACGAAGAATGACAGGTGGCGAAGTATGACAGGGCGAGGAACCAGGCGTTGTAAAAAATCTACACGTGCAGGCCTTGCGGGCGTCCGTCCTCTTCCACCACGAAGCGGGCATTTTGCTGATTTGCATGGCATCGCCCTTGCGAGCGTTCGTCCTCCGATGGCGATTCTCGTTCAGTGACCGGTATTGCCCGCAAAGGTTCCTTCACGATTCCTGTGATGGGTCCGGCAGAAATTCAGGTGGAAGCGTGGGCAGGTCTGGATACTGGATCAACATGCGTTGCAATTCGCGGCGCATCGCTGCCTGTTGACCTGGGTTTGCTGTGTCAAATGCGGTGCGTAGTGTCGCCACGGTCGTTTCAAGGTCGCCTTGTATCCATGCGCTTTCCGCTCGTTGGAGCGTCACATCCCTAGCGGGAGCGCGTTTGAGAACTTCGTCCAGCATCTGGTCGGCCTGGGAACCATCGCGGCGGGCCAGCGCCAGTTGCGCTCGGTGGAACCACAGATAGGAACTATCTTCGTTTCCATCCAGTGCAACGGCACGGGCAAGGTCTGCCTCCGCTGCGGTCAGTTGCCCTGCGTGAATCAGTGATTCGGAGCGATTGCGTAACAATGCTGAGGAATCCGGCAACAACGCCATAGCCCGAGTATAGCTGGCGATGGCTTCCTCTACGCTACCAAGTTGATCGAGCGCGGAGGCATAGGCGGAAAGCGCCCACGCGGCATCTTCCTGTCTGCCTTCCTGAGCCTGTAAGCTCTGCGCCGCAGGCTGCAAGAACGTGAGTGATTCTTCATAGCGCCCTGTCTCGCTAAGGATATCCCCGATTGAACGCTGGATATTCGCCACGCTAACCGGGCGAGCTTCGGATTCATACAGAGCGAGTGCCTCATGATAGTACATTTCAATCGTCGCCAATGTGTGCGCCGGGTGATTTGCCGGCAATGCTGCCATCGTCTCAGCCAGGTCGCGCAATAGGGTAGCCTCAAAGAGCGGCGGCACATCGGCGGTCAGACGAGCGAGCAGTGTCTCCAGCAAGACCGTAGCTTCTGCCCACGCTGCCACACGATCATCCTGCCGGCAGCGTAGTGTCGCCACTTGCATGATAGTATCCTCATAGGCAACAGGAATATCTATGCTATCGCCAAGACGCATGTGCAGTTCAAAGTAGAAAACCGCATCAACGCCCCACGTCCGGCAACGCCGCAAGAGCGTGCGTACATCCTCAAGTATTTGCCGCACGTCAGTACCTTCGTTAGCCTGTATGAGTAGCGATATTACCGACTCAATACTGTCATTCAGCAACGTATCCGCGTGCTGACTCAGCATCTGGCGGCGTTCGCTCCAATCTCCTCTGGTAAACTCAATCACCAGATCAGCAGCTTTTGAAGACTCTGCTACCGCGTTTTGCTCAAGTACCTGCCTGATTTGCCGTAGAGAATTCAGACGTTCGCCTATCGCGCCCTTCAACTCATCATCTTCCTGCGCCTCCGCCAGAGTCTCAGTGGCTTCAATCCACGTATCGGTCAACATTTCTGGATGCTGCTGAACAAGCTGAAACATTTCTTGTGAAGACTGGACGTTGACGAAAGCGTTGAGTAGGGTCATATCAATCTCTGGAAGTGCCTGACGATCTTGCATCTGTGCAAGCAAGAGTTCCGCTCTGTGTGCTGACTCGCTATCCTGCATAAAAAGATAGAGTTCTATTGCCTGCTGGATGGCCTGTTTTCCCTGCTCCAGGTCTCCAGATTCAAAATGAACAACACCAAGTCCGAGCAAGGTATTGGCCTGTCCAAGGGGGGTACGTTCCGCAATATAAAGTTGAAGAGCCTGTTCAAAGTATATGCGGGCATCTGCCAAATCTCTTTGAGATACAAATATTTCGGCTACTCTCCTGTAGATATTCGCCTCTCCTAAGCGGGCTCGCTCCGAACGGTAGAGCGGTAAGGCGGCATCATAGTGCGCTCGGGCCTCATCTATCTTGCCCAACCGGCGCTCTAAGTCCCCTAAACTCTGGAGCAGGTTCGCCTCTCCTAAGCGGTCTCGCTCCGAACGGTAGAGCGGTAAGGCGGCATCATAGTGCGCTCGGGCCTCATCTATCTTGCCCAACCGGCGCTCTAAGTCCCCTAAACTCTGGAGCAGGTTCGCCTCTCCTAAGCGGTCTCGCTCCGAACGGTAGAGCGGTAAGGCGGCATCATAGTGCGCTCGGGCCTCATCTATCTTGCCCAACCGGCGCTCTAAGTCCCCTAAACTCTGGAGCAGGTTCGCCTGTCTACCGGGATGCCCGGTTCGCTCAGCAATATCTTTGGCTATAGGAAGATATTGCTCAAGTTTTTTCGACTGACCACGCAATTGGAGAAACTGGAACAGCACCTCGACAAGTTGTGAGAAAAGTAGGGGCTCATGTTCTTTTGACCATTCGAGGGCCGATTGTAAATTTTGCATATGACGGTCGAGTAACGGGTAATCCTTTGGTGTCGCTGTCTCCGCTCGCCATGCCAGCTCTCTATAATATTCGGCGTGCGCCCAGCGCGTGCCGTTGAGTTCACCTTCATCTTCCATTAAAGCATAAGCATAGGTTTGTAACAGGCTATGCTGGCGGTAACTATCGCCTGTTTCTTCCAACATTGACAGGTCTACCAGGTCGCACAATAGGTTACGTGCTTCAGACGCATTATCCATACCCCAGATTGCTTGCGCCGCTTCCAGGGTGATAGGGGCTTCTTCCTCAAAAACCCCCAATTTGCGGAAACTGCGCTTTTCTTCGGGGGTCATATACTCATAACTTAATCCAAGCGATTTTTCCAAATTTTCCACTCGTATTTGACTTTCGCGTAACTTGATTTGATTCAGCCTTGCACGACCGACGCCCTGTTCCAGTTCCCGCAATATTGCCTCGATGCGTTGTGGTTTCTTGATGCGTGCCGCGATGACATCCAACGCCTGTGCATGACGGCCAAGCGTTTCAACCAGCTTTTTGAGAGCATCATGATACATGGTATTTCCCTGACATCCCAGGCGTACTTCGAGCAAGGCTATACCATCCTCCATGGTCAGGCGGTCTAACTCTTTCCTCCTGCCATCGAGCGCCTGGGCAATATTCGCATCTCTGGTTGTCACAATACGCACAGCATTTGCTGGAATGGCCTGTTCGAGAAGGCGTAACGGTTCCGAGTCCCATATATCATCAAAAATTACGAGCAATCGTCCCGGAGCCGTCTCTTCCAACCATGCTTTCACCAGTTGCGGTTGCAGTTGCAGTTGCCCAATAATCTGAAATGTGTGTCCTTCAAAAGCATAACCCGCGAGGTAGTGCAGCAGTGGCTGTGCATCCTGCTCACAGAGAATGCGTTCGCCAAATTTAAGCAGAATAACGCCAGCGGGGAAATAAGGCTGGACCTCTATCGCCAGTTGCGTCGCCAGGTATGTTTTGCCTATTCCTCCCATCCCCTGCAACATAACAGTTGCCGGTGTGCCACTAATGGTCACACTCTCACCCGCGATAAGATACTGGCTGAATTGAGCCAGTTCTTCCTTGCGCCCGACGAATGTTTTAGGGTTTGAAGGCGTTCCAGGATGCTGCCATTTTTTAGGTGGAAGTGTCAGCTCATCTATGTTGTATTGCACCACAGGCCCGGAGCCAGAATGGGTTCCAATACTAATGCTGTGATCCTCCGCATAGGTACGTGGCGGGTTATATAGTTCTTCTGCTACTGGTTCGTCTCTAAAAGGAGAATGTTGCTGAAGAACCTGCTCGCCTTCTTTGCTAATGCGCCTTACCTCTGCGAGACGCAATCGTAAACGTGTAGCAAGGGTGGTATCGCCCTCCTTCTCGCATTGCGTGGCGAAATCATCAAAAGCTACCAACGTTTTGTCATCAAGCAAGACTGGATGCTGAGCGATAACCTGCCTCAATGTGCCAGGGGTCGCCTGTACCAATGCATTGATTGCCAGATTGAGTGGGTCCCGGTTTGCCTCAGCAACCTGTTTCAGCATCTCAAGGCGCTGGGCAATATGATCAGCCAAACCGCTCTTGGTCGTCTTGCCTCAGTTTTTCTATGAAACCTTCGATAGCACCCAGGGCTTCAGGAGTGAGCAAAAAGGCATATTTTCGGGTGAGTTCGATTACTGCGGCGGGACTATCAGCGTCAACCATCGCTTGTAAGGCTTCGGCGAAAGAGGGAGAGGGCGCATTACTGTCGGTATCGCTCATTCACGTTTCTCCGTTATATGCAATATCGTTCATGAGATGTTGCGGACTGGCTAAAGCTGTTCCTACGGTGTTTCGACACAGCCTATTTTGCCTTATTCATCTTCATCATCGTCTGGTGCGGAACGGCCGTTGTTGTATTGATTTACAGGGCCAGAGCCGGATTTTTCGCCAATAGAGATACTGTGATTTTTCGCGATAACATTCCCTTGAGATCGCTTCTTCCGCGTAGGACGTGCCTTGTTTTTAGTAAAGCGTTCTACAAGCAGCCTCTGGACATCATTTTGAACATGCTCAACCAGTTCTGTTGACGTTTTGAAGCGGCAAATTGACACGCCTGTATCATTCTCGACGTGACCTATGCCATCCAGGAACGATTGGAGTAGTGGGTCGCGTTTGTCTATATCAACATGTTTTTCGTAAATGAGGCAGGGTTTGTTATGCCGACGGGCGTGGTGATATTCTTCGATGGTGTAGGGGCCATAGCCGAGCCAGAAAAGGCCGATGTAGAGGTCACAGGCTTCCACGTACTTGAGATAGGTTGCCCGCACTGAGTCGGGACGAGCGCCGGCGTCTTTCTCCCAGAGCCAGCCGTACATATGGTACTGCGAAAGGGCGGCTTGGAGGGCCTGCCGTTCCTCAATGAGTTCCTGCATCTTGCTGCTGATGAATAGTGAAAGGGGCCATGCGTCTGTCATACTCTCGTCTCCTCTAGCCGGATGATATACAAACGTCACGAACGGATGAGAAGGTACGTTTTTGTAATAAACGTCGCAAAAGTCTGTTTGCACGTTTTCGAGTAGAGCCGGGATATATGAGAGATTATAGCACATGTGCATATGCAAACGATGGAAATTGAACAGGAAGATTAACCACTGTAGTACTCTGTCAAACTTCGTTGCGCCATGCTACCTGTCATTCTGAGTTAGTTGGCCTGTCATTCTGAGCGTAGCGAAGAATCGCTCGTGGCACCGTGAGATTCTTCGTTGCACTCAGAATGACAGGTGGCGAAGCATGACAAGACGGCGAAGCATGACAGGCCAACTAGCTCTTTCACGCTTGACGGAGGAGTAGGACGCGATAAATCGGTCCCTACAATCTCGGTGGCACAATCCACTTGAGCGGGGGCAATAGTTGTTCGAGTACAGAGAGGTGGTCGTAATAGCCACGTTGTGCCACAATCTGGTTATTTTGCAAGGTGAAGAGGCTGATGCCGTCAACGTGGAAGGAGCGGCGCAGCAGGTTGTGGCCGAGGATGCGCGGGGCGCGACCACTGGTTGTCCATGTCACAACGGCATGACCAGTGGTGAAAAGCTGGCTTTTAGGAGTATAGGTGATAGAGGGCATGGTGCGAAAACGGCTGGTAAACCACTGCTCGATTTCGTGCAAGCCACAACGCGGGCGCTTCATGCCGGAGTCGAACAGTTCCGCATTCTCTGCATAGAGCGCGACGATAGCCGCGACATTATGCTCGTTGAACGCGGCTATCCATTGATTGACTAGCGTGCTTTGCCATGCAAGCAGATTCCCGTGCGTCTCGTCTATTTGCAACGTGTGTTCCTTCTCGGATCAACATCCTTGCGGGTGACAGTAAGCACAGCTTTCGCCCGCAAGGATGTTGATCCACCTTATCGCCATCGCCTGTTTCAGGGTATCAGACAGATGCTGGATGCAGCGCACGCTTGAGCGCCTGGTCACGGTCGGCAATGGCCCTCTGCGAAATCTGTGCAGCAGGTGCAAAGGCTTCCCAGCCATGATACGCACGGGGATAGACATGCAGTTCAACGGGTACACCGGCATGCGCCAGGCGCCGTGCGTACTCGACATCTTCGTCGAAGAAGACCTCGCGAGAGCCAACCGCTATATAGGTTGGCGGCAGACCGCTCAGGTCAGTCGCACGCATAGCAGCGGCATATGGGGAGACATCCGCGCTGCCCGCGTTACCATTCAGGTAAGCTTGCCAGCCATTCTGGTTGGATTCCCGATTCCAGATAGGAGCGTCGGCAAAGTTCTCATGTGACTGCGTTGCATCGCGATCATCAATCATGGGATAAATAAGCAACTGGAAAGCAACTGCTACCTCGCCCCGGTCTCGTGCCAGCAAGACCAGACCCGCCGCCAGACCACCACCCGCGCTCGCACCGCCGACGGCAATGCGACTCGCGTCAATGCCCAGTTCTCCAGTATGCTCAGCCATCCACTTCAATGCCGCGTAACAATCCTCAACCGGAGCAGGAAAGGGATGTTCAGGTGCCAGCCGGTATTCCACAGACACGGCCACGCAACCAACTTCCTCGACAAAGTGCTGCACTGTAAAATCGTCCTGTGCAACGTCGCCAAGCACATAGCCGCCGCCATGAATCCACAGGAAACCAGGTAGAACGCCGGTACTCCCTGCTGGCCGGTAGATGCGTACTGGCACTTCAGGCGAATCAGGCGGCCCCGGCACCATCTGATCTTCCTTCACCACATTTGGAGAATCGGGAATGTTCGCCGCCAGCGCCTCAAACATCTGCCTGCCGAACTCACGGCCCGCCGCCAGATCATTCCAGTTAATCATCTCCCCAATCGGGATCAGCTGGAGCGCCTCAATCAGCTCGGGATCATAATGCTGCATCGTGTCCATAGGGGTTCCTCCTTTGTAAATGTTCATTTAACCGGCAGATGTGTAGCGTGTAGCGGCAGTACCTGCCACGATACTAACCTACCAGACACAGTTTCCTGTAATACTATATCTCATCCGGTCTCTAGAGTGACAACAAGGCCACGTTCACAAGCACCAGACGATACAATATTATATACTATGGAAAGCTAAGTAGCGGCGTTTTACCGATTGTCATAGCAAATCCCAGGAGCTTGTATTGGAAACGACAGAAGATATCACGAAGATTGACGATGCCACGTTTCATGCCGATGTGGCGTACCTCGAATCGCTGTGGCAACGAATTCCTGTGGGGATGGTGGATATGCCGGCGATTGATATCGGGAAAGGTGAACCGCTCGTCTTTGTGCCTATCCTTGAGCATCTTGAGTTTGTCTATGCCCGGCAGATACGCGGATTTAGCCAGACTCGGCGCGTTATTTTATACCGGAGGCAGGAGATACGCAACCGCTTTGTTGGGCTGGCGGAACGGGCTGAAGAATTAGGGCGGGTGCTGGATAGCCTGGGATTGGAGAGCGCGGACATGGTAGGGCATGGCGACGCAGCGATGGTGTTGTTGGAGTTCGCGGTACGTTACCCGCAACGATGCCGCTCACTTACAATCATTGCACAAGGAGCCGATTACCAGATAGCGCCGCACCCCTTCATCTGGTGCCTGCACGAACTGTATTTGCGCCTACCAGTGGAACACATTCTGTCAGCATCGTTTTTGCGGCGCACAGTGGTGAACTATATTACTGCACATAGCCAGACCGACAACGACACAACGCCCATTCCTCAGTTACCACGTCACCTGATAGAAGAGCAATTTTGCAAAATCGCGCTCTGGCCTGCCGTGTATAAATTCTCTGTGCTGCCCATCATTCACTCTTTCGATATACGCAATCGCCTCAATGCGTTGACCATGCCCGTTCTTCTTATTAATAGAGCAGATGATGTGCTTTCACCGGAGGCGAAAACGCGCTGGCTGGCGGGAAAGCTACCCGACTGCCAGGGTTATCACGTCATTGCTGGTAAAGAGCGTTTTTTTATGTACGCGCAAGCTGAGACGGTTAATAAGGTGATGGCCGGGTTTCTTCAGACAATCAGTAACCCGATAGAAACCGTTTGACGTATCTATCTACAGTAGTAGTTTGTCAATGTTCATATGACTGGTGATGTCCCATCAAGGGACACCGGCAGATGCGCACAGCTCACTCGTCCCGGAGATTCTTCGCTACACTCAGAATGACAGGCCGGAGGCTGTCATTCTGAGTGTAGCGAAGAATCTCTCGTCACTGCTGGGGCATCACCAGTCACATGAACGTTGACAAAGTAGTAGGGGCCGGTTGATCGTACCCACCGCCGATTTATCGGCCAGTGTTGTGTGCATAGCCGATAAATCGGCGGTGGGCACGGTCAACCGGCCCCTACGGAATGTGTATTTATGACTTCAACGTTTTGCAAGTATCGCGGACTATGCAGCGCGTATGGGCGAGCCCGATTACGGAATGTGTATTTATGACTTCAACGTTTTGCAAGGGAGAAATGTATGATGCAACGGCGAGTGGTGATTACGGGGCTGGGCGTGCTGGCACCTAATGGTATTGGCAAAGAGAACTTCTGGTCGGCGTGCCTGGCCGGTAGCTCTGGTATCCGACGCATTACGCGCTTCGATGCCAGTAATTTGCCCACACAGATTGCCGGTGAAATACAGGATTTTGACCCGTATAGCTTCGGCATCACAGCAGAAGAATGCGCCAATCTCGATAGAGGAACGCAATTCGCGCTTGCCGCTGCCAATCTCGCATGGGAAGATGGCGGCCTTACCAGTGAACTGCATGAGTCAGAACGTGAAGCTACAGGCACTTGTATTGGCACAGCAATGGCTTCGGCTGATGTGGGCGAACATATGTGGAAGACGTTGACATACAATAACACACAGACACCTATGGATATGCCAGCCCCTACTCATACAGCAATGTTCGTAATGGCCTATGTGCCATCGGCGGCTATTGCTGCCCATCACAAACTCTATGGGCCATGTAGTACAATCTCGACGGGTTGCTCTGCCGGAGCAGACGCTATCGGTCAAGCGTTCTGGACAATACAGGAAGGGCGTGCCGACCGGATGTTGGCGGGCGGCACAGACTCCGCTATCAATTACTCAGGTATCAACGTCTTCTCTGTGATGAAGGCATTGAGTACGCGCAATGATGAACCAGAACGAGCATCGCGGCCCTATGATGGTGCCAGAGACGGTTTTGTGATGGCCGAAGGCGCGGGCGTGCTGCTGCTGGAAGAGCGCGAAGCGGCTCTGTCACGTAACGCCCATATCTATGCGGAAATTATTACTTTTGCTTCCAACTGCAACGCCTATCATATGACCGCGCTACCTGATGATGGCATGCCCTTGCAGCAACTCCTGCGCCAGGCGCTGGAAGAGACGGGAATTGGTGGAGAGCAGGTAGGTTATATCAACGCGCATGGCAGTTCTACGTTGCCCAATGAGGTAGCAGAGACGGCAGCGTACAAAACAGTTTTTGGCGCACACGCCTATCATATTCCGATTAGCGCGACCAAATCTATGATCGGGCATAGTCAGGGAGCGGCCAGCGCCATTGAAACCATCGTTACCGCGCTGGCATTGGAGCAACAGGTGCTGCCGCCAACGATCAATCAGGAGTATGCTGACCCACGCTGTGACCTGGATTACGTGCCAAACGTTCCTCGTAATGTGACTTTCGATATCGCCCTGACCCATTCGAGCGGCTTTGGGGGCGTGAATAGCGTTCTCGTTCTCGCCCATCCCGACTGGCTTGACAGGCAATTGTAAAGGCAATTGTAAAGGCAAAAAAGCATGGCACATTCTCCTCAACGACGTGTCGTTATCACCGGCCTTGGTGTCGTCTCACCTAATGGCCTCGGTAAAGAGGCGTTCTGGTACGCGACAAGCAAGGGCATTTCCGGTATCCGGCCCATTAAGCGCTTTAACGCGGAGGATTTGCCGATTCAGGTGGCTGGCGAAGTCCATCATTTCGTACCGGAAGACCATGTTGAACGTAAGCTAGTGCATCGTACCGACCGTATGACGCACTTTGTCTTTGCCGCTGTCCACGAGGCGCTGCACGATGCACGTTTGAACCTGGCAGAGGAAAATCCACGCCGCGTGGGTGCGGTCATTGCCAATACTGTTGGCGGCGTCGAGTATGTATTAGAACAGATACATGCATTACATGTGCGCGGGCCGCGAGCGATGAGCGCGTATACAGCTAT
>Ga0307372_10003287_pt1 | contig 25914 bp, 23 predicted proteins | sample OX1MG_FD_202533 | JGI IMG/M metagenome (GOLD analysis project Ga0307372, IMG submission 202533) | Soil microbial communities from Risofladan, Vaasa, Finland - OX-1 | ecosystem: Environmental > Terrestrial > Soil > Coastal area > Acid sulfate soil | place: Finland: Risofladan, Vaasa | collected...
CTTACGCAGAGGCGCGAAGATCAGAAGTAAATAGTGGCGGGGGTAGGATTTGAACCTACGACCTTCGGGTTATGAGCCCGACGAGCTACCAGACTGCTCCACCCCGCGGTGTGAACTAATAAAAGCCTATCACCCTCCGGACCGCCCCCCCGCTGGCGCCAAGACGCCATCCGCGGAAGCACAGGCTTCTGGTCGACAGGCTCCCGACATCACCCAGGCGATCGCGAGCTGGGCCACGGTGACGCCCCGGGCGGTGGCCACGTCGCGCAGCGCCTCGACGAGCGCGAGATTGCGGTCCAGGTTCTCACCGCCAAAGCGCCGTCCGTGCCCGCGGAATCGCCAGGAGCCAGCTCGTGGTCTCGGCTCCAGTAGCCGCTCAGCAGGTTGCGCACCAGCACCCCGTAGGCGGTGACGCCGATGCCGAGCTCGCGGCACGTCGGCAGGATCTCCCCTTCGAGGGAGCGCGCGAACAGGCAGTACTCGATCTGCAGATCGCTGATCGGGTGCGTCGCATGCGCCCTGCGGATCGTGGTCGCGCCGGCCTTGGACAGGCCGACGTGGCGTACGTAGCCCGCTTGCACCATCTCGGCGACGGCACCCACCGTCTCCTCGATCGGGACGGTGGGGTCGACGCGGGCGGGACGGAAGGCGTCGACGTGGTCGACCCCGAGCCGGCGCAGCGTGTAGGCGAGGAAGTTCTCGACCGCTGCCGGTCGTCCGTCGATGCCGAGCCAGTCACCGCCGGGCGCTCGAAGTGCCCCGAACTTCACGCTGATGACCACCTCGTCACGGTTGCGACCCCGCAACGCGCGGCCGACGAGCATCTCGTTGTGGCCCATGCCGTGGAAATCGCCGGTGTCGAGCAAGTTCACGCCTGCGTCGAGGGCGCCATCGATGGTCGCCAGGCTCTCCACCTCGTCAGCCGGTCCGTAGCCGCCGGACATCCCCATGCAGCCGAGACCGATGGCCGATGCGACCGGCCCTGTCGATCCGAGCCTGCGCGTCCTCAGGGCACGCGCCCGGCCGGGGCCGTGGCGGCGGCCGGACGTCCGCCCGCGCCGGCGCGCACCGTCGGCTCGGCTGGCGCCCGGGCGATCCGCACGGCCGATCCCCCTCTGCCCGGCGCGCTGGTCGCGGTGGCCGGTGCCGGCAGATGCGATCCCGTCGGAGACGACGGTGTCGCGCCCACCGCGCTCTGCTGGCTCGTGCCGGCGGAGGTCGCCGTTCCCGCGGCGGCGCTCACCGGCACCGAGCTCGTCGTCGCCGCTGCGGTCGAGGTGGTCGTCGTCGAGCCCGCGATCGGTCCCGAGGCGGGGACGTTCGGATCCTTCGCGATGCCCCCTCGGGGCGCGCTCGAGGTGGACGAGCCGCTCGCGGCGGCGTTCGTCGGCTGCGTCGTCCCGGTCGACGTCGCGCTCGATGGGGTCGCGGCCTTCTTCGTCGACGTCGAGGAGGAGGCGAGGAGCCTCTGGGCCTTCGCGAGGAGCTGACCGGCCTTGGTCACGTCGGCCTGGTAGGCGCCGAGATCGCCTGCGGCGAGCGCCTTCTGGGCCTGGGTGTACTCGGCGTACGCCTGCGCGATGTCCCGGCGCACGGCCGCGGAGATCGACGAGTTGCTGCCCGTGCCCGTCGAAGGGCTCGGTGAGCCGGCGCTCAGCCCGACCTGGGTGCCGAACAGGTCCAGCAGCGCGGCCCCGAGCGTGGGCTCCATCACGATCTGCTTGCCGTAGACGACGATGACGTCGACGAGCCTCGGCAGCTGGGTCTGCGCCGAGGAGACGTAGAGCGGCCGGACGTACAGGAGCGAGTCGGCGATCGGGAGCTCTTGGACCGTGCCGAGCGTCACCACCGAGCCACCCTGGTCGAGGAGCGATATCGCCTTGGAGATCGTGGGGTCGTCGAGGATGTCGGCGCTCACGATGCCGGGGCCGTCGATCGTCCGCCCCGTGGAGGCGGTGTCGAGCGCCTCCAGGCGGCCGTACTGCTTGAAGCTCGAGTCGGCGAAGAGCATTGCGGCGAGCGTCTGGATCCGGTCGCCGTTCGAGATCGGCACCAGGGGCTCGACCGCGTTGAAGGTCGGCGTCGTGTCGCCGGGCAGCTGGAGCAGCTCGTAGATGGGCAGGTAGCGGGCGACCGAACCGTCCGCGGTGAGCTGGAGCTGCTTGGAGGGTGAGCCGTCCGGCGAGGTGGAGATCTGGGAGAGGTCCCAGAAGCCGCTCGAGTTGTAGAACTGCGCCGCGCTCGTCAGGTGGTAGCTGCCCCACGTTGACGCCTGCACGGTGAGCAGGTCCTGGGGGTAGCGCAGGTGCTGCTTCAGCACACCGCTCATCGCCGACATCGGCTCGAACATGTGGGGGAACGCCCGCTCGTACGACTCGATCAGCGGGTCGCGGACGCCGTTCACGACGTAGAAGTGCATCTTGCCCGTGTAGGCGTTGACGACGACCTTCACCGCGTCACGGACGTAGTCGTACGGGCCGGCGAGCCCGCTGCCTCCCGGCAGCATGCTCGTGCTCGCCGGCTGCCCATAGGGGTAGTACGACGTCGTCGTATAGGCGTCGACCATCCACTCGAGCTGGCCCTGGCCGTCGACCACCGCGTAGGGATTCGAGTCCACCTGGAGGAACGGAAGCGCTTTTTGCACGCGCTGCCTGATATCGGGGATGTACACCAGGCGCGACTTCGGCGTGATCTCGTTCGAGATGAGCAGGTTGAAGTCCTTCAGGTGGATGGCGAAGGCCGCACGCGAGATGAACGAGCCGATCGGGATGCCCCCGTCACCCTTGTAGTGACCCGAGCTGCTCGCGCTCTGGGTCTGGAAGTTCACCTCGGGCACCTTCGTGTCCGCGACGACGTACTGGGTCTCCCCCGGCGCGAAGTACACCTCCGGCTGCCGAAGCTGCGGTGCCCCCTTCTGGGAGGTGGGCGGGATGTAGCCGAGGACGAAGTCCGGCGTGCCCGGCGACCCGGTCGCCGAGTTCGCGGGCGCCATCACGGCCGCGTAGCCGTGCGTGTACTGGAGGTGCGCGTTGACCCAGCTCCGCGCCGCCGACGACCCGGCGGTGTTCAGCTCGCGCACGCCGACGAGCATCGGGGTGAGCTTGCCCCCGATCTTGTACCGGTCGACGGTGAGGTTCGTGAGCGTGAAGAAGAACGAGACGTCCTGGAGCTTGTCGAAGGTGCTCTTCGTGAAGATCGGGTCCCACACCTGCGCGTCCTGCAGGCTCGCCTGGTAGCGGGCGAGCACGTCCGGCGTGAGGTCCTCGTTCGCCGGGAACGTCCTCGACTGCACGCCGGAGAGGCCCATCGCGAACCTGGTCGCGTTGATGTTGTCCTGGATGTAGGGGCGCTCGAGCGTGCTCTGGGCCGGCGTGACACGAAACGCCTGCACCGCAGCCGGATAGATCACCCCGATGACGAGCGCGAGGAACGCCCACAGCCCGACGGCGATGGCCGGGAGCACGAGGGAGCGTTGGTAGGCGTTGAAGACGAGCATCGCGAACGCAGCGAGCGAGATGACCGCGAGCAGGGTCATCGCGGGCAGCCGCACGTGGACGTCGGTGTAGCCCGCGCCGTTGACGTACCCGTTGGACGAGAGGTCGAGGGTGAAGCGGTCGACGAAGTAGTAGGCCCAGGCCCGCACGAGCGCCATCAGCCCGAGGAGCAGCGACAGGTGGGCGAGCGCCCGGGGCTCGATCCGCGGCGAGCTCTGGAATCGGATGGCGCCGTTCAGGAAGTGGCCGATGGCGCTCACGATGAGCGCGACGAGCAGGGCGACGAGGAGCCAGTCGACCAGGAAGGACAAGAACGGCAGCCGGAAGACGAAGAAGCTGGCGTCGCGGTGGAACAGCGGGTCGGTCGTCCCGAACGACACGGCGTGCTCGAACAGCAGCCAGTGCTGCCACTGCGCGTACGTGCCCGCGCCCAGCACCAGGGCGAGCAGGAACGAGACCACGGTGCGAAGCGCGAAGGCGTGCGGCCCGACGATCGCCTGGTAGCGGCGGACGAGCTCGGTGTCGGGCGCCATGAACAGCGCCCGCGGGGCGATCTTGTCGACGAGGTACAGGCTCGTCCACAACAAGGCGAAGGCGGCGACGACGAAGACGGTGGCGAGCGCCACCTTCGTGGCGATGACCGTCCCCCAGATCTCGCCGACCCCCGTCCAGTGGTACCAGAGGAAGTTCGTGTAGAAGCCGGCGAGCCCCTGCACGACGATGACGAGCAGGATGAGCAGGACGACGACCGCCAGCACCCACATGCCGCGCCGCACCGACTTCGGGCGCGGAGGAAGCTCCGACGGGACGCGCACCCCCAGAACCTAGGCCGACACGGGCAGGAGGAGGCAGCGGCAGCCCGGATGCACCGGCGGGTGCGCCTGGCCCGTCGGGAACGCCTCACCGACCGGCTGCGCGCCGGCGATCGCGTTGTCGTCGCAGTCCGGGCACTCGTCGCGGCCGTCGTCGACGACCCAGGTCACCCGGAGCCCGCGCGCACCGGCGGCGGCGAGGAGCCCGGAGGAGAACGCGCTCGTGGCGTAGTCGCCGACGACGTCGTCGACGCGCTCGCCCTTCCATTCCCGGTAGGCATGACCGACGAGCTCTGCCAGGCCCGCTTCGTCGAGGTCTCCCGCGTGCAGCCCGATCTCGAGCCGCTCCCGCAGCGTCGCGACGACCGCCTCGGCGAGCTCGCGGGCGATCCGGGAGGCGGCGTCGGCGCCGGCATCGCTGCCGGGGAGCCCCGCCTCCCCCGCCTCGTCGCCCGGGGCGCCGGCGTCGTCCTCCTGCCCCCCGCGGACGTCGCCCGTCCCGTCCGCCCGCGCTGCGAACGTGCCCCCTGCCGCCCAGGCCGACTCGAGCCCGGGCAGCACGGCGCCGGCGAGACGGGCCACGGCTTCCTCGCCGGGCAGCAGCGCTGAGCGCTCGCCGCCCTGCCTCAACGCGTGCAGCAGCTCGTTCTGGTCGGTGCGCAGCACACGCTTCACGGCCCGTGCCACCTCGACGAGCACCGGAGCGAGCAGCTCGTCGCGCGCGGCGAGCGCGCCCGGCACGTCGGAGCCGCTTCCCGGCGGGGCCGCTCGCAGGTCGCCCGGCGCGTCCTCGCCGGGCGGAGGCGGCCCGCCGGCGGCGCTCCACTCCGGGCCCGGCTCGTCGATCTCGCTCGAGTCGAGCTCTTCGAGCACCGAACGGGCGTGCGCCAGCTCCTCGGCACGACTGGCCCGGATCTTGGCGAACAGCTCGTCCACCGGGCTCGCCCCGCTCGCCTCCGGGCCGGGCGCGCCCTCCTCGCCGGCCGCCGACGCGTCGACTGGCCCCCCGTCTTCGGCTCGGGGCGAACCGTCGGCCGGTCCGGGCGTCACCTGGCTGGCCGCGGCCGGCACCTCGGCCGCCTCGGGCTCCTGCACGGTCTCGCCCGCCGGTTCGGGCTGTCGGGGCGTCTCCTCGTCCGACGACGGCTGCGCGTCGAGCTCGGGCGGCACCTGTGAGTCGTCGCCGGCGGACGGCTCCCCGGCCGCTGCCGCGGGCTCGTGCTCGGGCGCCATCGCCTCCGCAGCGCCTTCCGCCGGAGCGGCACCGAGGGCCTCGGCGACGAGGTCCTCCAACGGGGGCTCGTCGGCCGTCAGCGGCGCGTAGCGGCCGGCCTCCTCAGCGGCGGCGCGCGCCTCCTCCTCCGAGCCCGCCAGGCGGGCACGCACGGCGTCCACGGAGGACGCCACGCTCGCGACGACGCCGGCGAGGGCATCCTTGCCGGCACGGAGCTGCTCGAGCTGGGTGTGGAGCTCCCGGCGCTTCGCGGCGAGGTCGGCGAGGATGCGCCGGCGCGCCTCGCGCGCCTCGTCGACCATCGCACGGCATTCCTGCTTCGTGGCCTCGACGAGGTCCTCGGCACGGGCCTGGGCCTCGGCGAGCAGGCGGCGGACCTCCTTGTCGGCGGCCTCGGTCCGCTCGCCGAGGACGGTCTCGGCCTCCGCCTGGAGGGTCGCCGCCCTCGCCTCGGCCCGGCCGACGAGCTCGCGCGCCGCCTCGTGCGCCGCCTGGAGGACCCGGGCGGTCTCGCTGCCGACCTTCGCCGACAGCGTCGCATCGTCGAGCTCCGGGTCCGCAGCGCGCCGCTCCGCTTCGGCGAGCTCCTCGCGCAACGACGACTCCCGGACCCGCAGCTCCCGCAGCTCCGCGGCGACGTCCTCGAGGAAGTGGCGCACGGCGTCAGGGTCGAGACCGCGCCGGGCGGCGGGGAAGGACCGGCCCGCCACCTCCTCGGGTGCGAGCCCGCTCAGCGATCCGATGGCAATGGGACGGTGGTCGGGCACGGCGCAGAGCCTATGGCGCCTCAGCCACCAGGGCGGACGCGGAGCTTCCCGCCGAGCCGCTCGAGGTCGGCGATCGCCTGGCGGACCGTCGATACGCCGAGCACCGTGAGACCCGCACCCGCGTGGGCCTTCGCCGTCGCGAGCGCCTGGGACGGGACGATGAAGACGGTCGCGCCCGCGGCACGCACGGCGGCCGTCTTCTGCGCCACGCCGCCGACATCGCCCACCTGGCCGTCGACCGACATCGTGCCGGTGGCAGCGACGCGGCGTCCCCCGGTGAGATCGCCCCGGTCGAGCTCGTTGATCAGCCCGAGGGTGAAGGCCAGACCGGCCGACGGTCCGATGATCCCGTCGCTTTGGATGCTCACGGGGAAGGGACTGCCGACCGTCTTGTACTCCTGCTCGGTGAGGATCCCGAGACACGCCCGCGGGTATCCCGCCGGCGGGGCCGGGAGCGTCGTGTGCTGCCCCGCGGCGAGGCAGACGACCTCTGCGTCGCTGCCGGTGCCCCGCACGCGCTCTTGTCCGAGGCGCAGCCTGACCGTGCGCCGGCGCTTCGTGCCGAACTCGTGGACGGCGAGCGCCTCCGCCTGACCGGGCGCCGCCTTCGCGAGGATCGCCCGGAGCGCCGACGAGGTGGTCGCGGTCGTGCCGCCGACGGCCGTGATCACGTCGCCGACGACCAGCCGACCGGCGGCCGGGGCGCCCGCCTCGAGCTGATAGACGATGACCCCGGTGGGCGTCGCCCCGACGTGGTAGCCGACGGTCTGCAGCGCCACGACTGTCGCGGCCTGCTGGGCGTTGGCCATGTCGATGACGCCCTGCTGGTCGTACTCGGTCGAGGTGGCGCCGTTCGTGAGCGCCGAGGACGGCACCACCTGGTCTGCGCTGTTCCAGCGGTAGTACAGGTAGTTGATGGCGCGCAGCCGCACCAGCTCGACGTCGGTGAGCAGGAAACGGCCGCCGTGCGCGTGGTGCAGCCGCTTCGGGACGACGATCAGGCTCGCCACGTCGATGCCGGACCCGGGTGTGATCGCGTAGTACGGGAGCTGGATGAACGCGGCGGCGACCACGGCGGCGAGGAGGAAGACGAGGACCGACAGCGCGACCGAGAGGAGCCTGCGACGGCGTGGCGCCACGGTCTCCGCCCCGGCGCTGGCGCTACCTGGTCCCCCCGCTACGCTCGGCGACGCGTGGTCCTCGAACGACACCAGCCGCTCCTCGGCCCCTCAGCCCTGCCGGCGGCGCGACGGTCTGCCGCCACGATCGCGCCCGTGTCTCATGCCCCGTAGCCTGCCACGCAGCCCGGACGCCCCGGAATCGCCCCGGCTGCCCTCCCCGCCACCGCCGACCACCCCACGCTCCGCGGGCGCAGGTCCGGTGGCGAGCGGAGCGCCTCCAGCCCCTGACGGGGCGTCGCGCCTCGCCGCCGCCCGTCGACGGGGCGAGGCGGCGCTCGCCGGTCTGCTCGGGGATGAGGACGCCGCCCGCGGCCATCTCCTCGACGAGCTGGGCGCCGTGCGCGCCGCAGCGCTCGCCGCGCTCTGCCGGCTCGGTCGCGCCCGCCCCGACGACGTCGCCGCGGCGCTGGCCGACCCGGACCCCGACGTGCGCAGGAACGCCTGCGAGCTCGCTGCGAGCCTGCCGGCCACCGACTTCGCTCCCCTGCTCGAGGACGCCGAGCCCGAGGTGATCGAGGCCGCCGCGTTCGCCTGCGGGGAGGCGGGCGACCGCCGCTCGGTCGCCCGCCTCGCGACGCTCGCGGGCTCGCACCCCGATCCGCTCTGCCGGGAGTCGGCGGTCGCCGCCCTCGGGGCCATCGGCGACGAGGGCGGGCGGCGGGCGGTGCTCGAGGCGCTCGGCGACATCCCGGCGATCCGCCGCCGCGCCGTCGTCGCGCTCGCCGCGTTCGAGGGCGAGGACGTCGCGGCGGCGCTGCGGGCGCGACTGGCAGACCGCGACTGGCAGGTCCGGCAGGCCGCCGAGGACCTGCTCGCCGCTGGGGAGGGACCGGAGTAGAGCGGCCGGCCGTTGGCGGACCCGGGTTCCTCGACGGCGCCGGGCGCCGAACGGCGCGGGCCCAGAGTGGCGCGGAGGCCGGGCGGCGCGGGGCTCAGCGGCGCGGGGCTCAGCGGCGCGGAGGCGCGCTGACCGCCGAGGTGAGCACGTCGAGCATGGACAGGCAACGGCTCGCCCCGACGACCGCGCACAGACGCGGCTCGGAGGAGACGTGGACGGGCAGGCCCGTCGCGGTCGCGAGGCGCCGGTCGAAGCCGTCGAGCGAGGCGCCCCCGCCGGCCAGGACCAGTCCCCGTCCGAGCAGGTCGTTGGCGAGGTCGGGTGGCGCGTCCGTGATGCACGCGACGGCGGCGTCGAGGACGGGCGACACGAGCTCCTCGAGGACCGGGCGCAGCTCGGAGCGCGCCAGGACCGCCGTGGCGGTGCGCCCGGTCCGAGCGTCGCGCCCGACGACCTCCACACGCAGCTCGGGCGAGGCGGCGTCGAGGGTGCCGATCGTGCGACAGACCTCCGCTGCGGTGGCCTGGTCGACGACGAGACCGTGGCGGCGGGCGAGCAGCGACCGCACGGCGTCGTCGACGTCCTCGCCGCCGAAGGCGAGCGACCTCGAGGTGACAAGCCCCCCGAGGGCGAGGACGCCCGCGTCGGTCGTCCCCCCGCCGACCTCGACGACCATCGACCCCGACGGCTCCTCGATGGCGAGCGAGGAGCCGACGGCGCACGCCAGCGGTTGCTCCACGAAGCGGACCTGGCGAGCCCCAGCCTTGCGCAGGGCACGGTCGAGCGCTCGGTGCTGCACCTTGGTCGCCCCCACGTGCGAGCACACGAGGATCCTCGGGTGCTGGAGTCGGGAAACGCCGGCGTTGCGGAGCACCTCGCTGAGCACCTCCTCGGCGAGGGAGAGGTCGAAGAGCTGGCCGCGGCGGACGGGTCGGACGATGCTCACCCTGCCGGCGGAGCCGGCACCGACGCCGAGGGCCTCGTGGCCGAGCGCGAGCAGCCGGCCGGAGTCGCCGTCGATGGCGGCGACGGTCGGCTCGTCCAGCAACAGACGGCCGTCGGAGTCGACGACGCGGGTGGTGGAGGTCCCGAAGTCGAGCGCCAGGTCCGCGCTCAATGACCGTCCACCACGCGCATGGGCCCCATCGTACGGGGCGCCGGGCGGGCGTCGCACCGTCCCGACCTCCCCGGACCCTCGCCAAGCGGTAGCCTGCGCCGTCGTGGCCGCGTTCTCGGGGGATTTCGAGGAGGTGCCGGAGGAGGGGTTCTCCTCCCGTCCCCTACCCCCAGAAGACCGCCTGTGGCGCCATCCGTCCGAGCTCGGAAACGCCAATCCTTCGATCGCGCTCGACCCGGTCGCCGTGCGCCGGCGGTGGCTCGCCAGCCAACCCTCGCGGGCCAGCGCCTGGACCGCCGGCCTGGTCGGGGCCATCCTCGCCACCGGTCTGGTCGCGCTCGGCACCCACCTCGCCGGAGCCTTCACCGGGCACCCGACGACGGGCTCCGCCTCCCCGCCAATCGAAGGGACGATCGGACCCTTCCTGCCGAGGGCCTCGACGCCGAGCAGCGACGGACTCGGAGCGGCGCTCACCTCGAGCATCTGGCAGGTGGGCGCGGCTATCGCGGTCGTCGACGTCATGCACGGCACGACGGACCGCCGCTGCCTTGCCCTCGTCGTCCGCCACGACGGGATCCTCGTCGCGCCGGCGGCGTACGTCCGCGGCGGGACGACCACGCTCGTCACCCTCTCCGACAACGTGTCCTACGTCGCCTCGGTGGTCGCGAGCGACTCGCGAAGCGGGCTCGCGGTGCTGCGCATCAACGGCGCGACGGACCTGCCGGTCGTGAAGCTCGGCTCCGCCGAGGCCGTGAACGCCGGCTCGTTCGCCCTCGCGGTGACCGGGCCCGGAGGGTCGACCTACGACCTCGGCACGGTCCGCAAGCTCGACACGCGCCTCGTGGTCGACGGCAGCCAGCTCACCGACACGCTCGTCACGGACCTGCCGGCGCTAAGCGCCCCACCGGGCAGCGCCGTCATCGACTCGAGCGGCGCCGTCGTCGGGATGGTGGCCGGCTCGTACCACGGCGGAGCGGTCGCCGTGCCCTCATGGGTCGCGGCACCGGTCACGGGCCAGCTCCTCGCCGACCGCGCGGTCGAGCACGGCTGGCTCGGCATCACCGGCAAGACCGTGCACGAGTCCGGCTTCTCGCCGGCCGGCGTGCTCGTGCAGTCGGTCGTCGCGGGCAGCGCTGCCGGGGAGGCCGGGCTGCGCGTCGGGGACATCATCACCTCCGTCGACGCCCAGCCGGTCAACTCGCTCGTCGGGCTGCTCGGTCACCTCTACGGCGTCCCGGCGGGGGCGAAGCTCACCGTCGGGATCGACCGCGGCTCGGCGGACCTCTTCTACTACGTCTACCTCCAACAGAGCCCGAGCGGCTGAGCCACGGGCGCGCGCCCAGGCGGGCCCCGCCGGGACGCTGGCGCGACTCGGTAGATTCGACGCCGTGCCGAGGACCACGGACGACCTGCGCGCCCTGCCGGCCGACGGCCTGACGCGCTGCCCCTGGGCGAGCGACGCGTTGCTCGCCGCCTACCACGACGAGGAGTGGGGGGTGCCGGTCCACGACGACCGCCGCCACTTCGAGATGCTCACCCTCGAAGGTGCCCAGGCCGGGCTGTCGTGGCGGACGGTGCTCGCGAGGCGCGACGGCTACCGCAACGCCTTCGCCTCCTTCGAGCCGGCGTTGGTGGCGCCGTTCACGTCCGCCGACGTGGAGTCGTGCCTCGCCGACCCCGGCGTGATCCGCCACCGCGCCAAGCTCGAGAGCGTCGTCACGAACGCCCGGGCCTTCGTCGCCCTCCAGGAGGCCGAAGGGAGCTTCGACGCCTACGTGTGGCGCTTCGTCGACGGCCGGCCGGTCCGCAACGCCTACGCGACGAGCGCCGAGCTCCCTGCGTCCACGCCCCTTTCCGCGGGCCTGGGCCGCGATCTTCGCCGTCGCGGCTTCTCCTTCGTCGGGCCGACGATCTGCTACGCGTACCTGCAGGCCACGGGGCTCGTGAACGACCACCTCACCTCGTGCCACCGATGGCGAGCCCTCGGTTGACGAGGAACGACGCCATCTTGGCGAAGTAGGCGCGCAGCTCCTCCTCCTCGGCCCCGCCGAGCCCGGACGCGTCGAGCGCCGCGCCCATGCGCGCGAGCCACGCGTCGCGCTCGGCCGCCCCGATCGGGAACTCCAGGTGCCGCAGGCGCAGCCGGGGCTGGCCCCGCAGCGCCTCGTACTCGCGCGGTCCGCCCGCCAGCTGGATGAGGAAGAGGGCGAGGCGCTCTGCCGGCGGGCCCAGGTCCTCGGGGTACAGCGGCCGCAGCAGCTCGTCGACCGCCACCCCTGCGTAGAAGCGCCCGACCAGCTCGACGAAGAAGCGCCGGCCGCCGACGCGCTCGTAGAGGGAGTCGGGGGCCACGCCGCCCGCCCCGTCGGGTCCCTCGGCGAGATCGCTCACACCGTCGAGCATCGCGGCCGCGCCGTCCTCAACGTGGCGGGCGGGCGGCCCCCCGGCACGGGCCCGCCGTCAACCCTGCGCCTGGAGCTGGGCGTCCAGCTCGCCGAGCACGCGGTAGCAGTCGAGCACGGAGGCGACGCTCGAGTTCGGCTCGCGCCCCTCGTCGATCGCGGCGACGAACTCGCGGTCCTGCAGCTCGATGCCGTTCATCGAGACGTCCACCTTCGACACGTCGATCGGCTCGTCCTTGCCGTCGAACAGGTCGTCGTAGCGCGCGAGGTAGGTCCCGTTGTCGCAGATGTAGCGGAAGAAGGTGCCGAGCGGGCCGTCGTTGTTGAAGCTCAACGCCAGGGTGCAGATCTTCCCCGCGCCGCTGCGGAGCTGGATGGACATGTCCATCGCGATCCCGAGGTCGGGGTTGATCGGGCCCTGGACGGCGTTCGCGACGACGATCTCCTCGCCGGTCTGGTAGCGGAAGAGGTCGACCGTGTGGGCGGCGTGGTGCCACAGCAGGTGGTCGGTCCAGCTGCGGGGCTGGCCGAGCGCGTTCATGTTCGTACGGCGGAAGAAGAACGTCTGCACGTCCATCTGCTGGATGGCCAGCTCCCCCGCGACGATCCGGCGGTGCACCCACTGGTGCGACGGGTTGAAGCGTCGGGTGTGCCCGACCATGCAGACACGCCCGGTCTCGCGCTGGACCCGGTCGACCTGCTGCGCGTCCGCCCAGCTGTCGGCGAGTGGGATCTCCACCTGGACGTGCTTGCCGGCGCGCATCGCGGCGATCGACTGCGCGGCGTGCATCTGGGTCGGCGTGCAGAGGATCACCGCGTCCACGTCGTCGCGCGCGAACGTCTCGTCGAGGTCGGTCGTGGCGTGGCCGATGCCGTACTTCCGGGCGACCTCTTGCGCCTGGTCCAAGCGCCGGCTCACGATCGAGGTGACCTCCACCCCGTCGATGCTGCTCAGCCCGTCGAGGTGCTTGATGCCGAATGCGCCGGCACCGGCGAGTGCGATTCGCATGGCGGTTCCTTCCGGATCGTCGGTCATGCCGGCTGGCGCCGGGATGCAGCGGCCCACGGTACGGGGCGTGGCTGGTGCCGCCCCGGCTCGAGCACGCCGGCCGGCGGCCGAGGCGTCAGCGACCGGGCTCCATCACGATGTGCCCGAGCGCCGTGTTCGACGCGGGCACGTGGTAGAAGCGGTGCAGCTCCTTCGGGTTGTCGCCCATCGCGCCGCGCATGATCAGCCACATCACGAGCTCGATCGCCTCCGAGCCCGCCTCGCGCACGTACTCGATGTGCGGCATCCGGCGCAGCGCCTCCGGGTCGGAGGTGAGGCGGTCGAGGAACGAGATGTCGAACTCGCGGTTGATCAGTCCCGCCCGCGGCCCCTGGAGCTGGTGGCTCATGCCGCCGGTGCCCCAGATCTGGACGTTGAGGTCCTCCTCGTAGCTCTCGACGGCGCGCCGGATGGCCTCGCCGAGCTCCCAGCAGCGGTTGCCGGTCGGAGGCGGGTACTGCACGACGTTGACCGGCACGGGTATCACCCTGGCCGGCCATGCCTCCGGCTGGCCGAACACGAGCGACAGCGGCACGGTGAGACCGTGGTCGACGTCCATCTTGTTGACGATCGTCATGTCGAACTCGTCGAGGATCGTCGACTGGGCGATGTGCCAGGCGAGGTCGGGATGACCCTGGACGACCGGCACCGGTCGCGGGCCGAATCCCTCGTCGGCGGGAGCGAAGCTCTCAGCGCAGCCGATGGCGAACGTCGTGATGATCTCGAGGGAGAAGGCCGAGGCGTGGTCGTTGTAGACGAGGACGATGACGTCCGGCTTCTCCTCGGCGATCCAGCGCTTGGCCCAGTCGTACCCGGAGAAGACCGGTTGCCAGTACTCCGAGGTCGACTTGCCGAGATCGAGCGCCGCGCCGATGGCGGGCACGTGGCTCGTGGTGAGGCCTGCGGTGATCCTGGCCATGTTCAGCGGCCCTCCTTGATCGACCGCACGCCCTCTGGCGAACGGCCCCCGGCGAGCATCATCGCCGCGTAGTCCTCCGGGCTCATCCCCGTCATCGACCCGGCGGCGTCCTGGAAGCTCTTACCGTCGCTCGAGAAGAGCTTGGCCAGGAAGTAGATGTTCCCACCCTCGGCGATGGCCGCGTTGTAGTCCCGCTTGAGGACGGCCTGCTTCTGGGCCTCGGTCATCGGCCACTCGTCGAGGTACGCCCGCTCGTCGGCCTTGAACCGGGCGCGGTTCTCCGCCTTCATCAAGCTCATGCAGAACTGGTTCAGGTGGTAGCCCTTGCGCGAGCGCTGGGCGTTGAAGAGCGTGGTGCCTGGGATGTCGTCGAAGTCGGAAAGGTCGGTCATGCGTCTGCTCCCCAGTAGAGCCGCATCGGGTTGTCCACGAGCAGCTTCTGGCGCAGCTCGTCCGTCGTGGCGATGCGGGGGATGAAATCGACGAGCTTGCCGTCGTCGGGCATGTGGCTCTTCAGGTTCGGATGCGGCCAGTCCGTCCCCCAGAGCACGCGGTCGGGAAAGGTGTCGACGAGCAGGCGGGCGAAGGGCACGACGTCGTCGTATCCCGGGGGGCCCGAGACCGTCAGGCGCTCCGGGCCGGTGACCTTCGACCAGACCTGGGGGTGCTCGCTCATGAGCCGCACGAACCGGCCGAACTCCGGCCCGTCCACCGGCTTGGTGACGTCGGGCCGACCCATGTGGTCGACCACGACCGTCGTCGGCAGCGACGTGAAGAAGTCCCAGCGCTCCTCGAGGTCGGCCGCCTCGAAGTAGACGACGATGTGCCAGCCGAGCGCCGCGATCCGCTCCACGATGCCCTGGTAGTAGGCGTCCGGCTTCGGATCGACGAGTCGACGGACGAAATTGAAGCGCACCCCGCGCACCCCGGCCTCGTGCATCTCGGCCAGGTCCTCGCCGGTCACGTCCGGCCGGACGGTCGCGACACCTCTCGCCCGCCCCGCTGAAGACCTGAGCGCGTCGACCATCGCGCTGTTGTCGGCGCCGTGGCAGGTGGCCTGCACGACCACGTTCTTGTCGACGCCGAGGAAGTCGCGCAGCGCGAACAGCCGTTCCTTGCCGGCGTCGCACGGCGTGTACTTGCGCTCCGGCGCGTAGGGGAACTCGGCGCCCGGCCCGAAGACGTGGCAGTGGGCGTCGACGGCGCCCTGCGGCAGGACGTAGGTCGGCGCCGAGGGATCGGGGTCGAACGCCAGCCAGTCGGCGTCCATCTGGAAGGTGGCGGACATCAGTGCCCGCTGGCCTTCAGGCGCGCGTCAAGGCGCGGGAAGACGCGTCGCGCGTTGCCGGAGAAGACCTGCTCTCGCACGCCGGGCGTCAGGTCGAGCGCGTCGAGGTAGCGCCTCGTGTCGTCGAAGTGGTGGCCGGTCTCCGGGTCGATGCCACGCACGGCACCGACCATCTCGGAGCCGAAGAGGATGTTGTCGGTGTCGATCACCTCGAACAGCAGGTCGATCCCGGCCTGGTGGTAGACGCAGGTGTCGAAGTAGACGTTCTTCATGACGTGCTCGCGCAGCGGCGGCTGCTTCAGCATGTCCGCAAGCCCCCGGTAGCGCCCCCAGTGGTACGGCACCGCGCCGCCGCCGTGGGGGATGACGAAGCGCAACGTCGGGAACTCGGCGAACAGGTCCCCCTGCAGGAGCTGCATGAAGGCGGTGGTGTCGGCGTTGATGTAGTGGGCGCCCGTCGCATGGAAGTTGGGGTTGGCGCTCGCCGAGACATGGATCATGGCCGGCACGTCGAGCTCGACCATCTTCTCGTAGAAGGGGTACCAGGCCTTGTCGGTGAGCGGCGGCGACGTCCAGTAGCCGCCGCTCGGGTCGGGGTTCAGGTTGCATCCGGCGAAGCCGAGCTCGTTGACGCAGCGCTCGAGCTCGGCGATCGAGTTGGCGATCGGGACCCCCGGCGACTGGGGCAGCTGGCACACCCCGACATAGGTGTCGGGGTACAGGTCGACGACCCGCTTGATGAGGTCGTTGCAGACCCGGGCCCAGGCGCTGCTGACCCCCTCGTCGCCGACGTGGTGGGCCATCGCCGAGGCCCGCGGCGAGAACACCGTCATGTCGGTGCCGCGCTCGGCGAGCAGGCGGAGCTGGTTCGCCTCGAGCGTCTCGCGGATCTCGTCGTCGGAGATCGCCGGGTACGGCGGTGTCGAGTCGCCAGCCTCGAACGCCGCCTTCTGCGCCTCGCGCCAGAGGTTGTGCGCTTCGGGCGCCGTCGTGTAGTGGCCGTGGCAGTCGATGATCATGCGTGCGCCTTCCGAACGTCATCCAAGCAAGAGGTGGCCGCCGCCGCAACTTCTGGTGTGGCTCGGACGCGTGCGCCGCCAGGCGGGCCCGAGCCGCGCCGGACCGCTGCGCTCACGGGCCCGCCCACACCGACACGGGGACGAGCACCTCGCCGCGCATCAGCAACCTCGCCGTCCGCAACAGCGCCGCACGGCGCACGGTCAGCTCCCCGGCGTCGGTCCCGACGTCCATGGAGACGGTGAAGAAGCCGGTCGGGTGCTCGACGTCGAGATCCGTGATGCCCGAGGCCCCGGTGACGCCGGCGATCTCGGCGGCGACCGAGCCGGGGACGAGGCAGGCCGTCGCGACCGAGACCGCACCGAAGACGCCGATCGCCTCGTGCACGCGGTGCGGGATGAAGGTGCGCGTCGACACGACGCCCCCGTGCTTCGCCGGCGCCAGCAGGGTCATCTTCGGCACGGTCTTGGCGGTGACGTCGCCGAGGTTCATGAGCGGGCCGGCCGCCAGGCGGATCGACTCGACCTTGGCCTTCACCGCGGCGTCCGCCTCGATGTCGGCCGGCTCCTCGTAGCCGGTGAGGCCGAGGTCGGCGGCCGCCATGCACACGACCGGCATGCCGTTGTCGATGCAGGTGACGCGGACGCCCTCGACGAGGTCGACCGGGCGCTTCGTCGGGAGCAGGGCCCCGCAGGACGAGCCGGCGACGTCGAGGAAGTCGATCGGGACGGGCGCGTGGCTTCCCGGGACGCCGTCGATGCGCGCCGTGCCGTCGTAGCGGACGACGCCGTCGGGCGTCTCGACGTGCGCCACGGCGAGGCTCTCGGTGTTCTCCATCCAGATGCGGACCGAGGTCGTGGGCTCCTCGGTCACCAGCAGGCGGGCCTCCAACGCGAACGGGCCGACGCCGGCGAGGATGTTCCCGCAGTTCTGGTTGTCGGAGACCTCGGCCCGGTCCGGCCAGACCTGCAAGAAGAGGTAGTCGACGTCGGCGTCGTCACGCTCGGAGCGCTTCACGATGGCCACCTTGGACGTGAGCGGGTGCCCTCCGCCCATCCCGTCGATCTCGCGGGCGTCGGGCGAGCCCATCGCCGCCAGCAGCACGGCGTCGCGTGTCTCGGTGTCGTCCGGCAGGTCCTCTGCGAGGAAGTACAGGCCCTTCGACGTCCCGCCGCGCAGCACGGCGCAGCGGATCGCGGTCTGCGGCATTACGCCTCCGGCTCGTCGACGTAGCGCAGGCCACGCTCGGCGAGCTTCTCGCGCATCGAGTACAGGTCGAGCCCGAGCTCGCCCTTGGCGAGGCGCTCACGCTTGTCGGCCTCGTTCTCCTCGCGCTTGCGGGAACGCTCGAGGACCGACGCGGCCTCTTCGCGCCGGACGACGACGACGCCGTCGTCATCGGCGAGGATCACGTCGCCCGGGCGGACGTAGGCCCCGGCGCAGACGATCGGCACCTGGACGTTCCCGGGCGTCTCCTTCACCGTGCCCTGCGCGGAGACGGCCTTCGACCAGACCGGGAAGCCCATCTCGGTCAGTTCGGCGACATCGCGCACGCCCGCGTCGATCACGAGGCCGCGCACGCCGTGCGCCACGAGGCTCGTCGCGAGGAGCTCGCCGAAGTAGCCGTCCTCGCACGGGCTCGTGGGCGTGACGACGAGCACGTCGCCCGGCTGGGCCTGCTCGACCGCGACGTGGATCGACCAGTTGTCGCCCGGCGCCACCTCGCAGGTGAGCGCGGTGCCGGCGACGCGGACGGGTCGGTAGATGGGCCGCAGGCGCGAGGCGAACAGCCCGGTCCGGCCCTGCGCCTCGTGCACCGTGGCGACGCCGTAGCGACCGAGCCCGTCGACGGTGGCGAGGTCGCTACGCCTCACATTTCGAACGACGACGGCCATGCACACCCCCGGACGGCTCCTGATCTGGATCCATCGTATCCGCGCCCGATGCGGCGGTCGGTGGGCGTCGCGGCCGCCGGCCGAGACCGCCGGGCACGCCATCGGCGTCTGCTCGCCACGGATCCCGAGGTCAGTGTTACAGCCCGCCCGGGACAGCGCGGGCCGCCGGCCTTCGAGCACCACGGCGAGCTTCCCCGCCTCGCACGAGGGGCGCTCTCGGTGACCGTGCTCGCCGGCTCGGCCGCCGGCGCGGCGCCCTCCCCGGCCCGCACGGTCCGCGCGACCGTCGCGCTGGAGGTCACGGCGCCCGCCGGCGGCAGCGGGACCCTCGCGCTCGATCCCGCGTTCGAGCACGGTGTCGCGGTGCTCGACGCTGCCGTGTCCCTCGAGGGTGCCGTGCTGGCTCCGGACCTCCTGTGCCACCTCGGCGTCGGCCGCGACGAGCTCGGACTTCGCGCCGGGCCGGACGGCGCGCGCGTGCTGCTGATCGGGGGCGAGCCCCTCGCCGAGGGGATCGTCGTCTGGTGGAACTTCGTCGGGCGCAGCACCGAGGAGATCGCCGGGGCCCGAGCGGACTGGGAGTCCGGCCTGCGCTTCGGCGAGGTTCGCGGCGCCGGGCGGACTGGGAGTCCGGCCGGCGCTTCGGCGAGGTTCGCGGCGCCGCGACGCCGCGCGTCGCAGCGCCGCCCATGCCCCCCGGACGGCTCCGCTCGACGGGGGAAGCGTGGGAACGCCCCCGCCCGAGCTGACCTAGATTCGCCCCATGGACCCCGACCTGCCCGCCGGGATGGGCGGCTTCTTCCCGGGGATGCTCAACGACCTCCTCCGCCTGCTCCGGACCGATTCGCCGATCCAGTGGGACCTCGCCCTCCAGCTCGCCCAGACGATCGCCGGGGAGAACGGCCCGGAGGCGAACGTGGACCCGCTCGCTCGCATCCGCCTGGAGGAGCTGGCGCGCATCGCCGAGCTCCACGTCGCCGACGTCACCGGCATGGCGACGACGCCGGACGGCCGCCCCGTCGCCGTGGTCGGCGCCAGCCGGGTCGACTGGGCCCGGCGCAGCCTCGAGAGCTGGCGCGGGGTCATCGAGGCCATCGCGGGGGCGCTCGCCCCACCGCCGGCGCCGGCCGAGGCCGAGACGACCGCCGGCGCCGACCGCGGGGAGGGCGGCGAGGGCCCCGACCTGGCGGCGTTCCTCAGCCAGTGGACGACGGCGGTCGCCCCGGCGCTGATCGCCATGCAGGTGGGCTCGGTCGTCGGTCACCTCGCCCGGCGCACGCTCGGCCAGTACGAGCTCCCGCTCCCGCGCCGTGCCAGCGGGGAGCTGCTCGTCGTCCCGGCGAACGCCGCGGAGTTCGCCACCGACTGGAGCCTGCCGCCCGACGACGTCGCGCTTTGGCTCGCCGTGCGCGACGTCACCACCCACGCGGTGCTCTCCCGCCCGCACGTCTCCGCGCGCCTCGAGACGCTCCTGGTCGAGCAGGCCCGGGGCTTTCGGCCGGACCCCAGCGCGCTCGAGGCCCGGCTCGGGGAGGCGGAGGGCGGGCTCGGGGACCTCGGCGACCTCACGAGGCTCCTCGCCGATCCCGCCGCGCTCCAGGAGGTGGCCGAGACGCCCGAGCTGCGGCGGGTGCGTGCCGAGCTCCAGGCCCTCGGGGCGACGATCGGCGGCTACGTCGAGTGGGCGACGGACACCGCGGCGCTCCACGCGATCGGCGCCCGGGCGGCGATCCGGGAGGCGATGCGGCGGCGCCGGGTCGAGCGCGGCGAGCAGGAGCGCGTCGCCGAGGCCCTCTTCGGCCTCCTCCTCGACCAGGACCAGCTCGACCGGGGCGAGGCCTTCGTCCGGGGGGTGCTGGAGCGCGGTGGCGAGTCCGAGCTCGCCAAACTCTGGGTCGTCGAGGCGAGCCTGCCGACGCCGGCCGAGGTCGACGCGCCGGGCCTGTGGATCGAGCGGGTCAACCTGCCGAGGCTCGCCGGGGAACCCGAGGCCGGCGGCGACACCGGAGGGGACGGGACGCCCGACGGCGGCGACGCTCCCCCGCGATGACCCCTCCCGGCCGGCGGACCGGGCCGAAGCGACAGCCGTTTCGACCGCCCCGCACGACGTCGTGTCCGGGCGGCGCGCGGCGCTCAGCCCCCGGCGGGGCCATCCTCCTCCGGCAGGCCGAGATCCCACTCCAGCAGGAGGTTCTCCCGCTCGGCGTCACGGACGACGCGCTCGCGGTTGCGGCGGAACTGCGGGTCGTGCGGCGGGAGCAGGACCAGGCGGGCGAGCGCGCGCTCGCGGAAGGCCTCGATCACGGCGCGCTCGCCGAACTCCGACTCGACCTCCCAGTGGGGCGCCACGGGGCCGAGGTAGACGACGCGGACGTGGCCCCGGGGGGGTTCGGGCGGCGCGGTCTCCTCGACGTGCGGCATGGTCATGCGAAGCTCCTCGCTCTCGGTACGGCGCTCGAGTCTACCGAGGCGCCCGGGATCGCCCGGGGCGGTACGTCGGGGCCCGCCGCAACGAGTTCGACACCGGAGCGACGGCAAGCTGCGCGCGCTCCGTCACCATCGTCACCACGCGACGCGCGAGCATCGTCGGTGAGCGTGGTGCCCGATGGGGTGACGGCGTGCGCCAAAAGGTGTAACGTAGTCGTAACAGTAGGGTCCATCGGGCGCCCGGGGCGACGAAAGTGCCGTCGCACCAGCGAATCCGGCGGAGCAACCAGCGTGTCACGGGGCGATGCCCATGCAATGCGCGCCGCGCTGCTGGCGGGCAGAATGGTGGTTGTGATGGACACGGTGTGGATGGCGGAGGGCAAGTGCCGGGACCTCCCACCCGAGACCTTCTTCCCGAGTGACGGGGTCGGTGTCGACGTGGCCAGGCGCATCTGCGCCGACTGCCCGGTGAAGGCGCCGTGCCTCGAGTACGCCATGGAGAACCACATCGACCACGGCGTCTGGGGTGGCACCTCAGAGCGCGAGCGCCGCCGCCTCGCGCGCCAGCGCCGTCACCTCACCCTGCACCCGGTGCGCTGAGCCCGCAGGCCTGCCCACGGCGGCGCGGCCACCGCCCGCCCGTGTTCGCCTCGCCGTCCAGGCGCGCCCTGGACGGCCGCGCGACCTCCGCCTGAGCCGCCGTGCTCCAGTGCGTCGTCAACCTGAGCGAAGGCCGCCGTGCGGAGGTCATCGCCCAGATCGCCAGAGCCGCTGGCGCGACGCTGCTCGACGTGCACACCGACGCCTGGCACAACCGGAGCGTGCTGACCCTCGCCGGGCCGGGGACCGAAGACGCCATCCGGGCCGTCGCGGCCGGCGCCGTCGAGCTGCTCCACCTCCCCGCGCACGAAGGGGTCCACCCCCGCCTCGGCGTCGTCGACGTGGTCCCCTTCGTCCCGCTCCTGCCCGGTGCCGGTCCCGACGAGCTCGCCGCGGCGCCGCTCGGGGAGGCCGTTCGCGCGCGGGAGGACTTCCTCCGCTACGCGGGCGAGGTGCTCGGCATCCCGGCCTTCCGCTACGGCCCGGAGCGTTCGCTCCCCGAGGTGCGCCGCGGGGCGTTCGTGGACCTGGCGCCCGACGCCGGACCGGCCTCGCCGCACCCGAGCGCCGGGTCCTGCTGCGTCGGGGCCCGGCGGGTGCTCGTCGCCTACAACCTCGTCCTCGAGCGCCCCGATCTCGATCTGGCCCGCAGGATCGCCCGGGAGCTGCGCTCGCCGGACGTCCGCGCGCTGGCCTTCGTCGCCGGCCGCGCCATCCAGGTCTCGTGCAACCTCGTCGCGCCGTGGCGCTTCGGGCCGCTCGAGGCGTTCGACGCCGTCGCCGGCCGCGCCGACGTCGCCTCGGCAGAGCTGGTCGGGCTCGTGCCCGAGAGCGTGCTCGAGCGGGTGCCGCGGGAGCGCTGGGCGCAGCTCGACCTCGGCGAGGACCGCACGGTCGAGGCCCGCCTGGCACGCGGCTGACGCCGCGTCCGGGCGGCCTCAGCTCACGATGCTGCGGCCTCGCGCTGCTGGAGCAGCCGGGCCCGGCGCACGCGGCGGCGCTCCCGCTCGCTCATCCCACCCCAGATGCCGAACTTCTCACCGTTCGCGATCGCGAACTCGAGGCAGTCCTCGCGCACCACGCAGCCGCGGCACACTTCCTTCGCCTCCCGGGTCGACGAGCCCCGCTCCGGGAAGAAGAGCTCCGGGTCCACGCCCATGCAGTTCGCACGGGACTGCCATCCCCGCTCGGCTCCACCTATGAGCGCTCGGATGTCCACCGGCACCCTCCCCTCTCAGCGTCCGCCACCAGGCCGCGAGTGGCAACGGTGGAATTACACCGCTGTCATCATCATGGACCCAAAAGGGCAGTTTCGCAAGGGGGCAATCGCGAAAGCGCCGGTCAGGCGCCGTGGCGGAGGCGGCGGCTCGAGGCCGAGCGGTGCTCGACGAAGTCGACCAGCACGTAGTCCCCGAGCGTCTCCGGTGTCGTGAAGAAGGCGCGCCCGCGGTTGCGGCGGGTCATCAGCTCGACGAAGGAGCGCAGCCCCCCGGTCGCGTCGAGCACGAAGGTGTTGATCCGGATGCGCTCGCGGGTGCAGCGGGCCACCTCCTGCAGCGTCGCCTCGAGGGTCTCGGGCACCGTCGGGTAGTTGAAGAAGACCCCGCCGTCGGGCAGGACGTGCGCCGTCGGCTCGCCGTCGGTGATCACGATCACCTGCTTCGAGCCGCTGCGGTGGGCCAGCATCTTGCGCGAGAGCGCCAGCGCGTGCTGGAGATTGGTCCCGTAGGCGAAGTCCCAGGAGACCTCGGGGAGCTCCTCGGGCCGGATCTCGCGCGCCGTCGCCGAGAAGCCGACGAGGCCCAGGTAGTCGCGCGGGTAGCGCGACGCGATGAGCGCCTGCAGTGCCATCGCCACCTTCTTCGCCGCGAGGAAGTTGTCGCGCATCGGCATCGAGAGCGACAGGTCGACGCACAGCACCGTCGACGCAGCGCTCAGGTGCTCGCTGCGCTCGATGGCGAAATCGTCGACCTGGAGGCGGATCGGCAGCTCGACGCCCGCGCGCCCGGCCGGCCCGCCGCGCTGGTCGGCGGCGGTGCGGGCGATGGCGTTGCGGATCGTCTGCTCGATCTGCACGTGGAACGGGTCGCCGTGCTCGTAGCTCTTCGTCTCGCCCTCCCGCTCGTGGCCGAGGCCCGGGCTCTGGTGGGCATGGTCGCCGATGCGGTCCCGCCGGAGGCGGGCGAACAGCTCGTCGAGGGCCTTCGTGCCGAGTCGCCGCAGCCCCCGCGGGGTGAGCCTCAGCCGGCCCTGCTTGCGCCGCGCCAGGCCGGCCTCCTCGAGGCGACGGGTCAGCTCGGCGAGCGCCTGCAGGGACGCCGCGGCGTCGTGGCCGAGGAGCTCGGCCGCCGCCTCCGGGTCGACCTCGGCGAGGGTCGTCGGGTCGGTCCCGGCGCTGAGGAGCTGCTCGAGCTGGGAGAGCTGGCCGAGCTGGCCGAACAGGTCGGCGGCACCTGCCATGGCGATCGGGTCGCCACCGGACATCGTGAACCCCCGGTCCCAGCCCGCCGCGGGCAACGCGTCGCGGAGGTTGTTGGCGAGGCGGTCGACCTGCCACGCGAGGTCGAGGTCGCCGAGCAGCTCCTCCATCAGCGCGGCGAGCTCGGCGCGCTGCTCCTCGGTCATCGAGGCGACGAGGGCGGAGGCCGCCGCCATGCGCTCGGCCATCTGGGCGAGCAGCTCGTCGAGGTCGCGCGGGCTGCCCGGGAAGAGGTCGCCGAACTGCTCCATGAACTGGTCGAAGGAGGGGTCGGGCGGCTCGCCCGCTGCGCGCTGCTCGAGCATCCGGTTGAGGGCGTCGAGGCCGGCGCGCAGGTGCTCTCGCTCCTCGGGCCCGGCCGCGGCCATCGCTCCCGCCGCCCGGTCGAGCTGGAGCTGGGTGAGGTCGTGGCGGAGCTGCTCCACCAGCTGCTCGAAACGCTCCCGGGCCTCCTCGGACACGAAGTCGTAGTTGGCGAGGGCGTGGATCTGGTCGGCGAGCCCCGCCGGGAGCAGGTCGAGCTCGGCGTGGTGCTCGCCAGCCCGGCGCGCCGCGTCGCGACTCGCGTCCTCGCCGCCCGCGGCCGCGGCGCGCGCCGCCTCGTCGTCGATCGCCCGGCGCTCCGTCGACAGGACCTCGTCGAGGGCCCGCACGACGTCGTCGGTGAGACCGGACAGGTCGTGGGAGGCCAGCTCCTGGCGGCGCTGGCGGATCCGTTCGAGCAGCTCCTGCAGCCCGGCGACCCGCTGGCCGTCGCGGGTGGTGAACCCCTCCTGCAGCAGGCGCCGGAGGGCGGCGTCGAGGTCGCCGTGGTAGAGGAGGTCGTCGGAGACCTGGGCGAGGACCTCGTCGCCGTCGAGGACGACCGGACGCTGGGACCCGTCCCAGCGCGAGTAGCGCCAGCGGGCGCTCGAGCGTGGTGGAGGGATCATCGCGCCCGGTCTCGCCTCGTCGCCCGACGTCAGCGGGCCCGGTAGGCGGCCGTGGCGCCGAGCTCGTCCTTGTTCAGACGGCGCGACAGGTGGAGCCCCTCGAGCACGAGCTCGACGGCGCTCGCCACCTGGGACGCGCTCGCGCCAGCGCCGGCGAGGCCGGACACGATCTCGCCGAGGCGGGGCACCTCGGCGGCGAGCTTGACGTACGCCGTCGAGGCGACGAGCGGGCCGGCCTCGGCGTCGCGGCCCTCGGAGAAGGCCCCGACGACCTCCGCGAGGTGCGCCGGCGGGCAGTGCTCGCGGAAGGTCTGGAGCACGGCGGTCGAGAGCAGGCCGGCAACGACCTCCCGGTCCTCCCCCTCCTCCAGCGCGTCCACCTCGACCTTGCCGAGCGTCGAGGCGAAGAGCGCGCCGAGGTCGCTCACCCGGGGGGCCGCGTCGGCCTCCCCGAGGCGCAGCGCCCGGCGCAGGGCCGCCGCGACGAGGGTCTCGTAGTTGGCGACGCTCAGGCGAACCGACACCCCCGAGCGCTGGTTCACCCGCCCGCTCGCGCGTGCCGCCTGGCTCAGGCGGGCCACGATCTCGGCCATGAACGCCGGCACCTCGACGGCCACCCCCGGGATCGAGATCGGCGCGGCCTCCTGGTCGACGATCGCCATCTCCGTCGCGACCTCGAAGGGGTAGTGCGTGCGTATCTGGGCGCCGAAGCGGTCCTTCAGGGGCGTGATGATGCGCCCCCGGTTCGTGTAGTCGTCCGGGTTCGCGGTCGCGACGAGGACGATGTCGAGCGGCAGTCGCACCCGGTGGCCCCGGATCTGTACATCGCGCTCCTCGAGCACGTTCAGCAGGCCGACCTGGATCCGCTCGGCGAGGTCGGGCAGCTCGTTGACGGCGAAGATCCCGCGGTTGGTCCTCGGCACGAGCCCGTAGTGGATCGTCAGCTCGTCGGAGAGGTAGCGGCCCTCGGCGACCTTGATCGGGTCGACCTCCCCGATCAGGTCGGCGATCGAGGTGTCGGGGGTGGCGAGCTTCTCGCCGTAGCGGTCCGAGCGGTGCACCCAGGTGACCGGCGTCTCGTCGCCGAGCTCGTCGACCAGGTCCCTCGCGTGGCGCGAGACCGGCCGGAACGGGTCGTCGTTGATCTCCGAGCCGGCGACGACCGGCAGCCACTCGTCGAGCAGCTCGACGAGGGAGCGCAAGATGCGCGACTTCGCCTGGCCGCGCTCGCCGAGGAGGATCACGTCGTGGCCGGCGAGGAGCGCGTGCTCGAGCTGGGGCACGACGGTGTCCTCGAAGCCGAGGACGCCGTCGACGACGGGCCGGCCGTCGGCGATGCGCCCGAGGAGGTTCCGCCGCACCTCCTCGTGCACCGGCACCGACCGGTACCCCGACGCCTTCAGCTCGCCGAGCGTGGTCGCGGGCGGTGGAGTGGGCATGGGTCGAGACTACCGAGACCCCGCG
>Ga0307372_10003292_pt1 | contig 25898 bp, 24 predicted proteins | sample OX1MG_FD_202533 | JGI IMG/M metagenome (GOLD analysis project Ga0307372, IMG submission 202533) | Soil microbial communities from Risofladan, Vaasa, Finland - OX-1 | ecosystem: Environmental > Terrestrial > Soil > Coastal area > Acid sulfate soil | place: Finland: Risofladan, Vaasa | collected...
CGACATGCACGTCCAGATCGATGATCTGATCGTTGCGGGAGACGCGGTCGTCTTGCGCTTCACGCTCCGCGGCACGGACCGCGGCGGCTACGCGGGACGCCTCCCGACAGGAAAGGCCGTACAGGAATGGGGCGTCAACATCATGCGTTTCAAGGACGACAGAGTGGTGAGCGAGTTCATGGGTGCTGACAAGCTCGGTCTGTTCGTCCAGCTGGGCGTGATCGCTGATCCGTGGCCCAAAGTCAACTCCGACGCCGCTACCCCGTAGGAATTGTGGTGACGGAGACCCGACGCGAGCCGTGGCAATCCAAACTTGAAACTCGCCAAGCAAATTACGAACTGCCAGGTCCAAACAGGCCTCATTTTTTAGGCGTCATATTTCCCAACACCACGAGACCAGACCGACACAGAACAACACGATTTCTTGATAATAGACGACATGCGCAACGAGACCGACACCGCGCAACCGATTGATGGCTTCTATTAATCCCAAGGTGCCCGGATCGAGACCCGGGCGACCCACTATCGGAGTATTGATGCGGGTGATACCCGACAAAGAACTTGGCTGACTTCTTCCAGAAGTCTCAGAGCATTGCCATTCCGTCAAGATCGATCGCCCGTGAAGCGAGTCGATCTACTTTACGGCGACGATGTCAACCGTTTGGATGTTGGGATCCTTCGCCAAAAACTTGCCGGCAACTTGACCAAGAGCTGTGGGAATCTCGCAATTTAGATGGGCCTGGCGGCCGTCCACAGTCTTAAATGTGTCGAAGATGCCATATTCGGTCTCGCTGATCTTGAAGGCGTACCAGGTCACCGTGTCTCTTTCAGCAACTGCCAATGGTCGCCCGTTTTCGAGGAACGCACCGAGGTCATTTCCCTTGCCGGGCTTGGCCTCAAGCAGGGCGAGGATTCCGAGTTTTACCGTCATGCTGGCTCACTTTCGCTTGGGGAACGGTCATCCGCCTGACGAACAAATTTATTGCCACCGAGCGTCCGCCTGACAAATCATTCCATGGCAGCTGGCTCCATCGGCATGTTCGAGATTGACGGCACGAACATGGGTGGCTGAGCGAGTGCCTCGCCGTCCCTCGCCCTGCGTCTTCGGACGCGCGGTGTCGTAGGAGAACACTCCAACTCGACCAGCCATCTGGTTCGTCGGCACCCTGTCGCACATCGCAGAGTCAATTGTGACGCAACCCGCTCGAAGAATCTGACGACGGTAAGGTCGAGTGGGATGAGTATCGCCGACGGATCGAACTTGGAAGTGTCGAATCTCCGAGTCGTACGCAAGGGCAACGAAATCCTGAAGTCGCTTTCGTTTCGAGCATCGCCCGGCGAACTCGTTGGACTGCTCGGACCCAGTGGCAGTGGCAAAAGCACCCTCATGCGTTCGATCCTTGGCGTCCAGGCGATTACCGACGGAACCGCGCGCGTCATGGGATCCGCCGCAGGATCGCCTTCGCTTCGCGGTCAACTCGGTTACATGGCCCAGAGCTCGGCCGTGTATCTCGACCTCACCGTCGAGGAGAACGTTCGTTATTTTGCCAGCGTGCTACGCCAACCTACCTTTGAAGTTGCGCGAGTTATCGACGTGGTCGCTCTCACTCGCTTCTCCCACCGGCTCGTTTCAACGTTGTCTGGTGGCGAGCTCGCGCGGGTGTCGCTGGGCGTGGCGCTATTGGGATCTCCCCCCGTTTTGATCTTGGATGAACCGACGGTTGGATTGGACCCGATACTGCGACGCGACCTATGGCGCACGTTCGGGGTCCTCGCAAAGACCGGTGTTACGGTGATCGTGTCGAGCCATGTGATGGATGAGGCGGCTCGTTGCGCCAGGTTGCTACTGCTGCGCGACGGGATACTGCTTTTCGACGGCACACCGGCATCGCTGTTGGCCGCGTCCGATTCGACCAGTTATGACGTAGCGTTCGAGCGCCTGATCGAAGGCGATGGATGAACCTACGAAGGACCCTGTACACATCGAGGCGCATCTTCCAACAACTGCGTCACGATCCGCGGACGCTTGCGCTGTTGTTGCTCGTACCGACTGCATTGGTTGGTCTGCTGGCGTGGTCCTTGTCTAACCATCCCGGTGCCTTCGACTCGGTTGGGCCGAAATTGCTCGGCGTGTTTCCTCTCACCGTCATGTTCCTCGTCACGTCCGTCATCACCTTGCGGGAGAGGACCGTCGGAACGCTAGAGCGTCTCTTCACGCTGCCCTTGACGAAGGCGGATTTCGTCGCGGGTTACGCGATCGCATTTGGCGCCCTCGCTCTCATCCAGAGCCTGCTCGTCTCAGTCCTCTCTTACACCTGGTATGGGCTGGCCCATCAGGGCGTACCATGGCGCATCAGTATGGTGGCGCTTTGTGCCGGTCTGCTCGGTACCGCCTTCGGATTGGCGTTGAGTGCCGTGGCCCACACAGAGTTTCAGGCCGTGCAGTTCATGCCCGCGTTCATCTTGCCCCAGTTGCTCTTGTGCGGTCTTGTGATTCCTGTCAATCAACTACCGACCGTGCTTCGCGGCGTTGCCGATGTCCTGCCAATGACGGCCGCGGTCCGAGCCATTACCCCGCTGCAGACGAACCAGTACTATCTTGGCCAGTTCGCCATCATGCTCGCGTACATAATCGCCGCGCTCATTGTTGGAGCAGGCACCCTTCGTCGAGTGACCAAATAGCGTCCGTCGTCAGTGCGCAACCAACAGGCGTGCCGACATTGCGTCTAATGCGAGAACGGTACCCAATGATCCCAAGGAATCATTTGGCTACCTTGCCACCAACTGGTTGAGCGGTCGTAAGCCCAACGCGTCAGAGATGCCGCCTCGCAAAGTCGACTTCAATCGGCGACCGGTTCAGTGCAAGACCGGTCCCTCGTGACTTATGAATCGAGACGCGCGTTTGAGTATCCGACGCTCGACCCGCTGGGCGTGCGTCCTTGTGACCCCGACCAAGTGTGGGGATCGGTGACGAAAGAACCACACCTTGGCCGCCTCGACGAGGACGAGGTACACCGCGACCATGCCGAACAGCAGCAAGAAGAACTTCGTGGGAAGGACCGAGAAGCCGAAAAGATGCGCGAGCCCGGTGTAAGGCAACAGCGCTCCGACCAGCGCCGCGCCGGTCGGCACCAAGAGCATCGGGATACTGGGGCGACTCCGAAAAAACGGGACCCGTCTCGTGCGGATGACGTAGATGACGAGGGTCTGGGTGGCAATCGACTCGACGAACCATCCGGTGCGGAACTCCACGTGGCCCGCATGGAGCAATGCCAGCATCACGTAGAAGGTCGCGAAGTCGAAGATCGAGCTGATCGGTCCAAAAAGCGCCATGAAATGCCGGATGTATTTCAGATCCCACGCTGCGGGCCGAGCCAGGGCCTCCTCGTCGACTCGGTCGGTGGGAATGACCAGCTGCCCCGCGTTGTAGAGCAAGTTGTTGAGCAGGATCTGTGAGGGCAGCATAGGCAGGAACGTGAAGAGAGCCGAAGCGCCGGCCGCACTAAACATGTTTCCGAAATTCGACGAGGTGGACATGAGGACGTATTTCATGGTGTTCGAGAAGATGCGTCGACCTTCGATGACCCCTTCGGCCAGAACGCCGAGATCCTTGTCCAGCAGGACTACATCGGCGGCGTCTTTCGCTACGTCGGTGCCGGAGTCCACTGAGATCCCGACGTCGGCGTGGTGAAGGGCGACGGCGTCGTTGACGCCGTCACCGAGGAACGCTACGTCTCGTCCGGTGCTCCGGGCCACGTTGATGATGCGCGACTTCTGATCCGGACTGATCCGAGCGAAGACCGTCGTAGAGGGGATCGCCGCTTCCAGTTGCTCGTCGGAGAGCTTCTCCAGATCCTCGCCTCTGAGGACGCCGGCGCACGATAGTCCGATGTCGCGACAGACCTTGGCCGCCACTTGACCGTTATCGCCCGTGATGATCTTGACCTCAATGCCGAGCCGCTCAAGCTTGGCCAGTGACTCACCGGCGTCACTCTTGGGCTTGTCGGCGAACGTGAGGAAGCCCTCAAAAATGAGTTCGCGCTCCTCATGTGCGCTCAACGCGGTGTCGTCGCCGACCAGGCGGCTCGCGACCGCCACTACACGTTCGCCGTCGTTGAACAAACCCTCGAGCGCGGCGCGCACGGGGTCACCGACGTTGACGCAGCGCTCGAGAACCACCTCCGGCGCCCCCTTCGTCACGATCATGACGGCACCCTTTTCGTCACGCACCAGCACCGAGGCCATCTGGCGCTCGTGATCGAAGGGCAGTTCTTGAAGTCGCTCATAGGCGGCAACCGCGACGACTTGCGAGTCGCGGCCCGCTGTCGCGATCCACAGGGCCTGGTCTAAGGCGTTGCCGCCCATCGGACCTTTGTCGGACATCGTCGACTCATTACAGAGGAGTCCGAGGAGGAGTGGGCGATCCGACGACTCATTGTTGGCGTCAACAGAAGCCTCGAATGTAATCACGCCCTCGGTGAGTGTGCCCGTCTTGTCAGTGAACAGTAACTCGATGTTGCCGAGGTCCTCGATCGCTACCAGCCGCTTGACGAGGACCTTCTTGGCTGCGAGCACGCGCGAACCCGACGACAGACTCACGGTGACGATGGCGGGCATCATCTCAGGCGCTATGCCTACGGCGATTGCCAGCGAGAAAAGCAGGGCCTCGATGAGCGGTCGAGCAAGGATGATGTTCGCCGCAAAGATGAAGACGGTCAGAAGGGCGGCGACCAGAAAGAGGAACCTTGAGAACTTGGCGAGCCCCATCTCGAATACGCTCTGGCCCTGGCTGTCGCTCACACCAGTGGCGATGCGGCCGAAGGCCGTGCGTGTGCCTGTCAAAATGACGACCGCCTGAGCCGAGCCCTGGCGGACGATGGTGCCCATATAGGCGCAGTCCGAAAAGCTTGAGTCATCGCCTTGGACACTCGCGGACGGGGTCTTGGCAACCGGCAGCGACTCGCCTGTGAGAACACCTTCGTCGCATTCGCACTGGTCTGCGCTGAGGAACCTTACGTCGGCCGGCACCAGTTCGCCGAGCTCCAGTTTGATAACGTCACCCGGGACGAGGGTCGTTACGGGGACCAGAGTCATCACCCCGTCACGCAGAACTGTGGCGTTCTGACTGATCTTGGACCGCAGGGACGACATAGCGACTGCCGCTCTGAACTCGTTGACGAATCCGAGTCCGACGCTCAAAACGACTATCACGGCAATGATGATCGCATTGGTGCCTCCGCCTGTCAGTCCCGAGACGAGTGCCGCGCCGAGCAAGAGTATGAGGATTGGATTCCTCAGTTGTCGCCAGAGCACGACGCTCGCTCGCACGCGGTGGACCGCCAACACGTTGAGCCCGTAAGTGGCGAGACGTTGGGTGGCCTCGGGTGTCGTCAAGCCCTCGGGGCGGCTATCCAGTCGCGCCAGTACTGCATGAGGATCGAGTGCCGCAGCCTCCTTGAGGTCGAGATTGATGATCGCATTATCCGGAGCTGGCTGGACCTTCATCCCGCCTAGACAGTAGCGAAGGGCTGTCGGTGGAGCTCTGCCAGCTTGCACTGGCGAGTTCTGTAGACCGTGTGGATTCGCAACCCGCAGACCGACGTCCACAATCTGCGACTGGCGTTCAAGAATGGTGACGGCCATGGCGGCGATCTTGAAGATCGGATGCGGTCTGCCTTCGCTTGGTCTTTTATGCTGCATAATCAGAAGCAACACGAATCGTTTCCCGGAAGGTGGGCGAGGATCCGTGAAGATTATTCCGCTTCACTTGAGGAGGTCCATGATGGGCAACCAGCCGGACGATGACGAATCCTTAGCCAGTCCTGCGCAAGGAGATGTTCCAGTCGATGCTGGAGTTGAGCGAATTGCTACTTCGGAAGTTGTCCGCTCGACGCGAACGTCGAGGGCGTGGATTCGGTTACTTCCCTTACTGGTCGTCTTGGTCGTCATCATCGTTTTCGTGTTCCAGAATCCCAAGGACGTAAAGGTGAGCCTCTTCACGTTTTCTGGCACGCTTCCCCTCTCAGTGGCACTCCTTGGCGCGGTAATTCTGGGTGCACTTATGGCGCTGGCACTGGGCTCGGTTCGCATCTTTCAGCTACGCAAACAGGTCCATCGCAAGTCGCGGCACTCCGAGGGGGACAATCGTCGCCTTAGCTGAAGTTGGACTGATAAAAGTTTGCAAACCTTTGTATTCGAAGGCCATAGCCCAGGAGCAGTGAAACAGTCGGCCGTATGCGACGCTACCGAATGCGCGTCCAGTTGCGTGAGGAAAGTATTGCCCAGGTTTGATATCCGTTTGCGAAATCGTTGTCGTCGTCTCGATGAACTGACGAGCGGCGGTGTCGAAGTGTGCGCTGCCCTCGGTTTCGCGGGCAACGCCTGATGACGCCGGGCCAACCGTTCCTTTCGCACCTTTGGCCGAGTCGCCCCTACTCGTGAGGTGCTTAGCGGTACCGCGACCAGTAGCGATTAGCGCGGTGTCGCGGGTGTTTCGTGGATTCCTTTTGTTCGACGCGCTTGAGTTCGTCCTTTTCAGTCGGCTTAACCCAGCGTGAGATCTTGAACCTGTTCGTCATTGTCGCCTCGCTCTTATGACTTCTAACCACAGACATATTTCTACACGGCTGTGCGGATGCTCGCTCCTTCGTCCAAAGCCCGGAGTTACCTGCGAACAATCAACCGAGTGCGCATCAGCGCTCGTCAACTTCCTTACCGGAGGCCGCGTGGGTAGTCTCAGAGCTCGACGAGGTGAGATTGGGGGCAACGGTCACACCCCCTCCCGTCGTAGGTTCGGCCCGTCCCGCAATGCTGTAAACCATGGAACCATCGACGGTCTCATTGGCCTTGAGGAGCGCGACCAACTGGTCAAGGGCAGCACGGTGCTCGGTCAAGATCGATATCGATCGCTCTTCGGCCTCTCGCAGCATCCTGGATATTTCGCCGTCCACCAGCGCTTGGGTCTTGTCAGAGAATGGCCGACTCGAAAAAGCGTTGCCGCCTTCACCGAGAAACACCGATCCTCCTGAGGGATAGCCCACGGGTCCGAGAAGTGACGAAAGGCCGAACTCGCGCACCATTTTCGTGGCGAGCTCAGTGGCCTTGGCAAGATCGTTCGACGCACCGGTCGATCCTTGGCCGAGCACGACGATCTCGCTGGCCCTGCCTCCCAGGTAGACCGCGAGACTGTCGTAGAGGTAGTCCTCGCCATAGAGATGGCGTTCCACAAGTGGGAGCTGTTCGGTGACTCCGAGGGCTTGGCCGGCGGGAAGGATCGTCACCTTGGCAACCGGATCCGCCTTGTCGCAGTAGGCCGCCACGAGCGCGTGGCCCGCTTCGTGCACGGCGACGGCGTGTTGCTCGTCGGGAATCAGCACGTTGGAACCCTCCCGCTGGCCAAGAATGATCCGATCTCGGGCTTGGTCAAAATCCGCGGCGCTCAGCACCACGCGATCGGCTCGCACCGCGATGATCGCCGCCTCGTTAATGAGATTTGCGAGATCGGCGCCGGAAAAGCCAGGCGTGCCCCTGGCGACGACTTCGAGGTCCGCGTCGGCGGCTAATTGCTTTCCATGCGAGTGGACCTGCAGTATCGCGAGGCGCTCCGAGAGAGTCGGGAGCGCGATGATGACTTCTCGGTCGAAGCGGCCGGGACGCAACAGCGCCGGATCGAGCACTTCCGGCCGGTTGGTGGCGGCCAGCACGACGATGCCGGTTGCCGGGTCGAAGCCGTCCATCTCCGCGAGCAGTTGATTGAGTGTTTGCTCACGCTCGTCGTTCGCGACCACCATGGCGCCACCGCGACGTTGACCGATCGCGTCGATCTCATCGACGAAGATGATCGCTGGCGCGCGCTTTCGTGCTTCGGCGAACAGATCACGTACCCGAGCCGCGCCCACACCAACGAACATCTCAACAAAGCTCGATCCGGTCACGGAGAAGAACGGCACACGGGCCTCGCCGGCAACGGCGCGAGCGAGCAGCGTCTTGCCCGTACCGGGAGGTCCCACCATCAAGACTCCGCGCGGCGCCATGGCGCCAGCGCGGGCGTAGCGTTCGGGGCGCTGGAGGAAGTCGACGACCTCGCGAATCTCCAGCTTGGCGCCTTCGTAACCGGCAACATCGGCGAACGTCGTCTTCGGGCGCTCCTCGTCGAAGACCTTCGCCTTCGAGCGTCCGACGGCGAGCGCACCCCCCAAGCGTCCCGCGGCTCCCTTCGACATCCGCCACCAGATGTACCCGAAGACAAGAAATGGGGAGAGCAAAATGAGCCACGCCAACACCTCTGATCCAAACGAATTCCCCTTCGTCGCCGCGGTGATCTGGACGCCATAGGCCTCCAACTCATCGAGCAGAGCCTGACCGGCCTGGGGCGGGATCGCCGTCGTGTACTTGTTACCATTGCGCAAGTTCCCGGTTGCCACGCCACTCGTGTCGATGGTGACGCTCTTCACTGTGTGCGCAGCCACATCACGCAGGAACTTCGAGTAATTCAGTGTGACCGGGGTCTGGTTACTGGTCGCCGGAACCAAAAAAAACAGCACGATGAAGAACCCGAGCGCGACCAGCCAGAGGTAATGGCGCCAGGCGGGAGGAGGCGGCAATGCGCTTGGAGCACCCTTTTCTGACGTCGGCGGTGAGTTAGCTGGCTTGGTCATGCCATCGCGCCGATCGAGTTCCGTTGATGACCAGTCGCCTTGTCCATAGAGACATTCTTCTCCTGACCTTCGGCGACGAAGCATTACTCCCTACCGAAATCGCACGATGGAGGTGAACCGTGGCGAGACCGAGAGACTTACTCCGTCGTTTTTCAACCTACATGTCGACGTGGCGCAATTATTGATGAAGTGTGGACTTTTGACCCTAATCGGCCTGTAGGAAACGTCGTTATATGGAAATGGATCATTGATTTTTAAAACCCCAAGATTTTGCACCTCAGGAGGCAACATGACGTCATCCATTTCACCATCCACCACAAAATCCGATCCGGAAAAGTTACCGCTATCCGAAAGAAATCAGCAAAAGGCCCACGCCTTGGGACTTACGTCGGCCACCGCGTTGGTAGTCGGCAGCATTGTCGGTACGGGCGTGTTCACCATGCCCGCGGTCCTCGCCGGAGCCGGCACCATGGGTATCGCCGTTCTCGCCGTCATCGCCGTTGGTGCGATGCTGCTCGCGGTCCTTTTCGGTCAGCTCACCAAGCGCGTGCCGAACAGCGACGGTGGTGTCTACGCATACACGCGACACGAGTTCGGCGACTTCGCCGGCTATCTCGTCGGCTGGTGCTACTGGATTCAGTCCTGGGCCGGTAACGCGGCGATTGTGTCATCCTGGGTCTTCTACGTTGATGCCCTGTTCAAGTTTTCGCACCCCAGCGGCATGGAGAACTGGGGCATCGCGATGTTCGGTCTGTGGATCCCCGCGATGATCAACCTGACCGGCGTGCGCCAAATGGCCTGGTTCCAGAACGTCACCGTGATCTTGAAGTTCCTGCCGCTGCTCTTCGTGGGAGTCGTCGGCTGGTTCTTCGTCGCGAGGGCCAACTTCGGACCCTTCAACGCCTCGGGAGGCAGTCTCTACAACGGAATAGGCATCGCCGCGGGTGTGGCACTCTTTTCCTTCATTGGTGTCGAAGCGGCCGCCATCACGGCCAAGCGCGTGAAGAATCCTCGTTCGAATGTCCTTCGTGCGTCGGTCATCGGCACCGTTGCCAGCGCGGCACTGTACGTGCTCGTCACGGCCGTCGTCATGGGTCTCGTGAATCACCACACGCTGGTGAACACCGGATCGCCCTTCGTGAACGCATTTCAAACGATGTTCCCCCACAGCGCGTGGGCGGGACAGTTCGTCGCTGGCGTGGCGGTGGTTTCCGGACTTGGAGCCTTGATCGCGTGGACGTTGATCGTCACCGAAACCTCGCGCGCCATCGCCCAAGACGATCTGTTCCCACGTCCTTTCGCGTGGTCCGACAAGAGGGGAACCGCCTGGTTCGGCATCCTCGTGGGTACGGCGCTGCCGTCATTGTTGATGCTCTGGCGCTACTCGGCGAGTACCGGTCTGACGGTCTTCACCTACCTGGTGGATCTCAGTGTCGTGACGGTGGCCATTCCGTACTTCTTCTCGGCAATCGCCCAGTTGACGTTCCTGGTGTCGAAGCGTCGCCACGTACAGGGTTGGCAGCTGGCTCGCGACCTCTGCATTGCGGGCGCCAGCGTCCTGTTCTCCATGTGGGTGACGTTCGCCTCCGGTTACCAGGTCGTGTACCAGGCGCTCGTTGTCCTGCTCGCGGGATTGGTCCTCTACGCGTTCCTCAACGCGCGCCGTCAAGGACTCGGCGAGATCGCCTCGCCCGTTGACCTTCCCGACGAAGTGCCGGCGTCATGGCATGCCGAATTCCTGGCTGACCAAAACATTGAGACCGAAGACGGTCACTAAGTCCGAAAAGGGCAACACGCCCGAGAAGTAGAAGAGATGAGGTTGTGAAATGACTCTCCACGTTGATTCAGAAGTTGGCCAACTCAAGCAAGCGATGCTGCACCGGCCCGGTCTCGAGCTTTCCAGACTCACGCCGTCGAACGTCGAGAGTCTGCTCTTCGACGACGTGCTCTGGGCCAAGAAGGCGCGCGAGGAACACGACGCCTTCGCCCAGGCACTTCGTGACAAGGGCGTGAAGGTCCATCTCTTCGGCGACTTGTTCACCGACGTATTGGCGACGGTCGACGGTCGGGCCTTCGTGCTCGACGCGCTCATCACCGATGATGAGATAGGGCCCTCGCTCGTAAAGCCGGTCCGTAAATTATTAGAGAATCTCGAGCCGGAGAAGTTGGCCGAGTACCTCATCGGCGGGATATTGAAGGCTGACTTGCATCCCATGACCGCTCGGAGCCTGGCGTGGGAACACTTGCACGCGGATGACTTCGTCCTGCCGCCGCTTCCCAACACTCTGTTCCAGCGCGACAATACGTGTTGGATTTACGGGGGGGCCACCGTCAACCCCATGGCCAAACCGGCCCGCCAGCGCGAGTCACTGCACACCCGTGCCGTCTATCGCTATCACCCGATCTTCAAAGACGAGAAGTACGAACTCCTCCTCGACGAAGAGATCGTCCACCACAACGCCACCATCGAGGGAGGCGACGTACACGTCTTGGGTCACAACACGGTCATGATCGGCATGGGTGAGCGAACGACGCCCGTCGCGGTCGAGATCTTGACGCGCCGTCTGTTCGAAACCGGTCAGGCGAGTCGCGTCATCGCCATCGAACTGCCGCACAGCCACGCCTTCATGCACCTGGACACGGTGATGACGATGCTCGACGTGTCGACGTTCATCCTCTACCCCTACATCGAGCGAAACCTGCGCAGTTGGACGATCGTCCCCGGGGACGAACCCGGAACGCTCAACATGAGTATCAACGAGGACCTGTGGGAAACCATGGCCCAAGTACTCAAGGTCGACCACGTGACGGTCCTCACTACCGACGAGGACGTACGCGCCGCCGAACGCGAACAGTGGGACGATGGCACCAACTTCCTCGCCGTCGCTCCCGGGGTCGTGTTCGGCTACGAACGCAACGTAGCGACCAATACGATGCTCCGTCGCCACGGCATCGAAGTCGTCTCCATTGTCGGCAGCGAGCTCGGTCGTGGTCGCGGCGGTCCACGCTGCATGACCTGCCCAATCGAAAGAGAGAGTGCACCGTGAAGAACTTCGACGTCGTGGGCGCACTGAAGGGCCGCAGTCTCTTGAGGGACGTCGACCTCACGAAAGAGGAGTTCATTGGCCTGCTCGACTTAAGTGATCAGCTCCGTCATGAGAAGTGGTCCGCGACCGAACAGCAGACACTCAAGGACAAGAACATCGCCTTGATCTTCGAGAAGTCCTCCACGCGCACGAGGTCCGCCTTTGAGGTGGCCGCCCACGATCAAGGGGCACACGTGACCTATATGGGTCCCGGCGAGACGCAACTGGGGTACAAGGAAACGGTGAAAGATACCGCTCGCGTACTTGGACGAATGTACGACGGCATCGAGTTCCGAGGGTTCGCGCACCACGACGTGGAGATGTTGGCCGAGTTCTCCGGAGTGCCAGTCTGGAACGGGCTGACCGATCTGTGGCATCCGACCCAACTGTTGGCGGACGTGCTCACCATCCGCGACCACGCCACCAAGCCCTTAGAAGAGGTGGCCCTCACCTACGTGGGCGACGCACGCAATAATACGGCGAACTCACTTCTCTGCGTGGGCGCGATGCTGGGACTTGACGTGCGCATTGGCGCTCCCACGGCTCTCCAACCGACCGAAGAGGTCCAGCTCATCGCGAAGCAGATGGCCGCGCACTCAGACGCGCGAATTCTGATCACCGATGACGCCGAAGAGGCCGCATTGAATACCGACTTCATTTACACCGACGTCTGGGTCTCGATGGGCGAGCCGATGGATTCGTGGAACGAGCGAATCAAGCTGTTGTTGGCGTACCAAGTCAACGGGAATCTCATGAAGGCTTCGAAGAACCCCGATGTTCGATTCCTGCACTGCCTGCCAGCACTCCACAATACGGACACCGATGTCAGCGCCAATCTGAACAAACTGTACGGCGTCAACGCATTAGAGGTCACCGACGAAGTCTTCGAGTCGAAGGCATCGATCGTCTTTGACCAGGCCGAGAACCGTTTGCACACGATCAAGTCGATCCTGGTCGCCACTTTGGCGGGAGTCTGAGATCCGTGTCGTTGCCGCACTAGGCGGAAACGCACTCCTGCAAAGGGGCGAGAAGCCCGCCGCCGAGATTCAACAGCACCACGTGGTCGATGCCGTGAGGCAACTGGCCCGCATCTGCGTGGGAAACGAAATCATCGTCACCCACGGCAACGGACCTCAAGTCGGGATGTTGGCGCTCGAGAGTGCGAACGACCCCGTCCTGGACCACCCGTTTCCCCTCGACGTGCTCGGTGCGCAAACTCAAGGCATGATCGGCTACTGGCTAGTGCAGGCGCTCGGAAACGTGCTCGAGCGTCCGGTCGTTGCACTCCTCACTCAGACGATCGTCGACTCGAACGACCCCGCGTTCGCCTCTCCAACGAAATTCGTCGGTCGTGGCTACTCAAAGGAGGAGGCTCGTCAGGTAGGCGGAGGCAAGTGGACGCTCCGACAGGACGGCCAACTGTGGCGCCGTGTCGTTCCCTCACCCGAGCCCATCGAGGTTGTCGAGATTTCGATCGTGAAGGAACTGGTGGCTGAGGGCACAATCGTCGTCTGCGCCGGCGGTGGTGGCATACCGGTGGCGCGCGATCCGGGAGGTCACCTGGAGGGCGTGGAAGCGGTCATTGACAAGGACCTTGCGGCGGCGTTGATCGCCCGAGACGTCGACGCCGACGTCTTGCTGCTGCTCACCGACGTGCCTGGCGTTCTCGCGAACTACGGGCAGCCAACTGAACAAGCCTTGAAGAGAGCGACGACCGCTGAACTTCGAACGATGAATTTTCCGTCCGGCTCGATGGGTCCAAAAGTGGAAGCCGCTTGCCGGTTCGTCGAAGCGACCGGCAATCGAGCATCCATCGGAACCTTTGACGATGCACCTGGTCTCTTGGACGGATCCGCTGGGACGACCGTTCTCCCATGAAGCCCACCGGGGTGACCGATGCCGCGCTCGCCGCGGAACGCGAGTCGCTCGTTGAAGAAATCACAGCGCCATCCTTTTCGAGACGCGGTCACGACGAGTCGGGGAATGTTACCGTTCTGTCCCTCGACGTCCCCACCGCCCTCACCGCGCTCAACAGTTCGCTCCAAGGGCTCGATGCCGAAGACGCTGCCCGACGCAAGGTGGCGACTGGCCCCAATTCGTTGCCACCGGTCCATCGACGCTCTATCGCCGCCGAGATTGCGGCACAATTCACGAACATGTTCGTCGTCGTGCTCGTAGTCGCGGCCGGTTTGACGTTTCTGACCTACGTGTTAAAGAGACCACGCGACGCCGCCAACCTCGATCTCGCTTTCGGCATTTTGGTCGTGGTCATACTCAACGCGCTCATCGGTTTCCTCCAAGAACACGCCGCGGAACGCACGGCGGACGCGCTCCAGGCCTTGGTCCCTCAGACGGCGCGCGTGTTACGCGCAGGGCAACTCGCTGAGATCTCGGCCCAGGACCTCGTACCCGGCGACGTCATCGTCTTCGACACCGGCGATGCCGTCCCGGCGGACTGTCGGGTCATCGAAGCTGACTCGCTCTCCATCGAGATGTCTGCTCTCACCGGTGAGAGCCAACCCGTCACGAGAGTCGCCGAGTCAGTTGGGCCGGCACTAACCCCGATCGATGCGCACAACGCGGTCTTCATGGGGACGTCGGTCACCACCGGCACGGGCAAAGGGCTCGTCTTCGCAACTGGCCTGACCACGGAGTTCGGTCGCATTTACCGCCTTACTGCCGACCTGCCCGCAGAGCCAAGCCCCCTCCAGCGCCAAGTGACCGATATGGCGCGTCGCGTCTCCGCGGTCGCCATCGCTGCGGGCGCTGTCTTGTTCGTCCTGCGCGTTCTGACGGGCAATGCTGCTGCATTGTCGTTCGTATTCGCCCTCGGCGTGATGGTCGCCCTTGTGCCGGAGGGGCTACCGGCGACGTTGTCGGTGTCGCTCGCCATCGGCGTTCGGCGCATGGCCCGACACCACGCTTTGATCCGACGCCTTACGGCGGTGGATGCACTCGGCTCAACCACCGTGATCTGCACCGACAAGACCGGCACCCTCACTACGGCCGAGATGACCCTTCAAAAGATCTACGTCGCGGGACACTCTTACACGGTGACGGGCGTCGGCTACGAACCCCTGGGCGACGTAGAGAACGTCGACGTGGTCGGCGAGGTTTTGCGTACCGGTGCACTGTGCTCCGACGCCCGTCTCCTCCCTCCTTCGGGAAACGATGGCTGGCGTGTGCTCGGCGACACGACGGAAGGGGCGCTGATCGTCGCGGCCGCTAAGGCTGGCTTCGATCTCGACACCGAGGCGTCGCGCACTCCACGGATCGGGGATTTCCCTTTTGACCCTGACCGCAAGATGATGTCAACGCTGCACCGAGTGGACGATCATATCGAGGCCCACATCAAAGGTTCTCCCGAAGCCATTCTCGAGCGGTGCATCGCCATTCGCGCCGACGCAGGCACCGTCAACCTCGACGACAGCGTACGCGCCGACGTCGAAGCCGCCGACGATGCTATGGCCGCCCAGGGTCTTCGTGTACTCGCGATCGCCACCAAAAAGACGGCCGTCGAGCACGCCAGCCAGAGCGACACCGAAAGCGAACTAACTCTCTTGGGCTTGGTGGGAATCGCTGACCCGCCTCGACCTGAGGTCGCTGCCGCGGTCTCCACCTGTCGTCGAGCGGGCATCAAGATACTGATGGTGACCGGTGATTACGGTCTCACAGCCCAAGCCATCGCTCGTCGCGTCGGGATCATCGACGATGGTCCCGCCCGCGTCGTGACGGGCGCCGAGCTCGACACCACGAGCGACCAAGATTTAGCGATCTTGGTGCGCTCTCAGGAGCAGATCCTGTTCGCCCGCGTTCGACCGGAGCACAAGTTGCGAGTAGTCACGACTCTCGAGGGAGTCGGTGAGATCGTTGCGGTCACGGGCGACGGCGCGAATGACGCGCCCGCCCTCAAACGCGCCAGCGTCGGTATCGCCATGGGCGCCGGGGGAACCGACGTGGCCCGGGCCGCAGCGGTGGTAGTCCTGCTCGACGACTCCTTTGCTTCAATCGCGGCCGCGGTTGAACTCGGTCGTGCCGTCTACCGGAATATCCAACGCTTCCTCGTCTACCTCTTCAGCCACAACCTCGCCGAATTGGCCCCCATCCTCGCTGCCACGTTCATCGGCTTCCCACTCGTACCGTTGTCCGCGCTCCAGGTGCTGGCGATCGACCTCGGATCCGACGTCCTCCCCGCTCTCGCGCTGGGCGCGGAACGACCCGAACCCGACACGATGAATCGACCACCGCGCAACCCGGGTGAACATTTGTTTTCGTGGGGTGTTGTGCGCCGATTCCTCTTCCTCGGCACCATTGAGTCGGTGGGCGTGATCTTCGTGTTCTTCTGGCGCATCCACTCGGCCCATTTGGGATTTCATCAATTCACTTCTGCGACCCCGACCTATCGCGAGGCTCTCACCATGACCCAAGCAAGTATCGTCGTCAGTCAATTCTTCAACAGCTTTGCCGTACGCACTGACCGTGAGAGTCTCTGGCGGGCGGGACTATTCTCCAATCTCCCGCTCGTGGGGGCGGGTGTGATCGGACTCTCATTTATGGCGGCAGTGAGCTACGTCCCGTTCCTGCAGAGCGTCTTTCACACTGCCTCCCTCCGACTCTCGGACTGGGTGATGATCTTCGCCTTCGGTGTCGCTGTGCTTGTGGCCGACGAGAGCCGCAAGGCGTGGCACCGACACTCAGATACCCAACGAGTGGCCGCGACCTCTGCGAAACGAAAGGATGACTGATGCTCGTTGTCAGCTGCAAGACGGGCCCTGTCACTACATCGATGTGGTGACTTTTGCCCCTGTTCGATCGCTGCTCGTCAGTCGAGACTATTCGCAAGGAACCGAAGCGAGCCCATCGTCTCACAGGATTCACCGGGCATAAGAGGACACCGAATGCGAAACGCGAGTGCGACCATTCCAATGAAGGCGCAACGAAACGACGATGGCCGTCCCTTCAACATCAGGGCACTCGTTGCATTCTTTGTGCTCAGTTATGCGCTGAGTTGGGCTTGGGTCATTCCATTAGCAGCTACGGGTCACAAAGTCCTCCAGGGCCAGGGAAGGCCCACTCATTTTCCAAGCCTCCTCGGCCCCATGCTGGCGGCGTTCACCGTGACTGCTTGGACGATGAAGCGACGGGGTGTTCGTGACTTAGACGGCACTGCTGTCGTCGTTGATGAAATCAAGCACCCCGACGAGTTGCGTCGGGGTATTGCCGTCTATCGGCACCGGTTTCCGCGCCGCTCGGAGCCTGGAAATGGCCTCGTCGTCTCTCCGATCTCTGGAGACGGATTCGGCTAGTGATGTCAGAATGTTGGTGATCGTGCGGGTCAATCTCGACGAGACTCCCTGATTGCTCGGCGTCCTTGGCGCGCGAGCGCGCTATGAGGTGCCCGACGGCGCCTTTAGTGACGCGGGTCAAAGCAATGAGACGCCTTAGCTGATTGGTTAATGCGAAGAACTTGTGGGCGCCTACACCTCCAACTCAAAACGGCCATAGCGTTGAATCGTCTTCAATAGTTTCATCGGAGAGTGTGTTCATTCATGCGCGAGACGACTGGTTCTTTTCTGAGAGTTCTCAAACTCGTCGCCGCGTGCGGCCTCTCAGCGACACTTCCACTCAGTCTGGGCTCAGTCTCAGCCGCGGACGTGAACAACCATGTCGCGGGCTCGTCAGAATATGTGGCACTCGGGGATTCCTACGCATCTGGTGAGGGCCTGCAGTCGAGCGCGGCGACGTACATTCCTCCTTCGAATACTGACGGATGTCATCGAAGCATGACGGCGTATCCCGTCTTGGTGGCGGCGAACTTGAACATAGATCTTGGCCAATTTGAAACCTACGGGACCGGCGGCTTCGTTGCGTGCTCTGGCGCCACGTCAAAGGACCTTTTGAGAGGAGAGAACGGCGAGCCTGCCCAAGTGAGTGCGCTGTCGTCAGCTACTCGTTGGGTCACGGTAACCGCCGGAGGCGATGATCTTCACTTTGCAAATGTCCTGCTCGCGTGCTTAGGCCTCCGTGCGAGCGTCAAAGTACTTCGCACGACGAGGAGTTACACGCAATCGGGCATCGTGCACGAGAGTAAAACGTGTGAAGAGTATCTCGCCAGTGCGAACTCGCGCTTCGTCATAACGAACGGAACATCCAAAGAGGTGACCGCGCTTGAACACGTCTACGAGCAGATCTTCATTCACGCACCGAATACAGAGCTTGCGGTGCTGAACTACCCACAACTATTCACTGAGAACCCTCCTGCGTTCTGTCCCGTCGCGCGCGGAATCGGTCTTTCCGCACGGCTCAAGGTGAAGAGGGCACAATTGAACGTTGGTTATTCAGCGAGTCAGATCTCAGAGTTCAATCTCGTGGAGAATGAGTTGAACGCCGCTATCACCAGTGCTGTCGATAACGTAAGCGCACTCGGAGACAATATTCGACTGGTTGACGTCAACAGCCTCACGAGGGCCGCAGCGATTCCCTGCAACGTCGCGACCAACGGACGATCCGACATGAACGCTCTTCGAGTCTCCGTCGGTTCGCCGCTGACGACGATCGTCGAGAACTGTCACTTCGACTTAGCTCACCTTCTTTCACGACGGCCCTTCGTTTCGTGTCCCTCATTTGAAGAATATGTATTCTTGGCGAACATTGCGGCCAACGAATCGTTTCACCCGAAACAGGATGCGCACGAAACGATGGCGCGAGTGGTTGAAGCGCTCTTTGATCAGGTCTCAACGACAACGACCTCTCTGATTCCGAATTAGAGCGTTCCGGGTGCCTCAATGACGGTCGTATCGAATCCGAGCGACTCGCCTATGGACATCGCCGGCGAAGGCTCCATCGGCATCCGCCGTGGATAGCTGATTTCCAAAGAACTTCCGCATCGAGCAAAGGGCGACCGGGGGGCTCTCCGCTCTCAAACAACCGCTGACCTCACGAACGCCGGGTGTATCAGTGCCATCCGCGTAGCGCTCGACGCAGCACCGCGTCGTAACCCTCAAGGCCCTCAAGGTTGAGGCGTGCTTCAGGTCCTGCGGCAATGCCGACGCGCTCGGGAATGACTCCCCACAGCTCCACTTTCTGTTCCTTCCACCAAGCAATCGCTGCTTCAAGGTCGTTCGTGCCCAGTCGCGCGGCGCAGATTACGACGCCTCGCCGTATCCGAGCGGGGATCAGATCGAGCGTGGCGAGAACACGCGAGTACTCAACACCTCCAGCGCGTGTCGGAATGACTACGGCGTCGGCTAGCGCGACAGCCGACTGAGTGATCCGCTCGTTACCCGGTGGCGTATCGACGATCACCAAGCCCTCGGCTCGCCCCATGGCCCGTGTCGCAGTACGTTCCGACGGGGCCTCGACGACAGTTATGCCAGGAAGGGGCCAAGTTTCAAGCCACTCGGCCGACGACGCCTGCGGGTCGGCGTCGATGAGCGTTACCGGGTCGTATCCCCGCTCTACGGCAGCGGCGCACAAATAGATCGAGGACGTCGACTTCCCGACACCGCCCTTCAATGAGGTCACGATGATGTTCATAGACGGCATGCTACGACTCGTTCAAAAGATAGTGACCAGTTCAATATCCGATTCACCTCGTGCCGGAGCCTCCGGCACACAACGTGGCGGCGCCCCAAGGGGTCTATCGATCTTCCGACTACGTTGGTAAACGCGCTGTCGCTCACGTACGAAGTGAATTTCCTTCGTATGAGTTACGTCGCGATCAGGTGTGTCGCAGTCTGTGGTTTCACGTACCGAAAGGCTGCGGCACGTAATGCGTTCGCTAAAGGTAGCCCGGGGGTCTCTGTATGACAGATGTGAATCGAATCAACTTGGCGGAACTGTTAGAACGGGAGCGGACTCGCTTCCGCGCTGAACACCCAAATTCGATGGCCCTCAGTCGTAGGTCACACCATCTTTTCGGTGGGGTGCCCATGACGTGGATGACCGAGTGGTCGGGAGGATTTCCAATTGCGCTCGACTCGGCGACGGGCAACCGGATCACTGATGTCGATGGTCTGAATTACATCGACTTCGCCCTCGGCGATACAGGAGCAATGGCGGGCCACTCTCCTGGTGCGACCGTGCGCGCCGTGACGAACAGAATGGCCACGCTCGGTGGCATCACGACCATGCTGCCGACAGAAGACGCTGAATGGGTCGCGGAAGAACTGACGAGACGTTTTGGGTTGCCATACTGGTCGTTCTCGTTGACCGCAACGGACGCTAACCGCTGGGGAATCCGACTCGCTCGCCTGGCAACGGGCAGATCGAAGATCTTGGTTTTCTCTTACTGCTACCACGGCTCGGTTGACGAAACATTCATCATCGTTGACCCCAACGGCCTTCCAGTTAGTCGTCCAGGCAACATTGCTCCAGCACAAGACCCTCGAGAGACGACTCGCGTCGTTGAGTGGAACGATCTCGCGGCTCTCGAGCGCGAGCTCGCGCACAACGATGTTGCGGCAATTCTGATGGAGCCGGCCCTAACCAACATCGGCATCGTGCTACCTGAACCCGGCTTTCACGAGAGTGTGCGCGCTTTGGCGACGAAGTACGGGGCGTTGTTGATGATCGACGAGACGCATACGATCTCAGCCGGTCCCGGCGGCATGACGTCTCGAGACGGATTGAAACCGGATATCTTCGTCATCGGAAAGTCACTCGGCGGCGGCATTCCTTCTGGTGCCTACGGGTTGTCCGAGGAAGTCGCTGCAGAGATCCGCCGCGTGACAGGTGAGGACGGGCTCGGTGACGTGGGTGGCGTCGGCGGAACGCTCGCCGGCAACGCTCTGTCTATGGCGGCTATGCGCGCGACGCTCGGAGAGGTTCTTACCGAAACGGCGTTCGCAGGGATGATAGAGATGGCGGACAAATACACGGCCGAGGTTGAACGGATCATTGTTGACGCTGACGTTGCGTGGTCGATCACCCAACTCGGGGCGCGAGCGGAATATCGCTTCGCTCGCCCAGAACCGCGAAACGGTGGTGAATCAGCGGCGGCGGCGGATGACGAGCTTGATGAGTACATGCACCTCTACACACTCAACCGCGGAATACTGATGACCCCGTTCCACAACATGGCACTGATGTGCCCGGACACATCAGAATCCGACATTGATCGCCATTCGGAAGTCTTCGCTGATGCCGTCACGGAGTTGTTGGGGTGAGTTCGGCCTTCGATCTGAGCGGCCGCACGGCGCTCGTCACCGGTGCGGGTAGCCCGACCGGCATCGGCTTCGCCACCGCACGGCTGTTGACTGAAATGGGTGCTGCCGTTATCGTCACTTCGACTACGGATCGGATTAATGATCGTGTGAGTGAACTGCGAGCGACCGGCGCTGAAGTCCTCGGAATGGTCGGGGACCTCACTGATCCCGCGACGGCGCCCACTGTGGTCGATTCCGCTATCGAGCGCTGGGGAAGGCTTGACGTGGTGGTGCAAAACGCCGGTATGACGTCAGTCTCCAATCCTCACACAGCGAGTGTGATCGAAGAGATGGACTTCGCAACGTGGCAATCGAGCCTGTCTCGCAATCTCGACACCTCCTTCCTCGTGGCCAAGGCGTGCCTCGCGGTGATGACGGCGGCGAGTTGGGGTCGCCTCGTGTTCGTCTCGAGTGTGACCGGTCCCGTCATGGCGACGAGAGGGGAACCGGCGTACGCTGCTGCAAAGTCCGGCATGGTCGGTCTCGCACGGGCCCTGGCCGTCGATGCGGCCCCCCACGGCATTACCGTCAATTCGGTCGCACCCGGTTGGATTGAAACCGGTTCACAGACTGCCTACGAATATGAGCAGGGTCTGAGAACGCCGATCGGCCGTAACGCGCAGCCTGAAGAAGTCGCAGCAGTGATCTGCTGGCTCGCCTCTCCTGGGGCATCGTACGTGACCGGGCAGTGTCTCGTCGTCGACGGCGGCAACTCGATCGCCGAGGAAAGAGCCTGACCAGTGAGTCGCCAAGGAAACTTGCTATTCGGTGAGCCCTCGACAAAGCAGCACGACCGTGATGAAAGTGCGATAGAGCTCGAGTGGATCGGACCCGATGATCTCTGCACTGAGATCTCCTGTGCGATCAACACCGTTCACCCGCAGTGCAAGGTCGACATAATCGCTGGTTCGGAACTGAATTTTCAGCGTCGCTGGTAGTTCTATCGCGACCTGCATCGCCGAAGTAATCGACTTCGTGGCGAGGAAGGCCTGCTCGCCAATCAACTCTCGTGCTTGCTCAGGATGCATCGAGTTCGCAGAGAACCGAGTCACTGACTCCTTTACGATCGCCTTACGCACTCCGGGGCAAAATGGTTCGGTCTCCATCGCCGTCACGGCATCACCGGTCACCAGCACGACCGGCACTCGGTACGCCTTGGCTACGAGCGCGTTGATCCCTGCCTCACCCGCGACCACCCCGTTGATTGTCACCTCAGCGAAGGCCGTTGGAAAGTAGGTGTGCGAGAGCGTCGAGGCTTGGCTACTCATTGAGCCGTGATACGAAACGAAGAAAACTGCGTCAAAGGTTTCATCGAGACCCTGCATCATGTACATCGGCTTGAAGCGACCGGAAAGGTAGCGAGCCGAGCCGGCGAGTTCGTCCGGTTTGAGATTTGCCATCTTCGAGTGTGAGTCGTTCACCAAGAACTCTGTTGCGCCCGCCCTCATCGCGCCTTCGATGGCCGCATTGATTTCCCTGGTCAAGAGATCGGCGTAGTACTCGTAGTGAGGTCCGCCGATCCGAACTTGATCCCAATCAACGACGCCCGCGGTGCCTTCCATATCCGAAGAGATGAAGATCTTCACAGCGTGATCCTTGGAAATATCTCGGGCACGGTGCTCAGCGTTGTCATCACGTTGTACGTCGAGCCGCCTTGGCCGGCCGCGCCACCGTGTCGTCCGTCCGGGCTTAGACAGAGCGTGCGGAGTTCTGCGGCAAAGGCGTCCGGAAGCGTCGCCGCCTCAGCGAGCATTAAACGACAGGCCCGTGACGGATCTTCACCGCGGGCCAAAGCGTCAACGACCATTCGAGCACCGTTGATTCTCATGCTCATCTCACCTCGTCCCGTGCAAGCCGCGCCGCCGTAGCGGAGGTCACAGTAAATGCCCGAACCGGGCAACGCAGAGTCCCCGACGCGACCCGGAAACTTCCAAGGGTAGCCACTCGTCGACACGCCAACCACCATCTCGCCGCTCTCATCAAGAGCGATCACATTGATGGTTCCCCAAGGACCGTCGTGAGGACGAAAGCGCTTCACCAACTCAATCGCTTTCAGACGATAGAGATCGTCGCCCCGAGCGGCGATCGTCCTTTCCCCTTCGACAGACTCATCTGAGGGCGTAAGTGATTCTCGGAATAGACGCACGGCCTCGTCAGTCAACAGCTCCGCGCGTTCGAATCCCTGCTCTTCGGCGAAGAGCTCAGCGCCCTCACCCACCAATAGACAGTGCTGAGGCAACCTTTCGATTACGGCTCGTGCGATCGAGATCGGATGAGGAAAACCACGTACCGCTCCGACGCCACCGAATGCCCGGCTCGAACCAATCATCACAGACGCGTCAAGTTCAACTTCGCCGCGCGCATTAGGAAGTCCGCCGGTGCCAACGTAGTGATCCCCTACATTGTCCTCACAGAGCCTCAGTGCAGCTTCGACGGCGTCCAGTGCCGAGGCACCTTGGCGCAGTGCATTCATTCCCGCGGGCAGCCCGACCTCGCTGCGCTCACTCCCGATGATGATCGGCTTCGTCGTCACCTCTAAACTCTTTCATGTCCTGGTCCTGCACAGCAGTCGAACACATGCCAAGCGACTCCGCTCAGGAAATCAATGGCCCCCGCTGTTTAACGGCGTTCACCCTTCCTTCGATTAATCCCGAGGTGCCAGGATCTAGGCCGTTTAGCTGCGCCCGGCGGATCGATTTTCTCGCTTCGACCACCTCAACCGGGGCCTCGACATCCCGTTCGCCGAAGCCTGACTCGCGGGTGTCGTGAGGCTCGGGCAACAAAGCCATGGTTTTCTCCCCATATCGACGTTGCCCCGATTCTTTCAAGGCAAGGACATTTGGCTCTAGTGCCTCCTTGCTACGGTCCCTAACGTCAAGAGATGGCCACGAGAACGGAAACACACGAACGCAGAAGTGTGATCTTCGTACAGGATTTCATCGATGTCCCGCTGGCGCTCGCGACAATTCGGGGGCAGTTTGCCGGCACCGAACGGTGGCTCACCGACGTGGCGAGTGCGGCCGAGGAAGATGGTGAGGCGTTGCGCCTGCAAATTGGTCCGACCTGGGCCGGTGGACTCGTGACTCGCGAAGTCGAAGTCACGCTTGGACGGACGCATGAACGCGGCGAAGCCCTCGTGGTGCCCCTCGTCTGGAAGGCCACTGGTTTGACCGGCATGTTTCCAGTGCTCAATGGCGACCTCGAACTCGCTCCACTCGGTTCGCACCGGTGCCGCCTAACGCTCGCCGCCTCTTACTTACCGCCCTTTGGCGACGTGGGCCGCGCACTCGACCGCGCACTGCTACACCGAGTAGCGCAGTCGACGGTGCGTTCGTTCCTCGCTCGAGTGGCGACGAACCTCGAAGCCAGCGATGGCACGTCGACGTAGTCTTCGCAAAGCAGTCCGCAAGGGTGCTGTCGTGACCAGCGCTCACGCGTCGTTGACCACGCCTCTCGAAGCCGGTGTCGCCGTCATCGTGACCGTCCAGGGCCTCGGCGAACTCGTGACGCGCCTCGGCGACTTAGGTTATGAGGTGAAGGGGCCAACACTGGGTGACGCTGCGATTGCGCCCGGACCAATCAGATCAAACGCCGACTTGCCGATAGGTGTTCACGACTTCCGGTCGCCGGGAACCTACCGCATCGAGCGTGGCGCCGACGACGAGTTTTTCGGATGGGCTGTGGGTTGCGAATCATGGAAACAAGAACACTTGCCTTCCAGCCAACTCGTGTGTCGCAGCGAAGCCGTCGACGACGACGTGGTCTTTCACGAACCCGATCGATCCCGCGCTCCCTTGGCGACTCGGGGCGCCCGTCCGTGTGAGGTCGCGGCGTTACGCATGATGGACCGCGTGCTTCAAGAAGGGGCGCATCGCGATCGGGGTTACTCCGAGGGACGCGAATCGGGCTTCATCGCGGTCGTGGAGTCCGTCGCGGCCGTCGTAGACGGCGCGGTGCAACAAATCGTGGATCTCATCAAGGAGGTACAACTATGTGCGTGAGTTGTCTAGGCAGGGTCATCGGAAGTGACGACCCCAAGACGGTGCTGATCGAGCACATCAACGGACTCATGTCCAGAGCGTCACTGCTCTTCTTCGACGGCCCTCCCCCAGAACCAGGGGAGTGGGTGGTCGTGCATAGTGGTTACGTCATCGACCGAATCGACGCCGACGACGCCGTGCGAGCCGTGGCCGAGATTCGCCGAGGCGAACACCTGGCCACCGACGCCTCGCTCGAAAGAGTCCACGCCTGAAGACCAGTTCAGCGCACGCCTGGCGTCCTCGTCGCTGGCATCACCGCACTAGTGAGCGGCATGTCGGTCTTCGTCACCAACTACGGTGTGCATTCATTCGCGTCACCGGCCCCTACACCACGACGAAGAACGTGGCCGCGACGTTCTTCTTGATGTTGGCCGTCTCGATCGGACTGTGGGCGGGTCGTCCAGGCGTACTGGGTCGACAACGATCCCACCCACCAAGTACCCGCGACATCCTTGGCGGCATCACTCGTCGAACGCTTCGCCCGTCAAGTGGCCCGTAACTTCGAGCCGCTCGTCGCGGCGGCCTTCACCGGAGTCGTGGACCAACACAGTTTTCACGTCTTCGCGGTCTATCCCTGGCTCGGACTGCTTCGCGCGGGCAATGAGGGCGCACCGCTTGAAATTCTTGACTGTTGTCGCATCAGATGGGGCCGCGTCATCGAGATCCAAGGTGATCTCGTCACGGTGATCTCGCGATCGCTCCAGTTCGAAGATTTACGACTGAAGGTGGGCGAGAGGCATCAGAGGTCGTGCACCGTGTCCACAACGGAGTGGGCTTCGTGGCGCACCTAGCCCGGGTGATGCGGTGTCATTGCGTTGGGACTGGCTTTGCGACCGGTTGTCCGAGCGATCGCTCAATTGGCTCCAACGATGCACTCATGAACCTCCACGCGGTGAACTGTCTCGCTCA
>Ga0307372_10003295_pt1 | contig 25866 bp, 23 predicted proteins | sample OX1MG_FD_202533 | JGI IMG/M metagenome (GOLD analysis project Ga0307372, IMG submission 202533) | Soil microbial communities from Risofladan, Vaasa, Finland - OX-1 | ecosystem: Environmental > Terrestrial > Soil > Coastal area > Acid sulfate soil | place: Finland: Risofladan, Vaasa | collected...
AATCGCGAACACGCTCAGCATCAATGCTCATGGCGACTTTGCTTATCTGGGGTGAAGAGCCTGCTTGTCCGGAGGAGGAGGATCCCGGGGCCGGTTGGAATCAGCAAGCGTCGCGATAACTGGCGCGCTCGGATACATTTCTGGCTTGAGGACTGCGCCTGACTGGGCGAGTCGCTGAATTGCGAGCAAGATTCGCGTGCTGCGCCTTTGCTCGCGCACGTCCTCGATGGCACGACAATCGCTATCACTACTATTGTGATGACAGAGACGAGCTGAATGCCATCAAGGAGGCACGACAATGCCTTTTCCATATCGCAGAATTCTTTGCCCGATTGATTTCGACGAAAACTCGCTATCGGCGCTCTCGACCGCGGCCGAGCTGGCCCGCGAGCATGATGGAACGGTGTACGTACTTCACGTGGTTCCGCTGATCGTGCAGCCGACTGCGATGCCGGTCTATGTGGATTTGTACAAGGGCCAGGAGGACGCGGCGCATCGCAAACTCCTGGAAATCGCGCGCAAGCGGCTGGCCGGATTGAAGTACGAACTGATGACCCAGATCGGCGAACCGGCCGGCGCGATCCTCAAGGCCGCGCGCAAGGTGCGCGCCGACGTGATCGTGATGGCAACGCACGGGCGGCGCGGGTTCAAGCATTTCTTTCTCGGCAGTATTGCAGAAATCGTCCTGCGCGAAGCGAATTGCCCCGTTCTGACCACTCGCCAGGAAGCGCCCGATCGCGACCGGGTCAGGACCTGGATGACGGCCAACCCGATCGTCGGCGCTCCCGGGGACAAACTGTCCGAACTCGAAAACAAGATGATCGAAGGCGGCTTCCGAAGCATTCCGATCGTCAAGGACGGGAAGCCGGTCGGGATCGTGACCGACCGCGATGTGCGCAGCCATACCGGCCGCCTCGATAGTGTCGAGGCGGCAAAGGCGATGACTCAGCAGCTAATCACGGTGGCGCCCGACAGCTCGATCCGCGATGCGGCGCGACTGTTGCGCGAACGCAAAATCGGCGCATTGCTCGTGATCGAAGACGGCACGCTGGCCGGCATTATCACCACCACCGACGTGCTTGAGGCGCTGGCCGGCGACGAGGAGACCGTGGCGAACGATTGAAAGGTCCAGAGACGATCGGGCGGCGGGCGGTTCGATCGGACACACTTGATTCGATCGGCGTCATCCCGGCATCGTCGCAATTGGCGCGGTAACCTACCGAACGGTTAGTAAGTTCGGATAAAGCGGGCGGTTCCCCCGCGCGCTGCCGAGGCCGGACGTAATCGCGATGGCATGTCCTTTGCGTTATCGGGAAACGCATCTATTCCGATTACCGCCAAGGAGAGCAGTGCCATGCCGCATGTCAGTCCAAGCGTCGAGAAAGCCCTTGATACCCTGAGCGACGTACGCAAGGGGAAGCTGGATTTGAGCTGGATGAACTCGAATCCCACCGGTTGGGGCGTCAGGGCGACGCCGCGCGACGAGCGCGGCCTCGGGCTGGAAGACATCAACCTGGTCGGACAGTATGGCGCCGTGCCGGACCACGGATCGATATACGGCAGCATGGCGCCGCGCGGTTCAGAGATTCCCGACGATATGCCCTCGCTCGGCTGCTACGACATCAACGACAAATCCCTGGTATGGGCCGAAAACGTTGCCCACCTTTACGACGAAGCGGTGGCGCGGCAATGGAGTTCGGCGCGCGACATTCCGTGGGATGAGCTTCGGCCGCAGCGCGATGATCTCGAGAAGGCGATGTGCCAGGTGTGCACCAACCTTGCCGAGATCGAGTTCGTCGCCGGCGACATGCCCGCCAAATGGCTGCATCGCATCAACCACGACTTTCACGAAGTGAAACTGTTTTTGGCCTCGCAAATCTTCGATGAGGCGCGGCATATGGAGGTGTTCCGCAAACGCGCGCTGGCCAACGGCGGCGGCCTGCTGCGCTCCTCACCCGACTCCGAGGAGTTGCTGCGCGTGATCCTGGAAGCGCCGAACTTCACCACCGCCAGCGCGCTGATGCACATCCTGGGCGAGGGCTTTGTGCTGACCCTGTTCCGCAACGGCGAGATGTTTGCGCTGTCCGCGGTGGAAAAGAAAATCTTCCGGCTCTGCATGCAGGACGAAGCGCGCCACGTCGCGTACGGCACGATGCATCTGAAGTATTTCCTCGAGAAGCATCCCGAGCGCGAGCCCGAGATTCATGACATCCTGCAACGCGGAGAGGAAGCGACATTCAGCCTCAACCAGACCCAGGACACCGTCGAAGCGCGCGCGATTCTGGCCGGCGGCGGCCTCGAGCATATTGACGAAGGCTTTGCGAAGCTGGGCTACCTGTTCAAGAAGCAGATCCACGAGTACCTGCATCGGCTCAAGATGGCGGGAATCGATCGCACGAGCCGCCTCGCGATTCCACTCGAGCTGCCAATCTGAACGCCTGGCGAATGGGTTATCCGCTTACGGAGGCAACGACTATGACCTGGTATCCCTCGAAAGAGTTTTTTGAAGAGCTGCGCACGCGCGTCAACGCCGACCCCGATCTCTTCCGGCGCCTCGGCACGGTGGACATGACTCTGGTCGTGAAGATCGATTACGACGATTCGAGCGACTGCTTCGAGATCGTGTTCAGCGGCTATCGCTGCACCGGCGTGCGCCACCTGGCCAGCGTCGCGGACGCCGCCAAGGGTTCGATTGTCGTCTCGGGGCCGTATTCGGGATGGCGTGAAATGATCGAGAATATCGCCGCCAACGGACACGCCGATCTCGGGCATACGCTGAACACGCTTACGCTGCTCGACACTCCCCTGCGGATCGAGGCGGACAATCAGCTCGACGCGGATTTATTCTATCGCTATCAGCAGAACCTGCAGGAATTTTTCGACGGCGCCGGGCGCTCCGAGCCGGTCGCCGAATCCGCAACCGTCCACTGAGCCCCGGCTCAGCTCCGGCACCATTCACACTCGCGGCGGGCGTCCTTGGCGATTGGACGCCCGCCGCTCAGTGATGCTCTGGCGCGGGAGTCGGAGCGGGAGTCGGAGCGGGAGTCGGCGTCGGTTGCATAGCGGCGGCCGCCTCCGCCGCCGCGGGAATATAGTCGGGCGGGAAAGTCTGCCGCCGCCAGCTTAGCAAGAGCAAGGTCAGCGCCCGCGCGTCTTCGACTGGCATGTTGTAGTCGGGCATCTGCGTGGCCGGTGAAATCCGGCTCGCGTGCATCAGATGCTGCACGTTCCAGTTGAAAAACGTCTTGGGTCCGGTCACGTGCGAGAAATCGTAGAGCTCCGGGTTGGCGTCGCCTTCATAGGTCAGCTCCGGCCCGGCGTTGCCTCCGCGTCCCTCGATACTGTGGCAGAGCATGCATTTGCGCTTGCGCAGCAGCAGCTTGGCCCGATTGATCTCGTCCATGCCCGGGGTGGCTTCGTCGTGGCGGTGACAGAAATTGCACCGCATCTGCATCATCTCGCTCATCGTCAGCCCGGCAGAGGCGGCCAGCGCCGGCGAGATCATCGGATCGATCCATCCCGCGCCGCCGACGTGAGCGGCTTGCGCGTTGGTCGCCCATCCCTGGCCGCCGTGGCACGGAGTGCATCCGAATTTTTCAAACGGATGCCGCGCAATCAGATCGCCGGCTGGATGAGGCGTTAGTGGCTGTCCGAGCGTCGGCGGCAGCACCGCGCTCCAGTCGTAGCCGAGATGGCAGGTGATGCAACGGTCGGTGACGCCGATCTGCGGAATCCAGATTTGCTTGATTCCGGCGGTGAATTTGCGCGCCTCATCGCCCTTGCCATAGTGGCCGAGCATGGCGGGGAATTCGCGCTGATACGGAGCCCACTGCGTGTCGTACTCGTGCCAGAAACCGATCACGACCAGTCCAAAAAAAAGCAGCGACATTGCGACTAACCATCCGAAGTCGCGCGACTCGTAAGATTCCGGAGGTGACTTTTGCGGCTGTTCCATGAATTGATGTGCGCCTCGAATCTGGTTACATCATGGTCGGCATTACGGGTCGGGGCGTCCCCAGCCAATACAGCCGCCAGTACGGTCCCCGCAGAAACACGCCGACGAATATCAGGATGATGACTAGGACCGAGATCGCGGCAAAGATCAGGTTCTGGCGGCGCCGCGTCCGTGCGAACCACACGCCCTCGGCCGTGAGCGGCGCGCGGTCAAGGAAGGGCCATATCGCAAGCACCGCGAACAGGATTCCCGGCACCAGGATGCCGCCCAGCAGCGCGCCGCTTACAGTGTAAGGGCCCAGATGGATCGTCGTTGAGGCGACTAGCTCCTGCAGCCACACGAAATACCACGGCGCCTTGGCGGGGTTGGGCGTCACGGAGGGATTTGCCGGCCCCTCGAGCGGCGCGTTGAACAGCAGCGCGGCGGCCAGCGTCAGGTTGAACACCCCCAGGAACACCAGCATCAGGCGCCGGGTAAGATTCGGCGACGACGCGACCTGATCGCGCTCCTCGAGCTGCATCGAGCTGCGTACCGCGAGCGAGGTGCCGGGAGTGACTCCGAAGATCGAATAGCTCTTCGCCGCCGGAGTTTCGCGCGGCGCTGAAACGCGGGCGTGGCGCAGCGGCTCGATTGCGGCAAGGCCCCCGTCCTTGCGCACTCGCCACATGTGATAGCCAAACAGGATCCACGCGAATACGGGCAGAAAGAATACGTGCATCACATAGAATCGGAGCAGCGTCTGCTGGCCGATCTCGGTGCCGCCCAGGAGAATCAGCGCGAGCGTATTACCGACGACGGGCGCCTGCCGCGCGATTCCGGTCCCTACCGTGACCGCCCAGTAGGCGAGCTGATCCCACGGCAGCAGATAGCCGGTGAATGAGAGCAGCAGCGTCGCGAACAACAGCGCGATTCCCATCAGCCAGTTCATCGCGCGCGGTCCGCGATAGGCCCCGGTGAAGAACACCCGCGCCATATGGATGAACACCACCGCGACCATCCCTTCGGCGGCCCAACGATGCTGATTGCGGAGCAGGCGGCCGAAGCTGACCGCGTACTCGAGATCCTTGATGCTTCCGTACGCGCGTTCGGTTGACGGCACGTAGAAGAACATCAGCATCACGCCGGTGATTGTCAGGATCGCGAATAACGCCGCCGACGCGGTTCCGAGCCAGAACGAGTAGTTGAAGTCCATGCTGGCGCGCGCGACTTTGGCCGGAAACCAGTGCAGCCAGAAGTTGCTGACGATCGCCTCAGACGACTCGCGGTCACTGGCCGGAGACCACGACCACGAAACCATACGCCACAATTTCGCCATTCGTTCGCGCATCGCCGGCTATGCCTTCAGGGTTGGCGGCACGAAGCGGAAGCCGCGTGCAACCGGTTCGGCGGTATCGACTTGCAGGAATCCATCGGGCGACTCGTTGGCTTCGAACCACGGCAGCGGCGCGGGCGCGGGACCGCCGATCACAGTGCCGTCGGGATTGAAGCGGCTGCCGTGGCATGGGCAATCGAACTCGGTGCCCTTCCACTGCACGTTGCATCCGAGATGAGTACAGATCGCCGAGATGACGTGGAACGCGTTGGCATCGCGGATCACGTACAGGCGATGCGTTGCGTCAAAGGTGTATCCGGGCGGATAGTCCTGCGGCCGCTTGAGCTTGAACTTGCGCGGCGGCTCGTAGAGCACATTAGGAAAAAACGCGCGCCCGGCGGCGCCAATTTGCGCCAGAAAGGCCGCGAGCACGGAACCCTTGCCGACGATTCGCAACAGTCTGCGTCGATCGGTATTCACCGCTCGTTAGTCTCCTCGAACTCAAAGCGTTCCATTTTTATGGCCGAGGTCGGACATCGCACCGCGCACAGCCCGCAGCGGATGCATTTGGCCTCGTCATACAAAAACAGGCTCGCCACCGGCGCCACCGCGACGCCCGCGAGCAGGCCCGGGTCGGCGATATTGGCCGCGTCGCCGAAGTGCAGACAGTGCTCGGGGCACACGTCAACGCATCGGTTGCACAGGATGCAGGCCTGCGAGTTATAGATCGGATGCACGTGGCAGTAGAGGCATCGCGAGGCCTGCTCGCGCGCCTGCTCGACCGAGAGCCGCGACTCGACTTCGGTAATTCCGGTCCGCCGCCCAAGCTCGACGATCGGAATTTCGCGCGCAATCTGCTCGTACTGCGGAATCATCGAATACGTATCAGTGGGCAGCTCTTCTATATTCACATGGAGATGCGGTGTTCCGGCTGGAGCTCCGCGCAGATACGCGTCGATCGATCGCGCGGCGAGCTTGCCCTGCTGGGCGGCGGTAATCAGCATCCCGGGTGGAAACGCGGCGTCGCCGCCGGCAAAGATCCCGGGCGCCTCGGTTGCGAGCGTCAGCGGATCGATTTTGATCGTTCCGCCGGGCGTCGCACCCACGCCGTCGGCAGCGCCCAGAAACGACAAATCCGGCGCCTGGCCAATCGCCAGAATGACCGTATCCGTGTCGAGGGTCATACGGTCGGCGTCGTTGAACTCCGGATGGAACCGGCCCGCGTCATCGAACACGCGGGTGCATCGGACCAGCTCGATTCCGGTCGCGCTGCGCTCTTTCACCAGCACGCGCCTGGGGCCCCATCCGGCCAGGAACTTGACCCCTTCGTCGCGGGCGATATCGAGTTCTTCGCGGCCCTGCGCCGATTTCATCGCCGGCATCTCCGCGCCAGATTCCAGACTGACCACGGTAACTTCGAGCGCGCCGCGCCTTGCCGCCTCGCGCGCGGCGTCGAGTGCGACCCGCATGGTGCCAATTTCGACGACGTGTTCGTCGTCGGAAGCCATCGCGAGTCCCGGAACCATCGCGCGCACGGCGATGCGCGCGGCATCGATCGCAACCAGGCCTCCGCCGATGACGACGACGCGTTTGCCGATCCGGGTGCGATAGCCGCGATTGATGTTGAGCAGATAATCGATTGCCTTGATCACGCCGTCGGCGTCGGAGCCGTCGATTTTCACCGCGCGTCCGCGGCCGGCGCCGACCGCGAGGAACACCGCGGCGAAGCCCTGCGCGCGCAGCTCAGCGATTCCGAAGCCCGGGCCAAGCGGCGTCGAGTAGCGAATCTCGACTCCGAGCGATTCGATTTCCGCGACCTGATAGTCGATTACGTCGCGTGGCAGCCGGTAGGCGGGAATTCCGTAGCGCAGCATCCCGCCCGGATGCGGCATCGCTTCGAAGATCGTGACGCGCCACCCGAGCATCGCGAGATCATGCGCGCACGCGAGTCCCGACGGGCCTGCGCCGACTACTGCGACTTTCGCGGCGTCGGCTGCGGGAGCCGCCGCGGACATCCTGGCATGGCCCGGGGTCGTGCTGCCGCCGCCCATCGAGCCGGCCAGGATTTCGCGCAGATCGCTCGCGGAAAGAGACTCGGGGCCGAACTGCTCGGCGACGAATCGCTTGAGCGCGCGAATCGTTACCGGCGCGTCGATCTTGCCGCGTCGGCACGCGTCCTCGCACGGGGCGCCGCACGCGTGGCCGCAGATCGAGGCGATAGGGTTGGGAGCGCGCGCGACGCGGTAAGCTTCGGCGAAGCGCCCCTCGGCAATCAACTGCACGTAGCGGCCCGCGTCGGTCTTGACCGGGCAGGCGTCAAGGCACGGGACATTTTTCCGGAACCACCACAGGTCGCGTGGCCGCGCATCGATCTTCGCCGCCGCACTCATCGCTACTTCTTGCAGAAGGTGCGTACGTACGCGACCAGGTCTTTGATCTCGCTGTCCTCGAAGCCGTTGCTCCAGGCCTGCATATCGGCGCTCAAGCCGTTGGCGGCGCCGCCGTTCTTGATTACGTTGAACAGTTTGTCGTCGGATTCCTTTTCCATCCGCGCGCAATCGGTGAAATCGCGCGGATGCGTGCTCAGCGTCGCCGCGGCGGGTCCGTCGCCCTTGCCGCCGGGGCCGTGGCATTTGACGCAAAAGGTTTCGTAGTTCTGCTTGGCCGCGGCCATGTCAGCGGCGCGCACGGAAGCGCTTGCACATGCGACGATTGCGGCGGCGGCAAGGATTGGGATCAGTCGCTTCACTATATCCTCCATCGAAGGGTTGAATTGACCGCGGTCGGTTCAGCGGCCGGCTTTGAGGTACTCGAGGATCGCCTGCGCATCTTCCGGCGGGAGATTTCCGAGCGTCCGCATGTGCATCATGATTTGGTCCCATTCATAAGGCGCCTTTTCGGAACCGGGACGCGCGTTGTGGCACTGGTTGCAATAGATCGGCCACAACTCCGCGCCCTCGCGGAACAGCTTTCGATGTTCCGCCGGAGATATCGGTTCGTCAGCCCAAACGATACCACCGAGAGAACCAACGGTCACCACCATTAGCACAATCGCAAAGAATATCTTTCTCATGATCGTTGCTCCCCTCAGAATCCGATCGTGAACTGGCTCAGGAATGCGCGATCGTTGGGCACCGAACCGACCGGCGTCTCGACTCCGGTCGAGGAGACGAACAGACCACCCGCGTGCGGTAGTTCGATATCGAATTCGTTCTGCCACACGATCGAAGGTGCGATCCAATAGTCAAGTCCGAGCGCAACTTCGCGCGAATGGGGAGCGTACAACGCCGGCGATCCGGTTATTCCAAAGTCGGGGACAAGGCCCACTTGGGTGCCGCCGAATCCGGTCCCGGTCGCGCCCGCGATATCGTCGCTGGCAACGCCGCGTTGATTGACGCCCGAGTAGCGTACCAGCGGTTCCAGCCGATGAATAAAGTCGTTGACCTCGGTCGGAACCATCGGTGCATTAACCTGGTTCAGGAAGTAGCCGAATTGCAGGTACCATCCCTGGCGATGATCCGTGCCCATTCCGGAGGGCATCTGCCGGTATGCCTCGAGCCATTCGCCGCGAGCCTGGAAAGAGTCCTTGAAGTAATTGAAATCGACACCCCAGGAATTGAACCAGTTGCCATTCATCCATTTGCCGTTATAGGTCGATGCGCCCAGCTCGAGCCGGCCCATCTCGGCCTCGATCGGCAACGGATAAACGCGCAACCGCGCGCCGATTGATTTGCCGTTAGTCTGGCTCGACGCCACCGACGAAGGTCCGCCGACCGCCGCGCCCATCACCGGCTCGCTGAAGGTCGGACCGTTTCCGCCCCAGACCGTGTAGTCGAAATCCTGGCCGAGCTTTCCCCACTGCATCCCGCCGCGGAGCTGGAGCCCGATCTCGCCGCCCGGAACGACCGCTTCAACGCCGAACGGGAGCGGGGCTGTGATAAAGCGGTTCACCCACATTGGGCTTTGCGCTTCGTACCAATCGCCGAACGGTTGATCGTAGAGACCCGCGACCAGCGTCATGTACTTGTTGAGAAAAATCTGGAAGTCGGCGGTCGAAAGATCGGTTCCGGTTCCACTGCTTCCGAAGCCAGCGCTAAAAACACCCTGGAACAGTATCCAGTCGGTTGGCCGGTACAGAATCATCGGCTCCCAGTCGAACATGAAAGTGTTCTGACTGGCGTGATGAAGACCGTCGATCGAGCTGCTCTGCTGATCATAGACGAACTGCCCCGCCGCGGCGCCGGTTATTGTGAACGAATGAGAGCCGACGTAGCGGTTGAACGCTTCACTGAAGTCGGCCGGCGGAATCGGCGCGTTAACCTTGGCTTGCAGAGTCTTGACCTGCGCGGTGGTCTGCTGCAGCTCGAGCGTCGTCGCCTGCAGCTTTTGATCGGTGTTGCGCAACTGATCGGCCGTCGGCTGAGTTTTTGCGTTGTGCGTTTCGAGTTCGTTCACCTGCGATTCGAGATGCTGGATCAGTGCGCGATCGGTTTTGCGCTCCGCGCGCATCTGACGCATCTCGCGCTGGATCTCCTTAAGCGAGGCCGCATCGCCCGCGCCTGAATCCTGCGCCAGTGCGCGCCCCGCTCCCGCGAAAACGGCGAGGCTCAATACCATCGAAAGCGTGATGAGAAAGCGCCTAGTTCGCATACTGACTCCCCCGTGGCGATCATGGATTTGGCTCACTGCCGGGGGAGCAACAACCGTGCCTTCCCCCGGATCATTGCAGTTGCTTGCGCGTTTCACGGTCCCGAAAGAAATCGCTTGCTGATGTTGCCCAGCTATACTGATTGGACGTTGAAACATCAACAAAATCGATCATGCTAAAGCGCAAATTTCTCATGGGATGTCGCCGATGGCGACATTTCGCGCGCTATGCGATGCCTCAATCGGCATCAGCGTTCACTGCATCTCAACGAACGCATGGAGGAGATCTCCAGTCGAGATAATTCCCACCAGATCTCCATCCTTCAGGACCGGCAGCGCGCCGATCTTGCGTTCGCTGAGCAGCCGCGCCGCATCCAGAATTGAAGTTGACGGTGTTACGGTCAGAACTTCGCGGGTCATAACCTTTCCGACTTTAATTGGTATCGTTTGGCTGTGATTTGCCCTCACGTCGCGATCGGTGATGACGCCGACCAGCTTACCCGCGCTCACGACCGGCATCGTGCGGAATCGTCCCTCGTGCATCTTTACCGAGACCGTGGACAAGTTATCGTCTGGCGAGGCGGTGACCGGATGCGCGGTCATCCAGTGGCCGACTGCGAGCCGGTCGATGTGAGAATCTCTGGCCGTCATGATCGGGCACCGAACCCTGCGCATCACCGTCTCGGCGACGCTGCCGAGTATCAGGCGCGAGAGTCCGCGCCGTCCGTGCGTGGTCATCACCAGCAGGTCGGCGGGAAGTTGATTCGCGGTCGCGATGATTATCGCGGCCGGATCGCCAAGCTCGACGACGATCTCGCTTTTGAGTCCGCCGAGATGCTTGTGCGCCAGTTCGGCGAGCTTCCAGCGGGCGGCGTCCACTTGCGACTTGTACAATTCAGCGGATAGCGCAATGGCCTCCGGCCTGAGCACTACAGGGACCACATGAAGAACAACGATCTTCGCGTCGTTCTGGCGCGCGAGCGGCTCGGCGATATCGAGGGCAATCGCGACGTTGTCGTCCAGATCAACGGGGCAAAGAATTTTCCTCAAGCTCGGCATCCTGACGAACTCCTTCAATCTCGAAGTGAGCGAAGGTCGTGCCATCGCGAGCGTGGAGATTTTTCGGTCGCGCTGCCTCTTACAGCTACAGAATGGAGCCACACTGTGGCGCTGATCGCCACAGCCATCGCTCTCACCCTGCAATACGCACCACGCGGAATCTTGCGCCGCGGCACTATTGCAATTGGCAGACTCCTTGCGTCTGACTGCCCGGGATAAGCCGAGGTACATCTCATGGAAGCGTCGGGTAACCGAGCGGCGGATAATGTGGCGATTATCCTGGCGGGCGGTGACGGGACGCGGCTGCGGTCTCTGACCAGGAAAATTTCGGGTCAGGAGGTGCCTAAACAATTCTGCCCGGTGCTCGGCGCAACCACGCTGCTCGAGCAGACGCGTCATCGCGCGTCCCTGATAGCAGGACGGTCGCGGACGTTGACGGTGCTTACCCGCGCACACGAACGCTTCTACGCGCCGATTCTCGCCGATGCTCTGGCTGATAGCATGGTGATACAGCCCGAGAATCGCGGCACCGCGCCGGCGATTCTCTACGCGCTGCTGTGCATAGCGCGAACGATGCCGGCCGCGACCGTCGCGCTGCTCCCGTCCGATCATTACGTCAGCGACGACCGCAAATTCGCCGAACAGATCGCGCTCGCATTCAACGCCACCCGGGTTCGACCGGAGTTGACCGTGTTGATCGGTGTCGCGCCAACCGGACCAGAGATCGGGTATGGATGGATCGAACCCGCGCAGTCGTTTGGAGGAGATGCGGCGGCGGTGTTCCGGGTCCGGCGTTTCTGGGAAAAGCCGTCGCGCGAACTCGCGCTGGAGTTGTTCAACCGCGGATGCCTGTGGAACAGCTTTGTGATCGTGGCGCGCGTCTCGACCCTGCTGGGCTTGATCATGGTGGCGGCGCCGCCGCTGTATGCCTCGTTCGCACAGATTCGCAGCCGCCTTGGCACGCCGTTCGAGGAGCGCGCAATTGCCGCGCTCTATGCCAGCCTGGAGCCCATCAACTTCTCCAAGCAGATACTTGAGCGCACATCATTCAACCTGGGGGTGCTGCCGATGCGCGGAGTGGACTGGAGCGATCTGGGCGAGCCGCATCGCGTGATGGAGGTGCTAGCCCGTATCGGCGCGAGTCCCCGCTGGGCGGCGGCCTGAACCGCCAGTTCGCGAGCAATCTCGGAGCCTCGCTGAAAAATCATTGGCGCATGGCAGTGGTGCGGATTGTGCGTTTGCGATGAAATGGTAACGTTCAGCAGACGCGCATGGCAGTCCAGCAAGACGATACCGCGCCAAAGCCACCGGCGCCGCGCCAGACGCCTCCCCAGGGGGTCTGGTGGTGGTGGCTGATTCTGACCGCGTTCCTGATTTGGAACGCGATTTCGCTGTGGCCGCGCTCGAAACCCGAACTTGAAATTCCCTACTCGGGGTTTGTCGCGCAGGTGCGTGCCGATAACGTTGCAAAGGTACATATTGTTGGTGATTCGATCACCGGCACATTCTTGAAACCTGTGCTCTCGCCCGCGCCTAAAGCGGCGCAGCCGCCAAAGGTCGAGCCCGCGCCTGCTCCCGAGCCTGCGGTACCGGCGAAGCCTGCGCCCCCGCCGACACCATCGGAACCCGCGATTTCCTACCTCGCCTTTCATACCACCTTCCCCGTTGCGGTCGGCGATCCCGGCCTGATGGCGCTGTTCTTAAGCCACAAGGTCCTGGTCGACGTGTCGCCGAGCTCTGCGCCATGGTTTGTCGGATTCCTGCTCGAATGGCTGCCCGTAATGCTGTTGATTGGATTTTTCTGGTGGATGAGCAGCCGCGCGGGTCGCGGACAATCCGGAATGTTCGGCATCGGCCGGATGAAGGCCCGACGCTATAGCAGCGAAGCTCCGAAGGTGACCTTCGACGACGTGGCCGGTGCCGACGAAGCCAAAGCCGAGTTGCAGGAGGAGGTCGATTTTCTAAAGCACCCGAAGAAATACCATGACCTCGGAGCGCGCATCCCAAAAGGAGTCCTGCTGGTCGGAGCGCCCGGGACTGGAAAAACGCTGCTGGCGCGCGCTGTCGCCGGAGAAGCGGGAGTTCCATTCTTCAGCCTGAACGCTTCGGAGTTCGTCGAGATGTTCGTTGGAGTGGGCGCCAGCCGCGTGCGGGATTTGTTTCGCCAGGCCAAGGCATCCGCTCCCGCAATTGTATTTATCGACGAACTCGATGCGGTCGGACGGCGGCGCGGCGCGGGCCTTGGCACCGTCAACGACGAGCGCGAACAGACTCTTAACCAGTTGCTCGGCGAACTCGATGGCTTCGATGAGCGAATCGAGGTGATCATTCTGGCCGCCACCAATCGGCCCGACGTTCTCGATCCGGCGCTGCTGCGGCCGGGGCGCTTTGATCGCCAGGTGGTTATCGGATTGCCGGATCGCAAAGGGCGCGAAGGCATTTTGCGCATCCACTCGCGCAGGCTGCATCTGGACGCAAGCGTGGATCTCGCTACTCTGGCCCGCAGCACGATCGGGATGAGCGGCGCCGACCTGGGCAATCTCTGTAACGAGGCCGCGCTTACCGCCGCCAGGCACAATCACGAAACCGTCACCATGGCGGATTTCGAAGAGGCGCAAGATCAGGTCCGCCTCGGCGCCGCGCAGCCGCATCTGGTCGATCCCGCGGAGCGCCGCGTTATCGCCTATCACGAATCGGGGCACGCACTCGTGGCGTGGCTCACGCCCCAGGCCGACGCCGTACACAAGATTACGATCGTACCTCACGGGCAGGCGCTGGGCCTGACCGAGCAGATTCCCGGCGAGGAGCGGCACAACCTCAGCCTCGCCTACCTCAAGGCGCGGCTGGCGGTGATGCTCGGCGGACGCTCGGCCGAGGAGTTAGTATTCAACGAGGTGACCACCGGAGCCGAGAACGACCTCGTTGAGGCTACCCGGCTTGCGCGGCGGATGGTCACGCGATGGGGTATGGGCACACTTGGCCCGGTGGCGTTCAAGACCGACGAGCAGCAGCCGTTTCTGGGCTATGAGATTTCGCAGGGTCGCGACTACAGCGAAGCCACCGCGGCCCGTATCGACCAGGACGTTCAACGCCTGATCGAGGAAGCTCACGACGACGTTCGCCGCCGACTGACTGATGCGCGAGCGCTGCTCGACGCGCTGGCCGCGGCGCTGCTGCGCGAAGAGACCGTCGGTCCCGAGGAGTTAGCTCAGATCCTCGGTGCCCGGCCAGCGGCGGATGAACCCGCGCAGCGCGCGCGTCCGGAGTCCGTCCGGCAAGTGAAGTAAAATTCGCCGCATCGTCTCGATCTTAGTAAAGCCGCCTGCGAAAGAGCCATCCCGCCATCGTCAGGGTCGCGAGCCCGATTAGCAACATCGGCCAGTACAATGGCAAGAGCGAATAGGTCGAAGCGCGCTCCAAAAAGACCCCCCGTACCACTATCAGGAAGTAGCGCATCGGATTGATGTAGGTCATATACTGCACCGCCGGCGGCATGTTGGCGATCGGAGTGGCGAAGCCCGAAAGGATGACCGCGGGCACCAGGAACATGAAAGTGCCGAGCAACGCTTGCTGCTGTGTCACCGCGAGTGACGAGATCATCAGCCCAACCCCGATTACTGACAGCAGGAACAGGAACATCCCGATGTACAGCGGTGCGAATCCTCCGCGCAGCGGCACGCCGAACCACAGCACGCCAGCGGCGATGATGACGCTCGCCTCGAAGCTTCCGATGAGAAAGCCCGGGATGCTTTTGCCGAGCAGGATGTCGATCGGGCGCAACGGTGTTACCAGCAATTGATCGAAGGTCCCGGCTTCGCGCTCGCGCGCAACCGAGAGCGCGATGACGACGAGCGTAACCACCAGGGTCAGGAGCGCCACGATGCCGGGAATGATGAACCATCGCGATTCGAGATTCGCGTTGTAGCGGGCGCGAATATCCAGTGTGGCCGGCGGATTGAATCCGCCATGGTCTGCAGCCCATTGGGTGTCGAAATCGGCGAGGATCGTGCTCGCGTAGCCCATCACCAAGAGCGCGGTGTTGGAGTTGCGCCCGTCAAGGATAATCTGCACGCGACCCGGCGTGCCGGTCAGCAGATCGCGGCTGAAGCGCCGGTCGATGTGCAAGACCATCAGCGCCTGGCGCCGGTCGATTAGCGGCGCGACTTCGGCGTCGCTGTGGAGGCGCGCGATCTCCTGGAACGTCGGGGCGCCCTCGAAGCGTGCGACCAGATCGCGCGACGCCTCGCTTGGATCCTCGTTGTAGATCGCGAACGGGACGTGGTTCAGGTCAAACGTAGCCGCGTAACCGAACACCATGAGCTGGATGATCGGCGGCGCCAGCAGGACGAAGCGGCTCCTGGAATCCCTTAGCAGGGCGAGCAGTTCCTTGATGACCAGTGCGACGACCCGGTTCAGCATCGCCTTCATCACTCGAGACTCTTGCGGGCCATAAGCCGCGCCATACCGAGGAAGATCGCCGCCATTACCAGCAATGCGATGATATTCGGCACGGTCACGGACCATACGTTGCCGGCAAGGAATACACTCTGCAGGATAGTCACGAAATAGCGCGCCGCGACAACATGAGTAATCCACTGTATAACGACAGGCATGCTGTGGAGATCGAATATGAAACCGGACAGCATGAACGCCGGCAGGTAGGTTACTATGATCGCGATTTGACCGGCCACGAACTGGTTCTTGCTGACCGTCGATATCACCAGCCCCATCCCGAGCGCGCACAACAGAAACGCTCCCGACGACGCCATCAATACCCATATCGAGCCGCGCAACGGGACCGCGAATAGCCACAACGCCATCATTACCGACAGAATCATTCCGCCCATGCCGAGAACGAAGTATGGAACGAGCTTGCTCAGGATAATCTCGTGAATGCTGGCGGGAGTGACCAGCAGTGCCTCCATCGTGCCGCGTTCCCATTCGCGTGCCACCACCATCGCGGTCAGCAGTGCTCCGGTTAGAGTCATGATGACCGCGATGAGGCCGGGGACGATAAAGTCGGTGCTGGCCACGGCGGGGTTGAACCAGATCCGCACGTCGGCCTGGACCGGGGTCTTAAGCCGCAGACCCTGGCTGGCATAGAACTGCGCGATCCAGTTCGCCCAGACCTGCTGGATGTAGCCCTCGATAATGCGCGCGTTGTTGGCGTCAACGCCGTTGACGATCAGCCCAATCGGGGCATTGCCCCCGCTCAGCATCTGGCGGCTGAAGTTGCTGCGCAGCCATACGATCCCTTCGACGCGTCGCGTGTTCATCGCGGCGTCGGCCTCCTGGATGGTCGCGAAGCGGACCGGCACGAAGTAGGGCGACTGAAAGAATCCCGCGATGAAGTTCGCAGTGTCGCGATTGGGCTGCTCAACCACCAGCGCGAGCGGCACCCGCTTGGCATCGAGCGAAACGCCATAGCCGAAAAGCAGAAGCAGCACCACCGGCATCACGAAGGCGATCGCGATGCTCGAGGGATCGCGCAGTATCTGGAGCGACTCCTTGCGCAGCAGTCCGCGCAGTCTCATTATCAACTCGCGATTCATGCGGCGGCCTCGACGCGGTGACTTTCGGACTCGGTAATGAGCGCGACAAAGGCGTCCTCCATGGTCGGGTTCGGGAGCGCATCGGTGGTGAAGCGCGCCTTCATTTCCTCGGAGGTTCCTTCGGCGAGAATCCGGCCCTGCGCCATTATGACTAATCGGTCGCAATACTCGGCTTCTTCCATGAAGTGAGTAGTGACCATGATCGTGATTCCGCTCTCGGCAAGCGCGTTGATCCGGCGCCAGAAGTCGCGCCGTCCGAGCGGATCGACGCCGGAGGTCGGCTCGTCGAGAAACAGGATGTCGGGCTGGTGCATCAGCGCCACCGCGAGCGCGAGGCGCTGCTTGAAACCAAGCGGAAGATCGCGGCTGGTCGCGTCGGCGAACGGAGCGAGCTCGAATTCCTCGAGCGCCCATGCGAGACGCGCGCGCTGATGGTCTCCGGAAAGTCCATAGACGCTGCTGAAGAAGCGCAGGTTCTGCAACACCGAAAGGTCGCCGTAGAGCGAGAACTTCTGCGCCATGTAACCAATGCGCCCGCGCGCGCGCGCCGCCGCGCGGCGCAGATCGAGCCCCGCAACCTGCACGGTGCCTTCCGAAGCCGGCAGCAGACCGCACAGCATCCGGAACGTGGTCGATTTGCCAGCGCCATTGGCGCCCAAAAGACCGAAAATTTCCCCGCGCCGGACCGTGAAAGTTACGTCGCGGACGGCGTAAAAATCCCCGAAGCGGCGGGTCAGGTTGCGCACCGCGATCACGTCAGGCGCCCCAGCTCCGCTCGCTCGCGGCGCTGCGCCGGGCGCGTGATTCGCGACGGGTATGTCACGACCGTCGGGTCCTTTGAGCAGGCTTACGAAGCTGTCTTCGAAGCGCGGGGCAACCGGCGCGATCTCGACCGCGTATTCGCCACCGACCAATTGCTCGGCGGTTGGCGGCGTCGCCTGTTCGGTAACGACGCGAACTCGAGAGCCCTGAATTATCGCGTCCAGAACTCCCGGCGCTCTGCTCACCCGCTCCTGGAGCGCGCGCTTTGAGATGCCCGGCGCGAAGACTTGAAAGCTCCGGCCCGCGAGCTTGCTCGTGAACGCGGCCGGATCGTCCTGGCCGAGCAGCTTGCCGTCATGCATCAGGATGACCTCGGTACAGCGCTCGGCTTCGTCAAGGTACGCGGTGCTGAGCAGGACCGTTGCGCCGCGATCGGCGACGAGGCGATGGATTATCGCCCACAGTTCGCGGCGCGAGACCGGATCGACGCCAACCGTGGGTTCGTCCAGCAGCAGCAGCGGCGGCGAGCCGACCAGCGCGCAGGCAAGGCCCAGCTTCTGCTTCATTCCACCGGACAGACGGCCGGCAAGCCGGGTTGTGAAAGGTGCAAGCCCGGTCATCCGCATCAGATCGGCGTATCGATCGGGCCGCTCGGCGGGGCCGACGCCGTGCAGGTCGGCGTACAGGTCAAGGTTCTCCTGCACGCTCAGGTCATCGTACAGGCCGAAGCGTTGCGGCATGTATCCGATTATCGATTGAACACGCTGCGGCTCGGCGGCGACGTCTATTCCGAGCACCGTGATTTTTCCGGCGTCGGCAGCGAGCAGCCCGGCGGCCAGGCGCATCAGGGTGGTTTTGCCCGCGCCGTCGGGACCAATCAGTCCGGTTATGATCGCGCGCTTGGCCACGATACTAACCTGGTCGAGCGCCTGAGCCGTGTGCGCGGCTTCCTGAAAACGCTTGCTGACGGACTCGAGCCGCAGCGCGACTTCAGCGGATTTCGGCTTGTCCGTCGCGCTGACTTTGGTTTCCGCATCCAAGGCCGTTTACCTGGTTTGCGTTCGGGATCGGTTGATCGAGCGCGACCGTCACCGTCGCGGGCATCCCGAGCCTGAGTTCATTTTGCGGATTGCAGGCGTACACGCGCACCTGGTAAACGAGCCGCGTCCGCAGCTCGGGCGTCTCGACGTTCTTGGGCGTGAATTCGGCGGTCGGCGATATGTACCCGATCCATCCGTTGAAAATCTTGCCGGGAAAGCTGTCGGTCGTGATCGACGCCTTCATACCCAGGTAGATTCTGCCCAGGTAAATCTCCGGAACGTATGCGCGCACCCATAGCGGATTGGTCAGCGCCATCGTGAAGACCGGCACTCCCGGCGACGCCATATCGCCCGGCTCGAGGATGCGGTCTTCGATTACGCCGACCGACGGCGCGTAAAGTTTCGTGTCGTGGAGTTCGCGCTCAGCCAGCGCCAGCGCCGCCTCGTCGGCTTTGAGTAGCTCGCTGGCGGCGTTGATATCTTCGATCCGCGGTCCTTTGACGGCCAGGATATAGGCTTGGTGCGCGGCTTCGTAATTTCCCCGAGCCGAATTCATCTGCGCGATCGAGTCGTCGAGGGTCTGCTCCGGGATGACAAGATGCCGCCGGAGTTCGAGATTGCGATGATAGGTAATCTCGGCGTCGCGAAGCGTCGCCTCCAGCGCCTGCATCGTTGAGCGCGCCTGCACGATCTCTTCCGGGCGCGAGCCGTTTAGCATCCGGGTCAGAACCTGGCGCTGGTTGGCCGCCTGCTTTTCGGCCTGCTGCGCGGCGGCCGCGTAGCGCACGGTTTCCAGTTCGGCGATCAACTCGCCCGGATGGACATAATCGCCTTCCTGCACCAGCATCCGCGTGATGCGTTCGTTGTCGTTGAATGCGAGCTGGGCTTCGCGGATATCGACATTGCCGTAAAGCGTCAGCGACTTCTGCGCTCCCGCATACTGCCAAATCAGGAACCCGTAAGTCGCAGCGCCCGCCAGGATCGCCGCCGCCGCGATCGACAACACCACTCGACGTCGGCTGAATCGGGATTCCTGAGCCGTTTCGGGACTCTTGGGAACGTCCATATCGGTCAAGAGGAGCAACGGCGATGCCAATGGCGTGACTGGTCGCCGGTGCAATAAGCGCCGGCCCGACGCCCTTCAATCGCGGATCAAACCGTCCGATGACTCCGATCGATACATCCAATGCACTCGAAATCGGGGACCTGGCGGCCGCCGCGACGACCGCTTTCAGCGCCATGCAAGGCTCAGGAAAAACAGCGCGCCCGCGATCGTGATGATTATCGGGCCGGTCGGGCGATGAATCGAAGCGGCGATCAAGGTTCCGAGAAGCGTGGAAGCGACCGATACACCCACGGCGATCGCCAGCATTCCATTGATGTTGCGGGCGATGCGCTTTGCGGTTGCGGCCGGGATGATTATTAACGAACCCATCAGCAGAACCCCAAGGTAACGCAGACCGAGTGCGACGGTCAGCGCGAAAGCGGCGAGATAGGCCAGGTTCAGGCGTCGCACGTTGATTCCGGAGGTGGCCGCGACTTCCGCCGAGACCATCGAGATCAGCAGTCGATCTCTGGCGAACAGCATGAACGCGATGACTGCCGCTCCGCCCACCAGACCCACCGTCGCCTCGGTGTTCGACAGCGCGCCCGGGGCGCCAAACAACGCATCGATCAACTCCTCACCCGAAGCCATCATGCTGCCGATCGCCAGCGCGAGCGAAAACACCACACCGGTGATGGTTTCGGTCGATATTCCGGTGCGGTTCTCGACTCCCCAAATGATTAACGCGCCGAGCATCAGGGCCGCGACCGCGCCGAGCAGCGGATTAAGCCGCATGACAAGGGCCAAACCGATGCCGGGCAGGGCGACGTGCGAAAACGCGTCGGCTGCCAGCGTCATTTTGCGCATCACGGCGAAGCATCCGACCGTCCCGGCCGCGACTGCCATCTCGGTTGAAAGCACCAGTGCCCTAGTTTCCATTGCTCTCGTGAATGTGGAAGGCGATCGGCGTGCCGTAGATTTCTTTCAGTCGATCGGGGGTAAGAACTTCTTCGGGTGGGCCCATACGAGAGTCTCCGCGTCGCAGGCACAGCACCTGTGAGGCGTAGCCGTAAACGACGCTCAAGTCATGGGAGATGAACAGGATCGTCACCCCGTCATCGGTCTGGAGCGAACGCAGCGTATCATTGAGCTTCTCCTGCCCGGGCGCGTCCATCCCGGCTGCAGGTTCGTCGAGCAGCAATGCATCGGGATGCCCAATTAGCGCGAACGCAATGAGCAGCCGCTGAAACTGTCCGCCCGACATCGTGCCAATCTGCTGATCGAGCAAGGCGGGTTCCAACCCCACCCGAGCCAGCACGCGCAGCGGCTCGTCCCTGCTTGCGCGCGCGACAGAAGTTCTTGCGCGCAGAAAATCGTTCGCGGTGATGGGAAGATCGCGCTCGATATCAAGCTTCTGCGGCACGTAACCGATTTTGGTTCCCGGCGTCCAGCGTACGGATCCCGCGTACTGCTGAACTCCGATCAGCGCCCGGAACAGGACCGTCTTGCCCGCGCCGTTGGGTCCGATGACCGCCAAAGAACTGCCGCGCGCGACCTGAAAGGTCAGATTGGAGAAAACTTCAGCCGAGCCGAAACGGACCGCCAGCCGCTCAACCTCGAGAATCGTCGAATTCTTCACGCTGCGGATGCCCCGGCAAGTCGGGATTTGCGCGCGCCTAGTCGGACGAGGGCAGTGGCTTTGCTTCTTTGATCTTCATTGGCGCGTCGCAGCATTCGAGGGTGCCGGCGCCGGCCTTGTTGCACAGAACTTCGGTTCCGCACTTCTCGCATAGATAACGTTTTCCAAGCGTCGGCATAAGTACCCTCAGTCAGATTTGATTGGAGCACGGGCCTTAACCCTGCCTCGACAGACCGCGATTGTGATGTCGGCGACCTGCGAGCGCAACTCCAAATTCACGCCGCCCCGCATCGTTCTTCCCGCTTCGCAAGCAATATCATCGAGCGACAGGATCCCGACCAGTGAGCCGTCCTGGCCGGTCACCGGCAGCCTGCGAAGTCCCGTCTCGGCCATCGTTCTCATCGCGGCCGACAGGTCGTCATCGGCGTGGCAGGTGACAATCTTATGCGACATCGCACCCTCGACGGTCATCTCCTGAAGGCGCTTGCCCTGCGTGTAGGCGGCCATGCAGATGTCGCGGTCGGTGAGGAATCCGACCGGGCGGGATTGCTGGTCAACGACCGGAACGGCGCCACAGGTATTTTCCCACATGACTTGGGCGCCCTGGTTGAGGCGGTCCTGCGGATGACAGGTTTTGACCTCGCGATTCATCATGTTTTCGACTTTCATCGCGGCATCCTCCGTTGCTTCGCACTCTCATCATTGAGCTAAAATCGAGGAGCTAAAATCGAGCCAACTCGAACGATGGCGGTTTCACGTGTCGATGAGCTTGCGCAAGCGGCGCGATGCGTCTTTTGGGTGCATCGCTTGACTGGCGGTTGTGCCGTTTGGTCGGTTCGTGGCGGCGCCGTCGGCTTTGCGAGACATCGCAATTCGCGCGCGAAGCCAGCGGCACGCCGATTGCTCTCGATACATCGTCGCTCTCAATCTTCGGCGCGTCACACCGATTAATGGTTTTGGACATCAGCTCCGGGGACTATCGTTAATGATAGTATCGACGATCTCTGGCGAATCGCGAGCGGAAAGGTGAATCAGATGGCTGATGGAGTGAAGATCGATCCGAAAGCGGGCGCAACGCCGCTGAGCGCCGACGAATTGCGCAAAATCGACGCTTACTGGCGCGCCTGCAATTACCTGTGCGTCGGGATGCTGTATCTGCGCGACAATCCTCTTCTGCGGGAGCCGCTTCGCGCCGAACATATCAAGCGCCGCCTGCTCGGACATTGGGGATCCGATCCGGGCCAGTCGCTGGTCCTGGTCCATCTGAACCGCCTGATCAAAGCGCGCGATCTGAATGTGCTCTATATCTCCGGCCCGGGCCACGGAGCGCCCGCGGTGCTGTCGAACAGCTACCTCGAAGGAACCTACTCCGAGATCTATCCCGATCGGAGCCAGGACGAAGAGGGGCTGCGTCAATTTTTCAAATTGTTTTCCTTTCCCGGCGGTATCGGCAGCCATTGCACGCCTGAAACCCCGGGCTCGATTCATGAGGGTGGCGAACTCGGCTACAGCCTCTCGCATGGGTTCGGCGCGGCCTTCGACAATCCCGACCTGCTCGTGGTTGCGATGGTTGGCGACGGCGAGTCGGAGACCGGCCCGCTCGCGACCTCGTGGCATTCGAACAAATTTCTGGACCCCATCCGCGACGGCGCGGTTTTGCCGATCCTGCATCTGAACGGATACAAAATCGCGAACCCCACCGTGCTGGCGCGCATTCCGCACGAGGAACTCGAGGCGCTATTCAATGGCTATGGGTACGCGCCCCATGTCGTCGAGGGCGACGATCCGCTTGCGATGCATCAGAAGATGGCGGCCACGCTGGAACGATGCATCGGCGATATCCGATCGATCCAGGAGCAGGCTCGACAAAGCGGTGTGGCGGGGCGACCGCGTTGGCCGATGATAATTCTGCGGTCGCCGAAAGGATGGACGGCGCCAAAAGAGCTCGATGGGCATCGGATCGAGGGTTCGTGGCGCGCGCATCAGATTCCGATCCTGGACGTTGCCGCCAATCCCGCGCATCTGAAAATTCTGGAAAGCTGGATGCGCAGTTATCGTCCCGAGGAGTTGTTCGATCGCGCGGGAAAACTCGTCGCCGAACTTGCCGAGCTTGCGCCACGCGGCGCCCGCCGGATCAGCGCCAACCCTCACGCCAACGGCGGGCTGTTGCGAAAACCGCTGCGGATGCCGGAATTTCGCGACTACGCCGTCAAAGTCGAGCATCCGGGCCGCGTCGAAGCCGAGAATACGTATGTGCTGGGAACCTTTCTGCGCGACGTGATGCGCGAGAACATGCACAGCTTTCGCGTCTTTGGTCCCGATGAAACCGCGTCGAACCGGCTTCAGGCAATCTACGAAGTGAGCAAAAAAACCTGGCTCGCCGAGCGCAAGCCGGAAGACGATGACGGCGGCGACCTGTCGCCCGACGGCAGGGTGATGGAAATGCTGAGCGAGCATAACCTCGAGGGCTGGATGGAGGGCTACGTCCTGACCGGCAGACACGCGCTGTTCTCGACCTACGAGGCGTTTGCGCACGTGATCGACTCGATGGTCAATCAGCACGCCAAGTGGCTTGAGAAATGCCGTAGCGAAGTCGCGTGGCGGGCGGCGGTGTCGTCGCTCAACATCCTGATCAGCTCGACGGTCTGGCGTCAGGATCACAACGGCTTTACCCATCAGGACCCGGGTTTTATCGACGTGGTTACCAACAAGAGCGCATTGGTGACGCGAATCTATCTGCCGCCTGACGCGAATTGCCTGCTCTCCGTTGGCGATCACTGCCTGCGCAGCACCAACTACATAAATGTGATCGTCGCCGACAAGATGCCGCATATCCAATTTCTCGATATGCAGTCGGCCGAGCGCCATTGCGCACAGGGCCTGGGCCTGTGGGAATGGGCTTCCACCGATCAGGGCGCCGAGCCTGATGTGGTAATAGCCAGCGCGGGCGACGTGGTGACGACTGAGGCGCTGGCGGCGACCGCGATTCTGCGCGAACGGTTTCCCGATTTGAAGATTCGTTTCGTCAACGTCGTCGATCTGTTCAAGCTCGAGCCGTCAACCGAGCATCCGCACGGCCTCAGCGATCGCGATTTCGACAGCCTGTTCACGATCGACAAGCCGGTCATATTCAACTTTCACGGCTATCCGTGGCTGATTCACAAGCTCGCATACCGGCGCGCCAATCACGCCAACCTGCATGTGCGCGGCTACAAGGAATTCGGAAGCATCAATACTCCCCTGCAACTGGCTATCAGTAATCAGGTGGACCGCTTCAATCTTGCGATCGACGTAATCAATCGCGTGCCGCGTCTGCAGGGAAGCGGCGCGCATGTCAAGAAATGGCTAACCGACCAGATATACGAGAACCTGAAATACGCATTCGAGCACGGAATCGACAAGCCGGAAATCGAGCACTGGAAATGGCCATACTAAAGACAACCTGCGAGCTGGCGGGCGTGCGATGGCGCCAAAAAATATATTCTGCCTGAACAGCGGCTCTTCGTCGCGGAAATTCGCGCTCTATCGGCTTGACGGTGGAGGCGAAGAGTTGCTCGCGCAAGGCGCAATCGAGCGCACCGGCGCGCGCGGCGCCCGTCTGTGGATTAGCTCCGGCAGCGGGAAAAGCGAGAGCACCGGCGAGGATTTCTTCGAGCCGCAAGCGGGCGTGCGGGCTGCCTTTGCCGGACTCGAGCGACTGAGTATTCGGCCTCCTGACGCGGTCGGCCACCGAATAGTACATGGCGGCCCCGCTCATGCGGCGCCGGAACGGATCACCGACGCTCTTATCGGCGAGCTGCGAAGTCTGGTGCCGTTTGCTCCCCTGCACCTGCCTGACGAGATTGCCGGTATCGAAGCGGTCGCTTCGCGCTTTCCCGATCTCCCGCAGGTTGCTTGCTTCGACACGGCTTTTCATCGCGCGATGCCTGAAGTGGCCGAGCGCTTCGCGCTGCCGCGCGCGTTCTGGAACGACGGCATCCGCCGCTACGGATTTCATGGTATCTCCTATGAGTACATCATGCGGACCCTGGGCATTAGTCCTCCTCCGCGGGTGATAATAGCTCATCTCGGAAACGGCGCGAGCATGGCGGCCGTGCGCGGCGGACGGCCGCTGGATACCACGATGGGATTTTCACCAAGCGGCGGTTTCATGATGGGAACCCGCAGCGGCGACCTCGATCCGGGAATCATGGTCTATCTGCAGGGTGCGAAACATCTCGATTCCCGGCGACTCGAACTGCTCGTCAACGATCAGTCCGGCCTGCTGGGCGTCTCGGGCATCAGCTCGGACATGAAGACGCTGCTGGAACGCAGAGACAGGGAACCCGACGCCGCCCAGGCCGTGGCGATGTTCTGCTACCAGGTGCGCAAACAAATCGGCGCGCTAACCGCCGCACTGGAGGGACTCGATCTGCTGGTTTTCACCGGTGGAATCGGCGAGCGCGCCGCCCCGGTACGCTGGGAGATTTGCGCCGGGCTGGAGCATTTGGGTATCAGCCTCGATCGCGAGCGTAATGAAGCCAACGCCGACACGGTCAGCTCGAGCGCCAGCCGCTGCCGGGTTCGCGTCATCCCGACCAACGAAGACCTGATGATCGCCCGGCATACCTACCGGGTGCTTTTCTCGTCTGGTTGAGACGGTGGCGAAGTGAGAGAATCATGGCCAGTACTGACTATACCTTGATGCCGCACGCGACTGAGAGTGTTGAGGAACTGGCCGCACTGGCCCTGGATCTCCGCAACTGCTGGGACCACGGCGCTGACCAACTGTGGAGCCGGCTCGAACCTGAACTGTGGGCATTGACCCATAATCCGTGGGTCGTACTGCAAACCGTCTCGCGAACCAAGCTCACGC
>Ga0307372_10003296_pt1 | contig 25865 bp, 23 predicted proteins | sample OX1MG_FD_202533 | JGI IMG/M metagenome (GOLD analysis project Ga0307372, IMG submission 202533) | Soil microbial communities from Risofladan, Vaasa, Finland - OX-1 | ecosystem: Environmental > Terrestrial > Soil > Coastal area > Acid sulfate soil | place: Finland: Risofladan, Vaasa | collected...
ATGCCTTGGGCGGACTTCCAGACGGCGGCATTTGTATCTGTCGGATCGGGCATGGACGTGATGCTACCTGTGGGACAAGGATGGGCGGCTACCGCGCGGGGCGGCTTCCGTGCGGGGCGGCTTCCGCGCGGGGCGGCTTCCGTGCGGGGCGGCTTCCGTGCGGGGCGGTTCGGCACGAGGCCAACGTCAATCGCCGTCCCTGCCGGTCTGACCAGCAGGGACGGCAATCCGGTGGTTTCCGGCGAGCACGCAGTGAACCCCTAGCGCCACCAGCGCGGCTCCGCCTGGCATCAGCCTCCGGTAACCGCGAACCAGATCTCGACGCCGGTGGGTCCGGTGACGAATACGATCGGGGCGATACATGGGTGCGGGAGCATCACCCTGGCATTGATGTTCGAGTTTCCGGTCGGGCTGGCTTTGAAGTTGCCGGTGCTGATGTTGGTGACGGCAGCCGTGTCACCGGCCCCGATGGTCTGGCAGCTGACCATCGCCCTGAAATCAGGGAACGGGTTCTTGCCCCGCAGCTGGGCCGGCACTGAAGGCTGGTCGGCGAGGACTAGCCCTCGGACCTTCACGAGCAGGTGACCGTCGCGCTTCAGCGAGCCGCGGCCGGCCATGAGCATCCACGGCAGGCTGCCGCCGGGTATGCCGCGGAGTGGGTTCGCCGCACCGACGTAGGGCCCGGTGACCGGCGTCATGGTGTCGAATTTCAGCATCGTGGCTGGCCCTGGCCTTGGCTCGGCCGAGGCGGCAACGCCTTGTATCGCTGTCACGCCTATCAGGGCCGCGCCGCCGACAGCCGTCAGCAGCAAGCTGATCTTGCGCATGTCACACTCCTTCGCTTGAGCGCGTGGCTCGCAAGCCACGCCCGATCGTCATTACGCGTCACCCGTCACACGTGTCGTCACCGAGCGAGGTTCAATGCGGCCCGGTCGAACGACACGGCTTGCCGCGTGCGACGCCGGCGTCACACGGCGATGTTCTCCGTCGGGAAGGTCCGCAGGACAACGGATAGCAACGGCCCGCTCAATGCTCCTACGACGAGGAAGACGAGCCCGAGTCCGATCACGCCCTGCACGCCGAAGCCGATGCTCACCCCGACGATGGCGGGCGCCACTGCCTGAGCAAGGCCCTGGCCGAGTCCGAACACGCCGCTGTACTTGGCCCTGCGCGCGCGCGGCCGCCAGTCCGAACTGGTACTCCATCGAGGCGGCCGCGTGCCACAACTCGTCCAGTGTGTAGATCGCTATGCCGGCGAGCACCAGCGCGATGGCGGCCGCCGGCGGCGGGCCGTCCGCCAGCGCGAGCAGGGCCAGGCCGCCGGCGACGGCCGCCCCGGCCCCGGATCATGCGCTGCCCGGCCGACGGTACGTCGCTCACCCCCTTGCTGGCCCGGACCTGAAGGCAGACGACGATGGCCGTGTTCAGGATGAGCGCACCGGAAACGATCCAGCGCGGTGCGCGCGCGTGTCACCGGCGATCCACAGCGGCAACAGCACGGCCGGCACCGCGAAGTGCACGGACATCACGGCGTTACAAATGGTCGCGGCGAGGTAGGGGCGGTCGCGCAGCAGGCAACTGCCCGCACGCCGAGCAGCGCCTGATACGCCGGCCTGGTCCCCACCCCGATGGCGATGCCTCCGGCCAGCGCGCTGGGCTTTCGTCTCCGGGAGCAGGCGGGAAGTCCAGGATTCTGCCAGCGCACGCGCCCGCAGGCGGGCACGTCGCCCGGTCAGCTCCATACCGTGTCGCCGAAGTCGGCATCCGGCAGGTATGGCGCTGCCAGGCCCGCAGTTCGCGGTTGACGGCTCTGTCGGGCAGGACCACTACCCGCTCGTCGAACCAGGCACGGACTTCGGCCAGCCGCCGCGCGAAGCAGGCCGCCAGAAGGCCGCGAGCAGTCCCGCCGTCGCCACCGCGGCTACCCCGAGCGCGATGCCGCCGCCGGCCCAGCCGGTCACGGCGGTGCCGGCGGCGGCATCTGCCGACAGCCGCCCGGGGCCCAGCATCGCCAGGGCGACCGAGGTCGCGGCGAGGACGAGGACGTATTCATAGCCGTCTTTGAACACGAAGAACCCGTTCGGCCGGTGCGCGAGCAGGCCGGCGATCAGCATCACCGAAATGACCGCCGCGCAGGCTAGTGGGGTGAACAGGCCGATGAGCAGTAGCGCTCCCGCGCCGATCTCAGTGACCACGCTCATCCACGCCTGCAGCGTCCCGTGCCGCAAGCCGAGCCCGGCGAACCAGCGGGCTGTGCCCGCGATGCGACCGCCGCCGCGCCAGTGGTTGACCCCGTGCGCGATCATGATGACGCCTACTACCACTCGCACTAGCAACAGCGCCACAACCTGGGCGTTCCCCATTTCAGCCTCCCGGCAGCCGGGCCGGCGCTGGAGCAGCCCCGGCATCTTTGTTACTGCTTATCGAATCGATGTTTTCGTGGGCAAGTACGCACTCTTCGGTGACTGACAAGCGCTACTGGCAGCAGGCGCCTACTCGGCCGTTCCGCAGGAACGGCTTGCTGGCCGGAAGGTTTCCCGATCAGGGACTTCTGACCCTTCCCGGTTGCCCTTGGCCCGGGTCAGGCTTGGCTTCGCTAGGAAACGGCCAGGCAGGCGTGTGGTCCGTTCTGGACGGGCGACCAGGGGGCTTTCTATGACTGCGGGGATTACACGCATGGCTGCCGCGATCGCGGTTGCCGGAGCGCTGACAGGGCTGAGCCTGATCGGTGCCAGCGGCGTCGCCGGTGCGAGCGCAGGCTTAGGGCCAGCCGGCCGGCCGGCCGGACCGGTGACTGCCTACGTGGTCAACTTCCTGGCGAACACGGTGACGCCGATCAACACGGTCACTAATACGGCCGGCCGGCCGATCCAGGTGGGGGAGGGGCCGAGCGCTATCGTGATCACCCCGGACGGGAGCACCGCTTACGTCGTCAACTCCGCCACCGACACGGTGACCCCGATCCGCACAGCTACCAACACCGCCGGCAAGGAGATCCAGGTGGGGGCGGGGCCGAGCGCTATCGCGATCACCCCGGACGGGACGACCGCCTACGTGGCTAACGGCGTGTCGAACACGGTGACCCCGATCAATACCGCTACCAACACCGCCGGCCAGCCGATCCAGGTGGGGGCGGGGCCGAGCGCTATCGCGATCACCCCGGACGGGACGGTCGCCTATGTGGCGAGCGCGATAGCAGGCACGGTGACCCCGATCAGCACCGCCACCAACACCGCCGGCCAGCCGATCCAGGCCGGGGTGTCACCCAGCATCATCGCGATCACGCCGGACGGGCAGACCGCCTACGTGGTCAATCAGAACATCAACGCGGACACGGTGACCCCGATTAGCATCGCCACCAACACGGCCGGCAGGCCGATCAAGGTCGGGCCGTACCCGCACGCGATCGCGATCACCCCGGATGGGAGCACCGCCTACGTGGCCGGTTTCAACATCAACGTGCGGCCTGGCCAGCTAGGGATAGGGGAGGTGACCCCGATCCATATCGCCACCAACACGGCCGGCAAGGCGATTGACTTCGGCACCAACTTCCCGGCCTTCATCGCGATCACCCGGGACGGTGCGACCGCCTACGTGACCAGCGGTGCGGGGGTCACGCCGATCAGCACTGCCACCAATACCGCCGGGGCGCTGATCCAGGCCGGGGACGGCCCGGGAGCCATCGCGATCACTCCCGATGGCGCGACCGCCTACGTTGCCGACGGCGGCCCGGCCAACGCACCGGCGCACACGGTGACCCCGATCGACATCGCCACCAACACGGCGGGTGCGGCGATCCAGGTCGGCCTCCGCCCAGTCGCCGTGGCGATCACGCCCTAGCCAGGAACCCTAGCCGGGAGCCAGCCGAGAGAATCATGTGATGTCTTGCCTTAAGATCGTGCAGGGTGCCGTGCTCGCAGGCTGGTACCGGAGTTCCAAAGCATGGGACCTGCTGGTGCTGCAGCGAGGGAAGCCGATCCTTGCCCTGGAATATAAGTCAATGGCAGGCAGCGTCGGCAACAACCTGAACAACCGTGCCGACGAGGTGTTCGGCATTGCGGAGGATGCACGCGAGGCTGAGAGACGCGGCGTCCTGCCGCCGAATCTCCGGCGAGCCTACATCTATGTTCTGGAGGTGACCGAGGGCGTCCAGACGCCAGTTAACGTCGGAAGTCCGTTCGGCAATCCAGACCCGATATTCCGGGGCGCGTCCTACCTGGGACGCGTCACCATCATGTGCGAGCGGATGCTGGAATCGGGGTTGTATCACCTTGCCTGGGTGATCGGCGTGACGCGCGACCCGCTGGGATTCATTGAACCGTCCGCTGCCGTAGGTCGGGACCGCTTCGCATCCGATCTTCGGAGCGGCTTTCACCTGGGCGAAGCAGTGCCAGCTCCCCATGCGTAACCGGGGACGTCGGCGATCTTCCTAGTCACCCGAGCACTCGAGAACGCAGGCGCTGCCACGAGCGGCTGATTGAGGTCCGCTAGGACGTCAGTACGCCAGTCAAGTCGCAGATGCCGTACGCCTGCGCCGCAGCCTCGGTCGCTGCGTGCGCATCCCTGGACCGGAATGCCTGGCGGAGCCGCTCGCCCACGTGATCCGGCACGGCTTCAGGGTCGGGCACCCGGATGCGGCGGAGGTACTGCGCCTGGAACCGCAGGGTACCGCCACGCATCTTGACGCAGTACGCCTCGATGAAGAGCTGGGCGATGCGGGAGAGCAGCAGGCCACCGAGGACCTCGAGGTCCCAGGTCCGTGAGGTCAGGTAGTGAAGATTGTGGTGCGGGTAAGTCTCGCCCCTATCCAGCACTGGGTGGCTGGTGAGCTTCATATCGGGGAAGTAGAGCTTGGGCTGCGTGATGAGAGCGTGATGGACCCGGTCGATGGTTCGGTACCAGTCCTTCGGCATGCGCCGGGCGACATTGCGGCCTAGCAGGTCTGTCCGGCTCCGCTCGAAGTGTGCCCGCAAGAGGGGGTATGCGGCCAGGTCAACTAGGCCGCCACTCTTTTTCCACGGATCGACCAGGTAGTGCCCCGACCAGCGCAAGATGCCCTGGCGCGTATCCGCGGTCATCGCCAGCGGGATCAGTCGGTCGGCTTCTGCCAGTGCCGGGTCCTTGGTGATGAAGACGCGGTCAGCGCCGGTAGCAACGCCGATGCCAATCTTCGTGCCAGTGAGTTCGTCTTCCAGCGGGCCGAAGCGTGCCTCTAGCCGCTGGAGCAGACTGAGCTGACCTGGTTCAAGTGATGGCCACGGGCCCGTGCCGCGGAACCAGTGCTTGACCGTCGTCGCTGCGAACCCGCGTACAGCGTCCGTGCGGTCTTCAGCCAGTGCGGTGACTGCCTCGGCGAGATTCCTGCCGTCTGGCAACTGCCCGGCCGAGCCATTGGCACCGGCGATGATCACGCTGCGCTGGGGAGCCCGCCGGATGACGACGACAGCGGGATAGGCGGAAACCTCGTCCTTGAACGCGGGCGCGTCGTGCATCTCGATCACTGCCTCGATCCCGAAGGCCGCCGAGACTAGACGCCGCAGTTCCGAGCCGTAGGCAGACCGCATCCACCGGTCAGCGCAGACGAATCCGAGTATCCCGCCGTCGGTGAGCTGGCGGAGCCCAGCCTCGATGAAGCCGACGTAGATGTCGCCCCGGCCGACCATTGTCGGATACAAGCCCCGGTACGCTGCGAGCGCCTCGATCGGCACCTCGTCGTACCGGATGTAGGGCGGATTGCCGAGCACGAAGTCGGCCCGCCGGTCTCCGGGCGAGGTGAGGAGATAGTCACCGACGCTGACCCACCCTTCGGCCAGGTCTCGGGCATCCCGAACGCTCACACCATGCTGACGAAGCTCCCGCTCTGCCATCTCAACAGCGCACCGTGCCGCGTCAGCGTCTAGCTCGTACGCTCGAATCGACTCCCGCACGTCGGCTAGAGGCCGTCCGCGCGCCGATTGCGATGCCATGAGCCGCCGGATCATCGGCACCAAGAAGGCGCCCTCACCCGCTGACGGCTCCACGGCGTAACGTACTGCGAGATCCTGCTCAGCTCGATACCCGGCAAGATCCAGAATCAGGTCCACTACCCACGACCTGGTGTAGACAACGCCGCCGCGTTCCCTGGCCGCCACAAGCCGCGGAAGCTTGGTCTCCCCGCAGATCGCCCGTGCGCCGCGGCATGACGGGCATGATCAGCGTGAGGAACACGGGTCGATGATACGGACAGGGACTGACACCGGCACTGGTTAGGCGCCAAGACCCAGTTCGCGTGCGATGAGGATGCGCTGGATCTCGGAGGTGCCTTCGCCGATCTCGAGTATCTTCGCGTCCCGGTAGAACCGGCCGACCGGGTATTCGTTCATGAACCCGTAGCCTCCGAAGACCTGGGTGCCATCCCTGGCGTTGTCCATGGCGGCGTTGGAGGCGACGAGCTTGGCGATGGCCGCCTCTTTCTTGAACGGCTCGCCACTCAGCATCTTCGCCGCGGCGTGGTAATAGGCCAGCCGCGCGGTGTGGACGCGGGCTTCCATATCCGCGACCTTGAACGAGATGGCCTGGTACTGCCCGATCGGGTGCCCGAACGCCTGCCGCTGATGCGCGTAACGCACGGATTCGTCCACGCAGCCTTGCGCGAGGCCGACCGAGAGAGCCGCGATCGCGACACGCCCCTCGTCGAGGGTGCCCAGGAACTGCGCATAGCCGCGGCCGCGCCGCCCGAGCAGGTTGGCCTGCGGTACTGTGCAGTCGGCGAAGGACAGTTCCCTGGTATCCGAGGCCGACCAGCCGACCTTGGAGTACTTGGCCGACACTGTCAGGCCTGGTGTGCCGGCCGGGACCAGGATCGTGGAGATCTCCGGCCTGGCATCCGGGCCGTCGCCGTCACGGCGGCCGGTGAGCGCGGCCACGGCCACCACGCCGGTGATGTCGGTGCCCGCATTGGTGATGAACGCCTTGGTGCCGTTGATCACCCATTCGCCGTCGGCCTCCCCGTCGCCTTTCACCAGCCGGGCGGTCGTCCGCATGGCGCCGGGCACGTCTGATCCGCCACCCGGCTCGGTGAGCCCGAACGCGCCGAGCAGTTCGCCCGAGCAGAGCCGGGGCAGCCAGTGCCGCTTCTGGTCTTCGGTGCCATACCGGTAGATGGGCATCATGCCGAGTGACACCCCGGCTTCCAGGGTGATGGCGAGGGAGGAGTCGACCCGAGCCAGTTCCTCCAGAGCGAGGCACAGGGCGAAGTAGTCACCGCCCATGCCGCCGTATTCCTCGGGGACCGGGAGCCCGAACAGCCCCATCCGGCCCATCTGGGCGACCAGGTCATAAGGGAACGCGCCGCGCTCGTAGTAGTCGCCGATCACCGGGGCGGCCATGTCGCGGGCGAATTCAGCGACGGTCTTTCTCAGCGCTTCGTGTTCAGACGACAGGCGGTGGTCGAGCATCGCGGTCACTCCTGCGAGGTCGGGGCCGGGGCCGGGACGCTGCTGGGCGGCGCCGGTCGGCCAAAGTGGCAGGTCATCGGGGTGCGGGTGCGCATCAGGCGGGCTCCGCGTCGGGCGTGATGACGGCAAGTACCTCGTCGAGGCCGACCCGCTGGCCGACTGCCGCCGTCAGTTCACCCACCACGCCGTCAACCGGAGCGATCACCGTGTGCTCCATCTTCATCGCCTCCACGATCAGCAGCGGCTCGCCGGATCGCACCCGGTCGCCGCGGGCGGTCTTCACGGCCGCCACGGTGCCCGGCATCGGGCTGCGGACGACACCATCGCCGGCGCCGCCGCCCGCGACGCCAGAGGCCGTCGGCTCCTCTTCTGCCAGCACCCAGGCCTGCCCGTCGCGGCCGAGCCAGGTCGTGCCCCGGCCGGTCGCGGCGTCCGTGTGCGCGTACGCGTAGCGCTGAGTACGCCCCTGGTACGTGACCACCAGCGCACCGGCGTCGAATACAGCGTGCGCGGTCACCGGATCGGCACTGCCGACGCACACCTCAGCGCAGGCCACGGCCCGCCCCCGGATCCGGACCGGCACCGGCTCGCCGGTGTCGCGGGTGAGCCGCACCGTGGTCCAGGCGTGCCCGCCGACGCGCCATCCGTCCGGGATGTCCCACGGACTGCGCGGCCGGCCGGGCGGTTCCTTCCTGAGCAGGTGCGCGAGCGCGGCGGCGGCCAGCACCTCGTCGGGCACGCCGGGACCTGGCAGGGAGGGCAGGATCCGTTCGGCCAGTCCGGTGTCGAGCCGGCCGGCGGCGACCTCCGGGTGGCGCAGCAGCGTACGCAGGAAAGCGATGTTGGTGGTCACGCCGAGCACGGCCATGCTCGCCAGCGCCCCGTCCAGCCGCCGCAGCGCCGCCTGGCGGTCCGGGCCGTGCGCGATCACCTTGGCGAGCATCGGGTCGTAGGCGCTGCTCACGGTCATGCCTTCGGCGAGGCCGGAGTCCACGCGCACCTGCGGCAGTGCGGGCTCGCGCAACACCAGGACCGCGCCGCCGGCCGGCAGGAAACCGCGCGCCGGGTCTTCGGCGTAGACCCGCGCCTCGACGGCATGGCCGGTCAGGAGCACCTGGTCCTGGCGGACCGGCAGCATCTGGCCGGCCGCCACGCGTACTTGCAGTTCGACCAGGTCCAGCCCGGTGACCAGTTCGGTGACCGGGTGCTCGACCTGCAGCCTGGTGTTCATCTCCAGGAAGTAGAAGTCGTCGGGCGCCTGGCCGGAGACGATGAACTCTACGGTTCCCGCGCCTACGTACCCCACGCTCCGGGCGGTCTGCACGGCTGCGTCGCCCATCGCGGCGCGCCGGCGGTCGTCCAGCAGCGGTGACGGGGCTTCTTCGATGATCTTCTGGTGCCGGCGCTGCAGGCTGCATTCGCGTTCGCCGAGGTGGATGACGTTGCCGTGGCCGTCGGCGAAGACCTGGATCTCGACGTGCCTGGGGCGCTCGACGTACCTCTCGATCAGCAGCGTGCCGTCGCCGAAGGCCGCGCGGGCCTCCCGCCTGGCTCCTTCCAGCGCGGGCAGCAGTTCGGCCGCCGAGCGGACCAGGCGCATGCCCTTGCCGCCCCCGCCAGCCGACGGCTTGACCAGTACAGGGAAGCCGATCCCGGCTGCCGCGACCGCCAGCTCGTCGTCGGCCATGCCGGGCGCGCCCGCCCCCGGCACCACCGGGACGCCGGCCGCGGCCACGATCGCTTTCGCGGCGATCTTGTCGCCCATCGCCTCGATGGCCGCAGGCGGCGGCCCGATGAAGACCAGCCCGGCCCGTGCGCAGTCGCGTGCGAACGCGGCGTTCTCCGCCAGGAACCCGTAGCCGGGATGCACGGCCGTGGCACCGGCCTGTGCCGCGGCTGCCAGGATGCGCCCGGCGTGCAGGTAGCTCTCGGCGGCCGGGGCGGGGCCAAGCCGGATCGCGACGTCAGCCGCGCGCACGTGCGGCGAGCCCGAGTCGGCGTCGCTGTAGACGGCGACGCTGCGGATGCCGAGCCCGCGCAGGGTACGGATGATCCGGACGGCTATCTCGCCGCGGTTGGCGATCAGGACGGTGTCGAACATGCGCCGCACCCTCACATCCGGAAGACGCCGTAGCGGACGGGCTCAAGCGGCGCGTTGGCGGCCGCCGACAGGGCCAGGCCAAGCACCTGCCGGGTGTCGGCCGGGTCGATGATCCCGTCGTCCCATAGCCGGGCCGTGGAGTAATACGGGCTGCCCTGGTGCTCGTACTGCTCGCGGATCGGCCGCTTGAATTCGTCCTCGGCCCGCGCGGACCACGACCCGCCGCCCGCCTCGACCTGGTCACGGCGGACGGTGGCCAGCACCGTGGCCGCCTGGTCACCGCCCATCACCGAGATTCGCGCGTTCGGCCACATCCACAAGAAGCGGGGGGAGTAGGCGCGTCCGCACATGGCGTAGTTGCCTGCCCCGAACGAGCCGCCGATGATCACCGTGAACTTCGGCACCCGGGCGCAGGCGACTGCGGTGACCATCTTGGCGCCATGCTTGGCGATGCCGCCCGCCTCGTACTGCCTGCCGACCATGAAACCGGTGATGTTCTGCAAGAACACCAGCGGTGTGCGGCGCTGGTCGCAGAGTTCGATGAAATGTCCGCCCTTGACCGCCGACTCGCTGAACAGGATGCCGTTGTTCGCGACGATGCCGACCGGATGGCCGTGGATGCGGGCGAAGCCCGTCACCAGGGTCGGGCCGAAGCTGGCCTTGAACTCGGCGAACCGGCTCCCGTCGACCACCCGGGCGATGACCTCGCGCACGTCGTAGGGCGTGCGCCAGTCCGCAGGCACCACCCCGTAGAGGCTGGCCTGATCCACGGCCGGGTCCTCGCTGGCGCCCGCTTCCCAGGGCGGCGCCGGCCTCGGCGCCAAGGTCGAGACGATCGACCGGATGATCCGCAGGGCGTGTGCGTCGTCCTCGGCGAGATGGTCGGCGACCCCGGAAGTCCGGGCGTGCAGTTCGCCTCCGCCCAGCTCTTCGGCGGTGACGACCTCCCCCGTGGCGGCCTTCACCAGCGGCGGGCCGCCCAGGAAGATGGTGCCCTGGCCGCGGACGATCACGGTCTCGTCGCTCATGGCCGGCACGTACGCGCCGCCGGCGGTGCAGGAGCCGAGTACCGCCGAGACCTGCGGGATGCCCAGGGACGACATCGTCGCCTGGTTGTAGAAGATCCGGCCGAAGTGCTCGCGGTCAGGGAACACCTCGTCCTGCGCCGGCAGGAACGCGCCCCCGGAGTCGACCAGGTAGATGCACGGCAGGTTGTTGTGGAGCGCGACCTCCTGCGCCCGCAGGTGCTTGCGGACGGTGACGGGGTAGTAGGTGCCGCCCTTGACGGTGGCGTCGTTCGCGACGATCACGCATTCCCGGCCGCTCACCCGGCCGACCCCGGTGAGGATGCCTGCGGCCGGCGCATCGTCGCCGTACATGCCGTTCGCCGCCAGCGGGGACAGTTCGAGGAACGGCGAGCCAGGGTCCACCAGTGTGTCGATCCGGTCACGTGGCAGCAGCTTGCCGCGCCCGGCATGCCGCTCGCGTGCCCGCTCCGGGCCGCCCCGCCCGGCCGCCACGAGCCGCTGCCGGAGTTCCGCTGCCAGCGCGGCATGCTCCGCCAGGTTGCGCCGGAACGTGTCGCTGGCCGGATCCGCCATGCTCCGGAGAACCGGCGCCTCCATCGTCACCTCCCCGCAGCAGGTCTTGCCTACAGACTCCCTGGACTTCCCGCCTCAGGTCCAGAATCCCAGGCGTTTCATGTTAACGTTTGTTAACTCAGGCGTCTACTAGGGTGTGGGATGACCAGCAGCAGCGCGGCCTCTGGCGGCCCAGCCTCTGGCGGCCCAGCTCCGGGTGGCACAGCTCCTAGTGGCACGGAGCGGCTGGCCCGTGGTTCGCGGCGGGAGGAGATCCTGGATGCCGCCGCGCAGCTGTTCGCGCGCCGCGGTTTCCATGGCGTGTCGATCGACGACATCGGGGCTGCGGTCGGCATCTCCGGCCCCGGGCTCTACCGGCATTTTCCCGGCAAGACAGCGGTGCTGGCGGAGATGCTGCTGCGAATCAGCCAGCAACTGCTTGACGAGGGCAGCCGCGCGGTCCTTTCGGCGGCCGACGCCCCGGCCGCGCTGGACGCGCTGGTCCGGAAGCACATCGACTTTGCCCTCGGCCAGCCCGCGCTCATCACCGTGCACGATCGCGAGCTCGGCAATGTGCCCGAGCCGGACCGCCGGCGCATCCGCCGCCTGCAGCGGCTGTACGTGGAGGAGTGGGTAACCGTCCTGAGCGAACTGTTCCCTGCCGCCCCGCAGGTGCGGTTGCGAGCGGCCACCCACGCGACGTTCGGGCTGCTCAACTCGACACCGCACAGCGCCGGGGAACTGGCAGCGAAGGACATGGCCGAGCTCTTGCGGACGATCGCTCACGCCAGCCTCAGATCGGCGGCGTCAGCTGCCCCCGCGCCGTCGGCGCGGCCTGCTCAGGTTAACGGGCGCTAGCGGGGGCACCGGGCACACCCGGTCCCGCGAGGTGGTGCCCGGCCGTCGAAGGCGCTATAACCAGTCACAACAGGGCAGGGCGAATCCCGGGAGAGGCGGTCCGCGCATGCGTGCGGCGGTTGTGGTGGAGGCGGTGCGGACCGCCGTGGGCAAGCGCGGCGGCGGGCTCTCGGAAGCGCACGCGGCCGACTTGTCGGCCGACGTGCTGAACGCGGTCGTCGAACGGACCGGGATCGACCCAGGGCTGGTCGACGACGTCGTCTGGGGGTGCGTGTCGTAGGTCGGGGACCAGTCGTCCAACATCGGCAGGTTCGCTGTGCTGGCGGCGGGATGGCCGGAATCGATTCCCGGCACGACCATCAACCGGGCGTGCGGGTCCAGCCAGCAGGCGCTGGACTTCGCCGCGCACGCCGTCATGGCGGGCCAGTACGACCTGGTCATCGCCGGCGGAGTCGAGGTGATGAGCCGGGTCCCGCTTGGCGCGGCCAGAGCGACCGGGTTCCCCTACGGGCCGCGGGTACTCGAACGTTACGACGATTTCTCCTTCAGCCAGGGCCTGAGCGCGGAGCTGATCGCGGAGAAGTGGGGCTTGCCCAGGTCAGCGCTTGACGAGTTCGCCTCCCGGTCGCACGAGCGGGCCGCCGCGGCCATCGACGGCGGAGCGTTCGCGCGGCAGATCGTCCCGATCCGGGCAGGCGATGCGACCGTCGAGGTCGACGAGGGCCTGCGCCGGGGCACCAGCGCGGCGACGCTCAGCCGCCTGAAGCCGTCGTTCCGCGAGGACGGCGTCATCCATGCCGGCAACTCCTCGCAGATCTCCGACGGTGCGGCCGCTCTGCTGGTGACCACTCCGAAGCGGGCGCGCGAACTCGGCCTGACGCCGCTGGTGCGCTACCACACCGGGGTCGTCACCGGCGCTGACCCGGTGCTGATGCTTACCGGCCCGATCCCGGCGACCTCGAAACTGCTGAAGCGATCCGGCGTCGCCCTGGCGGATATCGGGGTCTTCGAGGTGAACGAGGCGTTCGCCCCGGTGCCGCTGGCCTGGCTGGCCGAGACCGGGGCCGATCCGGATCGGCTCAACCCGCTCGGCGGCGCGATCGCGCTCGGCCATCCGCTGGGAGCGGCGCACGATCTTCACGTCACTGCGGTGACCATCGCGGGGCTGCCCGGCGGCGGGCCAACCGAAATCGCCGGGGTCAGCTTCGCCTGCGAGGAAGCGTGACGTCACCTGGCCCCGCGGCATCTGCGCAGGCAGGTGCGGGTTTGGGCCGGACCGGCCAGAACAGGCCAGGTACCAGGGCCGCGGTGCGCGCGCGGTAGTCCCGGTACGCGGGCAGTGCCTGGAGCAGTACCTGCTCCTCACGCTGGGCACGATAGGCCTGCATCGCGCACAGGACCAACCAGACGGCGAAGGCCGCGGCCGTGCCCGCCGTGAGGGCAAGCCCGAGCGCGGAGATCATTTCTGCCGTATACAACGGATGGCGCACCAGCCGGTAAGGACCCCGGTCGGCGACGGCGCGAGCCTGGGCAATCACCGACAGGTTCCGGCCGAGAAACCACAGCGACCACACTGAGCAGGCCGTGCCCGTCAGAAGCAGGAGGTCAGCCGTCACCTGCCGGGCGGCGCCCGGCGGGGAGCCGTACAGGAAGGGCAACGGAAACGGAGCCATCGTGGCGATCACTGCCACGGCCCAGCCGGTGACCGAGCCGTGGGTGGCGATCGCCGGGCCGCGCCGCAGGTAGCTCACGATGATCAGGACGTAGAACAAGCACGCCAGGGCAGTGCCAGCCCACTGAAGTGCGCCATCACCGAGTCTGGCCGACGGATCGAGCCTGGCCAGCGAGCGCGCCTCTGAGACGAAGGCGAGAGCCACGATCGGCACCATGATCAGCCTGCCGACGTCCCGGCGCCTGCGACCGGCGCTGCCTGCCACCCGGGAAAACCGCACGGAGTTCCTTCCTCGACAATATCGGGCAGCATTCGCCGCCGGCACGTTCGCTGGCCTGTGGGCGGCGCCGGCCGCCGCGTTGTGCGGCGGTGCCGGCGAGGACGACGAGCAGGATGCCGGCGAGCTGGGTGGTCGCGGGCTTCTGGTGTAGCACGAGCAGCCCGAGGAGAACGCCGATGGCTGGTTCGAGGGCCATCAGGGTCCCGAACGCGGTGGGCGTCATCTGGCGCAACGCGAGCAGCTCGAACGCGAACGGCAGGACGGGGAGCAGGATGGCCAGCCCGGCCGCTGCGGCGAGGGTGCCGAGGGTGAGGTGGCCGGTGGCCTGCGGGATGCCGAAGATCGCTGCCGTAGCGGCGGCGATGGGGACGGTGAGGGAGAGTCCTCCGATGCCGGCGAAGCGGTCGCCGATCCGCTGGGTGAGCAGGATGTAGGTGGCCCAGCCGATGGCCGCGAGCCCGGCGAACCCTATGCCGGCGGGGTTGATGCCGCCGTGCCAGGGCTGGGTGAGCAGGACGACCCCGAGCAGCGCCGGCATGTCGTGAGGGCGTACCGCGCGCAGCGGGGGACGGGCCAGTGCCAGGAAGATGAGTGCTCCCGCGCTGAGCCTGAGCCAGGCGGTTCCGGCCGGGCCCACGGCCGAAATCAGGTGCACCGACAGGGCGGAGCCCAGCTGGACCGACAGCATCGACGCCAGCGCCAGCCCCCACGGCGGCACCGGACCGGTGCTGGGGGCGCGTGTGGTCATGCCCGGTCCCGCCTGGTCGCTCGGACCGCGGCCGAGCCCGCCGCCGAGGAACTCCTGAAGCATGCCGAGGTCAGGCACCGGCAATCTCCGACCGGGGTTCCGACCCCACGCCCGGCTCGAAGACGGCCAGCGAGAACCTCGCCGACCGCGCGCCCGGGCTGGCGTAGGAGTGCGCCACGTCGCCGGGGAACGCGACCGCGTCGCCGGCATTGAGAGTGACCGACTGATCTGCGACCTCGACCGTGATGGTGCCCTGCTGGACCTGCACAAGCTCCCTGGTGCCCGGAGCATGGGCCTCGCTCATGTGACGGTCCCCGGGACCCAGGGTCCAGTCCCACAGTTCGACCACATCCGGTGGTGCGGTTCCGGCCACCAGCACCCCGCGCCCACCGGACTCACTGCTCCACAAGGCAGCCCCGTCACCATGGCGGGTGACCTTCACCGGCATGTGCGCAGGCGGCTCCACCAGCGCTGGCAGCCCGACGCCCAGCGCGTCGCTGATCCTCAGCAGGGTCCCCACGCTCGGGTTCGCGGCGCCCTGCTCGACGTTGACCACCATCCGGCGGCTCACCCGGGCCGCCTCCGCCAGCTGATCCAGTGTCCAGCGCCGCGACTGCCGCTCCTGCCTGACGCGGCCGCCGATCGCCAGCGCCAAGGCGGCGGTGCTCTCATCCATAAGTGCATCATAATGCACTCTGAGTGTACTTCGCGTTGGGATTCGCGGGGCGACCATGTCGCACGGCACAGCGCCGGGCTGTACCACGGTGCAGCCGGAAGGGTCACTTGGTTCAGAGAAGGTACCTGACCCGCGATCGAGCGCCAGGGTGACATCGTGGCCGGGGTCACATCGCCGTTGGCGCCGTCCGGCTTGTCTTCACCGCATCGACACCGGACAATGGTGGGCCTTGGCCGTAACCATCGGCGAGCGCTTGCCCGCGGCACCCGGTCGCCGGCCTGGCTCGTCAGTCAACGCAGGGAGAGAACAGTGTCCAGCGCAGGCGTTTTGGGTGACCAGGAAGCAACGAGCCTCCCCGAGCTTGCCGATTGGGTCCGTGAGATCGCGGAACTGGCCAAGCCTGACAGCATCGTCTGGTGCGATGGCTCGCAGGCCGAATGGGAGCGGCTGACCAGCCTGCTCGTCGAGAACGGGACCTTCACGCGGCTGAACCAGGAGTTGCGCCCGAACAGTTTCTACTGCGCTTCGGACCCCAGCGATGTGGCGCGCGTCGAGGACCGTACCTTCATCTGCTCAGAGCGGGAAGAGGACGCGGGGCCGACGAACAACTGGATCGCGCCCGACGAGATGCACAAGATCTTCGCGGAGGTATTCGACGGCTGCATGCGCGGCCGCACCATGTACGTGGTCCCCTTCAGCATGGGCCCGCTCGGCAGCAGCATTGCCAAGCTCGGCGTGGAGATCACCGACTCGCCCTACGTGGCCGTGTCGATGCGGATCATGACCAGGATGGGAACGCCCGCGCTGCGCGCGATCGAGGAGACCAGGTCGTTCGTCCGAGCCGTCCACTCGGTCGGCGCCCCGCTGGAGCCAGGCGAGGCGGACGTGCCGTGGCCCTGCAACGAGACCAAGTACATCTCGCACTTCCCCGAGACCAGGGAGATCTGGTCGTACGGTTCCGGATACGGCGGCAACGCGCTGCTCGGCAAGAAGTGCTATGCGCTGCGGATCGCCTCGGTGATGGCACGGGACGAGGGATGGCTGGCCGAGCACATGCTCATACTCAAGATCACCCCGCCGGCGGGGGAGGCGCGATACGTCGCGGCGGCCTTCCCGTCGGCGTGCGGTAAGACGAACCTGGCCATGCTGCAGCCCACCGTTCCCGGCTGGAAGATCGAGACCATCGGTGATGACATCTGCTGGATGCGGTTCGGTGCGGACGGCAGGCTGTACGCGATCAACCCTGAAGCCGGGTTCTTCGGCGTCGCGCCAGGCACGGGGATGAAGACCAACGCCAACGCGATCAAGGCCATGTGGGGAAACAGCATCTTCACCAACGTCGCCCTGACCGATGACGGCGACGTGTGGTGGGAGGGCCTGACCGACGAGCCGCCCGCGCACCTGATCGACTGGAAGGGACGGGACTGGGCGCCGGGCTCACCCGAGCCAGCGGCGCACCCCAATGCCCGGTTCACCACCCCGGCCAGCCAGTGTCCGAGCATTGCGCGGGAGTGGGATGATCCGGCAGGCGTGCCGATCTCGGCGATCCTGTTCGGCGGCAGGCGCGCCAGCACCGTGCCGCTGGTCATCGAGTCCTTCGGCTGGGACCACGGGGTATTCCTCGGGGCCAATGTTGCCTCAGAGAAGACGGCGGCGGCCGAGGGAACGGTCGGCGAGCTGCGGCATGACCCGTTCGCCATGCTGCCGTTCTGCGGCTACAACATGGGTGACTACTTCGGACACTGGCTGAAGATCGGCGAGAGCGCCGACCCCGCGAAGCTGCCCCGGCTGTTCTACGTCAACTGGTTCCGCAAGGACGCCAGCGGCAGGTTCGTGTGGCCAGGCTTCGGCGAGAACAGCCGGGTGCTGAAGTGGATCGTTCAGCGGCTGTCCGGTGCGGCGCAGGCGACGCAGACCCCGATTGGCTATCTCCCGGCGCCAGGTTCGCTGGACCTGGACGGTCTGGATGTCAGCCCGGCTGACCTGGACTTGCTGCTCACGGTGGACACCGAGGCCTGGAAGCGGGAGGCGGAGCACATCCCCGAGTTCTTCCAGACGTTCGACCAGCAGCTGCCCACCCGGCTGTGGGAACTCCACAAGGAGCTGGTCGACCGCCTCGGCTAAGGTCTGCACGCGCTCTCCCGCAGAGCGGGGACCTATGGCCCTGCCTGGGCAAATGGCCGGGCCATAGGATCGGCAGATGACAAGGCCTGCTGGTGCGTACATGCGGGCGAGCGACGCATTCTCTTGGTACATGGAACGGGATCCCGCGCTCCGGTCGACCGTCGTCGCCGTAATCTGGCTCGACCGCGCACCCGACTGGGACGTGCTTGCCGCCCGAGCTGACCGGATATCCCGGTTCATGCCCTCGCTGCGCCAGCACGTGGTGGAGTCGCTATTCCGGCTCACCGCGCCCAGGTGGACCTACGATCCGCATTTCGACCTGAGCTGGCATCTGCGCCGGGTCACCGTTCCCGCACCCCGAACGCGGGACGCGGTGCTCCAGCTGGCGCGCCGGTCGGCGATGGGCGCCTTCGACCGGGACCGCCCGCTGTGGGAGCTCACCCTGGTCGAAGGCATCCAGGGCGGCCAGGCGGCGCTGATCCTCAAGTTCCACCATTCACTCTCGGACGGGACCGGCGGGATGCGGATGCTGACGCTCATCTCCGACTCGCGGCGCGAGTCCCGTGATTTAGGTGAGATGCCGCCCGCGCCGCCCGGTGAGAACCTGAACCTGCGTGCCATGGTCGCCGGCACTATCGGTTCGATCGCCGGACGTAGCGCCAGCCTGGCCTGGCGCGGGGCCGAGGCGATGATTCCGGCCCTGACGGGCTACCTGCGTAACCCTGTTGGCCATGCCCGAGGTGCTGCCGCGATGGCCGCCTCGGTCTACCGGACGGCCGCTCCGGTCCTGGACACCATGTCGCCTCTCATGCGGGAGCGCGCGATGAACCGCCAGCTCGCCATGCTGGAGGTCCCGCTGGACGCCATGAAGACGGCGGCCAAGACCGTCGGCGGCACCGTCAATGTCGCCTACCTGGCGGCTGTCACGGGAGGGCTGTGCAGATATCACGAGCGCCATGGCGTGGCCATCGACTCCCTTCGGGTGGTCATGCCGATTAGCCTCCGGATCGATGGAGACACGGGGTGGGGCAACAAGATCACCCTGCAGCGGCTGACAGTCCCCGTCTGGGAGCCCGACCCAGCGGCGCGGATGCGCCAGTTGCATCACGTCACGGCGGCCGCCCGCAGGGAACCGTCGCTTCCGGTCACCGACGCGATCGCCGGGGCGCTCAATATGCTGCCAGCCGGCTACGTGGGCGGGGTGCTCAAGCACATCGATTTCCTGGCGAGCAATGTGCCGGGCACGCCCGGGTCGGCCTATGTCGCTGGTAGCAAGATCACTGGCTTCTTCGCGTTCGGACCGACCATCGGGACCTCCTTCAACGTCACTCTTCTCTCCTACGACGGCACTTGCGATATCGGCGTTAACATCGACACCGCCGCGGTGCCGGACCCGGATGTCCTGGTCGAGTGTCTTCAGGAGAGCTTCGCCGAGATCGTGGCCCTCGGCGTCGTCGGCCGGGCCGGTTGACGGGACTTTCGAGCCGGTATTCGCAGGGACACTCGAAGAGACCTTCGCCCCTGGCCAGGCAGCGAGATGGCGCCGCACGATGGTGGCGGAGGCGATTGCCATGGTCATCACCGACGGCCGCCGCGGCCACAGTGCCCTGGACGCCGCACTGGACATCTTTCGCATGCGGCAGTACTTCAACGTCGTCGTCCGTGCCCGTGACGTGGCCATGGCCATGAGCAAGGATGCGGTGTTCCTCGACACGGTCCGGCGCGGGATGCTGCCGCTGCCGTTCGACCGGCGGCCTGCGCCGGGGCCGGTCTTCGGGCCGCTGCGCGATGCCGCGCCTCCGCCGCTCACCGGCCGGGTCGGAGTCGTGGCCTCTGGCGGCAGCGGCGCCCTCGCTTCGCTCGTCGGCGTGGCGAAAGCGCTCGAGGACAGCGGCACCGAGGTGTCGGTCTACTCGGTGTGCTCGGGTTCGGCGCTGTTCGGGTTCCCGCTCGGGGTCGGAATGCCGCCAGCGGAGGTCGCGGAGCTCACCGCCTCGGCACGGCCAAGTGACTACATCGACGTCGGGTGGCGTGAGATCGCCGCACTGGTCCCGACATTGGCGCGCGGCTGGGGCGGCATCCTGCGCGGTGACAAGCTCGAGGCGTTCTATCGCGGCCACTTCGGTGACCTCACTCTGGCGCGGTTGCAGACGCCGACATACGCGCCGATCTGGAATGTCGAGCACAACCGCCTAGATTTCGTTGGACCGCGCACCTATCCGGATATGCCGGTCGCGCGCGCGATCCGCATGGCCGTGTCAATGCCGTTGCTCATCCAGCCGGTGGTACTGGACGGACTCGCCTGGTGTGATGGCGGGATCGTCGACATCTTCCCGGTAAAGCCCGTGCTCGACATCGAGCCCGCGATCGACACCGCCGTGGCGGTCAACGGCTTCTATCCGCACGAGTTCGGTGGCGAGGACGTCACCGGCTGGGACGACCGGTCGTTCAGCATCGTCTCCGCCGCGTCGCAGGTACGCACCTGCCAGCACGCGGAACTAGCCCGTGAGCATCTGGCCAGGCTGCGCAGCGAGGCTAGGACGCTGCTCGTGGAGCCGGTGCCCTACTGGAAGGTCGCCGGGACCGGCTTCTACGAGCAGTTCCTCGATAACCGCGAGTGGCCGGAGTTCATGCGCGCGGGTCGCAAGGCGATGCTCGCCTCCCTGCGCCGGCACGTCCCCCGGCGAGCCGCCTAGGGCCTGGCGGAACGACTGGCGAGACTCCGGGCCGGGGAGCGCGGCTGGCGAACCGGGAGAAGAATTCGAGCGGGACTGGTTCGGGCCGGTTGGGATCGGGTACGGCAACACGCATTGCCCGATCCACCAGTGAGGAGTCAGCCATGCTCACGCTCACCGACAGTGCCGTATCCGCGATCCGCGACCTGACATCGCAGATGGAGCTACCTGCGGACACGGGCCTGCGCATAATGGCTCAGGGTGAAGGAGCGCCGTCGTTCCAGCTCGCCCTGGCCGAAGGCCCCGTGGCCGGTGATCAGGTGGTCGAAGAGGGCGGAGCTCGCGTCTTCGTCGAAGCCACCGCAGCCGCGGAACTCGACGACAAGGCGCTCGACGCACAGGTAAATGAGCAGGGCAGCCTGGCCTTCAGCCTCTCCGACCAGGAGCATCGCGGGTAGTGCTCACCGGCTATGGCGGGGCCGCGGCTGTGCACATTACCAGTGAAGGCATATGGTGAGGGGAGAAGTTTCCGCAAAATCCCTGCACCAGGCCAGCGCGTAGGTGCGGGAGACCGCGTCGTTTCGGACTTGGGCGGCTCGGCCAGGGATCGGCCAGACGGGACCCTAGGTGCTTGAACCATGCGCCAGTATTCATCGGCACCCGCAGCGGCAGGGGACCTGGCGGCCGCCGTGGCCGCTGATCAGGCACAGTCCAGCGAGGAACTACTCAACATCGTCATCACCAGTCTGTTCGCAGTCGGGCTTAGCCTGCAGGCTGCCGCAGTGTCGCCGGCGGACCTAGCCAAGCAGCAGATAGAACAGGCGGTCCAGCGACTGGACGACACGATCCGAATAGCCCGTAATGCCGCGTTCAATACCCGAGAAGGCGACCACGGCACCGGTCTCGTTGCTGCGGAGTTCTCATCACGCCTCGCGATCCGAAATGGCCCGTGACGCGATTTGCGGGGCGGACAGTAACTTCTATGCGATCTGACCGTCCGAGCTGCCGGACCTGTGGCGTTCAGCACGCGACCGAGTGCGAGGCTTGACATTCCTGCGACGCGAGTTGCAACCTCGATGTGTTTGTGCCCGGGCCGAGCGAGAGGTGCAGCATCGACATGAGCGCGCTAGAGACGATCCGGCCCGCCCGGCTCGCCGATCGGATGTCCAGGCTGGGGACGGAGTCGGCGTTCGAGGTCCTGGCCCGGGCACGCGGCCTGGAGGCTCAGGGCGCCGCGATTACCCATCTGGAGATCGGCGAGCCCGACTTCCCTACCCCGGCCCATATCGTGGAAGCCGCAGCCGAGGCGCTGCGGGCCGGATTCACGCACTATGTCCCGGCACCCGGCCTGCCCGAGACCCGCGAGGCCGTCGCATCGTGGCTGTCGCGGACCGGCCGCCTGGAGACCACTCCGGACCGAGTGATCGTGACTCCCGGTGCGAAGCCGATCATGTGGTTCCTGATGCTGGCTACCTGCCAGGCGGGTGACGAGGTCATCTATCCCGACCCTGGGTTTCCGATGTATGAGTCCATCGCCCGGTTCGTCGGCGCCACGCCGGTCCCGCTGCCGTTGCGGGAGGAGAACGGATTCCGGCCCGACCCGGCGGAGCTGGCCACGCTGGTCACACCCCGGACCAGGTTGCTCGTGCTGAACTCGCCGCACAATCCGTGCGGATCGGCCTTGTCCCGCGCGGACTGTGAGGCGATCGCCGAGATCGCGATCGCGAACGACCTCCTGGTCCTGGCCGACGAGGTCTACTGGGCCATTCGTTACGAAGGCAAGCACGCGTCCGTGCTGGACGTACCGGGAATGGCCGAACGAACTGTCTTGCTGGACGGGTGGAGCAAGACCTTTGCGATGACGGGCTGGCGGCTCGGGTTCGGCGTGTTCCCCCCAGCGCTGGTCGAGCCGGTCTCCCGGCTGGTGATCAATTCCGTGTCCTGTACCAGTGCGTTCAGCCAGCGCGCCGCGATCACCGCGCTGACCGGGCCATGGGAACCTATCGAGCGGATGGTCGCTGAGTTCCGCAAGCGCCGCGACGTCATCGTGGCGGGACTGAACGCCATCGAGGGCATCACCTGCGTGCAGCCGGACGGGGCGTTTTATGTGTTCCCTTCGGTCAAGGCGTTCGGAATATCTTCGAAGAAGATCGAAGAGCACTTGCTCGGCCGCGCCGGCGTGGCCGCGCTGTCGGGCACAGCGTTCGGCACCTACGGGGAGGGTTACCTGCGCTTCTCCTACGCCAATTCGGTCGAGGCCATCCGCGCCGCCCTGGATGCGGTGGCCTCGGCCCTCCCGGAACTTGAGGCCTAACCGTGAGCGAGACGCGCCTGCCTGTCCTGGTCACTCGTCGCCTGCCGGCCGAAGCGCTGGAGCGGGTCGATGCCCGGTGCGATCTGACGCTCTACGACGGTGACGGCGCCATGGCCCGCGACAAGCTGCTGGCGGAAGTGGCCGGCAAAGCGGGTGCCATCACGTTGCTGACTGACCGGGTGGACGACGAGTTCCTTGATGCCGCCGGACCGCGGCTCAAGATCGTGGCGAACTACGCCGTCGGCTTCGACAACATCGACGTGGCCGCGTGTACCCGGCACGGAGTCCTTACCTCCAACACCCCGGAGGTGCTGACCGAGACGACCGCGGACACCGCCTTCGCGCTGATGATCGCCGCGGCCAGACGGGTCGCCGAAGGGGACCGTTTCCTGCGTTCGGGTACCCCGTGGATCTGGGGACCGCTCATGATGCTTGGCCAGGACGTGCACCACAGGACACTCGGCATCGTCGGCTTCGGACGGATCGGTCAGTCGCTCGCCCGGCGCGCCCGCGGGTTCGACATGCGAATCCTCTACCATGACGTCTACCGCCCGCCGGCGCAGGTCGAGGCGGAACTCGGAGCGGAGTACCGGGACCTTGACGATCTGTTCCGCGAGTCGGATTTCATCTCCCTGCACACGAACCTGACGCCGGAGACCCGCCACCTGATCAACGCCGAGCGCCTGGCGATGATGAAGTCGACCGCGGTGCTGGTCAATACCTCGCGTGGTCCCGTCATAGACGAAGAAGCCCTGGCCCGCGCGCTCAAGAAAGGGGAGATCTTCGCCGCCGGGCTCGACGTGTTCGAGCGTGAGCCGAGCGTCCATCCCGACCTGCTTGACTGCGAAAACGCAGTGCTCATCCCGCATCTCGGTTCAGCGACAGTGGAAACCAGGCTGGCCATGGCCAACCTGGCGGTGGACAACCTGTTCGCCGGCCTCGACGGCACGCGGCCGCCGACCCTGCTCAACCCCGAGGTCTGGGAGCAGCGGACATCGGGCTAGAACCGCATAACCCATCAAGGAGGCTGGGTCGATGACCGTCCTGCGTAGCTACACCGGGGGACAGTGGCACACGCCGTCAGGCGAAGGCGCTCCGCTGCTCGACGCGGTGACGGGCGAGGAAGTCGCGCGGATCTCCTCGGACGGGATCGACATGGCCGCGGCCCTAGAGTACGGCCGCGCGGTCGGCGGTCCGGTGCTGCGCGAGCTGACCTTCCACCAGCGGGCCGCACTGCTGAAGTCGCTCGGCTCGCACCTGCGCGAGCACCGGGAGGAACTGTACGCGCTGTCCGCGCGGACCGGGGCGACCCTGCAAGACTCGAAGTTCGATGTCGACGGCGGCATCGGCGTGCTGGCCAGTTACGCCAGCAAGGGACGGCGCGAACTGCCGAACGACACCATGTATATCGACGGCGGTATCGAGCCGCTGAGCAGGAGCGGCGGCTTTGTCGGCCAGCACATCTGCACGCCGCTGCGCGGCGTCGCGGTGCAGATCAACGCGTTCAACTTCCCGGTGTGGGGACCGCTGGAGAAGCTGGCGCCCGCGTTCATCGCCGGGGTGCCCAGCCTGATCAAGCCGGCCAGCCAGACTGCCTACCTGACCGCCCGGATGGTCGAGCTGATCGTGGAATCCGGGCTGCTGCCCGAGGGCTCGGTCCAGCTGATCTGCGGCGGAGTGGGTGACCTGCTCGACCACCTGACCGAACAGGACCTGGTGTCCTTCACCGGTTCGGCGGCGACCGCGCAGCGGCTGCGGGCACACCCTGCGGTCGTCGCCAACGCCGTGCGGTTCAACGCCGAGGCCGACTCGCTGAACCTGTCCGTCCTCGGTCCGGACGCCGCACCGGGGACAGCGGAGTTCGACCTGTTCGTGTCGCAGCTGGTCACCGAGATGACGGTGAAGGCGGGGCAGAAGTGCACGGCCATCCGCCGGGCGTTCGTGCCCGCCGGCCGGCTCGGTGCGGTGGCCGACGCGGTGCGGGAACGGCTGGCCGCCGTGCCGGTCGGCAATCCGGCCAACCCGGCGGTGCGGATGGGCGCGCTGGCCAGCCTGCGGCAGCGGGACGAAGTCCGCCGGTCGGTGCAGGCCCTGCTAACCGCAGGGAAGCTGGTGTGCGGAGATCTGGAACGGGTCGAGGTACTGGATGCCGACAGCCAGCGCGGCGCGTTCCTCGCTCCGATCCTGCTTCAGGCGGACGACCCGGCACAAGCCGCGCCGCACGAGGTAGAGGCGTTCGGGCCGGTGTCGACGCTACTGCCCTACGCCTGCGCCGAACAGGTGGTGGCGCTCGCCGCGCGCGGCCGGGGCAGCCTGGTCGGCTCGGTCGTCACCGGCGACCCGGAGTTCGCCCGCGAGGTGGTGCTCGGCGTGGCGCCGTGGCACGGCCGGCTGCTGGTGCTGGACACCGACGACGCCAAGGAGTCCACCGGGCACGGCTCGCCGCTGCCGGTGCTGGTGCACGGCGGCCCCGGCCGGGCTGGCGGCGGTGAGGAGCTGGGCGGAATCCGGGGCGTCCTGCACCACCTGCAGCGAACCGCCGTCCAGGCCAGCCCGAAGGTGCTGGCCGCCATCACCGGCCGCTGGGTGCCCGGCGCGCCACGCCACGAAGGCGAACACCCGTTCCGGAAGTCGCTGGCGGAACTGCGGATCGGGGACTGCGTGATCGCGGGACCGCGGGCGGTCACGCTGGCGGACATCGGGCACTTCGCGGAGTTCACCGGCGACACCTTCTATGCTCACACCGACGAGGAAGCCGCCCGCGCCAACCCGTTGTTCGGCGGCATCGTGGCGCACGGTTACCTGGTCGTATCGCTGGCGGCCGGGCTGTTCGTCTCGCCGGAACCCGGCCCGGTACTGGCCAACTACGGCCTGGAGAACCTCCGCTTCCTCACCCCGGTGAAACCAGGCGACGAGCTCACGGTGACGCTCACCGCCAAGCAGATCACCCCGCGTGCGGACGCCGACTACGGCGAAGTGCGCTGGGACACCGACGTGACAAACCAGCGCGGGGATTCGGTGGCCAAGTACGACGTCCTGACCCTGGTGGCCAAGGAACGCGGGCAGTGACCGTTCCGGGCAATCGAGTACTGGTTCCGCTCCAGCGGCCGCGGTCGCTCACCGTACGACGGCGATCACCCCGGCCAGGCAGACAGCCAGGAAAGCCAGCGACGGCACATCGGGCGCTGAGGCATTGCCGAGTGCCCAGTCGCCTATCCGGAACAGCGAACTCCCTGCCTGATCACCCGAATCCGGCAGTTGAAGCAGATGTCAGGCACCTGACATCTGCTGGCTCACTGACTCCAGACGGTTACCTGGGCTTGGGCGGTGGAGCCGTCGCTGGACATGCTGGTGATCTTGACGTAGGCGGTCCGGCCGCTGCCGGTGCGGACGCACAGTGC
>Ga0307372_10003297_pt1 | contig 25864 bp, 18 predicted proteins | sample OX1MG_FD_202533 | JGI IMG/M metagenome (GOLD analysis project Ga0307372, IMG submission 202533) | Soil microbial communities from Risofladan, Vaasa, Finland - OX-1 | ecosystem: Environmental > Terrestrial > Soil > Coastal area > Acid sulfate soil | place: Finland: Risofladan, Vaasa | collected...
TCCCTCGCCTCACGGGAGGAAGGGTTGGCCTCCAACCTCGGCCGTGGCCCGGGCCAGAAGGAGGAGCGATGGTCCTGTCCGCTGGTGGGACCGGTAGCGGGCATCGACCTCCCGAGCGCCGCCGAGGGCCCCGAGCAGGCAGATGGGGTCGAGGCGGTTCCCCTCGACGTGGGGACCGCGCTGGCCATTCTCCGCAGCGAGGTGAGCGAACTCCGGGACGAACTGCGCGCCCTCCAAGAGAGGCTCGGGGATTGAGGGACGACCGGTTGGGAGGCCCGCCCCTGGCCCGGCGCCCTAAATGGAGCCGGGGGCGTCGACCGCGTGGAAGATCGAGACCTCAGAAGGCCCCGACATTCCAATGTCGCCCATGACCGCACCGACTTCGGGAGTTCCGGCGTCATTTCACCGGCCTCCCCGGTGAAGGGGTGGTCCACCCGCCCCGTCGCAGCCCGAACGGATACGGTCTGTCCCCAGGAAGCGGCGCAGAGCCGGTCCGGGAGACGAGGATAGCGAGGTTGCGATGGTGGCCACACACGAAGACGGCACCCTGGTGGTCCAGCTCATGCGCTGGGGTACGGAGATGGGCCTCGAGGACGCGCTCAGTGCCATTTTCGACGAGGGCTTCGAACCCGAGAAGGTTGACATGAAGAACCCGGCGGTCAAGAAGGTCCTGTTCTTCGGTGAGACGATGGGCACCCTGGTCAAGCACGGGCTCCTCGACCGGGCCCTTCTGGTGGACCTCCTCTGGATTGACGGCATCTGGAGCCGGGTGGGCCCCTCCGCCCTGGCCATGAGGAAGCATGCCGGGGAGGCGCGGCTCTACGAGAACCTCGAAGCGCTGGCCCTCGCCACGGGCGCCTGAACTGCTGGTGCGTGGGTAAGAACACGCCGACGCGATCGACCTAAGGTTTCATATCAGTCGCTTCGTCGTTTTCGATCGCCCGTCGCACCAATGGTTCCAGTTGGAGAGTGCTTCTGGGCTCGCTTTTGAGTCCGGTGGCGATAAGTGAGGTGCCATCGCTGACCGCTCATCACGCTCGGGCCACCTTTCGCAAGTTGTGGCAGAGGGCGTGGAGGGCAAACTCACCTTGGGCTCCGGCAACGCCGCGCAGACGGAGGAACTCGGCAGTTTGTCGCACTTTCATCTGTCGGAATGCGGGCTCAAGCGACTATCAACCAAGTGGAGGCAATTCTGTCATAATCACGATCCGTGCGGCGTGCCCTTCTGCTCATCGCGTGTGGCGGTTTGTTCTTGACGAGTTGCAGCAGCACGAACGCCCCAAGGACAGGTTCCAGTACCACGGGCGGCATTGGCTCGTCTGCTGCTCGAGAATCGTCGCTTGGGCAGTACGTGGCGTGGGCGTACGACGGCATCTCGCACGACATCGTGCCTATTGGGCTTCCGAGCGGAAGGATCGGGACGCCGATCGAGCTTGCAGATCCGGTGGTGAACCTCGCCGTCTCGGGCGACGGCATTCTCGGTTATGCACTGCTCGCCAGCGGCTCGGCCCCGGACGCTAAGTGGACGCTTGCGATTGTCAACCTGAGCACTGGCCGGCTCCGGGATTCGTTGCCATTGCCGCAGATCGGGGGAGGCGCAACGATCGCTGTCGGGCCGGACGAGCTGACCGTCTACGTGGGAGGCGATCACGATCTGTATCCCGTCTACCTCACTCAGAGGCGCGTGGGGCGTCCGATTCCGGTTCCTTGCGGGCCATGCGGGTGGATCGCGATCTCCTCCGACGGGAACACTGCCTACGTAGTATCTGGGAGTCAGGACAAGATCACTCCCGTGAACCTCTCCACGAAGACTGCGGAGGCCTCGATCTCGCTACCGCAGATCAGACTCGGTTCCATCGTCATATCGCCGGACGGGAAGACCGCCTTCATCTCAAGTCCGGGCCAAGGCGTCTACGCCACCCCGCTCGGGTCGCCAGAGAACTCGGCGTTGGTTCCGGTGAGCGGGGCCACTTTTGTAGTCTTGGATCCCTGGGACCGGACTCCGTATGCCGTCGATTCCTTCCCCGGCGCTTTGACCCCGATCGATCCGACAACCCTTTCGCTTGGCTCTCCAATTGATGTCGGCATCCAGATCGAGCGGGTGGCGATATCGGCGTCCGGCACGGCTATTGCGGTCGGAGGGGCCAGTAATCCTTCGCGGAATGCAGCCTATGTCATCGTAGATCTGGCTACCGGTCGCATGCAGCGGTTCACACCTCCGCGCGGTACTTTCCTTGGAGTCATCCTGGGAGTTGCCGTGGGACCGAGTCACTAGTTACGCCCCCTCGAACTTGAATTCCCGATCGCTACATGTCGAATGCGCGCACCTTGTCGTGAGGCAGATCAGCGGCGTCGGGCCGTGCCGTATCGCTCCAGCTCTACCGGCGGCGGCAGAAGGGAGTGGTTCGAGAGTCGAGACTCTTGTCTCCCAAGGTCAGTGGACAAGGGAGACAGTGAACCTTGAAGGCAGCCCGTCCGCAGCCGTCAAAGTGGGTCAATGCCAATCTGAGGCAAGTCCTCTGGGCGGACATCCTCGTGGGAAGGGGTGACGCACCCCCTGCTCGTTCCCAGCATCGGGACGATTGGAGGATCCAGCCGATTGGCCCCCAAGAGCAACGGCTGATCATCGGTGGGACGAGCCTGTGGTGGGGGGTGCAGAGCGGTTCGATTGGTGGTCAGGGCACTAGCCCGAGTTTCCGGAGTCACCGGAGTTTCCCGATGGCGCCGTCGTCGGAGTTGAGTCCGTGTTCCCGATATTCGGCAAGATCGCTATAGCCGTGACTTTCCCATCGTGGATATTGACTTGACCATAGGTTGGTGTCGGCACGAGGCCAATGCCCTGAGTGATGTCTGGAATGTCTGGAACGCCGAGATCGGAACTGATGGCGCTCAATCCGAGTCCCGAGGGAACGTAGTACGGCGACGATCCCAGTTTGACTTCCTCAGGGTGAAGGGTCAGAGGAGTTGTCGGTCCCAAAAGGGATGGTTCATCGGACACCAGGAACCAAGCTGGTGCGGTGACCCAGACTGTGCCACCGGCCTTAGTGGTCGCCTGGACCGTCATAGCGAGACTCGGGTCGACCGCGAATTGACACACGGTAATACCAGTCGGTGTTGGGTTCTGCCCGATGAAAAAATGCACTTTGCCATCACTGGTGGGCGACCCCCCACTTTGGCCTGTTGGGTAACCTTCGATGTACCCCTCGTAAGTTCCGTCAGGGGGGATCGAAGGACATGTCCCTGGCAGAGGAGTTGCGGGACCCGGAGCGCTCGTGAGATGTGCAGTAAAGATTGTGTCGTGGACGTCAGTGAATCTTGTCCCGGTCCATTTCCACCTGATTGTGAGCGGAAAGATTCCACCTTCTGCCGTCGAGAAGAACGGATTGTCTTGGGAGGTTTCGAGAAGGCCATCTTCAAAGGAGATCCGCCACGCGATCCCAGGAGTTCCATTGTCTGTTGATTTGGCACCCGTAGGTACAAGATTGTCGTAGCTCCGTGGAGCGAGTGTTCCCCACCCAGATTGGCCGTTTGAAAATGCGATGAAGTTCCCGCTCCCGTCTCCGGTAAAAATACCTTCTGCTATGAATGTAGCGTTGGACATTCCGCTCAGAAGCGCACCCGTCACGGTTACCTCAGGCGGGTTGAGGTGGGTCGAGCCAAGAATTGGGTACGTGCTCTGGCCGACCTCGATCCACGGGTGGTCCCCATCCAGTTTCCAAAAATCAATATTGCCCTGCTGGTCGTAGGTGGCGGCCTCGTATCCGCCAGGTACTTCCACCAGGGTGGTGCTCATGCCAACGGTAAGTGCTGTCAGTTCGGTTTTCGCCGAAGCCTCCGATATCGCCAGTTTCGACCAATCGAGCTTGCCAATGTCCCCGCCGGCCAGGGCGCCCATGGCGTCATTGCCCGCCTGGTTGGGGTGGAAGGTGTGGTTGAGGTCGTCCGTGGCGCTGAGGGATCCGGTGACTGTCGCTCCGTTCAGCCACGGGTCAGCGCTGCACAGGTTGTGCCGCGTCCCGGAGGAGGGCTCAACGAGGTCGGCGTCATTCGACGGCGTAGCCCCGTTGGCACTGTTCACATCGACGAACGTCATGTGAACACCGTTCGGAGCCAAGGTGTTGTCCGCTGCCACCGCCTCTCCAATGGTGGCGTTGAGGTCCCCGGCCAAGGCGCGCAACTCGGTCGCATCAGCGGTACCGATGCCCCAGCACGACCCGATCTTCTGCTCCCACAGGTGCCAGAACTTGGGCAACTCGATGAGATCGGGGTAGCCAAGCACGACGATGTTCCCACCCGGCACGACAACCACGTTGGCGACGGCCTCGAGCCACGCCCGGTAAGACGCGGCGAAAGCGGTAATTCGGGCCTCGATGATGGAGGCGGTGGGACACGTGTGCCCAGGATCTGATGGAAGCGGGGCTACAGACTGTGCCCCCGTGCCGATGTCGGCCGAGGCATTCTCGACTGTTGCCACCAGCCGAGAGAGGCCAAGACACTGGTAGAGGATGGGAGTAAAGCCGATGTCGTCGCCGCCAAAGGTGAAGGTGACGAGATCGAAGCGGCCCATGGAGGTATTCCACTCTGACGAGCCACCCTTGTCGGGAGCAGTCATGAAGTTGGCCGTCGTTGCGCCGGTACACGCGACGAGGGCGGGCTCCATGAAGCGCGAGCGTGTGCCTCCGAGATCTCCATAAGCGACGTCAGGCCACGTCTCGGACCCAGAACCGGGCTCAGCCCGAGCACAAGGACCCGTCGCGTGCGGAAGGCCCTGGCCTGATGAGAAGGAGTCACCTGCCGCCAGCCAGGTGAGTGGCGTCTGGGCTGGAGACGCAGCCGGTGGCACCGCCATGCCGACAAGACCGCATGCCACCACGATGCAGGCGACAAGAATCGGTCTGCTGCGGGACCGCAATGACCTCACTGCCGGACGCCATCGCTGTGTAGACGGCTCATGACATCCGAACGTATCGTCCTGAGCTCGTTCAAAGCCGCTGGGCTCGGTGACCGGGCCGAGCAGTCCGTCAGCGCGGCGGCCAGGGCAGATTCCTCGTCAACCAGCAACTCGGCGAGCTGCTCGTCGGCGAGCTGGCCATTGGAGGACGACGTCGAGACGATCCCGACGAGTCCGGCGCCATCGGATCGGCAGGTTGCAGCCGGGGTCGAGAGCGTCAGCGTGGAGGCCATCGAGTTCATGTGGAGTAGCCCGCTCCCGGGACCCGACAGGAAGCTGCGGGTGGCCGCCGCCGCCGCCGGGGTGGTGCGTGGGATGGCCGCCGTCCCATGGTTCACTTGGCTGCTACAGCCAGCGACGAAGAGCGACACCGCCGCTACCAGAGCCAAGGATGGTGCCCGCACCGGGCCATCCTGCCACTGGCGAGAGCTGGGCATCCCCGGTTTCGCCACGCAATAGCTCGGTCATAGCTGACCGCCTGCTTGCTCTCAGTGAAGAGTGAGTACCCCTGTCGGCTTCCAGCACCGCCGGTTGACAGAGCCGGTGAGTTCGAGCAGAACTGGCCTGTTGGCTTCCTGAGCTGCGGGTTCACGGGCTAGGCCCCGTTTCAGACTCCCCGCATGAGATATGGGTTAGCTGAACGCTCTCCCACTTCGGCACCAACGGGATGGCGGGGGAGGATGGCCTAGGGCCTGCAGCCGTTCCGTACCGTTGGAATCAATGCATCCCCCCCCACTGCGCCGACGCTGGCCCCACCGAAGAAGGAGTTTGCTATTGGCTAAGACTATTGATTTTGGGGGCAGACATGCCAGCGGCCTTCGTCAAACGTGGTCATATCCGTCATCCCGGGTCCTCATGTCGCCTCTGCGGCAATCGTGGAGGACAGTGGAACACACCGCTTTCGTCGGATACGAATAAATCATCATGCTCCTCGCCAAGTCCTAGCCGTTCGTATCCGAGGACGGCACTGGCTCTGTGTTCGTGCGGCACGGCTCTTCGAGCACGCTCCCACACGCCGGGGCAGGCGGGACCGCAGTGGTGATCGGCAGCGTGTTGAAGACCCATTCGCTGACATGGCCCTGGTCGTGCCAGACCGAATTCTTTGCTGGGGTCGGGTTGAAGAGGAAGCCAGCAAACGTTGCCGTTATGCCAACCGGCGCTTCGATCGAGATACGTATGCTCGATCCGCTACGGAAGATGTGCTCAAAGGGGTAGATCGGGATCCGTGCATAGGTCGGCACGCCGGGCACAAGTCGATGAACGTCGGCTTTCTGGTAGGTCGGGCGCGGCCAGGTGGCCGTGGAGCCCACGCCAAGCTTGCGTTCGGAGATGCGCAGCCAGCCGCGTTGGATGTATTGCTCTTGGCCATCGGGCCTGACTTCGCTGATGGTCACCTGTACGTCGGTGTCGGGCGCGGTCGAGGAGAGCCAGAGGTTCAGGCTGGACGGACCGACGATGTCGAGGTCATTGGACAAAGGCGGAGTGGTGTAGGCGACGTTCCCGCCCGGTGGAACCGGTAGTTGCCACAGATTGGAGCTGGGCGCGGACGCCCCCGCCAGATTGTCTTGTGCGTCGGCGGTCGACCCGGCGGGCATTGGGTAGCGGTAGGAGTCCGGCGCCTCGGAACTCACGGGCGGGCCCTGGCTCAGGAGGTTGCCGGCGCTGGGATAAAGCGCACTCGTGGTGGTCTGAAGCGTCCAGCTCGTCGCCGTGGTGGTCCACTGTGGCTCAACGTCGCCACTGCTGGTGCCGTAGGCCTCGTGCCAGATCTGAACTTTCGGTGTGTTCTGCCAGCCGTTATCGGCTCCGGCGACGAAATGATCAAGGAACGCGACTGTCTCATCGACCCATGTGTTCGAGCTTTGCCCGATCGCGTGCCAACCGTTGGTGAGGATGAACCATGATTGGAGCGGATCGAGAAGTGAGTAGTAGTTCATGCCGCTCGCGGATGCGATTTGATCCTGGTAGCTGTTCAGGGTCAGCACCGGCACCTTTATGTTGGGGATTGCGTCCTTGAGCTCCCAGAGAAGACTGCTCCACTCGTTGTCGTAGTAAGGGTGCTGCGGCGCCTGCACCGCAACGTAATCCAGGGGCGGCCCGCCGTTCTGGCCCGGGACGCGGGTCGCCTGGTCTTGGGCGAAGTTCAGTTCACACTGCGCGTCCGAGTTGTTCGCCGCGGCTTGCTCGTCCCCGACGCTCCCTTGGAGTTGGTCTGCGTCAAAGAGATTCGGGAAGACGTCGTTGTAGATCCCACCGGGGTAGACGGCGTCGTAGAAGTTGCCCGTCCAAGCGGTCGGTGCGATGGCGACCAAGCCGCGCGGTCGCTCCGCGGCGACGTACAGCGCCATGAAGCCGGGGAACGAGGCGCCGAACATGCCCACCCTGCCGGTGGACCATGGCTGGGAGGCGGCCCATGCGACTGCTGCCGCACCGTCCTTGGCCCAGGCCTGGCTGAACGGGGGGGAGACTGAGCCGGTCGAGCATCCCGTTCCCGGGACGTTGACCCCCATCACCGCAAACCCCTTCGCCAGCAGAGCGCTGGCGATGGGTGCATCACCATTATCCGTCATCGGGGCGTAACCAGCCGAATAGCCGTCATAGACCATCGCCACGGGGAACTGCCCCTGCGCGCCGGGAAGCACCACCGTATAGCTCAACGATGAGCCATCGGGCGCCGTGAGATACCCGTGCTGTGTCACGCTCGCCTGCGCTGCCAGCGCAGGGGTGTACGGCGCCGCCGATACCAACGCCGTTGTCATCGCTGCGCATGCCAGCCACAGCCTCGGGCGCAGCATTCGAGATCCTGCGAACCCTGAGACGCACCCTCGCACGAGCAAGCGAAGCCGCCGGTCAGTCCCTCTCATCGTGCAACCTCCCCATGAATGTGCGGTCCCGCCGGATGCCCCGTCTGCGGCATCGACCATCCGCTTGGCGCCTTCGAACGAAGTGAAGCGGTCCGAGTTGTCCACGACCCCACCCCATGTCCGCCACTACCAGTCCGGTACCGCCGACCGACTGAACTTCTCCCGCCAATGTCAAGGCCACTCCTATTTCAATTGTGAACTACTTCCCAAACCCCGCCGTCGAAGGTGTAGAGCTCGCCTCGACCGACCGCGTTTCCAGTAGGTGGAGCAACTCGGCCCGGCTACGCTTCCATGCGCTGTCATTCGCTTCAGCGCTTTGACCCAGCAAGGGCATGATCGCCAGCCCGCGGACTGTCGCGAGACTCAAAGCGATCAGATCGTCGAGCTCATGGTTCTCAGTCCTACCCGTGAATGCGTGTCGCAGAAGCGGCATCGCTTCTCGACGGAACGTGCTCTCCAGAGGAGCGGGCTGGACTCGTAGCTCCGGATCGGTGCGCGCGTGCACGGCAAGTTCGAGCACAGTCGTGAACAGCGGACCGCAATACACCGCCCACAGCATGTCCAACGCTGCGGCCGTGCGCCCGGCGCCTTGCGGTAATGCTTTGACTCGGTCGGCGAACTCCCGGCCGACGCGACGGGCCAGCACCTCGACCGTCGATCGGAACAGACAGGCTCGGGTTTGAAAGTGGTGCAGGTGCGCACCTCGGGACAAGGCGGCACGCTCAGAGATCGCCGCCGTCGTTGAATTGTCGTAGCCGAGATCGATCAGGCACTCGATGGTGGCGTCGAGCAACGCTTGGCGGGTATTCGCCGAACGTTCCTGTTGGGTGGGGCGGCGTCGGGGGACCAACTCCGCCAGGTCGGTCACGTACTCAAGACTACCAGATACATTCATTCCGTCAAGAATGTATCTTTCACTCTTGCCGGCTAGGGCGTGCCCTGTAGGGGAGCGCACCAGCCCGGCGATCCCGTCCGGCCGCCGGCGCTGACCCGCAGGCCGATGAAGTTGCGCTGCGCCTCGACCGTCCCGGCCCCGAAGCACAGCCCCCGGATGTCGCGGTAGGCGCGCTCGAGCGGGTACTCGCGGCTGTAGCCGTAGCCCCCGTGGATCTGCATGGCCTCGTCGCACACGAACTTGGCGGCCAGGTTGGCCGCCGCCTTGGCCAGCGCCGTCTCCAGCGGTGGCGGGGTGCCGCCGTCGGGGGCCAGGCGGACGGCGCGGGCCAGCAGCAGGCGGGCCCCTTCCAGCTGGACCGCCATGTCGGCCAGTTTCCACTGCAGTCCCTGCAGGTCGGCCAGCGGGCGCCCGCCGATGACCCGCTCCTGCATGTAGCGCACCGCGTGCTCAAGGGCGCCCTGGGCGGCGCCGAGGCACATGGCCGCGTTGCCGCAGCGTTCGTGGTTGAGGTGGGAGAGCAGGACCTTGAAGGCGCCCGTGCCCGACGGGTCCCCGGCCAGCAAAATGTCCTCGGCCGTGATGGCCACGCCGTCGAAGGCCAGCTCGGCCTCGGTGGCCGCGTGGATGCCCATGCCCTTGTGCCGTCCGGTGACCGAGACCCCCTCCCGGTCGGTCGGCACAATCACGGCGCCGATCCCCTTGGCCCCCTCCCCCCCCGGCCAGCGGCACCACACCAGCACACCCTGGGCCACGTGGCCCAGGGTCGAGTAGTTCTTGTAGGCGTTCAGGCGCCAGCGACCCGGGCCGTCCTCGGTCAGCGCAGCCCGCATGTTCTGCACGGCCGAGCCGGCATCGGGCTCGGTGATCCCGATGCTGATGAGGGCGTCCCCGTCGGCCGCCGCCGGCAGCCAGCGCTCCTTCATGGCGTCCGGCCCCAGGTGCTCGATCCCCCGCGGGGGCCCGTTGAAGGTCAGCTGGCAGCAGATGGCCGAGGACACGTCGGCCCGGGCGATCTCCTCCAGCACGATGGAAGCCTCGACGTCACCCAGGCCCAGGCCGCCGTACGCCTCTCCGATGGTGATACGCAGGAGGTCGGAGCCGGCCAGGGCCTTGCGCACCTCGGCCGGCACCTCACCCGTTTCGTCGCCCAGCTGCGCCCGGGGCGCCACCTCCCGAGAGGCCACGTCGCGGGCCAGCTGGCGCAGGGCGGCCTGGTCCTCGGTCTCGGCCAGCAGGTCGGTGCCGGCGGCCCCGGCGACGTGGGCCATCAGGTGTCCCGCTCGGTGCCGACGATCCCGACGAAGCTCACGCCCTCGCCGGGCGCGCCACCCAGGTTGTGGGTCAGGCCGAGGGAGCGCCCGGGCCCCACGGTGGCGATCTGGCGGTCCGCCGGCGCCTCGCCCCGCAGCTGCAGCCAGCACTCGAAGAGCATGCGCAGCCCGGAGGCGCCGATGGGGTGGCCGAAGGACTTCAGCCCGCCGTCGGGATTCACCGGCAGCTCGCCGTCGAGGTCGAAGGTGCCGGCCAGGACCTCCTTCCAGGCCGTCCCCCGCGCCGCGAAGCCCAGGTCCTCCATGAGGACGAGCTCGGTGGGGGTGAAGCAGTCGTGCACCTCGGCCATGGCCAGCTGCGCCCGCGGGTCGGTGATGCCGGCCTGCGCGTAGGCGTCCTCGGCCGACCGGACCACCTCCTCAAACGTCGTGTAGTCGTAACCGGGGTCGATGGGGCCGGCCGCCGGCCCGGCCACGAAGGCGAGGGCTTTGACGTACAGAGGGTTGTCGCAGTAGCGCGGCGCATCCTCCGCCCGGCAAATGACGGCCGCCGCCGCGCCGTCACTCACGCCGCTGCAATCGAAGACACCCAGGTCCCCCGCCACCAGCGGCGCCTTGGTGATGGTCTCCATGGAGACTTCCTTCTGGTATTGGGCCCGGGGGTTGCGCGCCCCGTTGTGGTGGTTCTTGAAGGCGATCCGGCTCATGACCTCCTTCATCTGGACCGGGTCGACGCCGTACTTGCGCGCGTAGGAGGGGGCGAGGAAGGAGAAGGCGGCGGGCGAGGAGAGCCCGGGGTCGGTGCCGTCACCCACGGGTCGGATCCCGGTCAGGCCCGAGTACCCGGTGTCCTTCAGCTTCTCCACCCCGATGGCCATGGCGGTGTCGTAGGCGCCCGAGGCCACGGCGTAGCAGGCGTTGCGGAACGCCTCCGACCCGGTGGCGCAGTAATTCTCCACCCGGGTGACCGGCTTGTAGTCGAGCTTGAGGGGCCGGGACAGCGTGACGCCGCACACCCCCGACATCATGGTGCCCAGCCAGAAGGCGTCGATGTCGTGGATGGAGACACCGGCCGAGGCTGCCGCGTCGGTGGCCGCGTCGGTGAGCAGGTCATCGGTGCCCTTGTCCCAGAGCTCGCCGAAGCGGGTGCAGCCCATGCCCACGATGGCCACCTGGTCCCGGATGCCGCGGCTCGTCATGATCGCTCGCCTACCCTTCGCTCGCCTGGGCCGGCCCGCTCAGGGGGCGGGCCTTCCAGAAGTAATTGTGCACGCCCTGGGCCGACCAGATCCGCCGGAACGTCATCTCCACCCGGTCGCCGACGGACAGCTCGGAGGCCCTGACGTCCGTCGCCTCGCAGCGGTAGCGGCCGCCACCGTCGAAGTCGACGATCACCCCGACGACAGGCGGTGACGGGCTGTAGGCCAGGTGGTCGATGGTGAAGGTCGCCACCGTGCCGGGCGTGTCGGCCAGGCGTTCGGACTGCATCTGGTCGATGGCGTGACAGGAGAGGCAGGTTCGGGTGGGCGGCATGTGGCGGAAGCCGCAGGCCAGGCACCGGCTGGCCTCGAAGGCGTACTTCCAGGCGTCGGAGCGGTGCACGATCGGCGCGCCGGGGCGCTCGGGGTCGGGCCTCCGGGGTGGCTCCCGGCGCAGCCGCCCTCGCCAGGTCAGGAAGGTGGCGTAGGCCAGGTCGTCCCGTCCCGCCGCCACCTGTTGCGCCACCGTGGGCACGCCGGCCACGCTCCGGGCTTGTCGGGCCGCCACCAGGGCGTCCGTCGTGCGCAGGATGAAGGCGTCCGCGCCGTCGGCCAGGCTGAGCACGGCCACCACCTGGCCCGGTTCGGCCCGCTCCAGCACGTCGGCCAGGGCCAGGCCGGCATGGGCCGCCCCCAGGTTGCCCACCGACGCCAGCAGGTCGGGTGCCAGCACGCCGTCGCGCACCCCGAGTCCGGCCGCGGCGACCCTGGTGGCCCGCACGTGCAGGCCGGTCACGACGGCGTGATCGACCTCGCTCTCGATGACCCCGGCGTCCTTCAGCGCGGCGGCGAAGGCTTCCCGGGCCAGCGGCACGTAGATCTCCTCGCCGAAGCGCTCCTCCCAGACGCGGGAATCATCCTCGCCCGGGACGCGCCAGCGGTCGAGGAACTCCTCGCTGACGGCTCCCCGCCCGATGAGCTCGGCCACCGCCCCCTCGGGCCCGCAGACGAACGCCACCGCCCCGTCCCCCGAGTCCCGTTCCTCGGCCGAGCCCGCCAGCCCGGTGCGCAGGTCCGCAATGACGGCCAGCGTGGTACGGGACCCGGCGCCGGCCAGCGCCTGCACCAGGGTCGCCACCCCCGAGCGGGGCGAGCCGGCGAGGTCGTAGGCGCCGCACGCCCGCCCGAGCCCGAGCGCGGCGTGGACGGTGGTGGCGCTGGTCTTGTCCAGGTAGCCCGGGAGCGGGGTGGAGAACAGGAGGTCCGTGGGCGCCCCCGGCCCCGGCACAGCCCGGTCCAACAGGGCCAGGGCGCGGCGGCCGGCCTCGACTCCCAGCGTGGTGGTGTCCTCGTCATAGGAGGCCACGGTGCGGGTGCCCTTGCCCCCGCCGCTCCCGAGCAGGCCGGCGATGGCCGGGCGCTGGAGCCGCCAGTAGGGCAGGTAGGTGCCCCAGGCCACGATCCCACCCGACATGGCCCGCGCGCCCCGAGTCGTCAGGCCGCGGCGAGGCGCCCGGCGCGCATGGCGGACCGGCGCTCCCTCGTGGCCGCCTCGTCGACCACGAGGGTCAACTCCTCCAGCGAGCCGGTGAGCACGACGCCGTAGTCGCGCGCCGCCCCTTCCACGCGAAGCGCGGCCAGGCGATCCTTGCCGTCGAGGATGGTGGCGTTGCGCTCGTTGGACTGGTTCAGGATGGGGGTGGTGGCCGTGCGGGACACGCACATGGCCATTTCGAAGCAGACGGTCTCCATGGTCCCCCGGATGCCCTCGGAGGTGACCGGGTCCACCGCACCGTCCACCATCAGGCGGTCCCGGGGTCCTGCCAGTGCCCTCAGATCAACGTTCATGGCCCCTCCCTCGTCGCGCCGAGCGGGCCGGTGGCGCGACGTTTGCTGACAACCGTGTCACCTTCACCCTACACCGGGACCTGGGCACGACGGCCTGGCGGCACCGGCCGCGACCTCACGCCGGGCCGCTCCGGGCGGCACCGACGCGCTGACCGCCACCGGCGGCACTAGGCGCTGGCCCGGACCACCATGACCCAGCTGTCAAGGTCCAGGCGGCCGCCCCCGGCCGCGGTGATGTGCACCGAGCCGAAGCCGGCCCCTTCCAGCCAGGTCACCCACTCGGGCGGCGTGGGGAGGCGGATGTAATGGAACGTGCGGGTGACCCGGCCGTCCCGGTGCACGGCGCGTTCGGTCTCCATACGCCCGCTGAGTGGGTCGAAGCGCGAGGTGTCGATCATGGCGTCGTCGCCCCGGGTGCAGACGGTGGCGTCGGGAGCCGCCGTGAAGTGACGGACGGCACCGTCGTGGTGCATGGTCTCTATCACCAGCGTGCCCCCCGGGCGCAGGACGCGGTGGAACTCGCGGAGCGCACGCCGGCAGTCGTCGTCGTCGAAGTAGCCGAACGAGGTGTACCAGCAGACGACGGCGTCGAAAGGGCCGGGGCAGGGCAGCTGGCGGAGGTCCCCCACCAAGTAGGTGGCGGGGGGGCCCGGTCCGGCGGGCCCCTCGCGAGCCAGGGCGATGAACTCAGGGCTGAGGTCGACCCCGGTCACCTCCATTCCCGCGGTGGCCAGCCGGCGCGCAATGCGGCCGGGCCCGCAGGGCGCATCGAGGACGCGGGCCCCCCGGGGCAGGTCCAGGAGGCCGAGGATCTCCGCCGCGTCGTCATCGGAGTGGCCGTCGTCGGTCGACTCCTCGTAGAAGTAGAGGTAGTCGTCCCCGAAGGTGGCGGCGACGTCGAACTCCATGCGGCATCTTCGCCGCTCCCGGCCGGCCGTGCACCCCGGACGCCGCGGGCCGGCCCCGGGCGCTACGGTCCTCGGCATGGCACTCGCCCTCGGCATCGTGACGCCGGTCCTGCACATGAACCCGCGCTTCGATCCACCCGAATGGGAGGTGACGGCCGGCGTCAATGACGTGGTGGGTGTGGTGCAGCGGGCCGAGGAGCTGGGTTACGACTGGGTGGCCTGCTCGGAGCACGTGGCCATCCCGGCCGCGGCATCGACGGTGCGCGGCGGGCGCTACTGGGACCCCTTCTCCACCCTCGGGTTCTTCGCCGCCCGGACCTCACGGATCGGGCTCCTCACCCACATGGCCGTGCTCCCCTACCACCACCCGCTGGAATTGGTGAAGCGGCTGGGCACCCTCGACCTCCTCAGCGGGGGACGGGTCATCGCCGGCGTGGGCGTGGGCTCGCTCAAGCCCGAGTTCGAGGTGCTGGGCCACGCCTTCGAGGACCGCGGCGAGCGCTCCGACGACGCCATCCGGGCCATCCGGGCCGCCTGGGGCCGGCGCGTCCCCGCCTACCACGGTACCCACTACGAATTCGAGGGCTTCATTGTGGAGCCGTCGGGCACGACGGAGACCGTGCGGATCTGGGTCGGCGGTCGGACGAAACGATCCCTGCGGCGGGCGCTCGAACTGGGCGACGCCTGGATGCCCTTCGGGTTCAAGCGGGACGAGCTCACGGCGCTGCTCTCGAGCGCCGCGGTCAGAGACGAGCTGGCGCGCTTCGAGGACCGTCAGGGCACTCCCTTGCAATTGATCCTGGCCCCCGAGCCGCCGATCGACCCGCTCGGTGACCCCGAAGGCACCACCACCTTCCTCGCCCCCTACGTCGAGGCCGGGGCCACCGGCTTCAGCCTCCGCTTCAACCATCACTCCTTGGCGCACTACTGCGAGCAGATGGAGGCCATGGTGACCGTGGTGGGTGCCGCGGGCTTCTAATTTGCGCTGCCCAGCCCGGGGTAGCCGCCACCCCCAAAGCGCGCATCTAGCGCGTCGTAATCGATGGCCCAACCCTGGCGGGGCATCTCATCGACGAACTCGACCAGCGAGGGCTTCTTGTAGGAGGCGATGAGCGAGCGGCAGTGCTCCACCAGGATCTCCATGGTCACGGCATCGCCCTCGGGGCCCTCGGCCCGCACCACCACGGCGCATACCTTCTGGGTCCACTTGGGATCGGGGACGCCGATGATGGCCACCTCCTTCACCCCGGGATGGCGGGCCAGGCATCCCTCGACCTCGGCCGGGTAGATGTTCTCCGCCGCCGACTTGACGATCCGGGTCAGCGGGGCCACGAAGGTGATCGAGCCGTCCTCCTCCCGCTTACCCAGATCGCTGGTGTGCCACCAGCCGCCGCGGGTGCGTTCGGCGTTGAGCTCCGCCCGGTCGTGGTAGCCGCTGGTGAGGACCCGGCCCCGGGCCACGATTTCGCCGGTCTCGCCGTCGGGCACGTCGTTCCCGGCGGGGTCGACGATACGCACCTGGACCCAGGGCGAGGGCCGGCCGCTGGTGCCCGCGCTGGCGATGCCCAGCGCGTTGAAGGTCAGCATGCCGGTGGCCTCGGTCTGGCCGTAGCCGGCGGGGTGGACGCCCCACGGGCTGTCGTCGACCCGGATCATCGCGTTCCATGCCGCATTGCCACCGAAGGTGCGCAGGGAGGAGAGGTCGTAGCGGCCGTCCTTGTTGACCTCCATGATTTCGGAGGCCGTCGGGCCCATGACGAAGCCGTAGTTGCAACGCTCGCCCTCCACCAGGCGGCACAGCTCCTCGGCGTCGACCCGCCGCGTCATGACGTTGTTCCCACCCAGGACGAAGGTGGCGAAGGTGGTCATGAGCGTGGCCATGTGGAACATGGGCCCCGAGTTCAGGTACACCGTGTCCTCGGTGATGCGCTGCACCATGGACACCATCAACGCCTGGGAGAGCACGGCGTCGTGCGAGAGCTGGGCCCCGTTGGGCGTGCCCCCGAAGGCGCCGGTGTAGAGCTGGATCACCGGGGACGCCGGGTCGACGGCCAGGGCCGGGTCGTCCACGGAGGCGCTGCGCAGGAAGCCCTCGTAGCTGCCTTCGGCGCCCGCATCGGCGTCGTGGCGGAGCCACAGCGCGGCACCGTCCCACTGACCTCGGGCCGCGGCCGTGACCTGACCGATCTCCTCCTCCTGCCAGATCACCACCTTGGGGCGCACGTCGCCCAGCAGGGTGAGAAGCTCGTCCGCGCTCTGGCGCCAGTTGGCAGGTACGAAGACGGCGCCCACCTTGGCGCACCCGAGCAGACCCTCCAACACGCGGTGGCAGTTCTGCCCGAGCCACAGGACGAGGTCGCCCGCGCCGACTCCGGTGGCGATCAGGGCGTTGGCCAACCGATTGGTCCGGGCATCGAACTCGGGGTAGGTGGCCCGGTGATCGCCGCACACGGTGGCGGTCTGGCGCGGACGGCTGCGCCGGTGCTCGCGCAGGACGTCGCCCAGGGTCAGGTCATGGAGTGGGTCCACCGTGTGCTCCTTGTGATGTGTGGGGGGAATGGTCAGTTTGCCGCAGCCAGGCGGGCCCGCAGCTCGGGCTTGATCACCTTGCCGGTGGCGTTGCGGGGCAGCTCGTCGACGAAGAGGTACTGGCGGGGCACCTTGTAGTCCGCCAATTGCTCGAGCGCGAAGGTGCGCAGGGTGTCCCCGTCGACGTCGGCCCCCGGGTGCCGGACCACGAAGGCCACCACGTCCTCACCCAGCACCGGGTGCGGTGCGCCGACCACGGCCACCTCGGCCACCGCCTCGTGCTGGACCAGCACGTGCTCGACGTCGGTGGCATGCACGTTGTTGCCCCCCCGGATGATCACGTCCTTGCTGCGCCCGACGATGTAGAGGTAGCCATCCCGGTCCAGCTTGCCGAGGTCACCGGTGACCAGCCAGCCGTCCTTCCAGGTCTCCGCCGTGGCCTCGGGGTCACCGAAGTACTCCCGCTGCTTGCCGGGCATCTGCATGCGCACCTCGCCCACCACGTCGGCCGGCACCGGATTGCCTTCCTCATCCACTATGGCGACGATGGCCGGCGGGGCGATCTGCCCCACGGATCCGGGACGCTTGACGGCCTCGCCCTGGGGCATGATGCAGTAGGCCGAGCCGGCCTCGGTCATCCCGTAGTTGTTGGACACCATGGCGTCGGGCATCTTCTCCTGCAACCGCTCCACCACGTAGGGGGCCAGCGGGGCGCTGCCGATGGAGCACATGCCGATGGAGGTGAGATCCACCTCGTTGAAGCGGGGATGGTCGAGCAGGAGATGGGCCATGGCCGGCACCAGGAACGCGGCGGTCGGATGCTCGGCCTCCACCACCTCGAGCCACCGGGTGGCGTCGAACTTCGGCAGGTACAGCACGCGCAGGCCCAGCTTCATCGGCGTGTAGACCAGGGCGATGCCGGCGAAGGTGAACAGGGGGCTGGCGTGCAGCCAACCCTCGCCGCTCCACGAGGGTGCGATGTCGCCGATCATGGAGGCATTGGAGTGCCGCACCGCGACACCTTTCGGCCGCCCGGTGGTGCCCGACGTGTAGAGGATGTCGGCCAGGTCGTTCTCATCATGGGGCACCGAGAGGGCACCCCGCTCGCCGGCGGTGACGTCGTCCCAGCCCACCATCCGCAGCCCGCGGCCGGCGGCGCTGGGCGCCGTCCCCGAGGCCCCGGCGTCGACGACCATGCGCACGCCGTCGCCGGCCACCTTGACGTCCTGGTCGACCAGATCACCGGCGGCCACGACCACGCTGGCGCCCGAGTGGGCCAGCACGTGACCCACCTCGGCCGGGGCCAGGCGGGGATTCATCGGCACGGCCACCCCACCGGCCCGGTGCGCGGCGGCGTAGGTGACCAGCCAGCGCAGGGCGTTCTCCGGGGGCAGGTGGATGCCCACCCTCCCACCAGGCGGGAGACCGCCCGCCAGCAGGGCGCGGGCCATGGCGTTGGCTGCCCCGTCCCATTCGGCGAAGGTCATGGATCCGACATCGATCACCGTGAAGGCCGTCTTGTCAGGGAACTCCTCGGCCATTCGGCGCAGATGCTCATCCATCAACATGTCTTCGAGCCCCCAGTGATGCGTCGTTCCTCAGAAGTTGACGCCGGCGTCAGGTTCGTTGCAGCATGGCCGATGCGCCCCCGGGGGTCAATCCCGGAGGTGCGCACAGTGCAATTCCCCCTACAGCGAAGGTTGAAGGGGCGTGACCATAAGGACAGGCGCAGATGAGCACGGTCCGATTCGACCTCCCGACGCCCGAGGGAGACACCATTGAGTTCTGGGATGCGGCGAAGGAGGAGCGCCTGCTCATCAAGCACTGCCTGGACTGCGACGCCTATTCCTACTACCCCCGTCCGTTCTGTCCCGCCTGCTGGAGCGAGCGCGTCGAGTGGTTTGAGGCCAGCGGGAACGGCACCCTCTATACCTGGTCAGTGATCTACAACAACGACATGCCACCCTTCAAGGAGCGGGTGCCCTACGTGGCCGCCATCGTCGACCTGGCCGAAGGCCCGCGCATGATGACCAACGTGGTGGAATGCCCGTTCGAAGAGTTGGCGGTCGGCATGGCGCTGAGGGTGAAGTTCCAACCCATTTCAGACGAGTTCACGATCCCCGTATTCGTGCGGGCTTGAGGAGGAGGTACCCGTGAGTGACGCAGTCATAGTCGCCGCCATCCGCACCCCCATCGGGCGCTCCGGGCGGAGCCTCGCCCCGCTCAGCCTCCACGACATCGGGGCTCAGACCGTGGCCGGTGTTATCGCCGCCTCGGGCATTGACGTCAACGTGATCGACGACCTGATCATCGGTGAGGTCCTGCAGGGCGGGGGATGCACGGCCCGTTACATCGCCAACGAGCTCGGTCTCCCCCCCGACACGCCCGGCGGGACGGTGCAGCGCCAGTGCGCCACCGGGATGATGGCCGTGCAGGAAGCAGCCGCCAACATCCGCTCGGGCATGGCGCAGGTGGTGGTGGCCGGAGGGATCGAGTCGATGACCCGCTCTCCCCTGCTCTTCTCCAAGTCGCCGCACCCTTTCGGCGGTGTGCAGCAATTCCTCCCGCCCAGCCACCCGAACACTCCGGACGCACCCAACATGAACATGTTGATCACCGTCGGCGAGAACACGGCAAACGAGTGCGGCATCACCCGCGAGGAATCCGACCACTGGTCGTACCACTCGAACCTCAGGGCCGTGGCCGCCACCGACGACGGGCGCTTCGCCGCCGAGATCCTGCCGCTCAATGTCCCGGTGGGGAGGGGCGAGACCACCGTCGTCAGCGTCGACGAGCACCCCCGGCGAGACACCACCCTCGAAAAGCTGGCCGCCCTGCCCTCGCTCACCGGTCCGGAGGGCACCATCACGGCCGGGAACTCCTCGGGCATCGCCGACGGCGGTGCTGCGCTGGTTGTCGTCGACCGCTCGTACGCCGACGCCCACGGCATGGAGGCCCTGGCCACCGTCCGCTCTTGGAACTCGTGCGGCATTGAGCCGGCCCGCACCGGGCTGGCACCTTCGGTCTGCGTGCCCCGCGCGCTCAGCCTGGCCGGACTGAGTGAGTCCGACGTCGACCTGGTGGAGATCAACGAGGCCTTCGCCTCCATGTCGGTGGCTTGCGCCCGCAAGTTGGGCTTCCCCCACGACATCGTCAACGTGAACGGTGGTGCCGTGGGCATGGGCCACCCGGTGGCAGCATCGGGGGCCCGCATCCTGGTCACCCTCATTCACGAGCTGCGCCGTCGCGGTGGCGGCATCGGGGTGGGCACGCTCTGTGCCGGTGGCGGCATGGGCTCGGCCACCGTGTTGGAGGTTCACGCGCCTTAAGTTCCACCGAGTAGCACACGGAGAATCGGTGTCCGTGAGCTACAGCATCATGGCAGCCGCTCCCCGGCCCGGGTGGCCACGGGAGAATCCATTGAGGTGACCGTCCGCGGGCGAACACCTTTGGCTGGACGAACTCGTGACAGGGCTGATCGCCATCGGCTCCCCGCCCTCTACTCCGTGTCGTCTGCGCCTTCGGCCATGCGGCCCTTAATGGCGTTGACGACCGTGGGGTCGAGCAGGGTCGTCACGTCCCCCAGGTCGCGGTGCTCGGCCACGTCGCGCAGGAGGCGCCGCATGATCTTCCCGCTCCGTGTCTTGGGCAGCTCGGGGGTCAGCATGATCTGTCGGGGCTTGGCGATCGGCCCGATCTCGCGGGCCACGTGGTCACGGAGTTGGCGCACCAGCTCCTCCCCCTCGGGGCCGTCGGTCGGACCGGAGCCCTTCACGGTGACGAAGGCCACGATGGCCTGGCCGGTGGTGTCGTCGGCGGCACCCACCACGGCGGCCTCGGCGACGTCAGGGTGGCCGACCAGCGCGTGCTCCACCTCGGTGGTCGAAATACGGTGCCCGGAAATGTTCATGACGTCGTCGACGCGCCCCAGCAGCCACAGGTCGCCGTCCTGGTCTCTTTTGGCCCCGTCACCGGCGAAGTAGATGCCCGGGAAGCGTGACCAGTACGTCTCCCGGTAACGCTTGTCGTCCCCGTAGATCCCGCGCAGCATGCCCGGCCATGGTTGGGTGATGACCAGGTAGCCGCCCTCGTCGTTGCCCACCGAGTTCCCGTCATTGTCGATCACGTCGACAGCGATGCCGGGGAACGGTGTCATGGCGGCCCCCGGCTTGGTGGCCGTGATCCCCGGCAGCGGGGTGATCAGGATCCCGCCGGTCTCGGTCTGCCACCAGGTGTCGACGATGGGGCAGCGCTCGCCGCCGATATGGGTCCGGTACCAGATCCAGGCTTCGGGATTTATGGGCTCGCCCACTGATCCCAGCAGGCGCAGGCTGGAGAGATCGTGGCCGGCCGGGAGGTCCTCCCCCCACTTCATGAACGTCCGGATGGTGGTGGGCGCCGTGTAGAGGATGTTCACCTTGTACTTCTCAATGATCTGCCACCAGCGGTCACGGCCCGGGGTGTCGGGCGTGCCCTCGTACATGACCGACGTGGTGGCATTGGCCAGGGGCCCGTAGACGATGTAGCTGTGCCCGGTGACCCACCCGATGTCGGCTGCCGTCCAGAAGACGTCCCTCTCGGGCTTGAGGTCGAAGATCAGCCTGTGGGTAGCGGCGACGTGCGTGAGGTAGCCACCCGATGTGTGCAGGATGCCCTTGGGCTTGGCCGTGGTGCCGCTGGTGTACATGATGTAGAGCGGGTGCTCGGCGTCGAAGACCTCGGCCGCGTGCGCCTCCGCCTGGCGGGGCACCAGATCGTGCCACCACACGTCCCGATCATCCCGCCAGTCCACCTCCTGGCCGGTCCGGCGCACCACCAGCACTTGGCGTACTTCGGGGCATTCTTCTATGGCCTCGTCGACGGCGGCCTTGAGCGGGCTGGCCACTCCCCGTCGGAACCCGCCGTCGGCGGTGATCACGAAGTGAGCGTCGCAGTCCAGGATGCGGCCCCGGAGCGCATCGGAGGAGAAGCCGCCGAAGATCACTGTGTGGGGCGCCCCCAGCCGTGCGCAGGCCAGCATGGCGACCACCGTCTCGGGGATCATGGGCATGTAGATGGCCACCTTGTCCCCGGACCGCACCCCCAACTCGGTGAGACCGTTGGCGGCCTGGCTGACCGAGGTGAGCAGCTCGCCGTAGGTGATGGTGCGGCTGTCTCCCGGCTCGCCTTCCCAGTAGTAGGCGATCCGGTCTCCCAGGCCCGCCTGGACGTGGCGGTCGACGCAATTGACGGCCACGTTGAGCTTCCCCCCCACGAACCACTTGGCGAAGGGTGGGCTCCACTCAAGGACGTCGGTCCACCGCTCGGCCCAGGTCAGGCCGGAGGCCTGGGCGGCCCAGAAGGCCAGAGGGTCAGCCGCAGCCTCGCCGTAGATCCCGGGCTGGGCGTTCGCTTCCTTGGCCAGAAGCTCTGGAGGGGCGAAGGTCCGGGTCTCGTGCAGCAGGGCGGACAGCCCCTCCTCGCGGCGCTCACTCACCGGAATCTCCTCTCGTCACGTCCGGACTCCTCATCTGTGACCGCCTGCGGCGCGTGCGGAGGAGCATGCCGCCATTCTGCCCTGCTCAGGAGATCTTGACTCCCAGGAACTCGGCCACGGCCGGCGCGTGCTCGGCCGCCCCCCCGAAAAGCACGCCCGTGGTCTTGGCCCGCTTGATGAAAAGGTGACCGTCGTGCTCCCAGGTGTAGCCGATGCCACCGAAGGACTGGAACGATTCCTGGCACACCAGGCGTTGGCAGTCGTCGCTGGCCGCTTTGGCCATGGCGGTCGCGGTGGGCCGGGAAGGGACGTCCTCGTCAATGGCGGCGACGGCGAAGTAGCAGAGGGACCGGGCCCGCTCAAGGGAGACGAACATGTCCGTCATCTTGTGCTTGACCGCCTGGAAGGATCCGATGGGCACCGAGAATTGCCGGCGGTCCTTGACGTAGGCCAACACCAATTGGAAGAGCGCCTCGGCTGTACCGACAGTCTCAAGCGCCATGGCCACGGTGGCTTCCTGCAGGGCCCGGGCCAGTCCGAGGGCCGAGGCCTCGCTCCCGGGCCGACCCAGGGCGCGCTCAGCGGCCACCGGCACATCGACCATGGTGAGGGTGGCGAGGGGGCGGGTGGCGTCCAGTGAGTGAACCGCGTGCATCCCGATTGCGCTCATCGGGACCACGAAGGCACCCAGCCCTTCGTCGACGCGGGCGACCACGACCACCTCATCGGTGTCCGGGCCGGCCAGGACCCCGTGCTTGGTCCCGCTCAGGGACCAGCCACTGCCGGTGCGCTCGGCCCGCATCGACACATCGTCCAGTCCCCAGCGGCGGGGGTGGTCGGTCAGGGCCAAAGTCCCGGTGATGGCACCGGTGGCCACCAGGGAGAGGAATTTCCGGCGCTGCTCGGCCGTCCCGACCTCGCGCACCACCGGGACGAACTGCGTGGCCGTGGCCAGCAGTGGACCGGGGGCGATGACCCGCCCCAACTCCTCGGCCAGCACGGCGGTCTCCACGAAGGAGAGCCCGAGGCCGCCGTCCTCCACCGGGATGGCCAACGCCGGCCAGTCGAGCGCGACCATGGAGCTCCACAGCTTTTCGGCAGGCTCACCTGTCTCCACCACAGCCCGGACCACCTGAAGGGGGCATTCCTTTTGGAGGAACGAACGGATGGAGTCCCTGAGCTCCTCCTGTTCGCTGGTGAACTCCAGGTCCACTGCCCTGCCTTTCCGAGGTCCGCCCCCTTGCCGGGCGAGGTCGGGGGCGAGTGTACCTGACCCTCGTATCAGGTCCCGTGGTGCCGATGGAGGGATGGGGGTCCCGATGGGCGGGGTGGTCTCACTGCCGGGACGCCGCGATGTGCGCCTCACCTTCCGGGTCGCTGAAGGGTGCGCCGTCGACTTCGACTACCGCCCGCTCAATCGTCCCCGTGAAGGCGAACGGAGACCCGAAGCGCCGCGAGACCGGGACACCGTCCCCGTAGCCACAGGTCAACCCGGCCCCGGTCAGCGAGAAGCGCATCGGCGTGAAGCGTGGAATGTCACCCCGACCCACCTCCACGCCGTCGATCATGAGATGCCCGATGCCCGCGTGCTCGTCCGTCTTCTCGAAGATGTACGCCAGCTCGTGCAACCCGGGCGGGACGACCTCCGGCGACTCAATGTGGTGCTCTTCGAGCCCGACGAAGTTGTGGGTGTAGGCCAAGCGTCCCTCGGCCAGGTAGAAGGCCCAGCCGCCCAGGCCCGACCCCTGGGCCACCAGCACACCTTCGGCTCCCGTTTCGGGCACCCGGGCGTCCACCCGTACGACATGAGGGCGGTTGCGCACATTGACGGCCACCATTTCGGGCACGGCCGGGCGGTCAGGGCGGTACTCGTACACGTCTCGCGCTGGCACCGGAGCGGGCCGGTCCAGGGTGAACTCGGAGAACGGCCGGTTGTCGAGGGGCAGCACATTGTTGCGGCCGGCCTCAATCCACCACCGCTCCACGAGCTTGCGCAGCAGATCCGGGTGGCGTGCTGCCATGTCGTGGCACTCCGAGGGATCCACGGCGACGTGGAAGAGCTCCCACTGATCATCGTCGAACCTCTGCCGGGTGTCCTGAATCGGATGGTAGGCCACTGCCTTCCAGCCGTCGTGGTAGAGGGCCCGGCACCCGAACATCTCGTAGTACTGCGTGCGATGGAGCTCGGGAGAAGCAGGATCGTTGAAGGTGGCCAGGACGCTCGTGCCATCGACAGGGCTCTGCGAGGTTCCCCGCAGCGACAAGGGCGCCGGCAGGCCGATGGCCTCCATGAGGGTGGGTGCGATGTCGATGGCGTGCACGTAGTGCTGGCGCGTCCCCCCTCGCGCATCGACGGAAAGGCCGTCCGGCCAATGCACGATCAGGGGATCGGCCACTCCCCCCTCGTGCGTCTCGCGCTTCCAGCGGCGAAACGGGGTGTTGCCGGCCACCGTCCAGCCCCAGGGGTAGTTGTTGTGACAGAGCGGTCCACCGATCTCCTCAATGCGGTCGAGTGCCTCGGCGACGGTACGGGGGGCCACGTTCCACGGCCGGATGTCGTTGACCGAACCGACCGGACCGCCTTCGGAGCTGGCTCCGTTGTCGGAGACGACGACGAAAATGGTGCGACTGAGGTCGCCGCCCCGGCGCAGACCTTCGATCAGCCGGCCCAGGTGATGGTCGGTATGGGAGAGGAACCCGGCGAAGGCTTCCATGAAGCGGGCGTACAGGCGTCGCTCGTCACCGGAGAGGTCATCCCACGCCTTCACCCAATCGGGCCGCGGGGAGAGTTCGGTCCCGGCGGGGAGCACACCCGAGGCCAACTGGCGTTCCAGCGTCTGCCTGCGCCACAGGTCCCAGCCGGCATCGAATTGTCCCCGGTACCGTGCGATCCACTCGGGCGGGGCCTGGTGCGGCGCGTGGCAGGCCCCGGGACAGAAGTAGAGGAAGAAGGGCTTCCGGTCGTCCACGGCACGGAGGTCGTCCACCATGCCCAGGGCCTGATCGACCAGGTCCTCGGTCAGGTGGTAGCCCTCCTCGAACGTGCGTGGTGGCGGTATCTGGTGGTTGTCACAGACGAGGGAGGGCACGAACTGGTGGGTCTCTCCCTCCATGTAGCCGTAGAACCGCTCGAAGCCCCGACCGAGGGGCCAGTTGTGCCGCGGCGCCGCCAGGTGGGTCTCGTCCTCGGGGGCCAGGTGCCACTTTCCCACCGCGTAGGTGGCCCAGCCCCGATCGACCAGGATCTCCGAAAGGAACCCGTTCTCCCGCGGGATGCGGGCGTCATAGCCCGGGAAGCCGGTGGCCAGTTCGACAATCCGGCCCATGCCGTTGCGGTGGTGGTTACGGCCGGTGAGGAGGCAGGCCCGCGTCGGCGAGCACAGCGCCGTGGTGTGGAAGTTGGTGAAGCGGAGTCCATCGGCGGCCAGCGCATCGATGTTCGGCGTGGCGATGTCCGAGCCGAAGCACCCCAACTGGGCGAACCCCACATCGTCGAGCACGACGAGCACGACGTTGGGGTTCCCCTCGGGAGCGCGTACCGGATCGGGCCAGTAGGGTACCGACTCACTGAAGTCCCGCCCGATCTCACCGTGGAATTCGCCTGGCCGCAATCGGATCAGCCCACGCCTTCGGCACCTGACATCGGCGTCAGGCTATCCGGCACCGATGTGGCCTGCCCCGAGGGTCCCTGAGGACGAGGACCGTGGCCTACACTCTGCGGTGCGCCTCTAGCTCAACGGCAGAGCAACGGACTCTTAATCCGCAGGTTTCGGGTTCGAATCCCGAGGGGCGCACTCGGTGATCTGAACCCTTAGTGACTGTCGCGATTGTTTCCCCAGCGCGATCACGCGATCGGCGATTGGGTGAGTCGGCGCAAGAGGTAGCGGCTGTGGGCAGCCCAGATGAACCCCTCGGTGACA
>Ga0307372_10003298_pt1 | contig 25862 bp, 24 predicted proteins | sample OX1MG_FD_202533 | JGI IMG/M metagenome (GOLD analysis project Ga0307372, IMG submission 202533) | Soil microbial communities from Risofladan, Vaasa, Finland - OX-1 | ecosystem: Environmental > Terrestrial > Soil > Coastal area > Acid sulfate soil | place: Finland: Risofladan, Vaasa | collected...
TGCTCGACAATATGTCCACGGGCAAGGAAGATCACATGGCGTCTTTCCGCGGCAAAATCGAGTTCCTGCAGGGGGATCTGCGCTCAGCCGAGGACTGCCGCCGCGCTGTCGCGGGCGCCGAGGTCGTCATCCACCAGGCCGCCATCCGCTCTGTGCCCAAGTCCGTGGACCGGCCCACGGAGTCCCACGACAGCAACAGCACCGGGACGCTCAATTTGCTCCTGGCCGCCAAAAACGCCAAGGTCAGGCGCGTGGTCTACGCCTCGTCAAGCTCGGTCTACGGCGACGCCAAGCGCTTCCCGCAAAAAGAGGAGTTCCGGCCCATGCCGGTCTCGCCCTACGCATGCTCCAAGCTCGCCGGCGAGCAGTACTGCATTATGTTCGCCAAGCTCTACGGCCTTGAGACAGTGAGCCTGCGCTACTTCAACGTCTTTGGGCCGCGCCAGGACCCCGAGTCGCAGTACTCCGCGGTCATCCCCAAGTTCATGGAGCAGGCCTATTTGGGGCTGCCTCTGGAGGTGCACTGGGACGGCAAGCAGCGCCGCGACTTCACCCACATCAAGAACGTGGTCTCGGCGAATCTTTTGGCGGCCAAGACCAAGAAGGGCGTGGGCGAGACCTACAACATCGCCAACGGCAAGACCCATTCCCTGCTGGATTTAATCCGCGTCATCGAGAAGCTCTGCGGCAAAAAGCTCGAGCGCCGGCACCACCCCATGCGCGCTGGCGACGTGAGAAAGACCTTCGCCGACATCTCCCGGGCCAAAAGACTTCTGGCCTACAAGCCGCTCATGGGCTTCGAGGACGGCTTGGCGGAGACCTGGGAATATTTCACGGGCGCCTATTTCAAGCGCCACCCCGAGGCCGAAAAAGCCGCGGCATGAGGCTCCTGGTCACGGGCGGCCTGGGGTTCATCGGCTCCAACTTCGTCCGTCATGTTTTGGCCGAGCATCCCCGGGTTCGCGTGGTTAATTTGGACCTGCGCACCTACGCGGGCAATCCGGCCAACCTGGCCGACGTGCGCGACAACCCCCGCTACCGCTGGGTCAAGGGCGACATCGCGGACGCGTCCGCAGTGGCGCGGTGCATGGCGGGCGCCCAAGCGGTGGTCCATTTCGCGGCGGAAACCCACGTGGACCGCTCCATCCAAGACGCCGGGGCCTTTTTGCGCACCAACGTGCTGGGCACGGACGTCCTGCTGCGCGCCGCGCTCAAAAACAAGGTCGAGCGCTTCGTGCACGTGGGCACAGACGAGGTCTACGGCAGCGTGCCGAAGGGATTTTCCAAGGAGACCGACCGTCTTTGGCCCAACAGCCCCTACGCCGCCTCCAAGGCCGCCGCGGATTTGCTGGCCCGGTCCTATTTCGTCACGCACGGCCTGCCCGTCATCGTGACGCGAGCCTCCAATAATTTCGGGCCCTACCAGTTTCCGGAGAAGGCCCTGCCGCTGCTCATCACCAATTGGATCGACGATCAGCCCTTTCCTTTATACGGCGACGGCCGGCAGGTGAGGGATTGGCTCTACGTCCTTGATCACGTGCGGGCCCTGGACCTCATTTTGCGCCGGGGCAAGCCGGGCGAGATTTACAACGTGGCCGGCGGGCGCTCCTGCGCGAATAAGGAGATCATCGACCGCGTGCGCCGCTTGATGGGCAAGCCCAATACTCTGGTCCGGCCCGTGGCGGACCGCCCGGGGCATGACCGCCGCTACGCGCTTAATTTTTCAAAATTAAAGAAGCTCGGCTACCGGCCGGCTTACGGCTTCGCGGAAGCGCTTTCGCGCACCGTTGACTGGTATCGGGACAACGAGGAGTGGTGGAGGCCGTTGAAAAAAGGCGGCGGCTACCTCGCCTATTACCGGCGGCAGTACGCCGCGCGATTGGGAGCTGCGTCATGAGCCCGGAGAAAAAGGAGCAACGCCGCGCGCTGGAGGTGCCCCTGCACTGGGGCCCGCGCGGCGGCTGGATAGAGGCCGTAGTCGGCAGCATGTTCTCGGGCAAGACCCAGGAGCTTATCCGACGCCTGCGGCTGGCCACCATCGCGCGCCAGAAAGTCCAGGTATTCAACTCGTCTTTGGACGCGCGCTACTCCAAGGATCACATCGTGTCTCACGATTTGGCGAAAATTCCCTCGCAGAGCGCGTCCAAGTCCAAGGACGTGCTGCGCTTGGTGAAGGCCGACACGCAGGTGGTCGGCATCGACGAGGTGCAGTTCTTCGACGAGGGCATCGTGGAGGCCTGCGAGCGCCTTGCCGATGAGGGCCGGCGCGTCATCGTGGCGGGCCTGGATCAGGACTACCGCGGCGTGCCTTTCCTCATCACCGCTAAGATGATGGGCGTGGCGGAACTGGTGACAAAGAACATGGCCATCTGCGCCGTGTGCGGCGACCCGGCCAACCGCTCCCAGCGGCTCTCGGTCTCCAAGAAAATCATCGAGGTGGGCGCGGCGGACAAATACGAGGCCCGCTGCCGACGCTGCTTTACCCGCGATTCCGGGGCCTAGAGCCGGGCTTCGGCCAGCAAGACGGCGTTGGCCAGCAGGCAGGCGGTGGTGACCGGGCCCACGCCGCCCGGGACCGGCGTTATAAAGGAAGCGCTTTGAGCCGCCGCTTCAAATTCCACGTCTCCACACAAGGACGCGCCGTCCTTGTTGACCCCGGCGTCGATGACCACGGAGCCTTTTTTAATCCACGCGCCGCGCACCAAACGCGCCTTTCCCGCGGCCGCGACCACCGCGTCGGCGCGGCTAACCTCGCCCGCCAAGTCCTGAGTCAGGGAGTGGGCGATGGTCACGGTCATTCCCAGCAGGCTTAGGAGCTGTGCTGCGGGGCGGCCTACCACGGGTGAGCGCCCCACGACCAGCGCACGGCGCCCCTCAAGTGGAATTTTCGCGAGCCGCAAAAGCTCGGCGCAGGCCCTGGCCGTGGGCGGAACGGCCAAGGCGGACGTTTCGGAGTAGGTTTTAGCCAGAAAAAGACGGCCAAAGCGTTCGGGAGAAAGCCCCTCGGCGTCCTTGGACACCGGAATGAACGCGCGGATTTCCCGCGCGTCGATCCCGGCGGGCAGGGGAAAATCCACGATGAGCGCATCTGTGGCGTCGTTCTCGGAGATATCCTCAAGCAGCGCGCGCAACCGCGCCGTATTCCAGTCCGGCTCCACGGGGTGCGTCTGCGTCTCGATGCCCACGCCGCGGCAGGCGTTGACGCGGGCCTTTAAGTAGCTTTGCGCGGCGGCGTCGGCCCGAGCGGAGACAATGGCCAGGCGCACCGGCCGCCCCAGCCGGTTTTTAAGGGCGGCGGCCCGGCGCGCGGCGTCCGCCTTGATGTCCGCTGCCAGGGCCGCGCCGGAGAGAATTTCCGCGCTCACAATCCCGCCTCCAGGAGGCGCGAGAGACGCAGGAGCCGGCTTAAGATGGGGACGGGCGTCCGAGTTTTTTGGGCGGCGGCAAGAAGCGGAGCGAGAGTTTTTTCCACGCGGGAAAGCTTTTCCGCGCGGCGCAGCGCGCCGGGCCTGCGGCAAGCCGCGAGCATTTCGCGGGTCATTTGCCGGTAGCTCAAGCGTTCTCCGTATTTATTCGCGACGGCGACGGCTTCTTGCAGCGCGCGCAGGGCCACAGCGCGCAGCGCCGAATCCTCAAGCACGTCGCCCCTGGAGGCGCGGCACAATGCCGCGACCGGGCCCAGCGCCGCGTCCAGGCAGAGCTTTTGCGCGCGGCGCCGGCGGAAGCTGAAAACGTTTTCAAAAAACGTTTCCTTTCCGCCAGTGCTGCGCGCCGAAGAAAGAAATCCCCCTCCACGAAGCGTCCGGGAGGGGGATGTTTTTGCTTTCGTCTGATTCAGGGCTTAGGCGTTGACCATCTTGGCGCGGGACACATCGCCTTTCTTGTCGAGGTAGTAGAGGTAGCCGGTCTGCTTTTTGACGCCGACCTTGTGCACCTTCTCCGGCTTGCCGCCCTTCTTGCCGCCGCGGGCCATCTTGGCGCGGGAAACGTCGCCCTGCTTGTCGATGTAGTAAAGATAGCCGCTCGCGCGGGTGATGCCGACCTTCGTCACTTTCTCAGCCATGTTGGTGTTAACCTCCATCAAATTCCAAGAGACCTTCAGGCATCCCCTGGGCCGCCCTAGAGCGGCGAATTTAGTCCCACTATATCAATATTCCCCGACGGAAGGCAAGAGGTTCTCCGACGAGAAAAAGCGGCCCGCGCGCGGGACTTCCGTCTTAGCGCCGTGGTTTGTCGAAGAGAGGCAGGTCGGTGTCGGCCGGCTGCATGATGAGGCGCTCGCGCAGCCAAGCGTCGACGATAGGCTTGGAGAAGCGGTACTGCCGGCCAATGCGCGAGGCGGGAATTTTTCTCTGGCGGATGAGGCCGTAGATTTTGGAGCGGCCCATGCCGAGATAGCGGGCCAAGGTTTTGATGTCCATGATTTCGGGCGCTTGGGCCAGGCTTTGGGGGCGGGCGGCTTTGCGTTTCTTTTTCATGGCGTGTTTAGGAGCGTTTCGTGCTTATCCGTTATCTCTGGTTGCTCCTAGTATATGCCATTTATCATCTTTCGTCAAATATTGGGCATCCAGCGCTTCGCGCCGCGTGTTGTATAATAGGTCGCCCGGACTCGGGCGGAAAAACCATGGCGCCGACCGCTCCTATTAAGGAAGAGACCGCTTCGTCCCGCCGCGGCACCGCGTCCAAGCGCTCCGGCGAGGGCGAGGAACTTCTGGCGTTGGCGGGCTTGACGCCTGAGGATGTTTTTCGAAAACTGGAAAGCGCGGCCGAGGGCCTGGAACCCGACCAAGCCGCGCGACGCCTGGAGGAATTCGGCCCCAACGACGCCGGCGGCGCGCCGCGGGAGGGACTTTTCCTGGGCTTGGCACGCCGCGCGAAGAATCCCCTGGTCGTCCAACTGCTCGTCATCGCGGGAATTTCCCTGGCCATGGGCGACCGGCCCTCGGCGCTCATCGTCGGCGCAATGGTCATTTTGAGCGTGGCGTTGGCCTACATTCAGGAGAGCCGCTCCGGCCGCGCTGTGGAAAAACTTTTGGCCCTGGTCAAGACCACCTGCACCATCCTGCGCTCCGGCCGCGAGGAAGAAGTGGCCCTGGCGGAGCTGGTCCCGGGCGACGTCGTGATTCTGGCTGCCGGATCCATCATCCCGGCCGACCTGCGCCTGGTCGCAGCCAAGGATTTTTTCGTGAGCCAGTCGGCATTAACGGGCGAATCCATGCCGGTTGAGAAGACCTCGTTGCCGTGCGACCCGGCGGGCAAGAGCGCTCTGGAGCTTTCCAACAGCTGCTTCCAGGGCTCGAACGTCCTATCGGGCACGGCTCGGGGCGTGGTGGCCGCGACCGGCGCGCGCACCTATTTCGGCTCCATCTCCAAAAAAATTTCCGGCGCCCGCTCGCTAACGAGCTTCGAGCAGGGAATAAAAAGCTTCACGTGGCTAATGATCCGCTTCATGGTCGTGATGGTCGCGGTGGTCTTTCTTATCGTAGGCGTCACCAAGGGCAACTGGATCGAGGCCCTCTTATTCGCCTTGGCCGTAGCCGTGGGCTTGACGCCCGAGATGCTGCCCATGATCGTGACCGTTAATTTGTCCAAAGGGGCGATCGCCATGTCCCGGCATAAGGTCATCGTCAAGCGCCTTAACTCCATCCAGAACTTCGGCGCGATGAACATCCTGTGCACCGACAAAACCGGGACGCTTACCCAGGACCGCGTGGTGCTCGAGAAGCACGTGGACGTGGCTAATCGCGAGTCGGACGACGTGCTGCGCTACGCCTACATGAACAGCTACTACCAGACCGGGCTGCGCAACCTCCTGGATCGCGCGATTTTGGCCCACTCGGATTTGGACGTCGAGCGCACCTGCCGCAAGGTCGACGAGATTCCCTTCGATTTTTCGCGCCGGCGCATGTCCGTGGTCATCGATTACGAGGGCGACCACGTGCTCGTCTGCAAGGGCGCGGTCGAGGAGGTCTTCTCGGCCTGCTCCCGCTACCAAATCGACGACGAGGTCTATCCGCTCATCGACATGATCAAGCTCGATCTGCTCGAGGAATACGAGAATTTGAGCGCCCAAGGCTACCGCGTGCTGGCCGTAGCCTATAAGGAATTCGAACGGAGCAAAGAGGTCTTCTCGGCGGCGGACGAGCGTGACATGACGCTCTTGGGCTACGTCGCGTTCTTCGATCCGCCCAAGGACTCGGCGACCGAGGCCCTGCGGGCGCTCAAGAAGGCCGGCGTGGACGTCAAGATATTGACCGGCGACAGCGCCCTGGTGACCCGCAAAATCTGCCGCGACGTGGGTCTGGAAGCCGCGGAGATCGTGACCGGCGACAAGCTGCGCGGCTTGTCCGATGAGGAGTTGGCCCGAACGGCCGAGCGGGCCATGGTCTTCGCCAAACTCTCTCCGGCGCAGAAAGACGGCATCATCCGCGCCCTGCGCGGCCGCGGCCACGTGGTGGGGTTCTTGGGCGACGGCATCAACGACGCTCCGGCCATGAAGACCGCCGACGTGGGCATTTCGGTCGACACCGCGGTGGACGTGGCCAAGGAATCGGCGGATATCATTCTGCTTGAGAAAAGCCTCCTGGTCCTGGAGGACGGCATCATCGAGGGCCGCCGTGTCTTCGGCAATATCGTCAAGTACATCAAGATGGGCGCCAGCTCCAACTTCGGCAATATGTTCAGCATGACGGGCAGCGCGCTTTTGTTCCCGTTCCTGCCCATGATGCCCATTCAGATTTTGGTCAATAACCTTCTCTATGATTTTTCCCAGGTGGGCATTCCTTTGGATCGCGTCGATGAGGAATACTTGGTCAGGCCGCGCAAGTGGAACATCGACAACATTAAGAAATTCATGATGTGGATAGGCCCCATGAGTTCGATCTTCGACTACACCACCTTCGCGCTCCTGTGGTTCTTCTACCGCTGCTTCGCCTATTCGGCGCCCGGCTCCCTGCCCGCGGTCAGGGAGCACGCGGAGAAGCTCTTCCAGACCGGCTGGTTCGTGGAATCCATCCTGACCCAAACTCTCATCGTGCACATCATCCGCACGCGGCGCATTCCCTTTGTGCAAAGCTCGGCCAGCCTCTCCTTGATATTGACAACCTTGGCGGTCATGGCCATCGGAGCCTTCCTTCCGTTTTCCCCTTTCGCGGGTTATCTGGGCATGGTGAGGTTGCCGGCGTCCTTCTGGCCATGGATGGTCGCCACGCTTTTGTGCTACGCCGTTTTGACTCACGGCATGAAGACTTACTTTATTAGGAAGTACGGAACGGACTGACCATGAGAAGCTTGCTTAACGCGCTGCAGGAAGGCCGGCTCATCGAGCTGCCCGAGGCGGACAAGGACAAGGCGCTGGAGTATCTGGCGCACCTCATCGAGGCGGTTCCGGACTTGGGCGGCGACCCGCAGCTGGTGGAAGCCGTGCTGGCCCGGGAAAAATCGCAGAACACCGCCATTGGCTTGGGCGTCGCCTGTCCGCACGTGCGCGTGGACAGCACGGGAGAGCTTTTGTGCGCCGTAGGCTGGACCCCGGAGGGCATCGACTACGGCGCCGCGGACGGGCAAAAAGTCCACCTGGTGGTCATGTACTATATCCCCGACGCCCAGAAAAACGCGTACTTTAAGGAAATCTCGGCCTTGGCCGCCGCGGTGCAGAAGGCGCGCGGCATTGGCGCCATCGCGGGAGCGGGAGAACTTTCCGCCGTGCGCGAGAAGCTCCTGGACTGGGTGTCCACTTCCATCGAGGCCGCGCTGCCTGAGTCCAAGGCCCGGATGATCCGCCTGGAAGCGCGCCAGGCGCAGCTGGCGGCCGCCGGAGAGGCTCCGGTGGCGGAGGCCTTCTCCGTTTTTATCCTTTCCGCCCCGCCTGCCAAGCCCATGGTCCTCTGCCCCAACGCCGAGTTCGCGTCGGCTCTGGAGAAAGACGAGCGCCTGGGCGACTGGGTTTCGCGGCGCGCCGCGTTTTCCTGCGAAAGTTTCCGCCTGATTTTCCGCAGCGCCGCCGCCTACGGCCTGGGCCGCACCCTCCTTGAATATTGGGCCGTCAAATAAATTCGGCGTGGGTCTTGCGCGAATTAAGTTTGGGGTGTATATTTTTGCTTGTGAAGGCGAAAACCGGAAAGAGAAAAAACGAAGGCCGCAAGCCCTCTCCCTCGCTCGCCGAGGAATCCGCCCCCGAGGCGGACGGGAAGCTCGAGTCCGTCCTCAAGGAAATCACCTCGGATGGGGGGCGCGAGCGGGTCGAGGACTGGGTCAGCTTGGAATGCCCCTACTGCGGGGAGAGCTTCGAGGTGCACGTCACCTCGGAGCAGGACGGGCAGAGCCTCGTCGAGGACTGCGCCGTCTGCTGCCGCCCCGTGCAGCTTCTTGTGGAAATCCAGGAAGGGGAAATCCAGGTCGACGCGCAGCGCAGCTAGGCGGCTACCGGCCCTTGACGGCCAAAAGCTGCACGTCGAAGACCAGCGTCGCCTTGGGCGGAATGACCGGCGGCCTGCCTTGGTCACCGTAGGCGATGTCAGACGGGCAGACCAGCTTGGCTTTGCCGCCCACCTTCATTTTCTGTAGCCCCTCGGTCCAGCATGGAATGACGCCGTTCACGTGGAAAGTCGCGGGGCCGCCGTTGTTGGCCGAGCTGTCGAATATCTTTCCGTTGGTAAGGCGGCCCGTGTAGTTGACCGTTACCTCGTCCGCGGCGGTGGGTTGCGCTCCGGTTCCTTCCTTGATAGGGATATAAATGAGTCCCGAAGGGAAAACTTTCGCGCCCTTTTCCTTGCGCGCCTTGGCGAGGTAAGCCGCGCCCGAAGCCTGATCGGCGGCTATTTGGGCTTTCTGGCGCGCGCGGGCGAAATCATTGAGCTTCGCGATATAGGCGTTGGGATTGGCTTTAAGGGGCCGGCCTTCGGCCGCGTCGCGGAAGCCTTCCACCACAAGCCCGATTTCGCTGCGGGTTAGGGAGAACCGTCCCAGGTCGGCGTTGCGGCCCAGGATCACGCCCAAGGTGTAGAACATTTTTTGGGACGTGGTCTTGAGCGGGCTTGCGGCCGCCGCGAACGCGGCGACGGGCAGAGCCGCGAGGCAAATCGAGATAAGGGATAATTTCTTAATGGTCATGACGTTGTCTCCTGGGCCAATCGGCCTCGGCCATAATAGCAGATTCGGCCAAGGCCTGGCGCTATTTTTCCAGGTCCGCGGTTTCGGCGCCGCGCGCGGGCTTGCCCGAGGCGAGCCAATCGAGGTAGGACTCGATGAAGGGATCGAGGTCGCCGTCCATGACCGCCTGGATTTGCGAGGTGGAATACCCGGTGCGCAGGTCCTTGACCATCTGGTAGGGCATGAAGACGTAGGAGCGGATTTGATGCCCCCAGGCAATGTCGCCCATGGCGTCGTAGTGCTTCTCCGCGGCTTGGCGCTTCTTGTCCATCTCGATTTCGTAGAGCTTGGCCTTGAGCATCTTTAGCGCGGTGACGCGGTTTTGCATCTGGCTGCGCTCGATTTGGCAGGACACCACGATGCCGGTGGGGATGTGCTTCAAGCGCACCGCGGTTTCGACCTTGTTGACGTTCTGTCCCCCGGCGCCGCCGGAGCGGAAAGTGTCCAGTTCTATATCCGAGTCGGCGATTTGAATATCGATGGCGTCTTCGATGTCGGCGAGCACATCCAGGGACGCGAAAGACGTGTGCCGGCGCTTGTTGGAGTCGAAAGGGGAAATGCGCACCAGACGGTGCACGCCGCGCTCGCCCTTCAGGCACCCGTAGGCGTTTTCTCCGCGCACGAAGACCGTGGCGCTCTTGATGCCGGCCTCCTCGCCCTTGAGAATATCGGTGATAATGAAGTCCAAGCCCCGCTGCTGAGCCCAGCGCGAGTACATGCGCAGGAGCATCTCGTTCCAGTCGCATGCCTCGGTGCCGCCAGCGCCCGCGTGGAAGCCCACGATGGCGTCGCAGTGATCGAACTCGTCGGAGAGCTTGAGCTCGGCGTCCAGAAGCCGCAGCGCCTTTTGCGCCGGAGGCAGCGCGGCCAGGAGGTCCTTGAGCTCTCCGGCGTCCTGGGCCTCGTCGGCCAGCTGCCAATGGGTTTCCAGGTCCTCGATGCTCCGTCCGGCCGCGTCCCAGCGCGCGAGCGTCTTCTTCAAGGAATCGAGCTCCTTGGATTTTTTCTTGGCCAGGGCGGAGTCGGCCCAAAATTCGGGCCTGGCCGCCTCGGATTCGCGCGCCGCGATGTCGGTACGGCGCTTGGGGACGTCCAGGATTTTTCCCAGCCGGGCGTGCATCTCCTTGAGATCCCGGATCTGATCCGCCGTCTCTCGAAAGGTGGGTTCCGCGGGCATGGCTTGAAGCATTCTATTAAATTGAGGAGCGGGTTCCGTCCAGAACTTCCAGAATCCGTTGGTTTGGGACGTCCAAAACCTTCGGACTTGGGAAGTTTTAGACGGAGAAGATAAGCAACGTCCGCGCGTGCCGTCGCGCGGTTTCGCGGACATCCTCCGAGTAGCCGCCGCCCAAGGTCACGGCGACCGGGACATTCAAGCTCCGGCAGGCGTCTTGCACCAGATGGTCACGGCGCTCCAGGCCCGCGGTGGTGAGCTTCAAGCCTCCTAAGAGATCGTCCTCGGCCGAGTCTACGCCGGCCTGGTAGACGATTAGTTCCGGCCTGGCGGCAAAGACGCGCGGCAGATGTTCCTCAAGACGTTTTAAGTATTCGCGGTCGCGGCAGCCGGCCGGCAGGTCCACGTCCAGGGAACCGGGCGTGGGGATTTCCGGGTAGATACCCTTCTGGTGCATGGAGAAAGTGAAGACCTCGGGGCGTCCGCGGAAAATTGCGGCCGTCCCGTTGCCCTGGTGGACGTCTAAATCGACAACCGCGGCGCGGCGCAGGCGCTTCTCGGCGATCATTTTCAGGATGCCGCCCGCGATATCATTCAATAAGCAGAAACCCTCCCCGTGATCCGAGAAGGCGTGGTGCGAGCCGCCGCCGACGTGGAGGCCGACGCCCTCTTTAAGCGCTCGGCGGCAGGCCAGGAGTGTGCCGGCATAGGCCAAGCGGTGCGCCGCGGAGACCGCGGGCGAGAAAGGCAGCTCCGCGCGCGTTTGTTCCTCCAGCGTCATGGGGGCGGTTCCGATGACTTTGTCCGCCCACGCCGGCGCGTGAGCGAGTAAAAGGTCCTCGCGAGAAGGGAGTTCGGGCTCGACGAACGCGCCGCGGCCTTTTAAGATATCCGCGGCCAGGGCGAACTTGCGCGTGGGAAACACATGATCGCCTATGGAGACGGCGTAGCGCGGCGAGTGGATGAAGACCGGCGCCGGGCGGCTCACGCCAGGACCAGCGTCCAGGCCGCCCAAGCCAAGGTTAGGGCGAGGCAGAGCGCGCCGAACCAGTCGCCGTGCCGCGCGTAGAAAGATCGGTCCGGGAATGGATCTGTTTTGGGAATTTCGGCGTTCAAGCGTCCGTTTTGCCCCAGAGGCAGCTCGGCCAAAACGCGGCCCCACGGATCGACCTCTCCCGAGATGCCGGTGTTGGCCGCGCGCAGCACGTAGACGCGGTCCTCCACGGCGCGAAAGCGCGAGGCCATGAAGTGCTGGTAGGGCCCCCAAGTGTCCTTATACCAGCCGTCGTTGGTGATGTTGACGATGACGCGAGCGCCGCGCGCCGCGTCTTGCCGGATGAGCCGGGGAAAGATCATTTCGTAGCAGACCGCGACGCCGACTGCGCCCAAGGGCGTTTTAAACAGCGGTTGGCGCGGCCCGCCGGGCGTCATGTTTCCCATCTCGTCCAGGATGCCGATCCAGCGGCGCAGGATGGGAATCGGCACGTATTCCCCGAAAGGCACCAGCACGCGCTTGTGATAGACGCCCCCGAAAGCTCCATCGGGCTTGATGAGGACGGCCGCGTTGTAGGCCCCGGCCGGCCCGACCGTGACCGCGCCGACGATTTGAAGGGCGCCCAGGCGCCGGCTCCAAGCCGCGGCCTCGGCAATGCTCTGCCCGTCCTCGATGAGGCGCGGCACTGCCGATTCGGGCCAGACGATGAGGGCCGGCTTTTGCCGCCGCGGCCGGGCCAAGAGCCCTTCCAGGTCGCTCCAGATGCCGCGCACGAAAGCTTGGTTCCATTTTTGATACTGGTCGACGTTGGGCTGAAGAAGCTCTACGGCCAGCGCCGGCTTCGGCATCGTTTTTGGAGCCTTGTCCAGCTGCGTCTTGCCCCAGGCCCAGCCGCCGGCGGCAAGCAGAGCTGCGGCGGCGAGATTGGCGATTCGCCAAAAACCTCCTCTCCCTTTGGGAGAGGGTTGGGTTGAGGGATAAAGAGCCAGCCCCAGGGCGGCGCTGAAGGCCGCGACGATAAAGCCCAGGCCCTCGGGGCCCAAGACGGAGTTCATTTGAATGAGGGATAAGTTCCGGTACTGCGTGTAGGCCAGAAGATCGGCGCTGGGCCGAGACGTCCAGCGCCCGATCGTGAAACCCGCCGCGCTCCAAAGCGCGGCCCAAAGCCAGGGTTTGGCCTCTTCATTCGCGCGGCGCGTCAGCCAGGAACCCGCGGCAGCGGCCAGGGCCCAGTCAACCGCCAAGATTAAGGCCAACGCCGCCCATGCGGCGGCGGCGAGCGCCCGAGGAAGCCCGGCGAAACGGCAGGTGCTGTAAATCCAGTAAAAGATCAAGCCGTGGAAGCCAAAGCCCGCGGCCAACCCGCTGATGGAGGCTCTTCGCGGATTTCGCCTGGACCATAAGGCGAAAAGCGGCGCCAGGGCGAGCCAGCCCGCGGGCCAGAAGCCGGACCGGGGCAGGCTCAGCGCCAGGAACGCGCCGCAGGCTAGGCCGAGCGCGGCGTCCTTGGCTATTGCGCGAAGGCCCGCAGCATCCACGCCATTTTCTCATGGCGTTCCATGAGCCCGGTCAGAAAGTCGTTGGTGCCCATGTCGCCCAAAGCGGCGCAGGTTTCCAGGCTTTTTCGCAGGCCCCGGATGATCGCCTCGTGATCCTTGAGAAGGTTTCCCAGCATCGCGTCGGCTCGGGGTTTTCCGGCCTCGTCCTTGAGCCCGGCATTCTTGAGGAAATCCGAGAGCCCGCCCAAGGCGCGCTCGCCCAGCGCCCGCGCCCGCTCGGCCACCTCGTCGACGATGCCGTCTATCTGCTCGTATTGGGCCTCGAAGAACTTGTGCAGGTCGTTGAAGCGCGGCCCGGTCACGTTCCAGTGATAGTTGCGGGTCTTGGTGTATAGGACGTACTCGTCGGCCAGTAGTATGTCGAGGATTTTAGCGACGGCCTTGCGGCTCGCGTCCGAAACGGCGATGCTTGGTTTCATGGTTTTCTCCTTGGGGCGTCGGCGCGGGTCCGCGCCCCGGTTTTTAAGGAACAGGCCCGGCACAGCCCTACGATGCGGATGTCGTAGGTCTCGCCGGAAAATCCGTTAGGCAGCGCCCGGGGCAGGGAAAGCTCGCTTAAAGGCGCGTGCGTCCAGTCCTCCATGCGGCCGCAGGCCCGGCAGACCAAGTGCTGGTGGCGGCCGGCATTGGCGTCCAGGCGCTGCGGGCCGCCGGCCGAGGCGACTCGCCGGATAAGGCCCGCCGAGACGAGGTCCTCGACGATGCGGTAGACCGTGGGCAGGGGCAAGGACGGCCAGGCTTTCTTAAGGCGCGAATAAACGGCCTCCACGGTGGGGTGAAGCGGGTTCGCGGCCAGGGCCTCGTAGACCGCGCGGCGCTGCGCGGTCACGCGCACGCCCGCGGCCCTCAGGCGCCGGTCGGTATCCGCGGGTCCCACGGCCGGCGTGTGCTCATCCATATGATAATTATTATCATATGATATTAATTATGTCAAGCCCCTTGCGTCGGGGGGCCGCGAAGGGCTACACTATAGGCGCAGCGGCGAGGATTTGTCCGAATTGCCCCGGCCTACTGGGAGCTAAAGAGGAGTCGAAGCCGCGCCACGAGCGCGGCTTTTCTTTTATAGGAGAACATGCCGGACGAAACGACGGATAAATTGCGGGAACTCTTGGAACGCCGCGTTCTTATCCTGGACGGCGCCATGGGCACGGCGCTCCAGGGCATGTCCCTGACGGCCGCGGATTTCGGCGGCCACGATCTCGAGGGCTGCAACGAGCACTTGGTTCTCTCCAAGCCGGGGGCCATCGCGCGCGTGCATGAAAGCTACTTGGAAGCCGGCGCGGACATCGTGTCCAGCAACAGCTTCGGGGCCGTGCGGCACGTCCTGGCCGAGTATGGGCTTGGGGCAAAAACCGCGGATATCGCGCGCGCCGCCGCGCGGCTGGCCAAGGAGGCGGCGCAGAAGTGGTCGTCGCCGGATAAGCCCCGCTTCGCGGCCGGCGCCTTGGGGCCCGGAACCAAGGCCATCTCCGTCACCGGAGGCATTTCTTTTGACCAAGTGGCGGCCGCCTACGCCGAGGCCGCGCAGGGCCTTTTGGAGGGCGGCGCGGACTTGCTGCTTTTGGAGACCCAGCAGGACACGCTCAACGTCAAGGCGTCCTTGCTGGGCTTTGAGGAGTGCTTCAAGCGCCTGGGCCGCCGCGTCCCCGTCATTTTATCCGTGTCCATCGAGCCCATGGGAACCATGCTGGCGGGCCAAAACGCCGAGGCCTTGTGCGACGCCGTTTCGCATTTCGATCTTCTGGCCGTGGGCCTCAACTGCGCGACCGGCCCCGAGTTCATGACCGACCACCTGCGCACGGTTTCGGAAGTCTCGCCGTTTTTCACGATTTGCTACCCCAACGCCGGCCTGCCGGACGAGCACGGCCATTACCACGAGGATCCAAAGACCTTCGCGGAGCGGCTCTCGCGCTTCGCGGGCGAAGGCTGGCTCAATATCGCTGGCGGATGCTGCGGCACCACGGCCGAGCACGTGCGGCTTCTCTCCCGGGCGCTCGCTGATAAAAAACCGCGCCGGCCTTCTTCTAAGCCGCGCGCGGCGCTCTCGGGCCTGGAGTCCCTGGTCCTGGACGACGAGACTCAAAAGCCTTTCGTGGTGGGCGAGCGCACCAACGTCATCGGCTCGCGCCTGTTCCGCGCCATGATCGCCGAGGGCCGTTTCGACGAGGCCGCGGAAGTGGGCCGCCGGCAGGTGCGCGGCGGCGCGCACTTAATCGACGTCTGCTTGGCGGATCCCGATCGGGACGAGAAGACCGACATCATCCGCGTGCTGGAAATTCTTTCCCGCAAGGTCAAGGTGCCGGTCATGATTGACTCGACCGACGCCTCCGTCATCGAGGAGTCCTTGAAGCGCTGCCCGGGCCGCTCCATCGTCAACTCCATCAACTTGGAGGACGGCGAGGAGCGCTTCGCCAAAGTGGTCCCGCTTCTGCGCCGCTACGGCGCCGCGGTGGTGGTGGGCACCATCGACGAGGACAAAGCGGCGGGCATGGCCATGACCCGCGCGCGCAAGCTCGCCGTCGCGAAAAGAAGCCTTGAGCTTCTCACCGGCAAGTATGGCTTGAGGCCCGAGGACCTCATCTTCGACCCCCTGGTCTTTCCCGCCGCCACGGGCGACAAGAACTATTGGGGCTCGGCCCTGGAGACCATCGAAGGCGTGCGGCTCATCAAAAAGGAGTTGCCCCGCTGCCGCACTATTCTGGGCATTTCCAACGTGTCGTTCGGCCTGCCGCCCGCCGGCCGCGAGGTTTTAAACGCCGTCTTCCTGCACGAGTGCGTCAAGGCGGGACTGGATTTCGCCATCGTCAACTCCGAGAAGCTGGCCCGCCTCAATATGATTCCGGAGGACGAGAAAAAGCTCTGCCTGGATCTTTTGAGCTGGCGCGGCCCGGGAGATCCGGCCCACCCGCAAGGCTTTGACGCCGTGGCGGCGTTCGCGGAGCGCTACCGGGAGGCCCGGGTCGTGCAGAGCGTTTCCGAGCGGGCCAAACTGTCCATCGACGAGCGCTTGAAGCGCAACGTGGTGGAAGGCTCGCGCGAGGGGCTTTTGGACGATTTGGCCGTCCTTATAAAGGAGAGGACCGCGCTTGAGATCATCAACGGCCCCCTGATGGCGGGGATGGACGAGGTGGGGCGGCTCTTCGCGGCCAACGAGATGATCGTGGCCGAGGTGCTGCAATCCGCCGAGGTGATGAAGGCCGCCGTGGCCTTTTTGGAGCCGCACATGGACGCGACCAAGTCGACCTCGCGCGGCAAGGTCATCCTGGCCACGGTCAAGGGCGACGTGCACGACATCGGCAAGAACTTGGTCCACATTATCCTCAAGAACAACGGCTACACGGTGACGGACTTGGGCATCAAGGTGCCGCCCGAGGCCATCATCGAGGCCGCTAAGAAAATTGCGCCCCACGTCATCGGTCTTTCCGGGCTCTTGGTCAAATCCGCCCAGCAGATGGTCGTAACGGCCGCGGACTTGGCCGCCGCGGGCGTGCGCGTGCCCATCCTGGTGGGCGGAGCCGCTCTCTCGCCGCGTTTTACCGCGTCTAAAATCGCGCCGGCCTATTCAGAACCGGTGGTCTACGCCAAGGACGCGATGTCGGGGCTGGACATCGCCAATTCCCTGCTCGACCCGGCGCGCCAAGAGAAATTCTTAAGAAAAAATGGCGAGATCCAGGAGCATTTGCGCCAAGCGGCGGCGGCGGGCGCGCCAAAGCCCGAGCCGGGCGGCGCCAATTCCAACGGGGCCCTGCCGCGGCCGTCCTTGAACCGGGACTACGTCGCCCCCACGCCGCCGGATTTAAAGCCGCACGTCCTGGCCGACATCGACCCGGAGGAGATTTTCCGCTACATCAACCCCGTCATGCTCTACGGCAAGCACTTAGGCTTGAGGGGAAACCCGGAGCGCCTGTTGCGCGAGAAAAACGCCAAGGCCATCGAGCTCTTCGCGCGCGTGCGCGAGCTGCAGGATGAGATTCTAGCCCGCGGGCTCTTGAAGCCCAAGGCGGTCTACCGGTTTTTCGCCGCGCGCTCGGACGGCGACAAGGTCATGCTCTATGATTCTCCGGCGGCGGAGCGGGCGCTCGAGATCTTCGAGTTTCCGCGCCAAGCCTCGGGCGAGAGGCTCTGCCTCGCCGATTTTATCCTGCCCGCGTCCGCGGGCAAGACCGATTTTACGGCCCTATTCGCTCTGACCTGCGGCGCCGGAATCAGGGAGCTCTCGACCGACTTGCGCGAGAGGGGCGAGTACTTGAAGTCCCACGCTCTGCAGGCCGTAGCCATCGAGGCGGCGGAGGGCTTCGCCGAGCTCCTGCATGAGCACCTGCGCGCGATGTGGGGCATCGCCGACGCGCCGGCCCTGAGCATCAAGGAAAAATTCCAGGCCAGATACCGCGGCCTGCGGGTGTCCTTCGGCTATCCGGCCTGCCCGGACCTGGCCGATCAGGCCAAGCTCTTCAGGCTTCTGGAGCCCGAGCGCATTGGGATGCAGTTGACGGAGGGCTACATGATGGACCCGGAGGCGAGCGTTTCGGCCCTGGTCTTCCACCATCCCGAGGCGCGCTACTTCTCCGTGGGGCAGGGCATCGCCGCGAGCCGGTAGGCAAGCAGTGCTGGGCCGCATAAGAAAGATTGTTGCGGCCCAGCGCCCCGGCTTTCGAGAGTCTTTAGTTTTTTAGCCTAAAAATCATCGCCTGCCGGATGACCACGGCCACCGGGCCGTTTTTGGACAGCGCCGGCGAGAACTTCATGATGGCCGCGACTTTCTTGGCCGCTCCGTCGAAAGCCGGGCCCGCGCTCTGAACCACGTCGACCTTCCAGACTGAGCCGTCGGTGCCGATGTGGAGGTTGACCAGCACCGTGCCCTCGCGGCCCCTGCGGCGCTCGCTCTCCGGGTAGAAGCGCCGCAGGTTGGCCAGGACTTCGTCGCGGTTGAGCAGGCTCGGCAGGCGGACTAAATCCGCGCCGCCGTTGCCGCCGCCTTGGGGCGTCCCGTAGTTGGCGCCCTTGCCGGCCCCGCCCGTTAGGGGAGAGGTTCCGGCTCCGCCTTTGACGCCGCCGGGGCTGGCCGCGGCCGGCGGCGGAGGAGGAACGGGCTTAGGCTTGGGCGCGGTTTTCGCGCCGGGGTTCGGGACGGGAACGGGCTTGACGCGCTTGACGGGAAGAGCGGGAAGCGCCGGCCCGCGCTTGGGATGGGCGGCCGCGGCTTTGGGCGCGCCGAGCTTGGCCGGCCCCGTTCCCAAAAACGCGAAGTGGGTCAGGTCGATTTCGACCGGGGGAGCGGGGATGCGCAGATAGAGGAAGATCAGCAGGCCGGCCAGGGCGGCGTGAACGGCGACGGCGGCCAGCGCGCAGTTCCGTAAAAGCCCGCGGTCCTCATTCACTTTCCGGCGACCTCAAGGCCGATGCGGCGCGCGCCCGCGCCGCGGATGGCGTCCAAGACCGCCATCACGTCGCCGTAGCCGATGCGGCGGTCCGCGGCCAAAGTGATGCGCAAATCGGGATTGCCGCGCAGGGCCGCGCCCAGGGCGGCTTTAAGCGCCGCGACATCGGTCGGTTGCCCCGAAATGGACAGGCGCTTTTGGGCGTCGTAGACGATGGTCAGGGACTGCGCGGTTTCCGGACGCGAGTGGACGACCTTGGGCACGTCCACTTTGATTAGGCGGTTATGAATGAGCGGGGCTGTCGTCATGAAGATGATGAGGAGCACCAGCAGGATGTCGACCAAGGGGGTGACGTTGATGCTGGTGATGGGCCCGTCTTGAGCGCCCGCGCGCATGTCGCCCGTTTAAGCCGCGCGCCGGATGCGGGCCAGGAGAAGCCGCCCCAGGGATTCCGTTCCCGAAAGGAGATCCCCGACTTTTTTTTGGAAGTAGTTGTAGGCCACCACGGAGGGAATGGCCACGAAAAGCCCCACTGCCGTGGCCACCAAGGCCGTGGACAAGCCCGCCATGACCGCGTCCGGGCCCGCGGCGTTTGCCGCCAAGTCGTGGAAGGCCTTGATGACGCCCAGCACCGTGCCGAAGAGCCCGACGAAGGGCGCGTTGTTCCCCAACGTGCCCAAGACGAGCAGGTGCTTTTCCAGGCGGTTTTTTTCCTTGAGACTCGCGGAAACCATGATGTCCTCGAAGACCGCCGGATCCCCGCCCGAGCCGTCCAAGGAGGTCTTTAAGATGTGCCCCGCGGCGCCTGTGCCGGCGTCGAGGCTCGCTCGAATCGCGTCCCAATCGGTCTGCCGGGACAATATTTCGCCTTGAAGCGCGGCAAAATATTTCTCCTCGCGCGTGATGATTTTCCAGCGTTCCAGGACCACGGTCAGCGCCAGCACGGAACAGAGAATGAGGCCGTAGATGACCCAGTTGCCGCCGGCCACGGCCAAGGCGCTTATTAAGGAAGGATTCATGGCGGCTCCTTAGTTGTTGCGGTATTTGCCCAGGCGCAGCAGCGCGGCGCAGAGCTCGGCCTGGGCAATCGGGTTGGTCTCGGCCGGCAGCTGCGAGAGCAGCATGGTGTACTCGTAGCTGCCTCCCAGTTGGCCCATGTAGTGGTAGGCGATAGCTCGGATGAGCCAATCCGGGTTTTGATAGAGGTTGAGAATGATGTTTTTGCCGGCGACGTCTCCCAAGCCCCAAATCTTGGCCGCGGCGTAGGCCTGGGCGATGAGCGAGGAGTCGGTCTGGGCGTCGTTGCTGAGCGCCGCCTCGGCCTGGTCCCCGCCGACGATGAGCAGGGACTCGATGCCGGCGAAGCGGATGGTGATGTTGGAGCTTTGCAGCGCGCTCATGAAAAGCCCGATGAACTGCGGGTCCTTGGTGTAGGCCAACGCGATCATGGCCGAGGCCTGAATCTGATCGTTGATGCCTTTTTGCGCCGCTTGGACCAGCGCCTGCTGGACTTGCAGGTCCTTGGCGCCGGCCAAGCCCTGTGTCAGCAAAAATCCCAGTTGACTATAGCGCGTCTGCAGATTATAGCCGTCCAAGGTGGTGAGCTTAGTTAGGATCGTGAGGTTCGGATCGAGCTGCGCGGTGGCGTTGGGCCGTTCGTTCTCGTGCTCGGACAAGAGGCGCAGCAAATTCATGTCGATGAGGGGGTTGATCATGACGTTCGAGGGGTACTCGAGCCTGGGCGCGGTGATGACCAGGGGCTGGAGTTCCAGGATGGGAGCCTGATCGGCCGAGGAAGCGCCGGCCGCGGCGCCCTGGCCCCAGGCCGCGGGCGAAACCAGCGCGAGAGCCAGCAGCGGCGCTAGGATTTTTTTCATGGATTTTTCTTGGGGAAGAGCTTGAGCGCGGCCACGCAGTCCTCGGCCACGAGGAAATCGTTGCCCTGATCCTGGCTGATGCGGTTGACCAGCAGGTCGTAGTCCGAGGCCGCGCCGTAATCGCCCAGGTAGCGCGTGGCCATGGCGCGGACCACCCAGGAGCCGTTGTTCAGAAAATCGCGCAGGCGGGGCAGGCCCGAGGCGTCGCCCAGGCGCGCCAGGACGCCCGCGGCCGTCACTTGCAGGACCGCCTGCGAGTCGCTGTTCGCCTCCTGGATCAGGAGCGGGACCGACAAGCTTTGGTTTTGCCACAGGGCCAGGGCCTCGATGGCGGCGAAGCGCACCCCGGGGTCGATGAAGTTGAGCGCTTCCTGGAAGATGGGCAAATCGGCGGGGTTGTGGCGCTGGGCCACGATCATGAGCGCGTCGGAACGGGTCTCCGTGTTGCTTGACCAGCGCGCCAGCGTGACCAGCTGCTTGGCGAAATCAGGATCGGTGTTGGCGGCGAAGGCATCGGCCAGGGGCACGCCGATATTGAGGTAGTGGTTGCGCAGGGAATATCCCGCCGGCGAGCCGAGGTTCAAGAGGTCCCCTTCGGGCGTGCCGGGCACGCTGTTTTGCGGCGTGATGGTCGGCGTGTAGTTGCTCTCGTTGTCGATGAGGTTCTGCAGCGCGGTCAATATCTGCGGGTCGATTTGCCCGGAGGGCGAGGCCGCGCCGGCCGCGGTCCCGGAGCCGCCCGGCGCTTGGGTGACGGGCGCGTTGACGCAGGCCGCGGCCAAGAGAGCGGCGGCGGACGCGGCGATTGCGGCCCGGATTTTGCCTCCCGACATGGGTCAAATACTACAAAAAATAGCCGGGGATGTCGCTCAGAGAGGGGGGCGCGTCAGGCCGAGGGGAAGTCCGAGTGCGAGCTTGAGGAATAGCCCAGGTCCAGCACCAACTGACGCACGCGCGCGGCGCTGCCGCCGGTGCCAAAGAGCGCGTCCATCGTGGCGACGAACCCGAGCGCCGCGGCCACCGAGGGCGAGGGATGGGCCTTCATCATCGCGGCCAACTGCATGCGCCGGGTGGCGATTTGCTCGCCGGTGGGGTAGACCGACTTCAAGTAGTCGTACTGGGCCGTGAACGCGCCCACCTCGGCGGCGATGCTCTCGCCGTGGAGCTCGCCTTGAGCCCGTTCGAAGCGGTGGTAGGCCTCGTGGACCAAAGTCGAGGCGGCCAGGGCCAGGCCCGCGAGCGCGGCGACGGCGGGCGTCATCTTATTGAGGAAGATATGCCCCAGGCCCTCGCTCTTGGTCTTGAATTCGTAGACGCCCATCTCGTTGCGGCTCAAATTGCTCCCGTCGTCCATCGCGATGCGCCCGGACGCGTCCATGGTGCCCAACGCGCCCAGGGCGTTTTGCAGCTTGGGCGGCGGCACTTGGTCCGCGCGCGCCGCGAAGCGCCGGGCCCCGGCGACCAGATCGCCGACCGTGGCGGGCTTTTGCAGGAAATCATTTTTCCCCATGGTCTTCCAATGGCTGGCCTTGAAGCGGAACGCGATGCGCGCCGAGGGCACCCCGACGTTGAAAAGCGCGTAGGACTGGGCGTTGATGTCCTCGGGCGAGAGGGCGTTTCCGGAGAGGTTTTGCGAGAACGCGTTAACCGCGGCGCGCAGGTTCTCGATGCGCGCGGCGCCTGCCTGGGCGCAGGCGGGCAAGGCCGGCAGGAGCGAGACCAGCGCGGCCAGGGCGGCCGCGGCGGTTTGGCGCGCGACGTCTCTCTTCATGATGGATATTATTATAGGAAAGAACGGCCCCGAACCTGAAGCCAAGGGCCTATTCCGAAATAGGCCTAAAGGCCCAGACGCGGCGGCGCGCCCTCGGCCCTTGCCTTGCGCGCGGGCGCGGGCTATACTTCACGCCGTGAAGCGTCCCGCGAATAGAGTCCTGTTGTTCGCCCTGGCCTGCGTTCTCGGCGCGGCCGCGCCCGCTTTTTCCCAGGAAGAATCCGGCCCGAGCGCGGAAAATCAAAGCGGCGGCGTTGAGCTGACGGTTCCCGCGCTGCCGCAGCAATTCCTTCCCCTCCAGGCGGGCCTGCAGGCCGACGCCATCGTCAATGCGGCCTGGTCGGGCGCGCTTGATGCGGCGGAGCGGACGCCCGCGCTGGGCATCGCTCCGCTTCCGGCTCCGGCGCCGGCCTCGGAGATCGTCGCGGCGCCCGTGGTTCCGGCCGCGGCCGCGTCCGTGAATGCGCCGGAGCCGGAAGCGGTCCCGGCTTTCCCGCGCGCGGCCATGCGTGAGCGGGGACAAAGCGGGACGGCTTCCGTCGCGCCGCGCCGCGGTGTCCCAGCAAGCCGAGCCGCCGGCTTTTCCGCGCGGCGGGCCGCGGCGCGAGGGCCCGAGGGCCGGGAAACTCTCCTGCAGGCGCTCTCGGCCGCCCAGCCCGATTGGTCTAAAACCGGAAGCGCGGGCGCCGCGGCCGCGGCCCAAGACGATTTCGAGGCGCGCGCGCAGTTGGCTCCGGCCGCCCCTGCTGGAGTTTTGGGCAGGGGCTGGCGCGCGGTCTCGGGGCTGGTGACGGAAATCACCGGGGATTCCACCCACTGGGATCGCCAGGCGCGATTGTCTGCCGACACGATGCCTTATAATTTCGATTTGGAAAACCCGCGCATTCTGCGCGGCGTGGCCGAGGCGGCCAGGCAGGAGGCGCTCCGCGGGGAGGAGCCCGGCACGCGCGTGGTCGGATCGTTTAGCGCCTTAAAAACCGTCCGGCAGTCCTACGCGGACTGCGCGGTGCACGCCTGGTACAACAACCCGGCGCTTCGGCCCGTGCGGCAGGCCTTGAGCTACGACGACTTCCTGGGCCTTTTCGAGGCGTTGACGGGAGTTTCGGTGCGGACGCTCGGGACCAGCCCCGAGCAGGAAAAGATGCTTATGGCGGAGCTGGGTTATGATATCCAGGAAATTGCCTGGCCCACCGAGGATATGCTTCTGCACGAGCTGAGGAAGAACGGCGGCGGCGTCAACGTCGCGATCGGCTGGAAAGCTCCGCGCCTCCTGCGGGTCATCGACAACGAGGCGGGCCACGAGGTGGTCATCAACGGGGCCTACCTTGAAAAGGGAGCGTGGCGCTTCGTCGTGACCGATTCCAATTACGCGACCCCGCAGGTCTACACCTACAAGCAGCTCTCCGCCCTTCGGGAATTCATCATGATCTCCATCGTCCGCGCCGCCGGCCCGGACGGCAGGCCCCCGACGGACGCGTCCCTCACCGCGCGGGCCCGCCAGCTCGAATCCGTCAGCCGCGAGCTTCCGTCCCCGGCGCCTCCGGAGAGCCGGTCCCGGGCCCTGCTCAAGAAAATTCTAAAATCGCTTTTTTCTTGAACGGCGCCGGGCGGCCTCCGTGAAGTTTTTCCTGAACATGAAAGGCCTACGAGGACATGGGCCGATTGCCGGTCTTTTCCTGGGCCATTGGCTCCATGCTGCCTCGGCTCTATTTTCATAAGATGCCCTCGCCTTTGAGTTTTGCGCGAGGAGCGTCATCATGAAAGCGATGAAGAAGATTTTTGCCGCCAGTCTGTCCGCGGGAGTCCTTTTGCTGTCTCCGGGTTTTGGGTCCTACCGGGCCGCGGCGCAGTCCGTCGAGGCCGTTTCGGAGGGCGTCGTATTTCATGCCGTGAGCGTCCCCGGGAATTTGGAGGGCGCGCTGCCGGTTCCGGCGATGAATATGCAGGCGCTTTCGGAACTGGGCTCCGGCGATTTAATCGACGTCGGAAATGCCGCCGCCCCCGCCGCCCTGCCGCCCGCGGCTTTGCCGGCGCTTCGGGAACCGGCGTCCGCCGTTGTTTCTCGCCCGCGTGCCGCGGCCGCGCCTGATGCCGCAGTTGCGCCGCTTTCCGGCGCGCCGCGCTCAGCCGAAGCCCTCGCGCAGGCGGCGTCCGCCGACAAGACGGCTGCCGGGGAGAAAACGTCCGCGGGACTCCCGACACGCGCGGCAGTTGCCCGCGAGGCCGGGCGGCTTGAAGCCGCGGCGCCGCGGCCCGGCGTGGAGAATAATGTCGCCGAAGGCCGGATCCTTTTTGATAATGAGGCGCAAGGGGAGAAATCGGCGGGCGTTCCGGCGGCAAGCCCGGCGGGGTGGAATCCGGCTTCGGAGGAAAGCGCGAAAATGAACGAGGCGCCGGCGTCCGCCCGGCGGAACCGGCCTGAAGACGAGGCCTCGGCGCCGTGGGCCAACAGCGTGGTGCCCGACCCGAGTCGGCCGGCTCAGCCGGAGAGCGGCCAAGGCGGCTCGGATTTTCTCAGACGTTGCTTATCCATCGCGCTGTTCTCCGCCGGAGTCGGCCCCTTCGTCGCGGGCCTCTCGGGACTCTCGCCGGTGCACCATATGCTCATCGTTGGGACCGTCCTGATCGGCGCCGGGCTGCGGCTCTTCCCTTGGGGCGCCAAGTTCAATCCGCGCACGCCGGACTACGCCCTGGGCGCATTTATGGCCACCATGTGGGCGTGCATTCTGGCCCCGATTTCGCTGGTGCAGTGGCTGCACACCGGGGTGTTCCCGACGACCAACGCCTGGATTATTCCGGCGATGGCCGGAATGGTCGGCGCCTTCATGTGGTTCATGGATCGCCCGCGCGCTAAGAAGGGCCGCTCGACCCCGCTCGACGGCGTCCTTATCCTGGCGAGCTATGCCGCAGGAGTCGCCTCGATGTTCGCGCTGGTCAATCTCTGGCACGGCGCAGGCGTCCTCATTGGTTTAGCCATCGCGGGCGCGGGCGCAATCCTGCTTCCCCGGGCCGCGGACAAAATTTCCGTCTGGGTGAAGAACTGGCTGAAAAATCGGAAAGCGGGCGCGAAGGCGCGGACGCCGTCGGCCTCCGCGATCGGCCGGGCCGAGCAGGCGGTGGGAGGCGCCCTCAAGAATCCCATGACCAGGCTGCTCATCGGCTTCGCTGTGGGGACCGTCCTTGCAATCGCCTTGGTCCCGTGGTCGCCCTTTTTCGCCATGGCTCCCATCTTGGGCGTTTTGGCGGGGCTGGTAAAGTTTTAGGCCCGAGCCCGCTCCGGCCCGCGCTTTTTTTTCTTGAACTGGCGCGGGCAAATAGGTATACTGTTCCGCGATGTCCCAGACAACGACGCTGACCACTCCCCAGGCCGCCGCGCAGGACCGGCGCTGGCACACGCTCGACATTAAGGGCCAGATTCTGGGCCGCGTGGCCACCCGCGCCGCCGTGCTGTTGCGCGGCAAGCATAAGAAGACCTACACCGATTACGTCGACTGCGGCGACTTCGTGGTCATCGCCAACGCCAAGCACTTGGTGCTTTCGGGCAACAAGATGAACACCAAATTTTACTTCAGCCACTCCGGCTACGCGGGCGGCGCCAAGACCACGCCCGTGCGCCGCTTGATGGAGAAGGACCCCACCGAAGTGGTCTACCGCGCGGTCAAGCGCATGCTGCCGGACAACCGCCTGCGCGGCGCGCAGTTGCGCCGCTTGAGAATTTACGCGGAAGAGCCGCCGCGCACCTCCGCGGCCAAGAAGGAGGCCGCCAAGTCATGAGCCCCAAGCACTCCGCGCCCATTTGGGCCACGGGACGCCGCAAGACCTCCATCGCCTCGGTGCGCTTGGTCCCCGGCGGGCAGGGAAAAATCCTCATCAACTCGCGCCCGGTCGAGGAGTACTTCCGCGGCCAGGAAGGCCGGCAGCTCTCGGTATTGGCGCCCCTGGGCGTCGTCGAGGACGCT
>Ga0307372_10003299_pt1 | contig 25858 bp, 22 predicted proteins | sample OX1MG_FD_202533 | JGI IMG/M metagenome (GOLD analysis project Ga0307372, IMG submission 202533) | Soil microbial communities from Risofladan, Vaasa, Finland - OX-1 | ecosystem: Environmental > Terrestrial > Soil > Coastal area > Acid sulfate soil | place: Finland: Risofladan, Vaasa | collected...
TAATCCCTTGACCCGGCGGCAGCCTGCCGGTTTAATAGCGCCCCTGTTCTGTTTCCCGCGCTCAATTCATGGCCAGGTAGCTCAGTTGGTAGAGCAGCGGACTGAAAATCCGCGTGTCGGTGGTTCAATTCCACCCCTGGCCACCAATTTCGCGTAATGAAATCAATACGTTGCTTGCATAGCGTCGGATTAGATTGCACAGACACGACAAAGTTGGGCACGCTGTAAGTCCTTGATATACGTGGGTGTACGTTAACGTATTTCCCCTAAAGTTCCCCTGGAGCTCCCCTCATAAATACCTCACAACCATATGAGGTATATATATGAGTATTGATTCAAATAGATTTTCCAAAGAAGCCAAAGCAGCATTGAAGGTCGGTAGCGACGTCTCATCAGGCGGGTTGGTCTGGCGGAAACAACCCGATGGCACGGGAATATGGCGTTATGACTTCACACTCAACGGAAACCGTTGCAGAGGGACAATCGGCCCGGAGAGCAGTGGGATCAATTTAAGCGCGGCAAAGAGGATATTCGAGAACGCTAGAAAACAGGCTTTTTTGAATAAATATGAACCGAAACTAAACCCGCGTTACGGCGATAAAGCATTTAATGAGGTCGCTCAACAGTACTTAGAACATAGTATAAATACTAAGCGAAGCTATTGGGATGACGAATCCAGGGCGAGACAACACTTGGTGCCATTCTTTGGCGCCAAGGTCTTTAGGGACATAACATTACAAGACATCGAGGACTTGATAAATGTCTTACGTGGCAAGAATTTGAAAAATTCAACCATAAACAGAATTATCTATCTGTTATCAGCAATGCACGAACACGCAATCAAACGCGATGAGACAGTTCGCAATCTCGTCAATCAAATTGACAAACTCGATGAAGGCATTCCCCAGGTAGAGGTCTTCACCGATGAAGAAGTCACGAAATTATTTGCGGCAGCAGGTCGAAACACAACTTACCAAGTGATTTTAGGTCTGGCTCGCTATGCAGGGTTACGAGCGGCAGAAGCGCTTGGTTTGGAATGGAAGCATGTGGATCTGAAAAATCGAACTCTGCATATTTGTCAAACGGCCATGGAAGGAATAATTATAAAGAATACCAAAAGTGGCAAGGCACGACCGTTATATATAAGTGATGATTTGTATGTTCTGTTGGTAAACCATAAACAGACACGTCCATCTGAAGGATTGGTTGCGAGTTCACGCGACGGCAAGCCATATCATCATGTTCAAAAGATATTCTCGCAATTACGCAAAAAAGCCGGACTTGGGACTGGTCGTGGATATCATGTTCTACGCCATACATTTGCGACAAAAGCAGGTGAGCAGGGAAATGCATGGGCCTTGCAAAGGGCGCTGGGGCATGCGGATATCAAAACGACAGAGCGTTATGTCCATATGAGCGCACCGCACATAAAGGCTATGATTGAGCGGATGGATGCGCATCCTTCAGGATAATCCGACTCATCCATACCTAGGAAGCAACCCATTGCACTGGAACTTAAGCGCGTGGACATGTGGCTGGAGGAGCTGACCGGGGGAGCGGGGGCAAGGCCGGCAAACCGAAGCCGAGCATCCGGCAGGTGCATTAATCGGATAGAATCATCTGTGTGATTAAGGGGACAGGGAGGCGACAATGTTCTGGGTAATCGCAATCTTGGTGCTGTTAGCAATAATCGTATTCGTTGCCCAAGAAAAATTAAAACAAGTAGCTAACAAACTCGGAGGAAAACAGTATCGTCGACAGGAATCGCTCTTTACACCAGCGGAGCAGAAGTTTCTGGCAGCACTTGAAGCTGCTTTGGATGGAAAGTACCGGGCATTTGGCAAAGTGCGCGTTGCGGATGTCATAGAGCCTTCGGCCAAGAAACAAACATCTGGATGGCATATTGCCTTTAACCGCATTCAAGCCAAGCATTTTGACTTTGTTGTGTGCAACCCTGTAGATCTGCGCATCCTTGCGGCGATTGAGCTGGATGACTCCAGCCATGCCCGCAAGAGTCGCATAGACCGGGATGATCTTTTGAACAAGGCCTGCAAATCGGCAGAGCTTCCCTTGATCAGGTTCCCGGCCAAAGCGAATTACGATGCGGCGGCGATCTGTACCCGGATTAAAAAGGAGTTTGAGGCCGGAGAATCTCCGCTGCCGAATCTGGTTAAATTGTGCCCAAATTGCGGCCACGATCTGGTGCGGATACACGGTAAAGAGGGTGCCTTGGCGGGGAAGTCATTCTGGCGCTGTAGCCGCTATCCCGACTGCCGGACTGTAGTTCCCGTAACGTCATAATCTGGTCAGATTGGGCTTTTGACTTCGGGCTGCGCTGTTCGATGGCGTATTATGTTGAGTGCCAGTCAGGGGAAGGCTGCGTACATGGGCTAGGGGATGCCTTTTTGGCACATTGAACTGGTCAAAAATTCAATTCGAAATAAGTAGCCAAGCTGCGCGACGATGAAATTCTGGGTGGGCATTACGGATAGCGACTGGTTCAAGTTGTGTAGCGAAGCCAACGCTGATGAAGTCAATTTCTGGCAGCCCAGCGGCGCTGTGCATTTCCGCGCTCTGGAACCAGGTGGGCTGTTCCTTTTCAAGCTGCATAGTCCGGACGATTTTATAGTTGGTGGGGGTTTCTTCGTCAGGTTCACTTTTTTGCCGGCGAGCCTTGCCTGGGAAGCATTTGGTTCAAAGAATGGTGTTTCTTCTCTTGATGATCTTGTGCGCAGAGTCCACAAATATCGTAGAGGGGACACCAACGCTAACCCGACCATCGGCTGTAGCATCTTGACTGAACCTTTTTATTTAACACGCGACCAGTGGATTCCGATGCCTAAATCGTGGGGCAAGAGCATCGTCCGGGGCAAAACATACGACACGGCTGAATCAGATGGACTCGCGTTGTTCAACCAGATTCGAGATCGCTTACGAGTCCAACAAGGATTTCATGGCGATATGCCAATTCTGGAAACGGCTAATGTGGCTCAATACGGCGCGGAATATCTGACCAAGGCCCGACTTGGGCAGGGCGCATTCCGGGTGCTAGTGACGGATGCGTACCAGCGCCGTTGTGCTATTACTGGCGAACGAACGCTACCGGCACTCGATGCGGCCCATATCAGACCCTACGCAAAAAATGGCCCGCATCATGTTTCAAACGGGCTGCTGCTTCGTTCAGACTGGCACAGGCTCTACGATGAGGGCTATATCACCGTGACCCCGGATCTGCGCGTGGAGGTCAGCCAGCGAATTCGCCAGGAATTTGAAAACGGCCGAGATTACTATGCTCAGCACGGCACAGCCCTAAAGTTCGTACCTAAGGCGTCATGGGAAAGGCCATCTAGGGAGCATCTGGACTGGCATAACCAGAATGTCTATAAATCATAAAATTCCTGACCGAACCAACCTAGACACACTTTTGGAAACCATGACGAATGTTTGAACAAGCCTTCAAGAATATCGATGACGTACTCTGGAAAGAGGCCGGCTGTACCACCGAGTTGGATTACACCGAGCAGACTTCGTGGCTGCTGTTCCTGAAATACCTGGACGCACTGGAAGCAGACAGGGCGGACGAAGCCAAGCTCCACGGCAAAAAATACAGCTATATTCTCGACAAACCCTACCGCTGGGAAGCCTGGGCCGCACCCAAAAGCAAGGACGGCAAGCTCGACCACAACGCTGCCATGACTGGTGATGACCTGCGTGATTTCGTTAATACAAAGCTATTTCCCTATCTGCACGGTTTTAAGCAGCGCGCCACTGGACCCGACACCATCGAATACAAGATTGGTGAAATCTTCGGCGAGATCAAGAACAAGATTCAGAGCGGCTACAACCTGCGCGAGATCATTGACCATATCGATGAGCTGCGTTTCCGTTCACAGACCGAGAAACACGAGCTTTCGCATCTTTACGAAGCCAAGATCAAGAACATGGGCAATGCCGGGCGCAACGGCGGCGAGTATTACACCCCGCGCCCGCTCATCCGCGCCATTATTGAGGTCATAAAGCCCAAGCTTGGCGAGCGCATCTATGACGGCGCTTGCGGCTCGGCGGGCTTTCTGTGCGAATCTTTCGATTACATGAAATCCAAGGGTAAGCTGACCACGAAGGATTTGACTACTCTTCAGACCAAGACCTTCTATGGCAAGGAGAAGAAATCACTGGCCTACGTTATTGCGATCATGAACATGATTCTGCATGGTATCGAAGCACCCAATATTCTGCACACCAACACACTTACTGAGAATCTCGCCGACATTCAAGAAAAGGATCGTTTCAATGTGGTGCTGGCCAATCCACCCTTTGGTGGCAAGGAACGCAAGGAAATCCAGCAGAACTTTCCCATACGCACCGGCGAGACTGCTTTTCTATTCCTGCAGCACTTCATCAAGATGCTCAAGGCGGGCGGGCGAGGCGGTATCGTCATCAAGAACACTTTCCTATCCAACACAGATAATGCCTCAGTGAGTCTGAGGAAGCTCCTGCTGGAGAGCTGCAATCTTTACACCATTCTTGATTGTCCAAGCGGAACCTTCCAGGGCGCGGGCGTGAAGACTGTGGTGCTTTTCTTCGAGAAAGGCGCACCGACACGCAAAATCTGGTACTACCAGCTCGATCCGGGCCGAAGCCTTGGCAAGACCAACCCGCTCAACGATGACGACCTCGCAGAATTCGTGAAGCTGCAAAAGACACTAGCTGACTCGCCTAAGAGCTGGAGCGTGGACGCCAAGTCAGTTGACCAGACGACATACGACCTCTCCGTGAAGAATCCGAACGGCAGTGAGGAAATCGCTCACCGCAGCCCGGCGGACATTCTGAAAGAGATCGCCACGCTGGATGCTGAGAGCACGGAAGTGTTGGGGAAAATCAGGGCGATGATGTGAAGAAGGAGTGGCAGACAAAACAACTCGGCGAGTTGTGCGAAATTCTCGACAGCCAGCGAAAGCCGATAACCAAGCGCGACAGAACAACCGGAAAATATCCTTACTACGGCGCAACTGGAATTGTGGATTACGTCAACGACTTCATCTTTGATGAGCCATTGGTTCTGGTAGGTGAAGACGGCGCGAAATGGGAATCTGGTGAAAGCACAGCCTTCAAAGTTGAAGGCAAATGCTGGGTGAATAATCACGCGCATGTTCTCCGTCCGCTTCGCAAAACGGTTCTCGATAATTGGCTCGTTTATTTTCTAAACCATTCGGATTTGAACGAGTTTGTTTCAGGACTGACAGTTCCAAAACTCAATCAAGGAAATCTTCGGGGGATTCCAATTCCGCTTCCACCGCTGGCCGAACAGCAGCGGATCGTCGGGGTGCTGGACAAAGCGTTTGCGGGCCTCGCCACCGCTAAAGCCAACGCCGAAAAGAACCTTAAAAACGCCCGCGCCCTCTTCGAAAGCCACATCCAATCCGTCTTCACCCAGCGCGGTAAGGGGTGGGTGGTGAACAAATTGAAAACTGTCACGACAAAGATTGGCAGCGGTGCAACACCACATGGCGGGAAGAAATCCTACAGGCTTGATGGCATTTCATTGATTCGCAGCCTCAATGTTCACGATTTAGGTTTTAAGTATAAAAAGCTTGCCTTTCTTGATGACGTCCAAGCCGACGAGCTATCGAATGTCGAAGTGAAGCCACACGACGTTCTGTTGAACATCACGGGTGCTTCTATTGCGCGGTGTTGCATCGTCCCTGAAGACGTGCTGCCCGCTCGTGTGAATCAGCACGTTTCAATTATCAGATCGATTCCCGACATGATAGACCCCGACTTCCTGCATTACTTACTTATTTCAAAACCCTACAAAGACAAGTTGCTCCAGACGGGCGAGGAGGGCGGATCAACAAGGCAGGCAATCACAAAGGCGCAGATTCAAGATTTCTCCGTCGAATATCCTGAGATTATGAAGGAGCAGAAGAGGGTCGTAGCCAAGCTCGATGATATGCTCACTGAAACCCAACGCCTCTCCCACATCTACGAACGGAAGCTCGTCGCGCTGGAGACATTGAAGAAGTCGCTGCTTCACCAAGCTTTCACCGGGGAGCTTTAGAGTGCACGGGCTGCTATGACAGAAGATGACGCCCACATTGAAACTGAAGCGCTTGAATATGCTCGCAGGCATAAGAAAGAGATTGCCCGACGTTTGACAGACCCCGCAAAGTACCCGCGGGAAGCGAATCCGGTGTCCGTGTTTATGGCCGGTTCGCCCGGGGCGGGCAAAACCGAAGCCTCGATAGAATTGTTAGCCAGCTTTGGCAGTCCAACAATTATTCGCATTGATCCCGATGAGCTGCGAAGCGAATTCCCAGCGTATTCGGGTGGTAATGCTTGGCTGTTTCAGAAGGCCATTTCAGTACTTGTGGATAAAATTCACGACATGGTGCTGGATCAGAAGCAGAGCTTTCTGCTGGATGGCACGCTTTCCCACTATGAAAAAGCGCTGAAAAACATTCAACGCTCCCTGAAAAAAGCGCGCACTGTCCAGATACTCTATGTCTATCAGGCGCCAATGCAGGCCTGGGCCTTTGTACAGGCGCGAGAGGCAAAAGAAGGGCGGCACATCCGTCCCGAAGATTTTATAGAGCAGTATTTTGCCGCCCGCGTGGTGGTGAATCGCTTGAAAAGAGAGCTTGGGAAGGGCATTCGTTTGGACCTTTTGATGAAGAACAACGATAATAGCAACCAGTTCTATAGGGCCGGGGTCGACCAGATCGACAGCCATATCCCTGAACAGGTCAGCCAGCAGGACCTTGAGCGGCTTTTGGGCTTGAAATCCGCCTCAGATGGCCCTACTTGAGTACTACGTAAAGACTGGACTAAAATCTCCCCATGCCCTCTCTACCCAAGTCAAAGCCGGCGGATTCCACGCCGTTTGCTGAGTTCATCCGCAACGCCTCTTCCGCCGAGAAGAAGCGCGTGTATGAACGTGTCCTCAAGAAAGCCACTGAGCGGCAGAACCGCCTGCTGCGTGCGGCTGTGGTCACCAAGTAACTGCCGATTCCCCGGCGTTTAATCCGATCCTGTAATTGGTTACTATCTCCGGAACAAAAGGGGATAGCTGGCCGTGAACGAAGCTGAAACCCGCGCCGAGCATATTGACCCTGCATTAAAAGCAGCAGGCTGGGGCGTGGTCGAAGGCAGCCGTATTCGCCGCGAATATTCCATCACACCGGGGCGCATCGAAGCGCATGGGCGGCGCGGAAAGCCGCTCACCGCCGATTACGTTCTAGAGTTTCGCAACCGAAAGCTTGCCGTGGTCGAAGCGAAGGCGTGGGATGAAGAACTGACTAAAGGTGTTGGACAGGCCAAGAATTATGCCTCGAAAATGGCAATCCGCTTTACTTACGCGACCAACGGCCAGGGCATCTATGGCATTGATATGCAAACCGGCAAAGAAGGCGAGATTGCCGCCTTCCCGACCCCCGTTGCACTCTGGAATTCCACCTTTGCCACGGCGAACACCTGGCGCGACCGATTTGCCGCAATCCCGTTCGAGGACAAAGGTGGCTCGCTTGGTGACCGATACTTCCGGGATATCGCCATCGAACGCGTACTAGATGCCATCGCAGAAAATAAGCAGCGTATTCTCCTGACGCTCGCAACAGGCACCGGAAAGACCATGATTGCCTTTCAGATCGCCTGGAAACTTTTCCATAGCCGCTGGAACTTGAGCCGTGAGCCGACGCGCCGACCACGTATCCTTTTTCTCGCAGACCGAAACATCCTGGCAGACCAAGCATACAACGCATTCTCCTCTTTTCCAGAAGATGCTCTTGTGCGCATCGCACCAGAGGACATTCGCAAGAAGGGCCGAGTCCCCAAGAACGGCAGCATCTTCTTTACCATTTTTCAAACCTTCATGAGTGGTCCACCCAAAGATGGCAAGCCATCGCCATACTTTGGCGAATATCCGCCAGATTTCTTTGATTTCATTGTTATTGACGAGTGCCATCGCGGCGGCGCGAACGATGAGAGCAACTGGCGCGGCATCCTGGAGTATTTCTCTCCTGCAGTCCAGCTTGGCCTAACCGCTACCCCCAAGCGCAAAGACAATGTTGATACCTACGCGTATTTCGGTGAGCCAGTGTATGTGTATTCACTGAAGCAAGGCATCAATGATGGCTTCCTGACACCGTTCAAGGTAAAGCAGATATCCACTACGCTTGATGACTATGTGTACACGCCCGACGACATGCTGGTGGAGGGTGAGATCGAGGCGGGCAAGCGTTACGAGGAAGCCGACTTCAACAAGATCATCGAGATCAAGGATCGGGAGAAGAAGCGCGTCGAGATATTCATGTCGCAGATCAACCCGCAGGACAAAACGCTGGTGTTCTGTGCCACCCAGGACCATGCTCTGGCTGTACGCGACCTTATCAACCAGATAAAGATCAGCCCAGATCCGAATTACTGCCAGCGGGTAACGGCCAATGACGGTGCGCTGGGCGATCAGCATCTGCGCGACTTTCAGGATAACGAGAAGACCATCCCTACCATCCTCACCACTTCGCAAAAGCTCTCTACCGGCGTGGATGCACGCAACATCCGCAACATAGTTCTAATGCGGCCCATCAACTCGATGATCGAGTTCAAACAGATCATCGGGCGAGGCACGCGTCTCTATGACGGCAAGGACTATTTTACGATCTATGACTTCGTTAAGGCGCACCACCACTTCAACGACCCCGAGTGGGATGGCGAGCCGTTGGAACCTGAGACTGCGGTGAAAGCGGCTTCGCCACAATCCGATCCTGATCGGGAAAGACTGCGAGAAAAACATCCGGAATACATTAAGCCGCAGAAGATCAAGGTGGTTCTGGCGGACGGCAAGGCCCGCACCATTCAGCATATGATGGCCACTACTTTCTGGCATCCCGATGGCACACCCATGTCTGCACAGCAGTTCATGGAATTGCTCTTCGGAAAGCTGCCTGACTTCTTCAAAAATGAAGCTGAATTGCGAGCTTTGTGGAGCATGCCCGATACGCGCACCAAGCTCCTGCAAGGATTAGCGGAGAAGGGTTTCGGCCACGAACAAATGATCGAAATGCAGAAAATCATAGATGCGGAGAAAAGCGACCTATTCGATGTCCTAGCCAACGTTGCCTATGCGCTGCCGCCATTGACACGCGAAGAACGCGCAAACCGGGCAATGGTAGAAATAAACACACACTTCAATAGCAAACAGCAGGCATTTTTAGACTTTGTGCTCTCCCACTACGTAAACGTCGGCGTGGAAGAGCTGGATCAGGAAAAACTCACGCCTCTACTGCGTCTAAAGTATCATGACTCTATCGCCGATGCTGTTGCCGACCTCGGCAAGCCAGACGATATCGGGCGAGTATTTACAAGCTTTCAGAAATATCTCTATCAAAAAGCCGCTTAAATAAATAAGCCATCGATGTTCATGCGTTATTCCAGTATTCAATAAGTAACATGAAATTTTGCTACTTTGATGAAAGTGGTATGGGCGATGAACCGTACTTTGTGACGGTTGGCATCATAGTAGATGCTAAACGAATGCATATAACAAAAGATATATGGAGTGATTTTCTAAAACAACTTAGTGATGTACTTGGTAGGCCGATTGATGAGTTTCATTCACGTGAATTCTATCGAGGAAACGGAATGTGGCGCGGCCTTGATGGCAAGATAAGAGCGAATATCATCGATGCAATACTAGATTGGGTGGATAGCAGAAAACATAAATGCGTGTTTAGTGGTGTAAATAAATCTGTATATAGTTCTATTGTTAAACAAGAGTCACGATTGCAACAATTACCATCGATGTGGTGTGTTGCAGCATTACACTGTACGCTTCAGGTTCAAAAGCAGCATCAGCGTGAGAGTTTTAAAAAAGGGCATAGTGTTTTGATCTTTGATCGTGAAGTGACGCAAGAAACTAGATTTAGTAACCTCATTCAAAATCCACCCGACTGGCTAGATACTTTTTATGGCAGAAAGCGGGGCCAGATAGCCTTAAATCAAATAGTAGATGTTCCATATTATGCCGACTCAAAGCACATACTATTAGCACAGATAGCAGATCTATTTGCTTACATACTTAGGACATCTGCGGAAATACAAGATCAACTATTACCGGAAAAATACAAAGATGAAGGGATTAAAATGCAAAAATGGTCTCTCAGAATTGCAGACATAGCTTTACCAAGATCAAGCCGTTACCCGGCTAAAGGACGATGCAGAGCGGCTCAATTGTTCTGGGACTTGGCACCCGCAACTATTAGGGAATTAGAATAATAGATTGATGGCTGGGGTCAAATCAGCGCAAGGAATTGCGTTATCTGAATAGACGGGGTCAGATGTTGAAATATCAGTTTCAAAATCATGGTCGGGGTCGGACCTGCTCAAGGCATTGACCGCTCTGCAGAACGCGCAGTGAAAGGCCTCCGATAAGCGCTTAAACAACCGCTTTCCTGGTCCAGTGAGAAGGCTGCTGCTCATCAAACCACAGGATGCTGGATATCACCGGCGACTGATTCGGGATGAATGAGCATCAAATCGATGACAACGGGGATGAATACCATCACAGTCATGATTATAGTAGCTGAGATCTTATCGCGTCCTTGGAGTATGCCCATGAAAATATTACGAGCTGCCGAGGTCGTCGAAATGACAGGACTATCCCGGGTTACTTTGTGGCGCCTGGAACGGGCTCAGAAGTTTCCAGCACGACTACGCCTTTCCCAAAAAGCCGTCGGCTGGAGGGATGATGAAGTTCTCGACTGGTTGCAGTCCCTTCCACGTGTGCCGAGTGATGAAAAGAAACCGCGCATTGTAGTCTAGTATCGAGTCGGTCAGTGATGATGTCGAAGTAGTTGTTTACAAGCTCTGCGCATTAACTTTAACTTGACTTACCATAACAATCCCTGTACAATTTCACATGCGCCGATTTGATTACCAGCTTGCGGGCGCATTTAAAATAAATTCAGCTAAAGCGCGCAATGATTCCGCATAGGATTCACCCGTTATAGCTTGAAAGGCTGGCGGGTTTTTTTATTGCTTGAATATCGCCGATTTGATTATCAGCTTGCGGGCGATCCATCAAATGCAGCTAAAGCGGCAGCGTGCTTTTCCCCCTGCACCCGCCTGTTGCTGTTTCAACCGGGGTCAGAGGAATTGCTTGAGCCAAGCTTCATCTCTGTCAAAATTCACTCGTGAACCCAACTCAATTCTTCGCCGCAAGCGGCTAAAGCACGCACAGCCACAGGCGAACTATTTGAGTTACGCCGCTGTATGGGCGCTGAGGCTACTTTTAACGGTAAGAGACGGTAAAAGAGTCCAACGCTATTTGTGCGACCAAGAGGAATTCTTTGAAACGGTGGGCATCCCACCAATGGAACCCAGCTGCGGGCCAGATAGCCTTAGGGCGATTCTTGGGGAGCGATTGCCGGTGCTTGAAGAGAGCTTACCCCCCGATATGGAGGTGCTAAGCGAGAACATTCAATTGCTGGGAGATGCCCTTGATCTAACAAATATAGAGTGCGAAATCTTAGCCTTTGCGGTCATTTTGTATACTGTGAGTTGGCTCGAAAATTCTGCAGATACGTTGGGGGTTCTAGATACCCAGCGCGCGTACAACGCTCTTGCAACGGCACTCTTGCTTGAGGAATCCGACGTACGCCGGGCATTGGCCCCGGATGCCACTCTGGCAGCGGCGGGCATGCTGAGAGTGCGGGCTGATATGGGCGATCTCAAAACAAAACTACAGCTTCTTCGCTCCCTCCCCGATGTACTGCTGACTAAGCAGGACAGCACAAAGGTGATGTTGCAGCCATTTTTCCATACCTCACCGCTTGCAACTCTCACACGGGATGATTTTCCACATGCAACCGCGGAGTGGTCGTTGGTAGCGAGATATCTTGAATCAACAATACATGACCACAAATCTGGAATTAACGTGCTCATATATGGCCCCCCAGGCACAGGTAAGACCGCCTGGGTGGGGGCACTTGCCAAGGAGTTACATCTAGAGCTGTGTGAAGTTGCGACGCAGGACACCGAGGGTCAGCCCCTTAAGGGCCAAGAGCGGTTTGGCGCCTTTTTATTAGCCCAGCGAGCATTGCGCCGAATGCGCCGGCATGTTCTGCTCTTTGATGAGGTAGAAGACGCGCTGCCGCAGCTGAGCGTGGAGGTATTTGGCGTCAGAATGCGGGGGCCGGGTTCAATCAGCAAGGCATCGATGAATCAAGTGCTGGAGCAAAATTATGTTCCCTGCATTTGGGTGTGCAATTCCATTGAGCAATTTGATCCCGCCTTTCTAAGACGGTACGACCTAATATTTGAGATGCCTCCACCTACCCGGCGCATTCGCAAGATGATGTTCCGGCGTTTTCTTGAAGACATTCCAGTTAGCGACGGCTGGTTGGACCATATGGCTGACAACAGGGATCTAATGCCCGGTGTTATTGAACGGGCCAGCAATGTGGTGCGCAACATACGTCCCAATACGCCAAAGGAATCTGAGACGATTCTGAATCAGGTATTGAAGGGCACGTTGGAGGCTATGGGGTACACTGCCGGGCCTGCCAAAACCACTGCAAATTCGTTGCCCTACAGTCTCGATTACGTGAATGCTGATGTGGATCTAATCGGCGTGCGAGATGGTTTGAGAATGCGGGGCTGTGGGAGCTTGTGCCTGTACGGAGCGTCAGGCACAGGCAAGTCCGAATATGGCCGATATCTTGCACAAGAGCTCGATCGGCCACTTATCATAAAAAAATGTTCAGATCTGCTTAGCATGTATGTCGGTGGCTCCGAAAGGAACATCGCCAATGCCTTCAAACAGGCAACGGAAGAGGACGCCATCTTGCTGCTCGACGAGGCGGACAGTCTGCTGAGAGATCGGCTCCTTTCTGACCACTCCTGGGAAATCACGTTAGTGAATGAACTACTGACCCAAATGGAGGGCTACCCAGGCATCTTCATTGCAACCAGCAATTTAATGGACAACATTGAATTGGCCGCATTGCGACGGTTTACGATGAAGATAAAGTTTAATTATCTAAAGCCTCAGCAGAGTATGGCCTTACTGGGGCAAATATGTACTGAGAAGGGTGAATTTTCAGAGGCATTAAAACGACGGATACAGATGCTCGAATTCGGTCCAGGTGATGTAGCCGCTGCGGTTGCTCAGGCCGCATTATGCCGGGAACCCCTTTCAGTAGATGCTCTGGTGACTATTTTGGAGCGTGAGTGCGCGCTCAAGAACCGGGGAGCACGACCCTTCCTTGGCTTCACTGGCGCCGTGCTAAGTGTGTAGGCCATGTAGCCTGTGTAGGCACATTGATAAAGCTCCCATAGGGAAGTGGATATAAATACTTGTCATTAATGCCTACACGGCCTACATAGGCTACACAAAACTGACTACCAACTATGCGCTTAAGCGCATGGTAATCATTTAAATTCAATCTAATGTTTACAGCAGAACTCCTCACCGCGAATAAATACTACTGAAGAAAGTACATTCACGAAATATTCTCACGTATTCGCGGGACTTTGATATCGACGTTGAGAGTCAGCCTTGCGTGTTCCACATCCGTGAATTACAGATGAGCGCCAATAGAAGACAGGATATCTAACTTATGAAAACCGATTCAAGTATGAATAAACAAAAAGTCGAGTCAAATGTAATCCCATTTGCAAGAGCGAAGAACTCGGCAGCTAAAAAGTCTCTATGCAAATCTGCCGTGGGAGAGCGTGCTGAGATTGACAGAATCAAAGAAGATTTTAATTACATAACACTTATTAATAATCCGACCGAGACGTTGCAACTAGCGGCAGTGGAAGAATGGGGCAACGTCATTCGCTACCTGGAAAATCCGTCAGAGGCCGTGAAGATTGCGGCGGTTACCAATTGGCCAGAGGCAATAGGTTACATAGACAATCCATCTCGGCGCGTCCTTGAAGCAGCCGAAAGGGCCCGTAATAGTGGCATGTGCTCAGAGCGTGTTGCGGAAAAGAGCTTTCAGGATGGGTATCACAATGGATTTTTTGAAGGGCTTGATTTCATTTATGGGGTGATTTCCGATGAACTCGGCATAGATGTCTCTGCGTGTACGTCGCAGCATGAAGCAATTCGGCTCATAAAAAATGCATTAAAACGAAAAGGATAACCAGCTTATCGCTGACGGTTTTGGGTGCGGTGTTTTCTGGTGAGAAAAGTCTGAGTGCGACTCCTGAGGCCCACTGGCAATGGCTTCGCGGATAATGGCCTCAGACGCCAAGCGCGTAAAACCAAGGAGGGAGTAGAAATCACTTATTACATTACCTGCATGTCGCAGTCGAATCTAGTCATTTATAATCCTATAACAATCAAGAAATGTTTGTCCCCTTTCTGTTAGCCAGAACCGTCCGTCTTTTGAAACACCTATAAGCCCCATTTTTAATAAAATATGATTTTGCAAAACTGTACAATATTTCATTGCCGTCTCATCATCACAATAAGTGTCAGCGCCGTAAATGACCCTGCTCTCCGCTTCACTGAGCGTGGTTATATTATGTGACCAAGTCCATTGCAACTTATCAAGCACAAACCCTAAATCGTGGTTAGAAATGTTTAAAATGCTAATAGAATTCATATCTTCAGCACTGAAATCACTGAAATCGGTCATGATTTCATATTTTTGGGTAAAGGGCTCTAATGCTTTCAAATATTGTCGCTCTGCTTCAAGATTAGCTTCACGAATGGTCGCAGAGTGTTTTTCTCGTTCTGCCTGACTTGTTTGCATGCTTTTCTTCATAACTGTTTCGATAAGTGTAAGTGTTGGATTTGTCATACGTTATTTTATCCTCTGAATAATTTTTAATTCCTGGGCGCCGTTAATGCCGGAGGCCATTCAACGGGTTCCGGCAGCTGTCTAATACTTTATCTAAATGACTACACAGCCTACATTGCCTGCACATCAGTGTTATTCGCACCATTGCGCCCTATTCGGGTCTCTAACCTCGTCGTCAATCTGTCAATGCGCAATCCAGTGTGTATATCTCCCAAACTATGCAGCTTGTTTAACGACAATCCGCTGTAAATATAGCCACTGCTTGTTCTCGATTTCGTCAAGCCCCTTTCAACCAGTTTATTAAAAAACCTGTTGCTGCTAAGGGGACGTCCGCCGTTGTCAATCATGTAAATTTTATAGGATTCATAAAGAGTGCCTGCACGCTCATGCTCCGATGGTCCCATCGAACACATGTCATCAAGCCACTGCTGGAGTTTATCCATCTCCCGACGGTAATCATTCGTTGCGTCCTTAATGCATTCTGGCTCAGTCAGTCCCTCCTGCTGATATTTCAAACAGCCCTGAACCGCCCAATTCAAGATACCTGGCAACTCATTTTCCAGTTTGGCAAGCAGAGTCCTATCCTGCTGTTCGGCAGGTATGATCACCTTGAATGGAATCAGGTGAATTCTGCGCCACATGGCGTGGCCGTCACCGGCATTCGGCTTGTGGTTGGTACATATCCATACCTTGAAGCAGGGCGTGAATTCAAAATCCTCTTGGTAAAGATAACGCGCATTGACCCGGTCTCCACCCGTCAATTTCTTAACGCGTTCCTGATCAAATCGCTTGCCTTCATTGATTTCCGATACAGTAACCACGCGAGCGCCTTCAAGCCTGGCAATATCGTTCGATTGCCTGCTATACGAGGTCGACATCAACGTATCCGCTGACATCGCTCTGGCATGGTCACCCAGTAACCTACGAATGGTTTCGATAAAGACGGTTTTCCCATTTGAACCTGCACCGCAAAGCATAAACAGGACCTGTTCATCTGTTTTGCCAGTCAAGCTGTATCCAATGGCTTTCTGAATGTATTCAATCAAAGTCTGATCGCAGCCAAATATCGTGTTAAGGAACCCCGACCATATTGGGCATTCTGCAGCCTCGCTGTATGGCGCGCTTACATATTTGGTTATTAGATATTCAGGAGCATTTGGCAGTAGCTCGCCGGTGGAAAGGTCGACGACTCCATTTTCAACACCAAGAAATATGTGCTTCCCGTCAAGCAATGCCTGTGAGATAGCTACACCGGGCTGTGATATTGCCAAGTCGACCATCGCTTGTAAGCGGCCCTTGTTCTGGCTTGCCAGTGCAAACCGAGTCTGTTCGGCGCTGTCCAGGAATGCAGCTTCAACGTAGATGCTCTTGGCTACCTGACAGGCCATCGCAAGTATTTCGTGGTCATTTACCGCGGTCCAGCGGTCATCTTTCCACACCATCCATTGCTTGTGCTCGGTTATATAACGAATTGTTCCGTGATATCGGCTCGCAAAGCGCTCAGCATTGCCCAGGTCACTGCAATTTGGGGCTGTTGATGGGATGCTTGGAGCCTCTGTGTGCTGGATTGCCAGAAACTCTTGTAAGTCTTTAATGGTCCTATTGGCACAATGTCCATGCTGACATTTGAATCCGGGTCCCGCGTAGCCGTTATAATGAGCCTGAAAATAGGCTGTCCCATCGTCTCCCGTTGTGTGTGTATCCCGCCATGGGCACAGAATGTCATACGCCCCCATCTTTCCAGCGATGGGTCCCTTCACCAGCCCTTGATTGTGTAACGCGTCCAGAATCGGATCTAGTGCCGAATTGGGACCATTAGCGCCCGAGTGCGAGCTATTGCCGCTGGTTAAAGCGTTGAAGTGGCTGCGTATGGTTTCTGCTGAGTAAGTCGGTATCTCATTGATAGATATCAAGCGAGTCTCGAATGGGGGTCCCTTGGGTACGCCATCCTGACCAATCTTGTGCCAGGTAAAACCCGGCAGCCGCATCACCCTGGGCAGGTCCTTCACGGACTTATCCCCATCGAAAGTTGCAATAATTGCATTCTGTATTGCTTCAAAATCTTTTAACGGCAAACCGTCAACCAACCAATAGGCGTGATATCGGCCTGCTGAGGACTCCACGATTATCTGAGGTTTCAAAGGAAAATCTGTGACAGGCTCCAACGGAGCCCCATCCAGGTCAACGAAGACGGCTCTTACGGCGGTTATATTGCTATCCTGTCGACCAGTCCCATCCGTCCGGTTCACCGTAACGCATACGCAAGCGCCGCGGGCGTTGAGTCTGCTTAACTCAGCCCGGTGTTCGGCGAAAGTACCGTTTAGCACGCGGACCATGTCGGGGTCCTTATTAACAGCGGAATCACTGAAAGTCTGGAATGTGAACTGTCCACTCGGATCCAAGCAGTTTAAAAAGCGCTCCGATTCATCGAAATTCTGGCTTAATGGCAAATTGCTGGAAATATTTTCATTATTTTGTGTAATATTTAACATTGTTATTCCTTTTACCTTCATTATTCTTTTTCGTCTCTATAATGACCGCATGCTGATTTACCCAATCGACCAGCTCTTTAATTCGATAACGAATCGATCGTGGACCTAGGTAGTAAATCGGTAATTTCCGCTTTGAAGTCCAATCTTCAATGGTCCTAACGGATAACCCTGTAATGAGTGCTGCGATTTCCTTGTCCACCAATTCGTCGCCCCCGAAAGTCATGTCATGTAATCGATATTGTTGTGTCATAAGCGCTCCTATCTGTACATTCATGTACTACTTATTAGCCTGGATGGCGAATATGGCGGCTAATAGTGGCTTATGTCTGGAAAATATCATGTATACTGCATAGATGCGCAGGCAATACAATCAGTCAGAAAAACTGAAAATCATTAAGGAGGTGAAAGGCCGCAGGAGCGGACGTTCTATAGAGGACGCTTGTGAAGACCAAGGAATCAACAAAAGTCAATATTTCAGGTGGAAAAACGCATTTGAATTGGAGGGTCCAAGTGGTTTGGCGCCGAAATCACGCCGACCAAAAACATTGGCAAGGAAATTGCCATCCAAAATGAGGAAATTAATTATAGAGGATGCAAAATCAGGCCAATTTCAGTCTCCCGCCGAAATTACCCGGAATTTAAAATCTCGTGGCTTTAAGATATCGAATAAAACTGTCGGAAAAACCCTCACATCAGCAGGAATGTATGGTTTTATATACGACCCGAAGACGGGAAAGCGAAAGGGAAAGCGCAAGTACATTATAATTTAAAGCACAGATAGCACATTGCACTTTTAAATCTCCAGCAACTGTATAGGCTAGCCCATCTAGCAATGCATACCCATTGCTCGACAATAGCGCGACCTCAGATCGATAAAAGGGTTAGTTCGGACCCGTCAAATTGTTGCTCCGTTGTTGGTTACATTCCTGTCTAGCCGCCGTACTGCCCTGATTCCGTAGATATTTCATCGTTTCGACCGATTGACCATGCCGATTCAACAATTTGACACAAATTTGCCTGCAATCCCCTCAGTTAAAGTGTTTCCGCCACGTTCTGCGATGGTCTCAAGCTAAATAATTTCATGACATCGAAGTACCCAATGCGAGTGATATCTGAAAAGTATGGCCTGCAGTATTATGTCGGTTCGGCTTGCACGCATCATCCTTTTGCGCCGTTTTGCCCACGAGAAACGCATACAGGCGAGTGTGCAATCAGTCACAAATTGCGAGTCGCAACATTTGATCGCGATTTTGCTGGACGAAAAAAAAGGCTCAGACAGGAACGCGCGCGGCGTAAACGCGAAAGAAAAGAGTCTTATCGGTTACGGATTGCGAAAAAGATGGAAACTCAGAATTCATTTGTGTGGAAGATGAAGCGACGATTGAAAAAACTGAGAGAAATTAAAAAGGCCGAAATCGACTGACTCTTACTTTTTAATCGGTGTTTTATCGTGTCTAACTTCTAGGAAATGGAAAATGAATATACAAAATGATTGGGAATTATATACTTGACTCCCTTGCCTGTCTGGGGCACTATAACCCCATATTCCAGCGGGGTTACGGCCATGAACGACAAAGCCACCATCAGCGTTTTCGAGCTTTTCCGCCTGTTCCCTGACCAAGAGACCGCCCGCCTGTATATGGAGGGCCGGATTTGGGCCAAAGGCGTGAAGTGCCCGTGCTGCTCCGAAATGGAGCGCATCACCACCCGCAAGAACGGTTTCTACCGCTGCAACGCCTGCAAGTTGGATTTCACCATCCGCACCGGGACCATATTCGAGCGGTCCCATGTTCCTCTGCATAAATGGCTGTATGCCATGTACCTGCTGGTGACTTCCCGCAAGGGCATCAGTAGCTTGCAACTGTCCAAGGAAATCGGAGTCACTCAGAAGTCTGCCTGGTTCATGCTCCAGCGGCTTCGTGAGGCTTGCGGGAACGATGACATGGATATGCTGCGGGGCATCGTTGAGATAGACGAGACCTACATCGGCGGCAAGGAAAAGAACAAGCACGGCAAGAAGAAGCTGAACGCGGGCCGAGGTTCTGTGGGCAAGATCCCGGTCCTGGGGATGCGCGAGCGTGGCGGTCGCACTAAGGCCAAACCCATGAAGAGCGTATCTGCCAATGACTTGCAAAATGCCATCCACATGAACGTGGAAGCGGGCTCGACGCTGCATACGGACGAACATAGCGGCTACGCCGGCCTGGATGGGATGTTCTTCAAGTACGCTTCCGTCAATCACAGCGGCAAGGAATACGTGCGCGGTGGCGTTAGCACCAACAGCATCGAGAGCGTATGGGCGGTTATGAAGCGCGGTCTGCATGGTGTTTACCATCACGCGAGCGAGAAGCACTTGGAGCGGTACGTCAACGAGTTCACGTTCCGCCTGAACGATGCGACGGTGAAGCAGCATACCCTCGACCGTCTCGCGGCGTTCGTTGATGCAGCGGTAGGTTGCGGTATCACATATAAAGAGCTAACCGCATGACCAAAACCCTCAAAGCCCTGGATAAATTCGTGGATATTGTGCTGGCATATAGGCCGAAAAGCGCAACGCCGAAGAAGGCGAAGAAACGTGCGAACAAGGGGAGCAAGAAGCCATGATGCAAATATTTTCATTGTTACTAGTAGCCTTGGCTCTTGCTGGAAATATATGGGCCGCTGATTCACAAAGGCCAGCCCCAAGTGGAGGGGAGCATAATCAGCCAAATCAAAGTGTATCCAGCACCAATAACGGCAGTTCCAAGAGCAATCAAAAGACCAGCATTCTTATGGCTCCGACTCTCACTTCCCCACAACCCAATACCAGTTCCAATAAGAGCGAGCACAAAGCCTTCGAGCACCCGTCCACAGACTATATATTGGACGCTATTACCTTTCTCTTGTTCGTCGCGGCTAGTGTCACTGCTGTTATTTTCCTGCGCCAAAATCAATTGGCTAGTGATGATTTCATAGCCACCCATAGACCAAAAATCATAGTTACTGCCTTTGATGCTAAATCGATTCTCGGTGAATCCATTGAGATCAGTTTTATCTTCATCAATGCTGGTGAATCTGAGGCTTTTGTCACTGGAATTTCCTATGGAATCGGCATTGGTGAAAGTGAGCGCAAAGCCCCGCATAGGGGGATTGATAGTGTATTTAAACCAATCAAATTGGCCCCCGGAGACCCTCATCCAATTACGGCGAACTTCGGCATAAAGGGAGATACCGCGTTGCTCGCCTTTTATATGGCGCTGAAAGGAGAAGGAAGGCAAAAGCTTTTCCTTAGAGGAAAAGTTGCTTATGAAGATAAAAGAGGGAGCCATAGAGAAACTGGATTTATTCGCGTCTACGCTCCAGAGACCGAGGATTGGCTTAAAGTAGAAAATTCCGACTATGAATATTCCTACTAATATCCAAAGCGAAGCAAAACCGGCCTGTCTCCTGCATCCTCTGCCTTTTTGGGGTAGGGAGTCAAGTATATAATTCCAAAATGATTCAGTGTCACTACTCCGATTGCGTGATGTCTGCGCAAGAACCGGATTATCCCGTTCGCGGCTCTATCAGCTTCAAAATATTGGTGAATTTCCACAAAGCTATAGACTTGCCGGGGGCAGGGGTGTAGCGTGGCGCAGCGATGAAATCGCAGCATGGATTGACTCCCGACCACGCTCGAATGCGGTCATTTAAGCCACTATTTCTTTTTGTCGTTATAGAGGCAACAGTCATAATTAAGCCAATTGGTCATTGTCTTTTATAATTCGAATATTTGCCCAAAATAGTCAGTCCTCGCGATTCGCGTTCTCCAGTATTTTATTAGCCTCGCGCTCATAACTCTCGGAAAGACTTCGCAGCGATTCTGCAAATCGATAATATCCAGCAGTCTCCACCTTTGAGGCGGAGTCTCGGTATTTGGCAGCAAGTGCTCGTTCAGGTGCGCCCGTTGAATCAACCCAATGGGTTCCTCGTGAGTTGTAGATTCCATTTAGGAATCCGGCTCGCATCTCATTAGCGTCTTTGTCGTTTAAAAGTGTTGCCGCCGCCCGATGAATCCAAAGTCCATCCGGATCGGGAGGAGTATGAATTAGTACCTTTCCGATGAGACTCTGACAGACCTCTAAATGTCCCGAATCACTCGCGCTTACGAGTACGGCCTGAGTCCATGATATCAAGTGCTCACCATCGAATATTCCATCACTGCAACTACCTGGCGGAGTATGCCAGTCATGGAGCATCCTCCATGCCGCAACGCCAAACCGCTTTTCCTGTTCAGTGTGCTTTGGCTTCGGATCGCTATCATTCTTCGAGCGGTATACATACCGAACCAGCTCACAAAATGTCGCTGGATCGGACGCGAGGGCATTCTCTAGAGTGACCGGATGAAGGTCATGACCAACAACAAATAGTTCAGAGTAACCCCATTCTATTTGATAGAGCTTTTCTCGATTTGTATTGGGATCTTTTTGCAATGACTTAATTAATTCTCCTATTTCGTAGGAGTCCAGATGGCGATGCTCTTCAGTTGAAGAGATCGCTGCAATTAGCGCATCTGCAGTAACATTGACATCTGGTGGTCTTTTTAAATACATCTCACGATAGATTAGTCGTAGGGCAGCCATTGGGCGCCCGCACTTCATGAGTTTTTCGATTGCGGGGAGTAATGGCTCTTTCGTGTCATAGGGATTTGCTCCAGTACGCTTCCAAAATACATCTTCTTTTGACCCTAATAACCGGGCAGCCATAGCCCATGTCCAAGGAATGAACGGAAGGTACCCAAGAAAAACGACTACCTGGGTTTCGGTCCAATCAGAGTTAATGACAGAGGCCGCCCATTCTTCACCCCGCGTGCTATAAGAAGTTGTGATGTAGCCACTAATGAACGTTCCTGTCTTTTTGTCGCATTCCTCCAACTTAACCGGCAGCAAGCTGCTATCAGTGTCCGCATTACCTATTCTTCCAAGAGAAAGTCCTACGCGCCAAGATGCATTGACGAACGCTACGAATTTGAGAATTCCCTCAATTTCTGACTTCTTTAATATCTCCGCTACCGCCTTATTACGAAGGTCCTCTAGCTTCTTATGTTGCGTCTCAAAGTCGTCTTGTTCTTCAAATATCTCGAGATCCCTATTGCCAAACAGCCGCGCATACTGCATCTGAGCCGACGTTGGTTTTAACTTATCAGTGACGGCTGCAATCTTGTCGACCCATTGCTTAGGCAGTGCCCATTCAGCATCGCAATACTTGCGATTCTTAGCCACCACATTCATTAGTTCATCCCAGATTGGTTCACGCTCATCCTCAGTGAGCCTGCGGACCGTATCGGACGTCAAGTGCTCTAGCATCTTCTCGAGAGCAGGCGGCGGTAGATCGTCGATTCGCTGCACCAATTCAAAGAGACGAGAGCGATTACCGATTGCTAGGCCTATTGCCATATCCGCATAAGCTGCGACCTGCTCCCAATATTCTCCATGGGTAACGCCTTTTTCCCACTTAAGATCGCCAATATCTTTCCACGTTGGCTTGTGAATTCCATGGGATGACTGTTGGGCCCGCGGCAGCAAGCGTAGGAGCAAGCTCCACGCAACGTTTGGTTGCTCCCGTATCAACGTCTTTATTGCAGTGCGTCGCTGCTCTATGGACGCAGTAGTCTGTGGTAACCACGGAAGAAAGATCATAATGAGCGAATTAATTGGACGATTCGCCCAATTCCCTCCCGGGTCTTGTGCCGCAAGTTGTCCCAACGTGACGGTGATTCTGGTAAGGCTGTTGGAATCCCATGCAAGGGATTCCAATCCCCATAGAAGCCCGGTCATGTGATTTTCACCAGTGATTCCATCGCCTTCCTGGGCGAAGACTTCGCTGAATGGCGTTGGGTCAAAGTCTAGGGCCTTGTCGACAGCATCGGCAAAGGCCTTTGGAGCCGCCTCAGCTAAGAGCGGTAAATATCGATTCACGCTGGCCCAAAGCTTCCAATCTCCGGAATTGAGGATTTGGGAAACGATTGCAGTTGCGATTGCTTCAGGTTTACCGCGACTGCACATCGTAAGGCTTCCAGGATGACTTCCCAGCAACGCCAACGTGTCAGCCATACCCTTCCTTAACGATTCCGAGTGCCTTAGGGACTTGCCGTAAACATTTGCCGCAAACCGCTGATCCGTTGGAATCTCGAACTTAGGATCAATTTCTCCGAATACCCTTATCGCCTGAACCTTGAAGGCATCCAACAACTTGTCAGAAATTCTAGGTCCGAGTGAATACCACCCCTCGTACCGAGCAACCATCTTCCACGTCTTATCGCGCAGGGTAAGGGGAGTGGACGGCTCGACCGCCACTTTATAGAGGGTTTCGATCCACTCCCCATACGATTTTCCCGCGAGGCCCTCCACGACTTGTCGATCCGCATCGCTTTCCTGGTTCCAAGCGCCGAGCAACTCAGCAATTGTCAATTCCGCGGCTGCATCGCCGCCGGACCACTCGGGCAATGCTGAAAGGTTCTGAATACATCGGAGAAGTGACGTTAGATTTCCGTCGCTTCGCTGCGACAAATTCCTGCTCCGCTCAGCCTTGTACCCGGCCTTGATGAGCGCCTCTTCCATCTGATAGCTGCGAGGATTGAGCAGTACCTGTCTGAATGGATTCGGTTCGCCGCCTGGCAGACCTGCATAGATGGCGCCGTGTCCAGCCTTTCTTGCAACCGCAAGGAGCCTGGGTGAATCTTCTCGCGTCATATCGAAGTCGGCGATCAGGATATGAGGGTCCTTAAGCGAGGTGGCAACGATCCAAGACTCGGGGCTCGAGACAATTAGGCACCTGACTTGCCGCTCCACCCTGATCTCGGGGTTAAGAGACGCGAGGTAGGCCGAAACGAAGTCGGCCACCTGAGCCGGAAAGAATGTGTCGAGTTGGAGGTGGGGCTGGGCACCTTTAAATAGGTCGTCAAGACGCTTGCAAGCTTCACCCCTGTTCGCAAGGAAGATATCAGGAGTTAGCGGCGGCGGCTCACCAATGGCTGCGTTTGCTAACCAGCGTTGCTCGGCTGTGTCTACCATGTCCGTGGACTTACCCATCTGGACGGCAAACCACTTTGCAACAGACGGAAACTGCCGCAGCCAGTCAATAAGTATCGAGCCGTCGATGACCCTCACGTCGCTCCATTCGCCGGTGTCGCGACGCGTAGCTTTCCAGCCCTCTTGCTGTTCTGGCTTCCAAGTTCCCTCCCACCCGCGGCGGCCGGAGAGTGGTGTCACAAACACGAATGTCGAATTTTTGCGATAGTTCTCTGGTACGGCGGCGGTGAGCTCGTTGTAATCCTTAGTCGCCTTTGCTCCCGCATTAATGCTTGTGCCAATTTCCCAAAGCGACTGCCCGGCTGGAACGAACGGCTTGTAATCCAAGGTAGTGACAAGTTTACCGTCTGCGCCATGCTGCCCAACACTATCTGCGAGTGGAAACCGGCGCTCTTGCGGTTGCGGCACGGACGCTGCAACTAGCCTGTAGACGAGCTCGACAATCGTTCCCTGTGCCTCTTCCGCGTGCCCACGGATCCACGAGTCAAGCTCGTTCTCTGTAAATAACGGATTGTTAAGCATGCGGCGTTACTCCTCCTACCGATTCAGGGCATCAGGATCCCGGAGGCTACAAGCTCGGGCATTCCAGCCTGCACCCAGTCCTCAAATGTGCGCTGAACTGATATTACATTAGCCCTTGGCAGGTGGTTGTTTAAGAGCTCAACCGCCTTTTGAAGATCTGCTGGGTTCGCATTGACAACTATCCAGGCAGCGCCTCCAGCAGGCAGATTATCCTCATGTTCCTTGATGGCTTTGAGCAGGAATTTATCTTGCTCACATTCAAAAGACATGCCCACCACAACAATTACACTGCTCCAGAGGATTCGACCGAGAGCGTTGTTGGCTTCGACGGTGGGATTTCGCAGCCCAGCGCCGTCTTGCTCGAGCAGGAATGGGCTTCCGAAAGACGGATTCGGGATTCTCTCGATTCGACCGTTGATATGTGCTACGTACATGTTGTCGAGCCATGGACCAGGATGTACACCTGGGTATAGGTATTCCAGAGCCTTCTCCAACAGACTGTCCCAATTGGTGGTGATTAGAGCGTGGACAGCGCTCTGCACGCTACGCACCTCCAGCTGGCGTATGAAAATGCAGTGAGTCCTGAGGTCAATGCTAGGCCTGGATTCAGCTTCACTGAGCGCCCGAATAATCAAGCGAATTTGCGCCCACCGCGGAAGCAATCGCCACCACCGTGGGGCTATCCACGTTAATCCTGCAGCAATGGAACAGCCGCGACCAATTAGCCACGAGACAGACAAGCCGCGTCCTCCGACGTGACATTAAGCGACCCCAAATGGACCTTGTCGGTGAGATCCAAATCTGGCACGGCTAAGGTTACTTTATCGACTTGATAGCTTTCGCTAACTCTTTGCGGTAGCGTTGTTGACGCTAGCCTTAGAGTGACCCTATGTACTGATTGAAGATTGCCCCGCATGATTTGCTGTACGTCCCTTTGGGGCGGTGCTTTGCCTCCCTCAGCCGGGGTCAGTTTGAGATTAGCATCATG
>Ga0307372_10003300_pt1 | contig 25853 bp, 23 predicted proteins | sample OX1MG_FD_202533 | JGI IMG/M metagenome (GOLD analysis project Ga0307372, IMG submission 202533) | Soil microbial communities from Risofladan, Vaasa, Finland - OX-1 | ecosystem: Environmental > Terrestrial > Soil > Coastal area > Acid sulfate soil | place: Finland: Risofladan, Vaasa | collected...
CGCTCTGGTGGCGCTGGCAGGCGGATCCAATCTCTCGGCATCCCTATGAAATCACTGAAACCGCTTGAATTGCCTATTGTTCCTCATCCGTTCTTTTAAACCAGTGCTTGTTCAGAGGTTCCTTAGGATTCAGATTAAGAGCACGAAGATACGCTTGTCGGGCGGCTTCCGTTTTTCCAGCGCGCTCGAGGGCGCGTCCGAAATCGAAATGCGCTGCAGGATCGTCAGGCCGGAAAAGCGCTGCCCGACCCAAGGCATCGATTGCATCTGTAACTTTACCGTCCGCAAGTTCGCAGAGCCCCTTTTCACGGTACCGCCGATATTCGTCCTTATAGGTTTTGCCTAAAGGCGCACCCGCACCTGTGGGTCTGCCTGCCCAGCGCGCCGCTCTCTTCCGCACAAGGTTCCTAAACCAGTTGCGTTTTCTCATCATTACCGCCTGACGGGTGTCTCCTCCATGTAGCTTATTATGGGGGCTGGAAGTTGTGCGTTTTTGGCTGCGAGGTTGAACCAGAACTCTATTATCATATAAGGTACAAGATTGGTGGATGCGAGCAATCGATTCGGCAGCATCTCCAGTGCCGTTGGGGTGTGCGCAGTTTTGCCCGTTGAGTCGGACAGACTCGGCGTGTTATTCCGCACGTAGCTGTTGAGTCTCTAACTGTTGTCGATCCAATCGAGCCGGCAAGGCCCCTGCAGAGGGGTAATATCTGGCCACGAGATTATCGTCGAGGTTGGATTCCGTCACGGAGGTAAAGCTGCCGCAGCGGTAGCAACTATGGGAGAATCCAGGGGGAAGCTAGCAGAGTTCTGAAAATCCTGCAATGCGATCGAAGAAAAAGCCTCGCCTGCGAGTCGGGAAGGAAGCACGCCGCCGGGCGCGCCTGGGAATCGGGATGCCTCCGCCCGAACGAACCATCCCCAACAAGCGGGATAAGCCTGCCAAGCATAAAAAGCCGCTGCTCGATTTCAGCGAGGAGTAATCGGGATCAACCGGCGGCGTCTGCCGAGGCGAGCACGCCCCGGCCGCTCAGAAGAGCAATGCATCTCGAAATGCATCGCTGCTCTTGCGAGAGCCTGTGGTCAATCATTGTAGCAATGGGTTGCATCAATGGATGTTGCGCGTCTTGCGTCCCACGTAATCCATCAGCAGATATTGCCCGAGCGTATAGGGCGTGGTGAAGTAGGCTTTGCCGCGGCAGAGTTCCGTGATTTTTTGCACGAACTGGATCAGGCTGTAATCGCTCGCCAGCATGAAGGTGTTGATCAAGATTCCGGCGCGCTTGCACTTGGCCACTTCCTCGATCGTCTGGGTGACGACCAGCGGATCGAGCCCAAAGGCGTTCTTGTAAATCCGCCCGTCTTCCAGCGTGAGCGCCGAGGGTTTGCCGTCGGTAATCATCACAATCTGGCGCATGTCTTTCTTCTGCCGCGATAGAATGCGCTGCGCGAGCCGCAACCCCTCGCGCGTATTCGTGTAGTAAGGCCCCACCTGGACCCGAGCCAGCTTCCCCAGGGGAATTTCCTCGGCGCTATCGTGGAACAGCACGCAGTGCAAGGAATCGCCGGGATATTGCGTGCGAATCAGGTGCGAAAGCGCCAGCGCGACTCGCTTCGCGGGGGTGAAACGGTCTTCGCCGTAGAGGATCATGCTGTGGCTGCAATCGAGCATCAGCACGGTGGCGCAGGAGCTTTGATACTCGCACTGGTGAACCATCAGATCGGGATAATCGAGCTCGATCGGCAGGGTGGCGCCATTCCGCTGGACGGCATTGAAGAGCGTCGAGCTGATGTCCATATTTAGCGTGTCGCCGAATTCATACGGCTTGGACGCGCCGCCGGATTCGACGCCCGTGGCCAGATCGCGCGTGTCGTGCCGGCCGAAGCTGCTTTTCCCGAGGGACGCCAGCAAATCCTTCAGCGTTTTGAAACCGAGAAAATCGAGGGTCTTGTCGGTAATCTCGAATCGCGCTTCCACGTTCGATTGGTCGCGCCCGATTTGCCCTCCTTGCGTTTGCGAAGGGGGAGGAGTGATCTGCGCGGACTGCTGCTGCGTGATGAAGCCTTCCTGCTCCATGCGGTCCACGATCTGGTCGATCAGTTCCTTCAGTTCCTTGTTCTGGGAGAGATCGGGATTCTGCAGCATCTGCTCCATCATTTCGGGCGGAATCAGATCGCCTTCCTGCAGCGCGCGCAGGATGGCCTGCCGGAGCTGCTCCATGTGCTGTTCCTGGGAGCGCTCCATATCGATCTCGTAAATTCCGTACTGATTTTCAAAGCCGCTTTGCAGGAAGAAATCGGACATGCGGTTCATCAATTCCTGAAGGTCGATGTCGCCGGCCGCGTCGGGAGAATAGCGTGAATAGCGAATGTATTTCATGGTTCGCCTCCGACCGTCAGTTGAACTGTCGCCGTGGCATCCGCCCGGAAGGCTCGCGAGGGTCGCGCGGTTCGGCCGCCTTGCGCGCCTCCGCATAGAAGCCGCGCTCTTCGCTGCGGTTGATCCGCTTGTGCGCCCAGAGTCCCTCGAGGATGAACTCCGCTGCGCTGGTCTGGATCGCGGCATCGTCCTTGGATCGCACGCCGAGGGTCTCGATGTGCTCGAAGAGCCCCTGAATTTTCCGGAGCTGGGCGAGCACTTCGGCGCTTGAGGCGTTCGCGGGTACTTTCAATTCGCCGCCGATCTCGAACCACTGCACGACCGGCTGGAAATTCGCGTTGGCGAAATACTTGGTGAACGTCTTGCCGATGGCCGCGCGGATCAATTCGCGGGCGATGTTTTCGGCGCCGCGCATTTCGCCTTCGTATTCGAGCTCGAATTTGCCCGTCATGGCGGGAATGGCGGCATAGACGTCGGCGACGCGCGCGACCACGGCGGAATCGTGGCTGCGCACGGCGCGCTGCTCGGCGCTGCTCAGCACATTCTCCAGCGCGCTGATGGGCAGCCGCTGGCTGACGCCCGAGCGCCGGTCGACTCGCTTATCCTCGCGGGCCTGGAAAGCCACCTCTTCCACGATTTCGCGGATGTATTCGGGCACTTCGATGCGGTGCTTCACGTCGCGCTTGGTCCACGATTCCTGCGCGGTGATGGACATGCCCTCGGCGACCGTCGCCGGATAATGGGTGCGAATCTCCGATCCGATGCGGTCTTTCAGCGGCGTGATGATTTTTCCGCGCGCGGTGTAGTCCTCCGGATTCGCGGTGAAGACGAGCAGCACGTCGAGAGCCATGCGCACCGGGTAGCCCTTAATTTGAACGTCGCCTTCTTGCATGATGTTGAACAGGCCCACCTGAATTTTACCGGCCAGATCGGGCAGCTCGTTGATGGCGAAAATTCCGCGATTGGCCCGCGGCAAAAGTCCGTAGTGAATCGTCAATTCATCGGACAGATTGCGCCCGCCGCGGGCCGCTTTGATCGGATCGACGTCGCCGATCATGTCGGCGATGGTCACATCGGGCGTGGCCAGCTTCTCGACGTAGCGCTGCTCGCGCGACAGCCATACGATGGGCGTGGCGTCGCCCTCGGCGGCGATCCTTTCGCGGCACGAACGGCACAAGGGACGATACGGGTTGTCATTGACCTCGCAGCCCTCCACGACGGGAACCTGGCTGTCCATGAATGAAATGAGGCCGCGAAGGATGCGCGACTTGGCCTGCCCGCGCAGGCCCAGAAGGATAAAGTGGTGGCGCGAAAGAATCGCATTGATGATCTGCGGTATGACGGTGTCGTCGTAGCCATGCACGCCGGGGAAGAGCGCCTCCCCCTTGTCCATCTTTTGCAGCAGGTTCTCGCGCAACTCCTGGCGCACGCTTCGCTGTGCGATGCGCTCTTCGGACCATTGGCTCCGCCGAAGCTCGCCGAGGTTCCTAGGCTGTGGACTCATTCGGTCACCAATTCCTTGTAAGGCCGCAAAGCTTCACGGAATTTTTGAGCGCTTCTACTCCATTATAGTGGAACGGAGCGAGCGCGCATAATTTGATTGAAATATTCGCTCGCGGTCTCGATATCAGGCGGGTGCGACATCGGGAGGGTACGACATCAATTGACGAGCCCGTGGCCATTGCCTCCGGCGCGCTGACGAGCACGTTGCCTCCCCGCCAGCTTGGGCAGGAATTGGGCGAGCCAGCCGAGCAGAAACTCGCGCCGGTCGGTCTCCGCGCGCATTTCGAGCAACGCCTGCCGCTCCTTCAGCTCGATCGGCAGGCGGGCGGCCATGCGATAGGCAAGAATGTTCGATGGGCCCGGTTCCGGGTCCACCCATGGCTGCCCGAAAAGGAGCCCGTAACACTGCTGCAACAGTTCGATCAGCCGGGCCTCCTGGTTTGGATCCAGGGGCGAATCGATGTCTTCCGGATACTCTACGATGCCTTCATAATATTGCTTTTCTTCGAGAACCTGGATGAGATGAAACACGGAGCGGCCTTCGGTGAGGATATCCACGCGCCCGTCGGGATAATCCTTGATTCTGCGGATAATTTCGGCGGTGCATCCAACGCTCGCTACATCGTGGCCCGACGCCAATACCATGCCGAAGCCGATGTGTTCATCGAGGCAGCGCTGAATCATGAGCTTGTAGCGCTCCTCGAAGATGTGCAGCGGCAACGACATGGAAGGAAGAAGAACCACATCCAGCGGGAACAGCGGAATGCGATTGGGTTTCGCCATGTATGGCGCGCCCCGGCCATCCGGGCTTAGCGAAGCTCTGTTAACGCTGCCTGCATCTCGTCTCGCGCGTGCGAGTCCCCGGCCTTCTGCGCGACGACGATGCCGTCGGAAAGCAGTCTTCGCGCCTCTTCCAGCCGCCCCAGACGCGAAAGAAGCTGGCCGAATTGGAAATAGCCGGGAACATATTCCGGGTGCGTATCCAGGAGCGTCTGGAAATGGCCCGTGGCGGCTCGATCGTCTCCGAGCTTTGCGCACTCAAGCGCGAGACCATAGCGCGCGAATGCGTCGCCGGGTTTCTGGGCGACGAATTGCTCAAGGACTTCGCGACGCGACTTCTGCGTTTGGGTCATGGGATGAATGACGTATTATAGCGGGCTCGGCCGGCGACGCAAGCACGCACATTTCGCGGCCGGCGAACTGGGGCTCGCGCATGCAGCCACGCGGAAAAAATCCGGCAGGAAAGAGCAAACCCGGTACGCCCGAGCGCCTTCCAGGCAAGCCCGTCAGCGTCTCTCGTTCGGAATTGACCGAAATCGTGCTTCCCAACGACGCCAATCTTCTCGGCAACATGCTGGGCGGCCGCGTCATGCACCTAATCGACATTGCAGGTGCGCTGGCGGCGGGCCGGCACTCGAACAGCCACATCGTGACGGTTTCCGTGGATTATCTCGACTTTCGCTTTCCGATTCGCGTGGGCGAATTCATCGTGTTGAAGTCGAGCGTGAATCGCGTATTCCACACCTCGATGGAAGTGGGCGTGAAGGTCTTCTCGGAGAATATTTTGACGGGCGAGCGGAAGCACACAAGCAGCGCCTATCTCACCTATGTGGCGCTGAATCTCGATCGCATGCCGCATCCGGCCCCTCCGCTCATTCTGGAGACCGAAGACGACCGCCGCCGCTTCCGCGAAGCGGGCGAAAGGCGCCGCCTGCGGCTTTCGACGCGGCACAAGGGCATGCTGCCTACCGCCTAAGCGTGGCGTATCGTCTGGCTGTGGGGCGGTTGTGGGCGGTGATCGGGCGGCTATCGGGGCGCGTGCAGGAAATCTTGGACCGCTGCGGCGGTGTTGAATCCATTCTCGATGCACTTCCCGAGCGAGGGTCCTTCCAAGTAATTCCCGCAAAAGAATATTCCGGGGTGTTCGCTCTTGGCGTCGCGGATGGCTTGGACGATGTGGCCGTGCCCGAGATTGTATTGGGGCAGCGCTTTGGGATGCTTCCATACGGCCGAGGCCATCGGCGGTCCCGTGATTTCGAGGATGCGGGCGACGTCGTTTTGCACGAGTGTCGCGATTTCTTCGTCGGACTTCTCCATGATTTCAGGAGCGGTGACTCCTCCAATAAAGCTCGTGATCGCGAAGGTTCCTTCGGGGGCGCGCCCGGGAAACAGGGATGAATTCCACACGGTGCCCAGCGTGTGAAGTCCTTCGCTGCGCGGGAGCAGAACCCCGAATCCCTGCAAGGGAAGTGCGATTTGCGGGGCATAGTATCCGGCCGCGACGACGGCGACTCCGGCGTAAGAAATCCCTGAAAGCGTTCGAGCAATCGCCGCCGAAACCGGCTTTACAAGATTGGATGCTGTGTAGGCGGGCGTGGCCATCACGACGGCTTGCGCAACGAACGTTTCGGCTCGTCCGTCCTGCACGGCGTGAACTTCGAAGCGGCCGCATGCGTCGCTTGCGGGGCTGCCGCATCGCAACGCGTTCACGCGCGTGCGCAGCCGGATGTTATCGCCCAATTTTTGAACGATGGCGTGCGTCAGCGCGCCCACGCCCGGCCGGAATGAACAAAGAGAAGGCGGCCCTGTGGCCTTCGCCTGACGCGACTTCATTGCGCCCCGGACGATGCTGCCGTGTTCTCGCTCCCATTCCTCCAGGGATGGAAAGGCGGCGCGGAGGCTCAGCTTTTCCGGATCTCCCGCGTAGACGCCGGAGACGAACGGCGCGACGAGATATTCGAGAATTTCATGGCCGAATTTTCGCCGCACGAAATTGGCGACAGTTTCCTCCTCGCTGGGAGGTTTGGTCCGGCGAAAAGCCTCCGAGGCGACTTTCCATCGGGCGCCCACGCCCAGCAGGGAAGACGTGAGCACGGCCTGCGGGGACATGGGGATTTTTTGCAGCCGTCCATGGCGGAGCACAAATCGAGGAGCCTTCGGATCGGCCGTGCAAAGCTCGTTTTCGATTCCCAGCTCCCGGATCAAGCCCAGAATCGGCTCCGTCGCCTGGAAGCTCTGCGGCCCGGACTCGAAGAGGAATCCATCTCTCGCGGTCGTGCCGATCAGGCCCCCGGCGCGCTCCTCCGCTTCGAATAGCGTGACCGGGACGCCCATCTGCTGCAGGCTATAGGCGCATGCAAGGCCGGAAATCCCCGCGCCAATGACAGCGACGCACTTCGATTCGGCCATTTTGTCCGCTCTTTAGAGTGTCTTCGAAAACAGCGGCCGCTGGTCCATTTGCTGCTCGTGGAGGTAGCGGTCGAAAACCATGGCCACGTTGCGAATGAAAATCCGGCCCAGCGGCGTCACTCGAATTTCGCCCGGCTGGAGAACCACCAGGCCCTCGGCGCTTTGTTCCTCGATGTGGCCGAGCTCGGCTGCAAAGTATTCGTCGAAGGAAATCGCGAACTCGCGCTCCACTTCATTCTTAATGATCACCGTGTGGCAGAGCAGCCGGCCGATCACCGAGCGGCGAAGGAGGTCGTCCGCGGAAAGCCGGTAGCCGCGCATGGTGGCGATGCCGCGAGACGCCACGGCATCCTGATACGCGGGCACCTCGCGGCGGTTTTGCGCGTAGGCTTCGCCGATCGAGCTGATTGCGCTCACACCCATTCCATAGAGGTCGGCGCCCGCCTTGGTGGTATATCCCTGAAAATTCCGGTGCAGTGTGCGTTTCTGCTGGGCCATTGCCAGCTCGTCGCCGGGGCGCGCGAAGTGGTCCATGCCGATGTACAGATAGCCCGCGGCAAGAAATCGCGTGAGCCCCGCGCGGAAGATGCGGAACTTTTCCTTTCCTTCGGGCAGGTGAGTCTGAAAAGCGCCCTGTTGCTTCTTGAGCCAGGGCACGTGAGCGTAGCTGAACATGGCCACGCGGTCGGGAACCAGCGTGAGCGCCTGGTCGATGGTTGCCTGAAAACTTTCCGCGGTTTGATACGGCAGGCCGTAAATCAGATCGACGTTGAGGCTCTCGAATCCTAGCTCGCGCGCGACCTGGATCAGATCGCGCGTCATTTCGTACGGCTGCACGCGATGGATCGTCTCCTGTACCTTGGGTTGAAAATCCTGAATGCCCATGCTGAGCCGGTTGAATCCGAGCCGCCGCAGCGCTTCGAGATGCGCCGCGTTGGTGACGCGCGGATCGACTTCGATGCCGATCTCGGCGTCGGCTGCGAACGCAAATCGCTCGCGGGTATAGCCGAACAGGTCCTCCATTTGCGCCGGGGAGAGATAGGTCGGCGTGCCCCCGCCCCAATGGAATTGGATGACGCGCCGGTTTTTCGAGACCCGTCCTCCGACGTGTTCAATCTCCCGCTTCAGCGCGGCGAGATACGGAATGAGGACGTTTTTGTCCTTTTGAATGGAAACGTTGCACGCGCAGAACAGGCACAGGCTCTCGCAGAAGGGAAGGTGCATATAGAGCGACAGCGGTGTTTCCCGCGCATCCGCCCGCGCGTAATTTTCCTCGAGGTCGGCGGGCCCGAAATCGTCTTTCCAGACCGGCGCGGTAGGATAGCTCGTGTAGCGCGGTCCCGGCCGGTTGTATTTCTCGAGAATCTCGTCGCGGATCTGCCCGATCTCTAGCTTCTCAACCGGTTTTGTGTTTGTTTCCGCCATGGCTAATCCGCTTTTCCGGCTTGCGCGTTTGCCGCGACGAGAGCCTCGTGGCTCGCGTCCACAAATGCTTTGGCGTTCTCAACTGGAGTATTCGGCAAAATACCGTGTCCCAGGTTCAGGATATGGCCCACGCCGCCGGTCTTTTCGACGGCTTCCCGCGCGCCACGGCGAATTTCCGCTTCGGGCCCAAGAAGAAGCGCGGGGTTCACGTTGCCCTGCAATGCCACCCGGCGTCCCAGAATGCGGCGCGCTTCCGCCAGATCGGTATTCCAATCGACGCTCAAAACATCCGCCCCCGACTCCGCAAGGTTTTCCAGGTGCTGCCTCGACCCTTTTGCGAAAAGGATTTTGGGCGCGGCGCTTTCCCGCAGAGCTTCGAAAACGATCCGAGTGGCCGGCAGCTCGAATCTGGCGTATTCGGCAGGGCTGAGCTCGCCTGCCCACGTGTCGAAAAGCTGCACAACCGCCGCCCCGGCGTCGATCTGCGATTTCAGATATTCCGCCGTAACGCGCGCAATCCGCTCAAGCAGCTCGCGCACTACCTCGGGCTGCTCGCGCAGCATTTGTTTGGCGCGCGAAATATCGCCTCGCGTGCGCCCTTCAATCATATAGCAAGCAAGCGTCCAAGGAGCGGCGGCAAAGCCGATTACCGGCACGCGGGAACCTGCCTCGCGGCAAATCATCCGGATGGCGTCCCCGACGAATCTGGTTGCCTGATTCGGATCGAAGTCATGGAGCCGACGCACGGCCCCTGCGTCGTGTACGGGATTCGAGAGCACCGGCCCCGAATCCGGCACATCGAGCGGCAGTCCCATGGCCTCGGCCACGATCAATATGTCCGAGAAGACGATGATGGCATCCACGCCCAAAACGCGGAACGGTTGCATGGATACTTCCGCCGCCAGTTCCGGCGTCTTGCAGATTTCCAGAAACGAATGTTTCGCCCGGACCCTCTGATATTCCGGCAAGTAGCGCCCGGCTTGGCGCATGATCCAGACGGGAACACGGTCCACCGCCTCGAACCGGCAAGCGCGCAGGAAAAGCTCTTTTTGAGTGACCGAGCCACCTTGGCTGTTCAGCATCATTTCGGCGGGCATACCTGAGAGCGATTCAATGGAATTGAGCCGTGAGGCTATGGGAGCATCTTATTACAGTGTTGCAGGAGTGCAAGCTCCGCCTGCGGTGCGCCAAATCTAAAGTGAGCGATTCCAAGTATTTAAGATGCCGAAAAACGAATCGGCGGTTGCCGCCGGCAACGGCTTCTGACCGCTCGCAGGGGCTTGCGGAAAGCGCGAGAATGCCGTTTTCGCCGCCGTTCGGCGTATAATTTCCTGGATTGGAGAGTTCTCGCCCTTCATGACGCACGATTTAGTCTATTTGGGCCTGGCGCTGTATGTGGCCAGCTTTGCCTGCTATGCGCGTATTCTCTATGTTCCCAATGTTTGGATCGGGCGGCTCGCCACGCTGCTGCTCGCCGGGGGCATAGTTGCCCAGTATTTCGAGCTGCTCGAACGCTCGCATTGGATTCATTCGGTTCCTTACGACGACCTCTATGGCTCGATGTCTCTGTTCGCATGGCTTTTGGCCCTCACGTATCTGGGGCTGGAGTTTTTCCATCGGCAGAGGTCTGTGGGCGCGTTTGTTACGCTTTTGTTGGTCGTTTGGATCGCGGCGCTTCACTTATTTGTGCCGATCGATCCCGTGGCGCATCCGCCCGCCGGTGGCGCCCTATTTGCGCTGCACGTCACGCTCAACACCTGCGCCTACGCGGCGTTCGGCCTTTCTTTTGTCCTGAGTATCGTCTTTTTAGGCCAGGACCGCCTCTTGCATTCACGGCGGCTGGGCGCAACTTTTTGGCGCTTTCCCGCGCTCGACGTGCTGGATCGCATGGCGCGCAGCAGCGTATGGATCGGACTTTCGACGCTGTGCGTCGGGGTGATATTGGGCTTGCTCTGGGGCCATCGCCTCAATGGCACTTACGACCTGGGCGATCCCAAGGTAATCATCACTTTGGTAATCCTCTGCGCGTATGTCGCCTACCTGAGATTGTCGAGGGCCGCCCGCTGGCGCGGCGCTCGCGCGGCGCTTTTGTGCGCTTTCAATTTCCTTGTCGTGCTGTTCAGCTACACGTTTGTGAACTTGTACTTCACGAGGTTTCACCGGTTCTTCTGATGGCTGCGATTTCCAAGGCGGGGCGCGTTGCAGTGGGGCGAATCCGGGTTGCGCTGATCGGATGCAACCATCGGACCGCGCCCGTGGAACTCCGCGAACGCGTTTCCTTCACCCAGCAGCAGGCCCTCGACGCCGCCGGCGAGCTCCGTCGCCAGGGCATCCTGGAAGAAGCGGTTGTGCTCTCGACCTGCAACCGCAGCGAGCTCTACGGAGTTCCCGGCGAATCCGGCTCGGCGATCACCGAGACCATGGAGGACTTTTTAACTTCGTTCCATCGGATACCCCGCGCGGATTTGGAGGGCAAGTTCTATCGCTGGGTGGGCCGCGACGCCGTCCAGCACCTCTATCGCGTGGCCGCCGGGCTGGATTCGATGATGCTCGGCGAAGCGGAAATTCTCGGACAGCTCCGCTCGGCCTACAGCCAGGCGCTCGACCATGGAGTCACGGGGCCCGTGTTGAACCGCGTCTTCCAGGGCGCGATCGAGGTAGGGAAGCGCGTCCGGTCCGAGACGGAGGTTGGTGCCCGCCCCATGTCGGTGGCGCTGGCGGGCGTCAAGCTGGCGGAACGCGTCTTCGGCAATCTCAAGGGCCACGTGGCGCTGATCGTGGGCGCCGGCGCAGTGGCGGAGCAAGTTGTGGAGCAGCTCCGCGGCCGGGGAATCGGAAATTTGCAGGTGGTGAACCGCTCCTACGACCGCGCGGCCGATCTTGCCGGACGGATCGGCGGCCGGGCGGTGGCATGGGAATCGCTCGAAACCGTGCTGGGCCAGCCCGATATTATCGTCACTTCGGCGGGAGGAACGGGGCCGGTGTTGACGCGAGCGATGCTGGAGCGATCCATTGCGGCTCGCGGCGGGCGTCCCGTATTCGTCGTGGACCTCGGCGTTCCGCGGAACGTCGATGCAGCGGCGGCGGGCTTATACAATCTGTATCTCTACAACATCGACGATTTGGGCGAGATCGTCGAGCAGAACAAGAAGGCTCGCGAGTCTGAAATCCCCCGCGCGGAAACGATCATCGCCGAGCACGTCGCGAAATTCGAAGCCTGGCGAGCCACGCTCGAAGCGGGTTCGATTGTCGACGATCTTCGCGATCGCTTCCACAAACATCGCCAGCTCCTGCTCGAGGAAAAACTGAAGGGAATGCCGGACGCCTCGCCGGAAGAACGCCAGCGAATCGCGCGAATCACGGAAGAGTTGATCGACCGCGTTCTCGATCAGCCTAGCGAGCGGCTTCGCAATGGACGAAGCATGCGCGGCAGGCTGGCCGCCGTGGAAGCCCTGCGCCATCTTTTCGGCCTCGACGAGGACGCGGAGTGACGCGGCTGCGCATCGGGACGCGCGGCAGTGCATTGGCGCTCTGGCAGGCGAACCACGTCCGGGAACGGCTCGGGCAATTGCATGGCGTGGAAGCGGAGCTGGTTCGCATCCGGACGGCGGGAGACCGTTTTCAAGCGGTATCGGTCGCTCAAATCGGCGCCGAGGCGGGCACGAAAGGCGTTTTTATCAAGGAAATCGAAGATGCTCTCCTGGCGGATTCCGTGGACCTTGCCGTCCACAGCATGAAGGACGTTCCCACGGAGATTCCCTGCGGGCTCGTGTTTCCGGCCATCACGGAACGCGAAGACGCGCGCGATTGCCTGATCTCGCGCAAGGGACAATCGTTCAAGAATCTCCCGCCCGGCTCGCGAATCGGTACCAGCAGCCTGCGCCGCCAGGCGCAACTGCGCCATGGCCGCCAGGATCTGGACGTGGCGGATCTGCGCGGCAATGTGGACACGCGCTTGGCGAAATTGGCGGCTGGCGAATTCGACGCGATCGTGCTGGCCGTCGCCGGTGTGAGCCGCTTGGGTGCGAGCGAAAGGATCGCGCAAATTTTGCCTGCGGAGATCATGCTCCCGGCGGTCGGCCAGGGCGCGCTCGGAATCGAGACGCGCGCGGACGATCAGAGCACGTCGAAACTCGTCGCGGCGCTGGACGATCCGGAAACACGCGTTTGCGTGACGGCTGAGCGCGCTCTTTTGCGCGAACTGGAAGGCGGCTGCCAGGTTCCGCTCGGTGCGTGGGCGCGTCTTGTGAATGGCGAAATCCATCTCGATGCGTGCGTGCTTTCGCCGGACGGAAAAGAATGCCTGAGGAGCGACGCGAGCGGACCCGCCGCCAACGCCGAGCAGATTGGGCGGCAGCTAGGGCAGGCCCTCATCGGCAAGGGCGCGGACAAAATACTGCGTCTTGTGGGAAGATCGGTTGGGCAAAACTAGCCAAGGCCAAAAGAACCGGGCGCTGGCGGGGAAGCGCATCGTGGTGACTCGCGCACCTGAACAGGCTCGCGATTGGATCGCGGCGCTCGATCGCGGGGGCGCTATAGTATTGCTCCTGCCGATGGTGCGCTTTGCGCCTCCTGAAACGTGGAACGCTGTGGACGCGGCGATTCGGCGGCTCGCTGAATTTGACTGGGCGCTGTTCACCAGCGCCAATGCGGTTCGATTTTTCAGCCAGCGCTGCCGCGAACTTGAGGCGGAGCGCGAATTATTTCAGTCGTCCCGTGTTCGCGTGGGAGCCGTTGGTCCGGCGACGGCGGGAGCCCTGACGCAGGAAGGCTGGCGAGTGGATTACGTGGCGAGCGTTCACACCGGCGAGGCGCTTGCCCGTGAACTGGCGAGTTCGCTTGCGGCAAAAAAGGTGCTCCTGCCGCGAAGCGACCGGGGAGATGGCCGGTTGCCGAACGCTCTTCGCGAAGCGGGTGCGAAAGTGATCGAAGTGATCGCGTATCGGACGGCAAATCCTGAAGGAATCGATTCGGAGATTCTTGGCCGGTTGCGCCGCGCGGAGGTGGATGCGGTTGTGTTCGCAAGCCCCTCGGCGTTCCGCAATTTGTGCGATGCGGTTCCCGCAGCCGAGCTGGCAACGCTCTCAGGCGGCATCCCGTTCGCGGCCATTGGCCCTGCCACGGCTCGGGCCTTGCGCGAAGGGGGCGTTCGTCCAAAAATTGAAGCAAGCGATTCTTCCGCGGAGACGCTGGCGGATGCCATCGCTCGATATTTCGAGCGTCATATTTCTACTGTGAGGACTGCATGACATTTCCAACTCATCGTCCGAGGCGTCTGCGCCGGACGGAAGCGTTGCGTGGACTCGCGCGCGAGACCCACCTCACCACGAGCGGCCTCATCTACCCGATGTTTGCGTGTCCCGGAACGAAGGTGCGCAGCGAAGTGAGTTCGATGCCCGGCGTCTATCAGCAATCGCCCGATCAAATCGTGGAGGAGTGCCGAGAAGTCGCGGACCTGGGCGTTCCGGGAGTGATCCTGTTCGGCCTGGCCGACCATAAAGATGAGACGGGATCGGAGGCAGCTGCGGCGCACGGGGCGGTGCAGCGGTCGATTGAAGCGATCCGGAAGGCAAAGCTGAACCTGCTTGTCATCACCGACGTGTGCCTGTGCGAATACACGAGCCACGGCCATTGCGGAGTGGTGCAAGGCGGCGAGATCCTCAACGATCCGACGCTTGATCTGCTGGCCGACGCAGCGCTTTCACATGCGCGCGCCGGGGCGGATATCGTCGCGCCCTCCGACATGATGGACGGCCGGGTCGCGGCCATCCGCCGGACGCTCGACGCCAAGGGCTTTCAGGACGTCGCAATCTTTTCCTACGCGGCCAAATATTGTTCCGCTTTTTACGGGCCCTTTCGCGAAGCGGCGCAATCGGCTCCGAAATCGGGAGACCGCAGCAGCTATCAGATGGACCCCGCCAACGCGCGGGAAGCGCTGCGCGAAGTGGCGCTCGACCTCGAAGAGGGCGCGGACCTGATTATGGTGAAGCCCGCGCTCGCGTATCTCGACGTCATTCACCGAGTGCGCGAGCAGTTCGACGTGCCGGTTGGCACCTACAACGTGAGCGGAGAATTCGCCATGGTGAAAGCCGCGGCGCGAAACGGCTGGATCGACGAGAGGCGCATCGCTCTCGAGATTATGACTGCCATCCAGCGCGCGGGCGCCTCCATCATCCTGACGTATCACGCGAAAGATCTGGCCCGCTGGCTCAAGGCCTGCTGATGCCTGGCCCAACTGCAGGCGATCTGAAGCAAGCCGGCGCCGCAAATTCGCGTCCCCGCTCCATCGAGCTTTTCGAGCGCGCGAAGAAGATACTCGTGGGCGGCGTCGATAGCCCCGTGCGCGCTTTTCGCGCCGTTGGAGGCACGCCGCTCGTGATCGACCGCGCCAAGGGCTCCCGCCTGTGGGACGCCGACGGGCGTGAATACATCGACTACGTGTGTTCCTGGGGAGCCTTGATTCTGGGACACGCCCACCCCGATGTTGTAGCCGGTGTCGCGGACCAGGCCAAACGAGGCACCAGCTACGGCATGACATCGCCGCTCGAAATCGAATTGGGCGAGCGCATCGCGCGGGCGCTGCCGTCGATCGAACGCATCCGCTTTGTCAGCTCCGGAACCGAGGCCACGATGTCCGCCATCCGGCTGGCCCGCGGTTTCACGAAGCGCGATTGCATCCTGAAATTCGAAGGCGGGTTTCACGGTCATGCGGACAGTTTTTTGGTCGAAGCCGGCTCCGGACTTGCCACGCTGGGAATTTCGTCGAGCCCCGGAGTGCCGGCGGCCCTGGCGAAACTCACGCTCAATGCTCCCTATAACGATCTCGCGGCGGTCGAACGAATTTTTCGAGAGCACGCTGGGGAAATTGCCGCCATGATCGTCGAGCCTGTGGCGGCCAATATGGGGGTCGTGCAGCCGGAGCCCGGGTTTCTTGCGGGACTGCGAAAAATCACGCAGCGCGATGGCGCGCTCCTGATTTTCGACGAGGTCATCACCGGATTCCGCCTGGCATCCGGGGGCGCGCAAAATGTCTATCGGATTGCGCCGGACCTGACGACTCTAGGCAAAATTATCGGCGGCGGGCTGCCGGTGGCTGCCTACGGTGGACGCCGCGACATCATGGAAATGGTGGCGCCGCTCGGCCCCGTGTATCAGGCGGGAACGCTATCGGGAAACCCGCTGGCCATGCGTGCCGGAATCGAAACGCTGCCGAAGCTCGAAGTCCCCGGTTTTTACGATACTCTCAACGGGAAAGCGCTGGCACTGGCCGAAGGCTTGCGCGATGCGCTCAGGGAGTCGGGACTGCCGGGGCATGTCGCCATCGCCGGTTCGCTGCTGACCCTGTTTTTCAGCTCCGAACCGGTGCGGGACTACACCGCCGCGAAGAAATCCGATACGGCGCGCTTCGCCGCTTTCTTCAATGGGATGCTCGACCGCGGAATCTTTTTGCCGCCGTCGCAATTCGAAGCGCTGTTCGTTTCCGCCGCGCACTCGCAAGAGGATATCGACCGCACGATCGCCGCCGCCCGCGAAAGCCTGAAGGCCATCGCTTCCGCGTGAACGCCGAAAGCCCCGCAACGCAAAAAGATTCGGAGTAGGGTAGGGGTGGGCTAAAACCGGAGGGCGCGCTTACTCTACTTGCACGATCACTTCCGCGCCGCGGCCGGCCCCCAGCGTGCGTGCGGCATGGCCTTTATTCACCGAAATTTCCAGGTAGCCGCTGGACCCCACGAAGCCCACCGCCTCGCCCGCCGCGCCCTGCGCGAACATCTGGACCACTTTGGTGATGCGACCGTTCCCCACGGAGATGGCGAGTTTCCCGTCGAGGGCAGCCAGAGCCGGGACATCCTGAACGGTCAGATTCGTAATCAAGTTTCCGAAGTGGTCCGTTCGAAGGACCGCGCCCTTAATTGTATTGCCGGCAACCTTCGGCTTGGGGATGGCAAAGCGCACGAAATCGCTGATAGGCTCGCCGAAGCTGGAAGTTTGCCACGACTTCGAGAGCCATGCGGCCACGGGAGCGAAAATATCGCGCCCGTGGAATGTGTTGCTCACGGGCTGGAGGAAATAGTGCTCGGAAATGATGTGCCAGGCGCTGACCGATTCGCACTGGTCGTATACGCTCGAGAGCACGCCATTGTCGGGCGCCACAAAATAATGCTGGTCGCCCGCGACAAGAATCGGACGCCGGGCCGTCCCCACTCCGGGATCGACGACGACGAGGTGGATCGTCCTCGGCGGGAAGTATTTATATGCCTGCCCGATCGCGAGCGCCCCGTCGAGAATGTCGTGTGGCAGGGCGTTGTGCGTGATGTCCACGAGGTTGACCTCGGGATGGATGTTCAGGATCACGCCCTTCATGATTCCGACAAAGGGATCCTCCATGCCATAGTCCGTCGTCAGTGTAATGATTGGCCGCGTCAAGGTTCGCTCCTGTCGGTGTCCATGCGGGTTCGCCCGCGCTGCTCGATCTTCCTTCGACGCTAACGGACGGCCACGGTACTGTCAAGGTAATGGCTGCCGGCAAGTTACGAACAGTAACACCACAAAAACGGCGCGGATAATGGATGGACACCGAACGTTTAGACCGATAGATATGTTGTGACAGGGGGGTATAACTGTGAACGCAACTTCGGGTCCCTTGGGGATCGGGAACGCATTGAAGAAGTGGACTTTCATCATCCAGGACTACTCGCTGCTCGCCTTTCATTCGGTCCGGGCCATCTTTACAGACACGCGTTACGTCGCCAACTTGGTCGAACAGATGGACGTGATTGGCGTGGGTTCGTTGCGGATTGTCGTCGTTGCGCTCCTTTGCGTCGGCGGTGTGATTGTTTTGAATTCAGCGTCGCAGTTTAGCCGTTTCGGCGAAACGATTTTAACGGGTGACGCCGTTTCGCTTGCGCTCCTCCGCGAACTTGGTCCCGTGTTCACGGCGCTGCTCATCGCGGGGCGGAACGCCACCGCGATGGCTTCCGAGTTGGGCTCAATGGTCGTCACGGAACAGGTGGATGCGATGCGGGGATTCGGAATTGACCCAATCCGCAGGCTGATGACGCCGCGCGTGCTTGCCACGGTGCTGGTGTTGCCGGTGCTCGTGGCGGTGGGGGATTGCGCGGGGCTGCTCGGCGGGTTCCTGGTCGCAAGTCTCACACTGCACCTTGGCGCGGAGCAGTTCTGGACCCACGCCATCCATGCGCTCGTTTTTGGCGATATCTTTATAGGCTTCATCAAGCCTGTTGTTTTCGGATTCATCATTGGGACAGTGGGTTGTTATCAGGGGTTCCGCGTGAAAGGCGGGGCCGAAGGTGTCGGCCGCGCCACGATTGCCGCATTCGTCGAGTCCTCCCTGACTGTCCTCGTCGTGGATTTGTTCCTGACGAGGTTTTTACTTTACATGTTCAATTTGTGACATGCGTTGCCCTTAAGGTACTAAAAATACGGTGTGTGCTTTTTAGAACAGATTCTTTCTGTCCCGTCGTCCACAATTCCCGTGGGAATTCCATGCGCCTCTTGCGGTTCAACAGTTCGCGGGAAAATCAGACTGGCAAGAACCGGTTCAACTGGCTGATCGCTTCGTTCATGGCCGTGTTTCACGTGGGGGCTGTGTTGGCGCTCTTCTTCTTCACCTGGAACGCGCTATTCGTTGCGATCTTTTTATACTGGGTGGCCGGGAGCCTGGGAATCGGGATGGGCTATCACCGGCTGCTCACCCATCGCGGTTATAGGACTCCCAAGTGGGTCGAATACTTTCTCACGGTTTGCGCCGTCACCGCCGTGGAAGGGGGCCCGCTCCTGTGGGTGGCCACGCATCGTATGCATCATCGATTCCCGGATGAGGAAGGCGATCCGCACTCTCCGCGCGATGGTAAGTGGTGGGCGCATGTGGGCTGGATCTTGGTGGGCAATGCGTTGCGCCAGGACGCTTCGACGCTGGATCGCTACGTTCCCGACCTTGCCCAGGACAAGTTCCACGTCTGGATCACGGAGTACCATTTTGTGCCAACGCTTATCCTCGCGCTTGCGCTTTTCGCCATCGGCGGATTGCCCTTCCTGCTGTGGGGCATTTTCTTGCGCACTGTCTTGGGGCTTCATGCGACTTGGCTCGTCAACTCGGCCACGCACATTTGGGGTTCGCGCCGCTTTCAGACCAGGGATCGATCGACCAATAGCTGGTGGGTGGCGCTGCTCACTTTTGGCGAAGGTTGGCACAACAATCATCATGCCCACCCCGTTTCGGCCCGGCACGGATTGAAGTGGTACGAAATCGACTTCAACTGGTATGGCATCTGGGTTCTCAAGCAGATTGGACTCGCCTCCCACGTATATCGCGCCAAGCTGCCGGTTCGTCAACGATCCGGTGAGATGGCCACCTCGATAGCGACGCTAACGGACGGCCACGGTACTGTCAGGTACCACTGAGAATTCCGGCAGTGGCTAATCTGCGGTTTCCGTTTTAATCGTGCAGGAAGCGGCTGGCAGGCCGTACTCCATGAATGTCATAATGGCCGAGGTATGGTCTCCATATCTCAAACTCCAAAGTACGACACGCTCCGCCGTATTCAACGGATTCAACTCGTTACAATCGTTTGGATGACCATTGAAGCCGCCGTTTCCCTATTGGCGGCATGGAGAGCGCGCAGCCCCGCTCTGCTTGCGTTCGGCGGCGACAGTGCCGTCGAGCTTCTTTCCGCGGTCGTGGTTCTTTGGCTATTCAGCGCGCCCGTTGAAAACCGCCGTGCGGAATCGCGGGCTGCGCGGGTCGCCGGCGCATTGCTTTTTGCGCTCGCCGCGTATGTGACGGTGGTTTCAGTGATGACGCTGCTGGGGCACAACGAGCCAAGGCCAACTTACCTGGGCATTGCGGTCTTGATTGCCGCGGCCGTTATCATGCCGTGGCTTGCCAATGAAAAGCGAAAGCTGTCGGCAACTACGGGCAGTGCCGCGTTAAGAGCCGATGCCGCTCAGTCGGGCTTGTGCGGTTATCTTTCCCTGATTGCCCTGGCGGGGCTTGCGGTGAGTGCAATTTGGCGCGTGGCTTGGGCAGATCCAGTTGCGGCGCTAGCGCTGATACCGCTCATCGTGTGGGAAGGCAAGGAAGCAATTCGCGGGAAGGCTTGCGGCTGCTGTTGATCTCAGCCTGAATCGATGCGCGCCTGTGCGGGCATCTTGCCGTGTCATGGATACGAAAACACATTGGGAGACGGTGTATACCCGCAAGGCCCCGGAAACCGTCAGTTGGTATCGCCCCCATCTGGAAGCGTCGCTTGCTTTGATCGAACGTGCAGCGGGTGGTAATAAGTCGGCATCGATCATTGACGTCGGTGGCGGCGAATCGACGCTCGTTGACGATCTTCTTGCCCGTGGATATGAACACATCGCCGTTCTGGACATTTCGCAAGTCGCGATTGAGGTCACCCAGAAGCGATTGGGCCGGGCTGCCGAAAAGGTCCAATGGATCGCCGCGGACATTACCGAAGCACTGGAGTTACCGTCCTCCTTCGACATCTGGCACGACCGCGCAGTGTTTCATTTTCTGACGGTCGCGGAACAGCGGATTGCGTATGTCCGCAACGTCATCAATACCGTTAAGCCGGGTGGACACCTCATTATCAGTACGTTCGGGCCCGAAGGCCCTGCAAAATGCAGTGGGCTCGATGCCATGCGTTATGACGCCGAGTCGCTGCGGAACGAATTCGGTGTGCGTTTTCGTGCGGTGGAAAGCTCGAAAGAACTGCACTGCACTCCCAAGGGCAACACCCAGCAGTTTCTGTATTTGCTCCTGCAGGGTCCCATGAGCGATACCGCGCCGCAATGCTTTGACGAAGGCCCTTCCTATTCCTAGCCGGCTCCTGATAAGCCGGATTATTCCCTCGATTGCAACGAAAACGAAACGCCTATCGGCCTGGCGGCGCCAGCTCGGCCCTGAAGCGGGGAGCGAGTAGGGAAGAAATCAGGCGCGCACGTATTTATTGAACCAGTCAATCGTGCGCTGCCAGGCCAGGTCGGCCGCGGCTTTGTTGTAGCGCTCAGGCGTCGCATCACAATTAAAGCCGTGGACGGCGCCAGGATAGATATAGCCTTCGTGCGGAACGTTCGCTGCCGTCAACGCTGCGTCGTACGCCGGCCACGTCGCCGCCAGTCGCGTGTCGAGCGCCCCGTGATGCACCAGAATCGCCGCCTTGATCTTCGGAATATCTGCCGTGGGGGGAACGTTGCCGTAGAACGGCACCGCGGCCGCCAAATCGGCTCCCAGCCGGACCGCCAACATATTCGCGACGCCGCCCCCGTAACAGAAACCGGTGGCGCCGATCTTGCCCGTGCAGTCGGGGCGCGATTTCAGCCATATCGCCGAGGCCACGAAATCTTCGAACATCTTTTTGGGATCGATCTTGGCGAACATCTGCCCGCCTTCGTAGTCGTCGCCGGGATAGCCGCCAAGAGAGGTGAGTCCGTCCGGCGCAAATGCCATGAAGTTGGCGAGGGCGAGCCGCCGCGCAATGTCCTCTATATGGGGATTCAGCCCGCGATTTTCGTGGATGACGAGAATGCCGGGCAATTTCGATACCGTCGCGGATCGTGTGTCGGCGCTGACGGGCCGAACGAGATACCCTTTGATGCTTCCGTTCCCTTGTGGCGATGGGACGGTTTCGTAGCTGGCCTTGATCCGGTCATCGGTCTTGGACACCTGCTGCCCCTGAGCATAGTTCGGCATCAACGCTTCGATAATCGTTGCCGCCGCCAGGCTGCCTATCGCAAACCGCTTCACGCCGTCCATAAAGTCGCGGCGGCTGATTTCTCCGTGAATAAAAAGATTGTAGAGTTCTATGGCTTCGCTCGGCAGTTTGGGCTTCGTTGGCTCCATTGGTCGGCTCCTTGCCAGGGATTATCATGTCTCCCGGGCCTTCCTGCACGAAGACTCGGCGTAACCTTGCTCCCGTTACGCTGTGTCCGGCTTGGACACTACAATAATTGCCGCACGCGCGAAACCGAAAATCTTGGCTCAAGGCTGTCACGGTGCGGCAGGCCCTCCGCCGCGCCTGCGGCTTCGTGCATATCCTGAATCTAGGGCCATCGAGCAATGCGCGTTTACCTCGATTACAATGCAACGACGCCTGTCGACCCGGTCGTGCAGTTGTAGAATAGGATTGCCGAAGTGCCGGTTATATCGTTTAAACTCAGCGTTATTGTCAACTTGATATAAATGTGGTGTAGTGACCCTCGAAAGTGATGAAATCACTGCATGTTCAGAGGATGAGAGCAGAAAAAAAACACGCCCGCCTTTATCTAGTCCTGGAGATCGGAACAATAACTCTCGCATTGTTCTTGTATGTCGCGGTTTACCGACCTAAAGAAAAGATCGATGCGGAATGGAACCAGGCAATCAATCTGGGGCAAGTCGCCCTTGATACCGGAGACTTTGCCAAAGCGCAAAAAGAATTCCAGTTTTCAGTGGAGTTTGCCGAGAAGCACAAAATGGGAGCACTTGACATTGCTAGCTGCCAAGACAGCTTGGCGGACGCCGACCGTGGATTGGAGAATTACGAAGACGCTGTTTTACTAGATGAGCGCGCTCAGCCCGTTTTCGAAAAGTATCAATCCCGTTGGGAAGGACGCTATGCGGATTTCCTGGTTAAGTTGGCGGCATCCTACGAGCAATTGGGGCGCTACGGAGAAGCGGAAACTGCCTACAAGCGGGCACTTCTGTTACAAGAAAAGACTTTTGGGTCTGACGCGTTGCCATTAGTTTCTACGTTGAACGCGATGGCCTATTTCTATTACGACCGGGACCACGATGAAATTGCCGAGCCGCTGGCCAAGCGGAGTTTGGCTATCTGTCAATCGCGCCGGGGGCCTAGAGATCCATGCTCGGCTTGGGCAACATCCATGCTGAGTCTCGTGTATGACGGTGAGGGCAAATTTACGGACGCAGAACACCTTGCACGTGAAGCGCTTTCGGTCCTTGAGACCTCGTTGGGTTCTCAAACCTACGAAGTAGCTTCGACTCTCAATCGCCTCGGTTTGGCGCTGGACGGGCAGGGTCGATGGCGTGAGGCTGAAGTCGCCTTCAATAAGGCGTTGGCTATACGCCAGCAACGATCTGGAGCGGAGTCGGAGGATCTTGTCGTTATTCTCCGTAACCTTTCCAGAGTTTACAGTGAGGAAGGAAGAAAGCAAGAAGCCGCCGTATTTCGTAAACGAGCTGAAGAGATTTCGGCGAATCACAGCCGAGTTAGTCCAGCCATGCCAACTGCAGCACAAACAGCTGAATGGCATCGGTATACCAATGAAGACGGCAATTTTTCTGTGCTTTTCCCCACTGAGCCTATGCAAAGCGTCAGAGAGCAGAACGGAGTCGTCATTCATACCATTCAGGCCACTTCCGGTTCTACCGTCTACGTTGTGGCGTATCAGAAGATGAAGTCAGAACAAGCGGTAGATGAGTCTACCCTCAAAGCTTTGACAAATTGTAATTTGGTTAGCAATAGCTCACCCTCCCCGCCCATCCGCGGTTATGTGGGATTCGGGTTCGGTATTAAATGTCGTGTTCAGGATAAGAATGCGATTGGCATTGGAAATTTCTACTTTGGCAAGCATTATGCTTTTTCAGTGCTGGCTATGTTTCCCTCTGCTGCTTCCGATGCGATAACAGTCAACAGGTTCACACATTCCTTTTCTTTAATTGACCCTAGCAAATAGACGATAATTGGATCACTGGGCCCTATACTACTCCGACGTAAGGAGAACTCAGTGAATTCACTGTTAGTGCTGGTTAGTTGAGATGATCGGAAACTGACACACCGCCAGCTTTCCTCCCGCCTTGACCGCCCCTGTCGCAGCCGCTATCCTGAACCTAGGACCAATCAAGCAATGCACGTTTACCTCGATTACAACGCAACGACGCCTGTCGACCCCGCCGTGCTGGCCGCGATGACGCCGTACTTTGCCGACAATTTTGGCAACGCCAGCTCGATCCATTCGACGGGGCAGCGCGCGCGCAGCGCCGTGGATACGGCTCGGGAATCGGTAGCCACGCTGCTCGGGGCGAAGTCCAGCGAAATCGTTTTCACCAGCGGTGGCACGGAAGCGGACAATCTCGCGATCTTCGGGATTGCCGGAAGCGTCGAGCCAGCGCCGGGCATGTCGCGGAAGCACATCATTACCACAGCGATCGAGCATCACGCTGTGCTGAACGCCTGCCAGGAAATGGAGCGGCGCGGCGCGGACGTCACATATATTCCTGTCAATGCGCAGGGAATTATCGATCCCGAGGATGTGCGCCGCGCGTTGCGGCCCGAAACCGTGCTCATCACGGTGATGCACGCGAACAACGAGCTCGGCACGATCCAACCTATCGAAGAGATCGCGCAAATCGCCAAGGACGCCGACGTCTATTTTCATTGCGACGCGGTTCAGTCCGCCGGAAAGCTGCCCATTGATGTGAACCGCCTCGGCGTGGATCTTCTCTCGATTTCAGCGCACAAGATCTACGGACCCAAAGGCGCGGGTGCGCTGTACGTTCGTTCGGGCACTCCGATCGAGCCGCAGTTCCAGGGTGGGCATCACGAGCGCGACCGTCGCCCCGGCACTGAAAATGTTCCGGGCATCGTTGGCTTGGGCAAAGCGGCTGAGCTCGCGCGCGAGCATCTTGCCGAGGATACGGAGTCCGTCGCCGCGCTTCGCGACAGATTCGAACAATCGCTCCTCGACCGGATTCCCTCCGCGCGTGTGAACGGCGATCGTCGGCGGCGCGTGCCGAATACGGCGAATCTGATGTTCGGAGCGGCGGGCGGCGAAGCGCTGGTGATCGCGCTCGATTTGCAGGGCATCGAGTGTTCGACGGGCGCTGCCTGTTCGGCGGGCGCGGTCGAACCCTCGCACGTGCTCACCGCCATCGGCCTTTCCGATGACGATGCGCGATCGTGCTTGCGCTTCAGCCTTGGCCGCCCCACCACACGCGGAGAGATTGACCGTGCGATCGCGGTGATTCCCGGCGTTGTCGAGCGCCTGCGCGCGCTTTCGCCGCATTCCACAAGCGTGGCGCCGGCGCGATAAAGTCTCTCCATGCCATCACTCTCCACTTCGGAACTTTCGACGACCGCCGCGGCCATGCCCGCGAATGCGGTAGCGGTGGCCATGAGCGGTGGTGTGGATAGCTCCACGGTCGCGGCCCTGCTTCGCGAGCGCGGCCAGACGATCGTGGGCCTCACCATGCAGCTCTGGAATCAACGCCGCCTGCCGCAGCTCCAGGGGGACGCCCCGGTTCAGCACCGCTGCTGCTCGCTCGATGATGTCTACGATGCGCGGCGCGTGGCCGAGCACCTCGCCATTCCGTTTTACGTCGTGAATTTCGAGCGCGAATTCGAGCAGACCGTCGTGCGGCCCTTCGTGGACGATTACCTCCACGGGCGCACTCCCATTCCGTGTACGCTGTGCAACAATCACGTGAAGTTCGATCAGCTTCTCGTCACCGCTCGCCAGATCGGCGCCGAGCGCATCGCAACCGGCCATTACGCCCGGGTGCGCCGCAATTCCGGCACGGGCCGCTATGAATTGCTGCGCGCCGTGGACGACACCAAGGATCAGTCGTACTTTCTTTTTGGGCTTACACAAGAACAACTCGCGAGAACGGAATTTCCCCTCGGCGAACTTACCAAGCAGGAGGTGCGCGCCATTGCCCGCCGCCTCGCCGTGCCGGTGGCGCAGAAGCCCGAAAGCCAGGAGATTTGTTTCGTCCCCACCGGCAATTACGTTCGGTTCATTGAGGGCTATTTGAAGGAGCAGGGAAGTAGCCTGCCGGAAGAAGACGGCGAAATTGTGACGACAAGCGGAGACGTAATCGGGCGGCACAACGGCCTGCATCACTACACCGTCGGCCAGCGGCGCGGCTTGGGGCTCGCCACGGGACGTCCTGTCTACGTGGTCGCTCTCGATCGCGCGAAGAATCGTCTGGTGGTGGGCGAGGACGATGAGCTTCGCCGCTCGGTTTGCGAGGTTCGCAACATCAACTGGATTCCCTACGCGGTTCCTCATGGAACCGTGGAAGCCGCCGTGCGGATTCGAAATCGGCACGAGCCCGCGCCCGCGGACATCACCCCGCTCGATTCTTCTACCGCGCGCGTCTCATTCCGTGAATCGCAGCGCGCCATCACGCCCGGCCAGGCGGCGGTGTTTTACGACGGCGAACGTGTCCTCGGTGGCGGCTGGATCGCCGGCTGATATGGGCTTGCTATTCTGCTAAAAACGATTTGCCGCCAGCGGAATGGCTTGGAAGCAGGTGGAAATAGAGAATCTCAGCGGAGCGCTCGACGCGAATCAAATGAGGCTCGCCTGAGTCGCAAAACCTTAGTGCAAG
>Ga0307372_10003301_pt1 | contig 25850 bp, 26 predicted proteins | sample OX1MG_FD_202533 | JGI IMG/M metagenome (GOLD analysis project Ga0307372, IMG submission 202533) | Soil microbial communities from Risofladan, Vaasa, Finland - OX-1 | ecosystem: Environmental > Terrestrial > Soil > Coastal area > Acid sulfate soil | place: Finland: Risofladan, Vaasa | collected...
CCCGGTCCCCGGCGTTCGGCGCGCGCGGCCATCTTCGACGAGAGGGCGTCGAGCTTCTGCTGCTGCTCGGCCGTGAGGATCGGACGCAGCTGCTGCGAGGTGGAGGCGGCGATCTGGCGCTCCTGGCTGGTCATGCTCTCGCGCTTGGCCAGCACGGCCTTGCTCTCGTCCGGCGTCAGCAGCGCGTCGATCTGCTGGGCGCCCTGATCGAAGATCGGCTTGACGTTGGCGCGCATGGCGCTCCAGCGCTCGCGGGGGTTCTGGGAGGGGCCGGCCGGGGCGGAACCGCGCAGCGAGTGGAGCTGCTGGCGGACCTGCGCGGCGATCGCATCCACGCGCTGGCGATGATCGGCGCTCAGGGCGCCCAGCGCGGCGTCGCGCGTTTGGAGGTCCAGGGCATGGAGCTTCTGGCGGCCATCGCGCAGGATCGGCATCGCTTGCTGCCGCTCCTGCGGCGTGAGATGGAGGACTCGAAGGAAGAAGGCGGGATGATGACCGCCCCCCTGCTCGGCCGCTACGCCGGCGAGGACGGGCGCCGCCGAGAAGACGGCGACGACGAGGAGCAACGTGAGGAGTGCTTTCATGCAACTGATCGTACGGTCGGGGCCTGGGATTGGACTGAGAAATCCCTGAAGGATTCGGTAAGATCGGCCACATGTGGAGAGGAACGCCCCCTTCCTGCGCCAACTCTCACCCCCTTACACGGCCTCGTACACCGGCAAATTGCCTCATGGAGGACCTATGCCTCGTCGCATCCTTGCCGCTCTTCTGGCTGCCGCGTTTCTCGGGGGAGCCTCCCTCGCCGGCGCCCAGCCAGCGCGTGCCCAATCCGACAGCGATACGCTCACGATCTCGCAGGGCGTCGACGCGGACACCCTGGATCCGCTGACCACGCCGGTCACCACCACCGACAACATCACGTTCCAGATCTTCGACGGGTTGTTGGCGCACGATCCGCACGGCAAGCTGTTGCCGGCGCTGGCGACGTCGTGGAAGCAGATCTCCCCGGACAAGTGGGAGTTCAAGCTCCGCCACGGCGTGACGTTCTCCAACGGCGACCCGTTCACCAGCGCCGACGTGAAGTTCACGGTCGAGAAGGTGCTCGACCCGGCCTTCAAGTCGCAGAAGCGCAACCGCGTCAGCACGATCTCGGAAGTGCTGACGCCGGATCCCTACACCGTGATCTACGTGACCAAGCAGCCTTCGGCCATCATGCCGGGGCGTCCCTACGACCTGCGCATCGTGGACGCCAAGTATTGGAAGGAGCACGGTGACGCCTACATGGCCGACCACCCGATGGGCACGGGCGCGTACGTGCTCAAGGAGTGGCGCAAGGACGACCGCATCGTCCTGACGGCGCGCAAGGGCTATTGGGGGGGCGACGCGGCCGTCAAGACCGTGATCTTCAAACCGATGCCTGAGGCTGCTTCGCGCGTGGCCGCCTTGCAGACCGGCGACACCGACATCATCACCAACGTGCCCACGCAGAACGCCGAGCAGATCGCCAACGGCCGCACCACCAAGCTGGGAACGGTGCGCAGTGACCGCGTCCTGTTCATCGCTTTCAACACGCAGAAGCCCGGCATTCAGCAGAACGTCTACTTCCGGCAGGCGCTCAACTACGCGGTCGACATCCCGGCGATCGTGAAGACCGTGCTCAAGGGTCACGCCTATCCGCTCCAGAACGGGCCGATCCCGCCCGGCTTCGTCGGCTACGATCCCAAGCTGCCTTCGTACAGCTACGACCCCGCCAAGGCCAAGGAGCTTTTGAAGAAGGCCGGCGTGACCGGCCCGCTCAACCTGACGCTCTGGTCGCCCTCCGGCCGCTACAACATGGATAAGGAAGTGGCCGAGGCCGTCGCCGGTCAGCTCTCCGCGGTCGGCGTCAACGCCACGGTGCGGACCCAGGAGTGGACGAACTACGTCGGCGCCGTCGTCCACAAGACCATGGTGCCCATGTACCTGCTGGGCTGGGGCAACGACACCTACGACGCCGACGACACCCTGTCGTCGCTCTTCACCAGCACCTATCCGATCTCGACGTGGGGCACGCCGGAGACGGACAAGATGATCGCCGAGGCCCGGGTGGAGACCGATCCCACCAAGCGCGCGGCGCTCTACGCGAAAGTCCTGAGCGTGGTCCACGAGCAGGCGCCCTGGCTCTTCCTCTTCGAGTACCAGGACCTCTACGGGATCAACAAGCGCGTCGACTTCCAGCCGCGGACCGACGAGCTGATCATCTGCCACGACATCGCGTGGGCCAAGTAACGCCTTAGCGTTCTGGTCTCGGGGACCCCGACCAAAGGTCGGGGTCCCCGCACGCGTCGTGAGCGGCACGTGCAACCCGGGCCGAGCGGTCCGGAGCCTTGGGAGCGAGTGGGGAGTAATGGCGGCATATCTGGTGCGGCGTTTTTTCGGGGCTCTGGTGGTCCTGGGCGGCGTCGCCGTGGCGGTGTTCCTCATTCTGCACTTGACCGGCGACCCGGCGCTGGTGATGCTGCCGCCCGACGCCTCCCGGCAGGACATCATCAACTTCCGTCACGAGTATGGTTTCGACAAGCCGGTGCTCGTGCAGTTCGCCGTCTTCGCGGCGCACGCGGTGCGCGGCGACTTCGGCACCTCGATCCGCCACGGCGATCCGGCCATGTCGCTGGCGCTGCAGCGCCTGCCCGCCACGGCGGAGCTGGCGTTCGCGGCGCTGGTGCTCGCCGTTGTGGTCGCCATCCCCGCGGGCATCATCGCGGCGCAGAAGCGGGAGAGCCCGCTCGACTACCTGGTGCGCTTGCTCGCGCTGATCGGGCAGGCGGCCCCCGTCTACTGGCTGGGGATCATGCTGATCCTCGTCTTCGGGGTCGGCTTGCAGTGGTTCCCCATCGGCGGCCGCGGCGGCTGGGATCACCTGGTGCTTCCCACGTTCACGCTGGGCGCGTTCACGGCGGCGAAGCTCATGCGCATCACGCGCTCGGGGATGCTTGACGTCTCGCGCTTGGACTACGTGCGCACGGCCTGGGCCAAGGGTCTCGCGCCGCTCGCCGTGACGCTCAAGCACACCCTGCGCAACGCCGTGCTGCCCATCGTCACCGTCATCGGCCTCGAGCTGGGGAACCTGCTCTCGGGCGCCGTCATCACGGAGACCATCTTCTCGTGGCCGGGCATCGGGCGCCTGGCCGTCCAAGCGATCTACGACCGCGACTACCCCGTGGTCGAAGCCATCGTCGTGCTCACCGCGGCGATCTTCGTCGGCATCAATCTCCTGGTCGACATCACCTACGCCGCACTCGACCCGCGGGTGACCTACGGTTAGCATGACGACGTTCGAAGCCGCAACCGCCGCCGCCGGCGAGCAAGCCTTCTCCCAGCGCCGCTACCAGGCGTTGCGCAACTTCTTGCGCAGCCGTGCCGCGCTCTTCGGCGGCGCGGTGGTGGCCTTGCTGCTGATCTGCGCCGTCTTCGCGCCGTGGCTGGCTCCCCACGACCCGCGCCTGCAGAACCTCAACCTGGGATCGCTGCCGCCCATCTGGGCGCACGGCGGGAAGGCCGGGTACTGGCTCGGCACGGACGAGCTGGGGCGCGACATCCTCTCGCGCATCATCTACGGGGCGCGCCTCTCGGCCACGGTGGCGTTCTCGGTGGTGATCATCGGAAGCGTCATCGGCGTCAGCCTCGGCTTGATCTCCGGTTACGTCGGCGGCTGGATCGACGACGTGATCATGCGCATCGCCGACATCCAGCTGGCCTTCCCGTACGTGCTGCTGGCCATCGCCGTCATCGGCGTGGTAGGCGCGAACGTCTACACGATCATCGGCGTCATCGGCGTCACGTCGTGGGTGCAGTACGTGCGCGTGGTGCGCTCCGAGGTGATCTCGCTGCGCGAGCGCGAGTTCGTCCAAGCCGCGCACGCCATCGGCTGCGCGCCGCTGCGCATCATCTTCCGCCACGTGCTGCCCAACGTGACCTCGTCCGTGACGGTCATCGCCACCTTCGAGCTCGCCCGGGCCATCATCTTCGAGGCGGCGCTCTCGTTCCTGGGCCTGGGCGTCTCGCCGGCGACGCCGTCTTGGGGCAACATGCTGGCGGAGGGGCGCCAGTATCTCGATACGGCATGGTGGATGGGCACGTTCCCGGGCCTGGCCATCATGCTCACGGTGCTGGGTGTCAACGTCTTGGGCGACGGTCTGCGCGACGCCCTCGATCCCAGTCTGATGCCGTGATCTCGCCCGGCCGGGCGTTGGCCCCGTATGCCGGCGTCGTCGGGGCGATCGCGCTGGTCGGCTTCGCGATCGACGTCCCGGCGCTCTGGATACCGTTGCTGGCCTTCGGGTTCGCCGCGTTCGTCATGGTGGAGACCCAGCAGCGCGGCGTGGTGAGCTATCACAAGGGATGGTGGGTCCGCCCCACCGTCTTCGCCGCCATCGGCACGCTGGTGGTCGCGCTGCTCTGGCTGGCGGGCTCGCCGGGGCGGCTCGTCCGGCTGGAGTCGGTGCTGGTGCTGGGAATGTTCTGGGTGACGATGCCGTGGTCGCTCTTCGGTCCGTGGGCCAAGTACTACGGCTACGCGCTGCTGCTCGTGGCGGTGGTGGCGGCCTTCGTCTCGGGCCTGGGCGCGGGGTACTACGCGCTCGCGGTGGGCGGGGGGAGCCTGCTCTACTCGCTGGTGCTGCGCTTCAGCCGCGCGTAGGCGCGTCGGCGGCGGTCGCCGCGCGCTTGGCGGTGGCCATCGTCCAGGCGAAGACGGCCAACAGCGCGGCCACCAGCGTGGCGCTCACGGCCAGGTCGGGGACGGGCGGATGCCACCCCAGGAGCTGGGCCAGCTCGAAGAGGGCGACCCCCACGGCCAGCCCCGTCACGGCGACGGACCAGCGGCGGGTCACCCGCTCCGCGTCGCCCGTGGGGCGCGTGCAGAGGCGGTGGACCAGGAAGCTGTCGAGCGTGTCCGTGGCGGCCATCCCCAGGCAGAACGCGGCGCCGACGACGAGCGCGGCGGCCACGCCCCCCGTGGTGAGCGCGAGCGCGTACGCCGCCACTTGGCTCGAGGTGTCGAACCCCAGGCCGAAGAGCAAGCCCACGGGAATCGCGGCGTAGGCGCTCTCGGCGTGGCGCAGGCGGTGGGGCAGCAGCGACGTCCGGAAACCGTGCGCGTGTCCCCCACGCCGGCTGCGGTTCAAGGCGTAGAGGTTGAGCCCCGCCAGGATCAGCAGCACGGCGACGCTGACCCACGTCCCGATCCGCTCCAAGGCGGCCGCGTGCGCCGAGAAGCGGCTGCCGATGAAACCGACCCCCGCGGCGATGGCCAGCACCATCAGCGAGTGGCCGCCGGCGAAGAGCGTGCCGCTGAAGCGGCTGAGCGCCGGGTGACGCCGGAGGGAGTTGCGCGTCACGTTGTCGATGGCGGCCAGGTGGTCGGGGTCGGCTCCGTGTCGCAGTCCCAGCGCGAAGACGGTGACGGCGACGACGCCGAGGCTGTGGGAAACCGCACCTGGTTCCATCGCCACGCCTTCGGACGAGCCCGGCGGCAACCCTCCGTTTGCCGCGGCGCGCCCGCCTGCGGGAATGGGCGCGCCGGTGGGGGAATCGGGGGCCAACTCATGGAGAAGAGCACCTACGTCCGCGAGATGTTCGCGACGATCGCGCCCAAGTACGATCTCGCGAACCGCGTCATGACCGCCGGCATCGACGAGTCGTGGCGCCGCCGCGCCATCCGAGAGCTGGGAGCCGCTCAAGGAGGCGAGATCCTCGATCTCTGCTGCGGCACCGGGGACCTCTCGTTCGCCGCCGCCCGCGCCTCCCGCGAGCGGAGCGTCATCGGGGTGGATTTCTGCGCCCCCATGCTCGACGTCGCGCGCCGCCGCAACGCGGACCTCGCCGACCGCGTCACGTTCCTCGAAGGCGACGCCATGTCGCTCTCCTTCCCCGACGGCCGCTTCGACGGCGCCACCATGGGCTTCGCGATGCGCAACGTGGTCGACATCGCGGCGACGCTGCGCGAGGTGCGGCGCGTGCTCAAGCCGGGCGCCAGGTTCGTGAACTTGGACGTCTCCAAGCCGCCGAACCCCTTGTGGCGCCAGCTCTTCTACCTGCATTTCTACAAGCTCGTGCCGTTGATCGGCCGCCTGCTCAGCGGCTCGAAGAGCGCATACGCCTACTTGCCGAACTCGCTGACCAACTTCCCCGACGCCGACGGCCTGGCGGCGCGCTTCGCGCAGGCGGACTTCCGCGACGTGCGCTACGTCCGGCTGCTCGGCGGCATCGTGGCCATCCACGTGGGCACCAAGCCCGCTGCCGAGGCCGCCGCGTGATCGAGTCGGAGGCGCTGGACCTGCACGCGCTGGTGGAGGATTTCTTCCGCCATCGCTTCTCGACGGACAACGCCCTCATCACCGAGGCCGTCAACCGCATGCTGCGCGCGGGCGGCAAGCGCATTCGCCCGCGCTTCACGCTGCTCGGGGCGCAGGCCGCCGGCGACGAGCCGGAGCGCCACTTGGCGCTGGCGGCCTACATGGAGCTGATCCACGTGGCCACGCTGATCCACGACGACGTGGTCGACGAAGCTCAGACGCGGCGCGGCGTCAACGCCACGGCCGTCGACTTCGGCAACCGCGTGAGCGTGCTCGCCGGCGACTACCTGTTCGCCTGGATCTTCCGCAACGTCACGGCCGGGTATCCGCACCCGATCCCCAACATCCTCGCGCAGACCCTGGCCGACATCACCGACGGCGAGGTGCTCCAGCTCCGCTCGCTGGGGGACCTGGACACGACGATGGACGCCTACCGCGAGACGGTGGGCAAGAAGACCGCCTCGCTCTTCGCCGCCTCCGGCGAGGTCGGCGCGATCATGGGGGGCGGCAGCCCCGCCGTGGTGGCCGCCGTGAAGGGCTTCGCCCACCACTACGGCATCGCGTTCCAAATGCTCGACGACCTGCTCGACGTCACGGCCACGGAGGTCGAGCTCGGCAAGCCGGTCGCCAACGACCTGCGGGAGCAGAAGATGACCCTGCCGGTCCTGGTGGCCGTGGCGCTGGGCGGCGAGCAACTCCGCGCCGAGCTGGAACGTTGCTTCTCCGCAGGGGGGAGCGCCGAGGCCGCCCGCCGCGCGATCGGCGCGATGGCGGCGTGCGGAGCGCTGGATGCCTCGCGCCAGGTCATCGCCCAGGAGTCGCAACGAGCACTCGATTGCCTTGAGCCCCTCGGGAACGCTTCCGCGAAGGCCTCGTTCGCGGCCTTCGCGAAGGCGCTCACCGCACAACGATAGGAGTACCCGACTACGATGACCACGCTGTTCCAACCCCATCTCTATCTGGCGATCATCGATGCGCCGATCGTGCTCGTCGTGATCGGTCTCGGCGTGCTGCTCTTCGGGGCCGACAAGCTGCCGAAGCTTGCTCGCGGCATGGGGCAGGCCAAGCGCGAGTTCATGGTGGGCCAGGCCGAAGCCGACGTCGCCGCCGAGAAGGCGCGCGAGGACGCGCGCAAGCGCATGAGCGCCGAGGCGGCTGCCGCCGAGACGCACGAAGCCGCGCCGCCGCAGGCCGACGCCCCGAAGACGACCTAGCCCGGCGTGATCTCGGAGCACTCGTACGAAGGCGCCGACGCGGCGGCCGAGGAGCCTTCGTGGGATCAAAAGGAGATGTCGCTGACGGAGCACCTGGGGGAGCTCCGTAACCGTCTCCTCATCGCCATTTCCACGGTCGGCATCATCTCCGTGCTCGCGTTCCTGCCTTCGCAGTACGCGATTCCGTGGATGGTGCACATGTACTTTCCACCCGACATCCAGCTCCACGCCTTCGGTCCCACCGACGTCATCATCGTCGAGTTCAAGTTCTCGCTGCTGGTCGGCGTGGTCGTGGGCTTGCCCGTGCTGCTCTACCAGTTTTGGATGTTCATCATCCCGGCGATCCATCCCAAGGCCCGCCGCGTCGTCTACGCGTACGTCGCTCCGTCGTTCTTCCTCGCCCTCGCCGGCATCGCGTTCTGCCACTTCCTGATCCTGCCGCACGTGGTGCAGGCGCTCTTGCTGATGACCTCGCGCGTGGCCGTGCCGACCTTCGGCATCGCGCAGACGCTGGGGCTCATCCTCGTCTTGCTGCTCATCTTCGCGTTGATTTTCCAGTTGCCCGTGGTCGCCGTGGTGCTGGCCCGGCTAGGCTTCATCGATGCGCCCAAGATGCGCGCGTACCGGCGTTACGTCTTCATGGCGTTCATGATCACCGGCGGCATCGCCGCTCCCGACGGCAACCCGCTGACCATGGCGCTGATCGCGGTGCCGATGTACTTGCTCTACGAGGCGTCGATCATCATCGTGGGAGTCTTGGAGCGGTCGTGGAAGGCCGCGGACCCGTTCCGGTAGCATAAGAGGCATCATGGCCACCGCCGCCGGCGCCGAGCGTCTCTCACCGCTCCAATCGCTCTACGCAGAGTTCATCGACACGTTCGGCAACGTGCTCTTCGCCGTCAGCCTGCTGGTGGTGTGGGGCGTCATGACGCTCATCGGCGTGGTCGTCGACCAAGGCAAGGCGCCGGCCGCGTACTTCAACGAGTATCCCGCGGAGCTCGCGCGCGCGATCTTGCGCCTGGGGCTCGACCACATCTACCACTCGTACGAGTACGTCGGTCTGATCGGGCTCATCATCGTGAGCCTCGCCGTGTGCACGTTCAAGCGGGTGATTCCGGCCCGCCTGCCACCGCTGCGTCCCGTGCTCGTCGACAAGATTCCCTTGCACGCGTTCATCGAGGCGCGCGGCACGGAGGAGCAGGTGCGCGCGCGGCTGGAGCGCTTTTTCGCCAAGGCCGGCTGGCACGTGCGCCGCAAGCTCTTCAACGGCGTCGAGTGGACGTTCGCCGACCGCCACAACTGGGCGCGGCGTGGCGTGCTGGTGGCGCACCTCGGCTTCGTCATCATCGCGGCGGGCACCACGCTCTACTGGTGGAAGGGCTATCAAGGCGAGATCGCGATCCTCTCGGGGCAGACCGCGCGCATCCCGCAGAACGGCGATCTCCTGACCGTCCACTCGTTCAACTACACGATCAAGCCGACGCAGACGCGCGGCGGCGTGATCTATCAGCCGGTGGACTACGTCTCCGATCTCACGGCGACCAGCCCCGCCGGCAAGACCGAGCGCGACCTGCTGCGCGTCAACCACCCGCTGCAGTTCGACGGCATCGCCTACTACCAGGCGTCCTACGGCTACGGCGTGACCTTCCGCATGACGCAAGCCGGGAAACCGGTGGCGGGCGTTCCGGCCACGCCTTTGCTCGAAGGCGACTCCTTCCCCCTCGGTCCCACGGGGCGCGCGATCCAGTACACGCAGTTCGTGGGCACGATCGATCCCAAGTCGCCCAGCGGGATCGGCGCCGATCCGCGCCCCTTCAACCCGGGCGTGGTGGTCACGGTCTTCGACGGCGCCCAGCCGATCGGCTCCGAGATCGTTCCGCTGGGACACGCGGTGGATCTGGGCGGAGGCTACCGCCTGGAGCCGGCCTCGTACCGCCTGTACTCCGGCATTCAGTATCGCCACGACCCGGGCATCCCGCTCGTGGGCTTAGGGGCGCTGGTCCTAGTGGCGGGCGTCTGCATCTCGTTCTACCTGTTGCCGGCGCGGCTCTTCGTCCGCCTCGAAGGCGAGGGAGAGCGCTGGACGGTGGGGTTGGCGGCGCAGACCCCGAAGGGCTACACTATGTACGAGGAGCAGTTCGCGGGGCTCGTCGCCGCGTTGCAGCGCTCCGAGGAGGCAACGGCAACATGATGCAAACGCTGGTCACGATCTTCTACGCACTCGCCGTCGTGCTCTACGCAGCCGGGGCGTTGACGCTCTTCGCGTACTTCCTGTGGCGCAAGTCGTGGCAGGTGGCGATCGGCGTACCGCTCGCGATCGCCGGACTCGTCGCGCAGGTCGGCGCGATCGTCTCGGAAGCGTTTGCCACCGGCTGGTCGCCGACCTCAAACCTCTACGACTCGCTCTCGCTCTTCGTGGCTTTCACGGTGCTGCTCTTCCTGATCTTCGCGCGTCAGTACCGGCTCTGGGCGCTGGGCGGGTTCGTGCTCTTGATCAGCGACTTCTTCCTGGCGTACGCGGGAACGTGGAACGAGGGTTACCGGCCGCTGGTGCCTTCGCTGCAGTCGTACTGGCTGGCGATCCACGTGCCGACGGTGGTGGCCGCGTATGCCGCGTTCATGCTGGCGTTCTGCACGAGCGTGCTCTACCTGGTGAAGTACTACCTCGAGCGCGGCCATAGCGGCGGCGCCGGCCTCACCAGCATGGGACTCCAGCCGGCGGCGGCCGGCGCGGCGGCCGGCGGATCGATGGCGATGGCGACCCTGGTGGCGGAGCGCACCGGCAACACGGTGCAGGACGAGACGCCCGGATTGGCGCTGGCGGCGGCGCAAGGCGACAAGGTGGCGCAGTGGCTGATGGGGATCCCCTCGCTGGCCAAGCTCGACGTCATCACCTACCGCATCATCGCCGTGGGTCTGCCGTTGCTCTCCCTGGGCATCATCATGGGCGCGATGTGGGCGAAGGAGGCCTGGGGCGCCTATTGGCAGTGGGATCCCAAGGAGACGTCGGCGCTGGTCTGCTGGATCATCTATCTGGCGTACATGCACCTGCACACGCGCAGCCAGTGGCGCGGCATGCGCACGAGCTGGATCAGCGTGATCGGCTTTGCCGCCGTGATCTTCTGCTACCTTGGGGTGAACATCTGGATCAGCGGCCTCCACAGCTACAAGGTCTGAGCGCGCGAGAATCAGATATCCGCCTAGCCGAACAGGAGCTGGTCCAGCCCGCGTACGAGGCCCGTTACGTCCATCACTTTCGTTGCTGCCATGAGCGTTCCGGCGACATACGGCCGCGCGCTCGCGCCCGCGTCATGCCGGATCGTCAAGCGCTCGTCGGGAAGTCCGAAGATCGTTTCGAAGGAGATGACGTAGCCGGGCAGGCGCAGCGAATGGACTTGCGTTCCGGCGATCGTGCCGCCGCGCGCCTCTTTGATGCCGTGCGTCTGATCGATCGATACAGGCACGTGTTGCTGCGCGACGGCAGCGAGCGCTTCCGCCAATTCCATCGTCGTGCCGCTGGGCGCATCGATTTTATTCGCGTCGGCATAGTCGATGATTTCCCATGATGGCACGTGCCGCGCCGCGAAGAGCGCGAAATGCTTGGCGAGCGCCGCCGTCAGGGAGAAATTGCCGGCCGCAACGACCCCGAGATGGTGTTGTCGTGCCACTCGATCGATGTCGTCGTAGTCGGAAGCCGTGAGGCCCGACGTGCCGATGACGACGCGAACCCCTCGCTCGAGCGCTTCGACGATGCGGGCCTTGACGGACTCGGGGCCCGTGTAGTCGATGAGAACGTCAGTCGGCTGTTTCAGCGCTTCAGCGAGCGTCGTCGAGACCGCGATCCCCGCTGTCCGGCCACCCAACGCCGAACCAACGTCTTGGCCGGCAGACTTGCGCGCGATCGCACCCGCCAGTTGAAATTCCGTCGAACCCAGAATAGCATTGACGATCTGGCTTCCCGTCCATCCCGTGGCACCGGCGACGCAGACGCGAATCATGTATCCGATATCCCCCTGACAGCGCAACGTTTCGGCGGCGGATGGTCGTTTCCCAGCTCCAGCCCTGCGGTTCGGGGTCTGGACTGACTGCGTTGAGGTACGAAACCGGGGCTTTACTGAGCGCTTCACGTCGGCGCGCACCGAGGCGCCGAGAGACTTCTGTCGTCACGATGCGGGGTGGCACGGAGGGCCGTCGTAGAGCGCCAGGGCATCACCGTCCAAGCGATCGATCACGCGTAACGTCCTGCCGAACGAAGGTTGTGCGCCGGCGCGTTTCGCGGAGATGATCACGAACGCGCGCGAGGCGCCGCAAGCCAGCTCGCGCAGGTCGGGCCCGTCCAAGCTCAACGCCAAGGCGTTGGGATCCGTGTAGAACGCCAGCGCGTTGGCGCCGCTCACGCCTTGAATCGCGATGCGGTCGCCGGGGCGGCGCAGCGCGTCGATGCGTTGCGCCAGAGCCGGTACCGGCTTGAGCGCCTCGGCTTGCGGCTCCGCCACGAAGACCGTCGCGAGGACGGCGCCCATGGCCGCTCCGGCCAGGGCCCACGGCGCCAGCCGCTGAGCCGACGGGATCCACAGCAGCACGAACGTGAGCAGCGAGCCCGCAAAGACGACCGAGCCGAGGAGGATCAAGTACGGCATCAGCCACGACATCTGCTCGGTGAAGTGCATGTCGCGCGAGAAGATCGCGATCGCCACGGCCAGCAGCAGGATCGTGGCCGGAACCGCCGCCGCGCCGACGCGCAGGGCGCGTCGACGCCCCACGGCCAGCGAGCGCTCCCATTGCAGCGCCACCAGCAGCGCCATCGCGGGGAGCGCTGAGGCGACGTAGTTCGGCAGCTTCGTCCTCGCGAGGCTGTAGAAGGCGAACGTGACGACCGTCCACACGACCAGGTAGCGCAGGAACGGGGCGCTCTCGTCGGCGCCGCTCGCTCCGTCGGCGGCCGCCGACCAGAGTGCCCACGGCAGAAAGGCGACCCACGGAAAGAAGCCCAGGATCGCCACGGGCACGTAGTACCATATGGGGCCGGTCTGGTTCTCGACGACGCCCAGATAGCGCCCGAAGGTGTACTGCCCGAGGAACGCCTCCAGGAAGGCGTGCCCTTCGCGTGCGTAGACCGCCATGAACCATGGGAGCGCGACGACGGCGAAGACGGCGATCCCGGCGACCCACGCCGAGAGCGAGAGCCGCGGCCAGCCCTTGCCGTGCCGGGAGTTCCAGCCCACGAAGACCAGCACGATCAGGCCCGGCAGCAGCAGCGCGACCGGCCCCTTCGCCAGCGTGCCGACCGCCGCCCAGAGCCAGCCCCAGAGAAACGACGGGACGTCGTCCTCCTGCGCGGCACGGTACCATAGCAGCGTCGTGGCCATGAGGCACAAGTCGACGAGCGCATCCATGATGGCCAGGCGCCCGATGATCGCCTGCTCGAGCGCCGTGGAGAGGATCAGGGCCGAGAGGATTCCCGCGCGCAGGCCCGCCCGCTTTGCCCCGGCCCAGCCGGCGATCGCCCCCATGAGGACCGTGGCCAGCGCCGACGGGAGGCGCAGCGCGAACGGCGCGAGGCCGAAGGCCTTCGCCGCCAGCGCCGCAAGCCAGAAGTACAGCGGGGGCTGGACGAACCAGGGGTGCAGGTGCTGATGCATGACGACCCAGTCGTGGGTCACCAGGATCTCGCGCGCCACTTCGCCGTACGCCGTCTCGCTGTTGTCCCACAGCGTCCCGGAGCCGAGCGCGGGGAGGGTGACCAGAGCGGCGACGGCGGCGCCGATCGCCGCCGCCCTCCTCGGGGCTGCGGCGTCGGTCAACGCGGGCATGGACGGGTCGCGAGCGGCGAGCGATCGGAGCGCAGGGGCGGCATAACGGCCCCTGACTTTAGTCGTAGCCCTCGCAATACCTGGAGCCTAGCATAGCCAAAGACTGCGTTCCCCCGGTCAGAGGATAGAGTTTGTGCCTCTGCGAACAAGGGGCCGGCTACACGTTCGTGCTCAGAGAGGAGTCCGATGTCGGACGCTGTTTCGCATGGTCCGGAAGATGCGTTCCCGCTGCTTCCGCGACAGCGTTTTCTTCAGAAGCTGCTCGGCGTTCTCATCACGATCGGCACGATCGGGGGATTGATTCCGATCGTGGCCTTCGTGTGGCCGCCGAAGTCGAACACACAGACGGCCGAGGAAAGCTTCCAGCCGCTCACCAGCGACGACGGCAAAGCCATCACGCTGGCCGACGTCAAGGCTGCCGGCACTCCCGTCATGGGCGTGCTCACGCAAGGTGAGAAGCAGACGCCGGTCGCGGTGATCCCGGACGCCCTGAACCCGGGTTGGAGCAAGCCCTATCCGGAAGTCATCTCGCGCGTCTGCCCCCACCTCGGATGCACGGTCGCGTTTCGCACCGACGAGCACAAGGCGGACGACGGGGAGACCTTTCCCAACGGCTTCTGGCAGTGCCCCTGCCACCGATCGCAGTTCCCGCCGAACGGGAGCAAGGTCCTCGGCGGCCCGGCACCGCGCCCCATGTTCGTTTTTCAGGACGTCGCCATCGCCAAGGACGACATCACGGTCAAGGGAGTCGCTTCGTAAGCCATGCCGTACATCGATGATATGATCGCGGACAAGCCCGCGCTGCGCGGGCTGGTGAACTGGTTGGACGCCCGGCTCGACATCAAGGGCCCGATCGACTACCAGTTCAACAAGAACGTCTACGCGCCCACGATCACCTGGACGAACTGCTTCGGCGGAATCTCGTTCACGCTCTTCGGCGTGCAGGTGATCACGGGCATCTTGCTGGCGTTCTACTATCAGCCCGGCGCCAACACGTCGTACGAGTCCATCAAGTACATCATGGACACCGTGCACCTGGGCTGGCTGATCCGCTCGGTGCACGCATGGTCGGCGAACCTGCTGATCGGCACCGTCTTCTTCCACATGGCCCGGGTCTACTTCGCGGGAGCCTACAAGCCGCCGCGGGAGCTCAACTGGATCATCGGCGTCGTCCTGATGCTGCTCACGATCATCATCGCCTTCACCGGCTACCTGCTGCCCTGGGATCAGTTGGCCTATTGGGCCTCGCAGGTCGGCACGCACATCGCCGGCACGCCGCCGCTGGCCGGTCCGTACGTCGCGTACTTCCTGAAGGGCGGCGAAGACCTCACCACGGCGACGATCAACCGATTCTACGCGCTGCACATGCTGGTGCTGCCGGCGCTGATCGGCCTCCTCATCGGGGCGCACCTGCTGATGATCCGTCGCCAGGGCCCCTCGGGCGGCCTCTAACCGGGAGCGAAGCAATGTCACATTCCAAGGAGTTCGGCCCCAACACCCCCGTCCGCCCGTTCTACCCGGGTGAGGCGCTCGTCCAGGGCTCGCTCGTCCTGCTGATCGTCGCGTTCACGTTCGTGGTGGCGACGGCGCACCCGTGGGCTATCGGCGAGAAGGCCAATCCACTGGTGACCCCCAACCCGATCAAGCCGCAGTGGTACTTCCTGGCGATCTACCAGCTGCTCAAGCTGCTGGGGCCACCGTACCTTCCGTTCAGCGTGCCGGAGTGGATCGGCGCGGTGGCGATCCCCACGGGTTTCCTGGTCGTGCTGCTGCTGCTGCCGTTCTACGATCAGAATCCGTACAAGTCGGTGCGCCGCCGTCCCCTCGGCTTGGTGCTCGGCATACTCACCATCGTGGTCTTCGTCGGACTCACGTGGTGGGGCGCCGTCTCGAAGACGTGATCCGGAAACGCAGTCTACCTTGCCAGATAGGGCCACGAATGGAGCACAGTGGAGTGAGCGTCATCGCGACGGTGAAATCCGGGGCGGGGGCCCCGGGATCTCTCGAGCATCCGGGTTCCTGCGAACGGAGCGCAGCGAAGTGAGTGGGGCAATAAAGCGGGTCGTCACCGGATTGCTCCTGGTGCTCGCCATGGCCGTCTCCTCGGGGACCGCGTGGGCCGCGGGCAGCGTGAGCGCCGGCGAGAAGCTCTTCAACAGCGTCGGGTGCACGGGGTGCCACGGTGCCGGCGGCGGCATGCCGGTAGCGGGCACGGGTGCGATCAAGCTCGCGGAGAATCCGAACATCTCCTCGCTCAGCGAGGACACGCTGGCGCAGATCATCGGCAACGGCTTCGCGCCGCGGCCCGGGACCTCCGGGATGCCGTCATTCAAGACGCAGCTCAAGCCGGATCAGCTTGCGGACCTGGCGGCGTACGTGCAAAGCGTGGCGTACGTCGACCCCAACCTGCAGCCGCATCTCTTGTGGTCGGTGCTGATCGCGGCCTTCGTGCTGCTCACGATCGGAACGATCGCGTTGCTCGAGCACATCACGCCCGAAGCCCGATACCGCCGGAGGGGATGACTCTCCGCTCCTCGTGTCGCGCTACTTTCCGGTTGCCCTCGACCTCCATGGCCGCCTCGTCGTCGTCGTCGGCGGCGGCCACGTCGCGCAGCGGAAGGTAGCCCACCTCCTCGACGCAGGCGCCCTTGTGCGCGTGATCGCGCCGGCGCTGGCTCCGCAGGTCGCCGCCTGGGCCGCGGAGCGTTTGATCGAACACCAGGAGCGCCCTTTTGCGGCCGGCGATCTCGCGGGAGCCTGGCTCGCGTTCGCCGCGACCGACGACCCGAGCGTCAACCGCGAGGTAGCGCGCGAGGCGCAGGAGCGCGGCATCTTCGCCAACCTCGCCAGCGACCCCGAGCTCGGAAGCTTCGCCACCTCGGCGGTCCACCGCGCGGGCCATCTCACCATCGCCGTCAACACCGACGGGCTGGCCCCGGCTTTCGCCGCGCGCGTGCGCGACGAGATCGCCGAGCGCTTCGGCGAGGATTACGCGGCCGCGCTGGAGCAGAGCGCACGGGAGCGCCGGAGTCTCCTGGGCAAGCGCGAGGGTCCGCTGGTGGCGGCCACGCGCGGCAGCGCGCTGGCGATGACGCAGACGCGCTGGGTCGCCCAACGTTTGGCGACGCGTGGAACGGCCACCGGCATCGAGATCGTGCACACCAAGGGCGACCGCATCCAGGATCGCACCCTGGCCGCCATCGGCAGCGACGGTCTCTTCGTCAAGGAGTTGGAACGGGCGCTGGCCGACCGGCGCGCCGACTACGCGGTGCATTCGGCGAAGGACCTCCCCAGCCGGCTGGGCCAGGGGATGGCGATCGCGGCGTTCTGCGAGCGTGAGGACCCTCGTGACGTCCTGCTCTCCGATCGCTTCGCGGTCGAGGAGAGGGGGCTGGCGGCGCTCCCGCACGCGGCGCGGGTCGGGACCTCGAGCCTGCGCCGACGCGCGCAGCTTGCGGCGCTCCGCCCCGATTTGCTCTTCACCGACCTGCGCGGCAACGTCGACACGCGCCTGCGCAAGCTCGCGCAGGGAGAGGCCGACGCCGTCGTGCTCGCCTCGGCTGGGTTGCGCCGCTTGGGAGCCGGCGCGCGCCACGCGTACCACTTCGATCCCGCCGAGATGACGCCCGCGGTGGCGCAGGGCGCCATCGCCGTGGAGTGCCGCGCAAGCGACCGCGAGACGGCGGCGACGCTGCGCGAGGCGCTCAACCACGAGCCGACCGAGCGTTCCGTCCTGGCCGAGCGAGCGGTGCTCCGGGCCCTCGAAGGCGGCTGCCAGGTGCCCATCGGTGCCCACGCCCGCCTAGAGGGGGACCGCCTGGTACTCGAGGCGGTGGTGGCCTCGATCGACGGCACGCTGCTCGTGCGGCGGCGTCTCGAGGGGCCTGCCCAGGAGGCGGAGGCGCTGGGCGCCGCCCTGGCGGGGCAGCTGCTGGATGCGGGCGGTCGGGAGATCCTGCGCGCCTTCCAGCCGTTGCGCGACCGGGTCGTGGTGGTTTCGCGGACGCAGGATCGCCCCAGCGAGGTGGCGGGACGCCTGCGCCTGCTCGGGGCGCAGACGATAGAAGCCTTCAGCGCCTCCTCTGCCGAAGAGGCCCTCGGCGGCCGCGTTCCGGACGTGGTCGTGCTGCCCTCGAGCGGGAGCGTCGCGGTGGTGGCTCCCTATCTCTCCTCGCTGCGCGCGCGCGACGCGCGGCCGCTGGTGGTGGCCATGGGGCCGCGGTCGGCGGCTGCCGCTCGCGACGCGGGCTTCGAGCCGGATGCCACCAGCGACGAGCCCGACATCGATGCCTTGGTGGACGCCGTCCGCCGCCTCTTGACCGAAGGAGGCTTCGACGCATGAAGATCGTCGACGCGCCCGGCGAGCAGATCGCCGTCACCCCACCTTACGCGCGCCCGCGCCGGTTGCGCCGCACCGCGGCGCTGCGCGCCATGGTGCGCGAGACCCAGGTCCGCATCGACGGCCTGGTTCAGCCGCTCTTCGTGGTCCCCGGGAGCGGCGTGCGTCAAGAGATCTCGAGCATGCCGGGCATCCGCCGCTACTCGACGGACACGGTGGTCGACGAGGTGCGCCGCCTGGCGCAGCTGGGTCTGCGCAGCGTGCTTCTCTTCGGCGTCCCCGACCACAAGGACGAGGACGCCACGTCCAACTACGATCCCAACGGCGTGGTCCAGCGCGCCACCGAGGCGATCAAGCGGGGCGTTCCCGACGTCACCGTGATCGCCGACCTCTGCAACTGCGAGTACACCAGCCACGGCCACTGCGGCATCCTCAAGGGCGAGACGGTCGACAACGACGCCACGCTCGAGCTGCTGGCGCGGGTGGCGCTCTCGTACGCGCGCGCCGGCGTGGACGTGGTGGCTCCATCGGACATGATGGACGGCCGCGTGCGCGTGATTCGCGAGAACCTCGACGCGCACGACTTTGAGGAGATCTCCATCATGGCGTACAGCGCGAAGTTCGCGAGCGCCTTCTATGGGCCGTTCCGCGAGGCCGCCGAGTCGACGCCCTCGTTCGGTGACCGCCGCTCCTATCAGATGGATCCCGCCAACCGGCGCGAGGCGTTGCGCGAGGCGGCGCTCGACGTGGAGGAAGGCGCCGACGTCATCATGGTCAAGCCCGGCCTGCCGTACCTCGACATCCTGCGCGAGCTGCGCGATGCGTTCGAGCAGCCCGTGGCGGTGTACAACGTCAGCGGCGAGTACAGCATGCTCAAGGCGGCGGCGATGCGGGGCTGGATCGAGGAGGAGCGCGCGATCGACGAGACGCTGACGGCGTTCGCGCGCGCAGGCGCCGACATCACCATCACCTACTTCGCCGCGGAGTACGCTGCGCGTGCGGCCAAGCGCTGATCTCGCGATCGTGATCCTGGCCGGCGGCGAGGCGACTCGCTTGCCGGGAAAGCTCGCCAAGCCCGCCGGCGAGGTGCCGCTGTTGGTGCGCGTCTACCGCAACCTCGCGGCCGCGGGCCATCCCGTCTACCTCTCGCTCAAGGAGCCGCTGCCGAGAGAGCTCTCGGAGCCGTTGGCCGCGTGCACGCAGGTCTACGACGTGGAGACGCGGCGGGGTCCGGTGGGCGGGCTGGTCTCCACGCTCTCCGCGATGGAGCAGCGCTATGCGTTCGTCTGCGCCGGCGATGCGCCGCTGGTGGGCGGTCCCCATCTGCGGCGCGTGCTCGCCGCGTGGAGCGAGGGAGACGAGGCCGTGGTGCCGGTGCGCGTTCGCGACGGCGAGGAGCAATGGGAGCCGCTGGCCGCGCTCTACGACGCGCCGGCGTTCGCGCGCGCGGGGCGCGAGGTGCTGCGCACCGGGCGCGGCTCGATGCGCGAGGTGATCGAGCGTCTGGCGGTGCGCCTGCTGCCCATGGAGGACGACGCCGTCTTCACCAACGTCAACACTCCGGCGGAGTATGCCGCCTTCGTCGAGAGATTACCGTGATCGTCGATCGTTCGAGCGCCCTCTTCGAGCGCAGCAAGCGCGTGATTCCCGGCGGCGTCAACTCGCCGGTGCGAGCCTTCCGCGCCGTCGGAGGCGTGCCGCGCTTCGTGGCGCGTGGAGAGGGAGCGTACCTCGAGGACGTCGACGGAAATCGCTACGTCGACTACGTGGGCTCGTGGGGCCCGCTGATCGCGGGGCACGCCCACCCGGACGTCGTTCGCGCGATCCAGCTGGCGGCCGCCCGCGGCAGTTCCTTCGGCGCCCCGACGGAGGCCGAGGCCGAGTTGGCCGAGCTGGTCGTCGAGATGGTTCCCTCGATCGAGATGGTGCGGTTCGTCTCCTCCGGCACCGAGGCGACCATGAGCGCGCTGCGCGTCGCGCGCGGCTACACGGAACGCGAGAAGGTCGTCAAGTTCGACGGCTGCTACCACGGCCATGCCGACGCGTTTCTCGTGAACGCCGGCAGCGGGGCGCTCACCTTCGGCTCCCCCGACTCCCCCGGCGTGACGGAGGGAACGGCGCGCGACACGCTGAGCGCGCCGTACAACGACCTCGACGCCGTGCGTCGGCTCTTCGCGGAGAATCCCGACCGCATCGCGTGCGTCATCGTGGAGCCGTACGCCGGCAACATGGGGCTGGTGATGCCCGAGCCGGGCTTCCTGGACGGCTTGCGCCGCATCACGCGCGAGCACGGCGCCCTGCTCATCTTCGACGAGGTGATGACCGGGCTGCGCGTCGCGCGCGGTGGGGCGCAGGAGCGCGAAGGGGTGCTCCCCGACCTTACCACGCTGGGCAAGGTCATCGGCGGCGGCCTGCCCGTTGGCGCCTTCGGCGGCCGGGCGGAGATCATGTCGCGCCTCTCGCCACTGGGGCCCATCTATCAGGCTGGGACGCTCTCCGGCAACCCGCTGGCCATGGCCGCGGGCATCGCCACGCTGCGCCTGCTGCGCGACGGGAGCGCCTACGAGCGCCTGGAGGGGCTGGGCGCGCGGCTGGCACGCGGACTGGGCGAGACCTTCGCGCGGCGCGGCGTCGCCGCCCAGCACACGCGCGCGGGCTCCATGCTCTGCACGTTCTTCGCCGACGCCCCGGTGCGCGATCTGGCTTCGGCCAAGCGCAGCGACGCGGGGCGGTACGCGGCGTACTTCCATGCGATGCTCGAGCGCGGCGTCTGGCTCGCGCCTTCACAGTTCGAGGTCGCGTTCGTCTCGCTGGCGCATGGCGAGGCGGAGATCGACGCCACCATCGCGGCCGCCGATGCCGCGCTGGCCGCCGTTGAGGCACCGGCCTGATGGCGCTCGAGCGCATCTCCACGCTGCGCGCCGGCCTGCGGGCGCTGACGGGACGGAGCGGCGGGCGGGTCAACGAGCTCAACGTGCCGCGGCTCTTTCTCTATCACCGCGCCCTGGTGGAGCTCAGCGAGAAGGGCGTGGCGGTGGTGACGAGCGAGTCGCTGGCGGAGCTCTGCGCCAACGACGTCACCCCGACCCAGATCCGCAAGGACCTCTCCCAACTGGGCACGCTGGGGCGCCGCGGTCACGGGTACGAGGTGACCGGCCTCTTGCGGCTTCTGGCGCGCGTGCTGGGCCTCGATCAGGATTGGCGCATCGCGATCGTCGGCTTCGGCTACCTCGGGCACGCGCTGGCCACGTTCCTCACCTATCGCGAGGAGCGCTTCCGCATCACGGCCCTCTTCGACCGGTCGCCGGAGGTGGTGGGTCAGCGCTGGAACGACCTCACCGTCAGCCACGTCGACGACTTCGAGCGCGTCTTGACCGACCTGGGAGGCGCCGATATCGCCGTCTTGGCCGTGCCCAGCAGGGCGGCCCAGGAGACGGCCGACCGCGTGGTGGCCGCGGGCGTCGATGCCATCCTCAACTTCGCCCCGGTGGCCCTGCGCGTTCCGGACCCGGTCTTCGCGCGGAATATCGACCTGGCCGGCGAACTCTCGATACTGACCCACTTCCTCACGGGATCCGATTGACGATATGCCGCTGGTCTGCCTTGGGATGAACCACCGCACCGCCCCCGTCGAAGTCCGGGAGCGGCACGCCTTTCCGCTCTCGAAGGCGGGCGAGCTCCTGACGGCTCTGCGGGACTACTCGGCCGTGCGCGAGTGCGTCATGACCTCGACCTGCGGCCGCCTGGAATTCTACGCCGAGCTCGACGACTACGAGTTGGGCGTCGCGCAGCTCAAGAGCTTTCTGACGAACTTCCGCCACGGCGAGGTGGGCGACCTCGACTCGTACCTCTACACGCACCTCGGCAAGCAGGCCGTGACGCACCTGTTGCGCGTCTCCACCGGTCTCGACTCGATGGTGCTGGGCGAGGCCCAGATCCTGGGCCAGGTGAAGGAGGCCTACGTCCAGGCCCAACTGGCGGGCAGCGTCGGCAAGGTGCTCCACCGCCTCTTCCACGAGGCGCTGCAAACCGGAAAGGCCGCCCGCGCGCAGACCGGCATCGGCGCCGACTCGGCCTCGATCGGGTCGGCCGCCGTGGATCTGGCGCGCGCGCAGATGGGGTCGCTGGAGGGCAAGCGGGTACTCGTGATCGGGGCAGGGCGCATGGGCACGCTGGTCGCGCGCCGCTTGCGTCACGAGCACGTCGGCGAGATCGTGGTGGCCAATCGCTCGTTCCAGCGGGCGGAGCAGGTGGTGCTCGAGCTGGGGACAGGCAAAGCGGTCTCGATGCCCGGCATCGTCAACGTGCTGAGCGAGGCCGACATCGTCATCACCTCGACGGGCGCCTCGCACTTCATCCTCACGCCGCAGAACGTGGGCGAGGCGATGGAGCGCCGCCCGGACCGCCCGCTGTGCATCGTCGACATCGCGGTCCCGCGCGACGCCGACCCCGAGGTCGCGGAGATCCCCGAGGTGGCGCTGCACGACGTCGACGCGCTGACCTCGGTGGTGGAAGAGCACATCGAGGCGCGCCGCGAGCACATCCCGGTGGTGAACGAGATCATCGCCGAGCACGTCTCGCGCTTTCAGGAGTGGTACCAGACGCGCTCGGCGGTGCCGCTGATCTCCTCGCTGGTCGAGCGCGCCGAGGGCGTGCGCGAGCGCGAGATCGCGCGCCTCTTCCAGCGCTTGCCCGAGCTCTCCGATCGCGAGCGGATGCTGGTGACGGGTGCCAGCATGACGATCGTCTCGCGCTTGCTGCACGTCCCCGTGACGCGCATTCGCGAGTTGGCCGCCACCAATCAGGCGGAGGCGATGGCGCGCGTGCGGGTGCTGGGCGAGCTCTTCGCCCTCGACGGGCAAGCGCCCGCGCCGCCGTCCGCCAACGGCGGCACGGACCGCGCCGAGTGAAGCGCGGCAAGGTCTCGCTGGTCGGGGCGGGCCCCGGCGACCCCGGTCTGCTCACGGTCAAGGCGGCGCGCCTCATCGCCCACGCCGACGTGCTGGTGTACGACTATCTGGCCGCGGAGCCGATCGTCGCGCTGGCTCCCCCCACGTGCGAGCGCATCTACGTGGGCAAGAAGGCGGGCCGGCACATCATGACGCAGGAGGAGATCGACGCGCTGCTGGTGCGCCTGGGACGCGAGGGCAAGCGCGTGGTGCGTCTGAAGGGCGGCGATCCGTTCGTCTTCGGACGCGGCGGGGAGGAGGCCGAGGAGCTGGCCGCCGCGGGCGTGCCGTTCGAGATCGTTCCCGGCATCACGTCTGCGATCGCGGCGCCCGCCTACGCCGGCATCCCGGTCACGCACCGCGATCACAACCCGCAGTTCGTCGTCTGCACGGGCCACGAGGATCCCGCCAAGCCCGCCTCCACCATCGACTGGGCGAAGTTGGCCGATCCGCACCGCACGATCGTGCTGTTGATGGCGATGGGCAACTTGCGCGAGATCGCGGCGCGCCTGATCGCCGAAGGACTCGCCCCCGCGACGCCGGTGGCCGTGGTGCGCGAGGGGACCAAGCCCGATCAGCGCACGGTCACGGGCACGCTCGCGACGATCGCCGACGACGTGGAGCGCGAACGGCTGGAGGCGCCCGCCGTGGTGGTGATCGGCAGCGTGGTGGAGCTGCGCGGGCGCCTCCGGTGGTTCGATTCCGGCGCGCTTGCGGGTAGGGGCGTGCTCGTCACGCGTCCTCCCGAGGACGCGCGGGAGATGACGGAGCGGCTCTACGAGCTGGGAGCGCGCCCGATCGCGGCGCCGCTGATCGCCATCGAGCCGCCGCGGGACGTCGAGGCGGCGCGCATCGCGGCGCGGAGCGTCGGCTCGTACGCGTGGGTCGTCTTCACCAGCCGCAACGGCGTGCGCGCGTGCTTTGGCCACCTCGATGCGCTCGGCTTGGACGCGCGCGCCTTCGGCGGCGCGAAGATCGCGGCCATCGGCCCGGCGACGGCGCAGGAGCTTGCCTCGCACGGTCTGCGCGCGGACTTCGTGCCGGAGACGTACGTGGCCGAGCTGGTCGCCGAGGGTCTGCTCGAGCGCACCGGCACCGGCGACCGCATCCTGCTCTATCGCGCGGCCGAGGCGCGGGACGTGCTGCCGGAGCGGCTGCGCGGGGCGGGCCGCGCGTGCGACGTGGTAGCGGCGTATCGCACCGTGGCGCGGCGCGATGCCGAGCTGCGCGAGAAAGTGGGGCGCGCCCACGTGCTGACGTTCGCGAGCTCCTCCACCGTGCGCGCCTTCGTCGAGGCGCTCGACGGTGATCTCTCCCCCGCCGACGGCAAGGTCGTGGCCTGCATCGGTCCCGTCACCGCACGCACGGCACGCGAGCTTGGATTGCGCGTGGACGTGGTCGCCGACGTCTACACCGCCGACGGCCTCATCGACGCCTTGGAAGCGACCGCGATCGCGGGATCGTGACCGCCGCCGCGTGCCCACGCTGACGCTCGCGCCGTTCACCACCTACGATTGGGGCGCGTTCTTCGCGCTGCTCGTGGTGGGCGCCGCGTGGCGGCTGCGTTGGCTGCGCGCCGGTGGGGCGCTGGCGGCCTTCGCCGTCGGCACGGCGGTCTACGGCGCGGGCACCTGGCCATATACGTTGGTGCTGCTCGGGTTCTTCGTGACCGCAACGCTGCTTGGCAAGCTGCCGCGCCGCGCACGTGCCCAGCGGCTGGCCGACGTCGGTAAGGAGGGGGCGCGCGACGGTGCGCAGGTCCTGGCGAACGGAGCCGTCGCCGCTGCGTGCGCGCTGATCGCTCACGGCACGCACGGCGCGTGGCAGACGGCCTTCGCCGGCGCCTTCGCCGCCGCCGCCGCCGACACGTGGGCCACGGAGATCGGCACGCGCTGGGGCGGCGCGCCGCGCCACCCGCTGACCCGGCGCCCGCTGCCCGTGGGAATCTCCGGCGCCGTCACCGCGGTGGGCAGTCTCGGCGCGGTCGCGGGCGCGGCGGCTCTGGCGATCGTCGCGCGAGGGGCCGGCGTCGCGCCGTTCGCGCCGGTGCTCGCGGGCGGGGTGGCCGGCGCCGCGATGGACACGCTGCTGGGCGCCACGCTGCAAGCGCAACGCCGCTGTCCGCAATGCTCGGAGCTCTGCGAGACGGATCCGCATCGCTGCGGCGCGCAGACCACCGTGGTGCGCGGCTTGGCGTGGTTCGAGAACGACGGCGTGAACTTCGCCGCGACGCTCTTTGGCGCCGCCGTGGCCTATCTGCTGGCGTAACGGTCGCAGTCCGCTCTAGCAGGGGCTCTTCCGCACCCTGCTAGCGGACCGCTGCGCCCTTGCCGTACACCTTCTCGAGGTATGGGATGATGTCGTCGTCGTCGTCGAGCACCACGTCGCCGTCCACCAACACGGGGATGCTCGTCTGGCCGGAGGCGGCCTTCACCTCAACCCGCTCGGCGTGCGCTCGCGGCACGTTGACGTTCTTGAAGTCGAGCAAGAGGTCGGTGAGCTTCTGGCGCACGCGCGCGCAATACGGACACCACTCGGCCTGGTAGAGAACGATGTTGGTCGGCTTTCCCACGGTCACTCCTATCGGGCAAACACCCTCTGGAACCACCGCCTGAACGGAAAGGTTGTGGCCCGGGCGGCACCGTACGTCGTCCGCGGAGGCACCGATGGCGGAACGCGCTTCCGGCCGGCCCACCGCATCTCGACGCCGCTTCGGCGGCGCCCTCGTCGCATCGTGCTGCCTCCACGCCGCGGCGATCGCCCTGGCCTTTTCGCTCCTGCGCGGCCTCTTGCCGGGGGTGCCGCTGCCCTCGGCCGTGCGCAGCCGCCTGGCCTCCTCCCCGGACCGCTCGGCCGAGATGGTGTTCACGTCCGTCGAGTTCCGTCCAAAGCCCGCGCCGCCGCGCCGTCGGGCGTCTCCGGCCGTGGCCGCTCGACCCGCGCCGGTGCCGCTCCCGGCTCGCCGCGTAGCCGTCCACCGCCGGTTGACGGTGACGGCAGCGCCGCCCGAGCCGGCGGTTCCATCGCCGTCGAGAGAGCCGCCCGCTTCGGTGCCCGGTCCCGCCGCGCGGGCGGAGCCGCCGGCGAGCGCGCCTTCTCCGCCCCCCACACCCGAGCCGACGCCCACGCCCCTGCCGCAGGTCGTGGAGGCCGGCCTCTGGGGCCTGGACTCCGCGCCGGTGCTCCTCGAGCCTCCCGAC
>Ga0307372_10003302_pt1 | contig 25846 bp, 22 predicted proteins | sample OX1MG_FD_202533 | JGI IMG/M metagenome (GOLD analysis project Ga0307372, IMG submission 202533) | Soil microbial communities from Risofladan, Vaasa, Finland - OX-1 | ecosystem: Environmental > Terrestrial > Soil > Coastal area > Acid sulfate soil | place: Finland: Risofladan, Vaasa | collected...
TACTCGTGCAGCTCTCCAGTTTCACCATCAAACCGAATTCGTGCAGTCGCTTGCGGGTACGCGGATGTACGGCGAACACCATGGGCAGCACGCGGGACGCGCTCGATAATTGCGTGACCAACGAGGTTAGAGAATCGCAGTTGTCGACGTTAGCGGGCCGATGCAAGGTGACCACCGCATATCGCCGCGGTAAAAGCCCAAGCCGGTCAACCGTATTCGCGGCGGCGATCGAGTCACGCAGCATCTCGTAGGAATCGATCATAAAATTGCCGACGCGGTCAATCCTTTCAGCCGGCACATTCTCGCGTAACAGATTGGCGTCGGCATCGGCCGACGGCGTCCACAACACATCGACGATCGCATCGGTCGCCAGTCGGTTGATTTCCTCGGGCATGCTGCGATCGCCGCTTCGCAACCCCGCTTCCAGGTGCACCACCGGAATGCGAAGCTTAGTGCCGACCAACGCGCATGCGAGCGTCGAGTTCACGTCGCCAGCCACGACGATCCAATCCGGTCGCGCAAGCTCCGCGACTTTCTCGTACGCGATCATTACGCGGCCAGTCTGTTCGGCATGAGAGCCGCTGCCCGCCTCCAGATGAAAATCGGGTTCCGGAATTTTCAAATCGCGGAAAAACGAGTCCGACATATTGTAATCGTAATGCTGCCCCGTATGCACAATCTCGGCACGGCACCATTCCTCACGCGAGAGGGCGTGATAAAGCGGTGCAATCTTCATGAAATTCGGCCGCGCGGCAGCGATGAGATGAATCTTTTGACGAGTCATGCGGCCCTCCGATCCATCAGCGCTTGCATATACCAATGGACGGTTCGCCCCAACCCCTCATCGAGCGTCACTGGTGGCGACCAGCCCAAGCGCGCGTGCGTCTGCGAAATGTCGACAACGAGCGAGTTGCACAGCTTGTTGATTTCGGCACTCCGTCCGGCGAACACCGCGAGCGCTTTTAGCGCGCCGACCGGCAGCGAAAAAAGCCTCAACGGACGACGCATGATTTGTGCCAAGCGGCGAAGCAGCTCCGCCGTGGATATATCCTCGCCGTCGGCGACTAAAAATACGCCGTTCATCGGCCGGTCGTGCCGCAGCAGTGCGAAAATAAGATCGCAGAGATTCCAGACGCTCACCATACTTCGTACGTTGACAACCGACGCCAGCGGTAGCGGCAGGCCGCTGCGTGCCAAGGACAACAGGCGATAAAAATTGGCGCACACTCCCGGACCGTAGACGAGCGGCGGCCGTACGATGGAGACCGTCATGCCGGAAGCCGTTTCGATAGCCGACAAGCGCCGCTCTGCCTCCAGTTTTGAGCGAGCATAGTCGTCCTTGGGACGCGGTATGTCATCGACGCGGAATGCGCGATCTCCGCTGCTCTCACCGTTCACCTTGATGCTGCTCAGAAAAATGAAGCGCCTAACGCCTACTGCGGCGGCCGCGCGTGCCAGTTGCTCGGTGCCGAGTACATTGGTTCGTTCGAATTCGACGCGGTCGTTCGCATTAGGATCGATGACATGGACGCGTGCCGCGAGATGTACGACGCAATCGACGCCGTCCAGCGCCTGCGACCAGTCAGTCCGTTCGTCGATATCACCGACGATTACTTGATCGACGCCGAGTCCCGGCACGGGATCGGAGCGGACCGCGGCGCGCAGCTGCAGCGGTGCCCTCGTCGCGAGCAGTGCGCGTCCGACGAATCCGGCAGCACCGGTAATCAGTACTCGCGCTGCTGGCGGCGCGGACGGCGCAATCATGGCCACAGGGTATCCAAGAATGCGCGCCTCGCTTCAGAGGGTTTAATATTCCTCATTCGATTCCAACACTAACGGCGGCAAGGCCCAAATATTCGTGCAGGGCCGCTTCTGTTTCATGCAGTCCGTGGGACCCTGGAATTATGCCAATTGGCTCGGCGCCTTGCCGAACACGCGAGATCTGTCCCGTCGGTGCGGGCAACGGGTTTGCCCCCGCGCGGCGCATGAACTGCATCGCCCGAGGCATGTGGTACGCGGAGGTCACAAGTATGAACGGCGAGTGGCCCAGCAATGCGGCGACATCGCCCGCTTCTTCCTGCGTATCGAGCGCGCGATCCATGACGACCAATGCCGATCGTTTGACGCCCAATTCCCTCGCCAATCGCGCGTAGCCCAGCGCGCCGGGAATAAATCCCGGCGGCGCCCCGCCGGACACGATTAATCGCGCGTCGGGACGCGAGCGTGCCAAGCGGACTCCTTCGACTATTCGTGCAAGACCGTCCGCGTCGAGCGCACCGGTCGCCGGAATATGATCGCGCGGATCGTAACCGCTGCCCAGAACAACAATATCGCGTACCCCAATCGCGTGCGCGGACCTGAATACCGGATATCGGAGCTCCAACGGTGAAATTAGCGCATTACCGACAAGCGAGGTCGATGCAAGGTAGGCAATAGTCGCCGCGCCCGCAATGACCCACGCGCCCGTGCGGCGCCATGGACCGCGCAGCAGCAGCACACCGAACACTGCGAAAATAGATGCGAGCAAAAGAGGTCTGGTCAGCACTTCGGCGATCATTTTCAATATCGTCATGACGATTCCACCGGCGCAAGCTTCAAAATATCATCGGCCATCGAACTAGCAATGTTGCGGCGCGCATATCGCTTGACGAATTCGGCCCGCGGTTGATTCTGCAGAATCAAGCTATCTAGTTTTTCAATCGCCTGCGATGCGTTGCAGGGTGCAAATACAGCCGCGTTGGACACCTCTGTCGTAATGAAATCCGCCGCGTGACCGGCAACGCCTGCCCAGATTGGTCTTCCCGTTGCAGCGTATTCGAAAATCTTCGAGGGCAGCACTTTTTCGAATGCCGCCTGGGCGTTCAAATGCAGGAACAAGATGTCCGCATCCCAATAGGCTTTTAGGAGATCGGCGCGCGGCATGGGCGGAAGAACTTCGACATTATTCGCGCCCGCGCGCCGCAGCAGGTCGACCAGTAATTCTCTGCGGCCCCCGTCTCCGATCACGCGGAACTGCACGCGCCGCCCAAGCCGTAAGCCGAGTTGCGGCAAAATGGCGTGCAGCCCCTGCCCCTCACCGATATTGCCGGCATAGACCACGAGCAAGGGTTGGTGCGTGTCCACGCCCTTTCCCTTAGACCAGTCCTCGCTCAGAAACTCGTCATCGATACCGTTGGTGAACCATGCGTATGATAGATCCGGGTAGCGCGAGAGAAAATAGCCTTCAAAACCACGCGACACCAAATTGACGCGGTCGGCTCGCCGCATGGTCCAGCGTTCTACCGCGGATAACAGCGGTCGCAGCGCGCCGGCGGCCTTCGGGAATAAATCACCTATGGTATCTACAAAAATGTCGCGGATGTCCAAATAGAGCCGCGCGCCCGTGCGCCGCGCGATCCATGCGCCGAGCGCAGCTGTCATCAGACGCGACGAAGTCGCAAACACGACATCGTAATGTATTTTCGACGCGCAGCGGCTTGCACAGCGCGCGAACTGCAAGAACGCACGGGATTGTCCGATCAGATCACTGCGATGCGTCGGCAGTGAAATGCGCCTTATGGTTAACGGTCCAGCCATCTCGAACGCCGTCGCCTTCCGCGCGAATGTTATGTACCGATTCGGTGTCGTAGTAACGATGTCGACCGATGCGCCTGCGGGCAAAATTGCGAGCAATGATTCGACCAGGGCGCTCGCTCGGAACGATCCAGCGCTCAGGTCCGGCGGGAAATAGAAACTGAGAAACAACAATCTCATTTCGGATCACTCCAGCGAATCCGAGTTGTCAGACGCGGTCCATCGAGTTGCGCGGCGATGCAACGATTTAACAAGACGACACCAAACTCCGGGTGCCAGGTCGAGTCGACAATTTCGACGACAGCCGCGCCATCGAAGCGCACGTCGAAAAGAAGGCCGTGCGAATCGCTCAATTGCAGGTCCTCCCCCGACCCGCGCTCCACGTGAATTTCTGGATGCAGGTGAAAGTAACATGTAGCGCTGCGAAAACGACCCTCTACGGTATCTTCGATCAAAAGCTCGTACGGGGTCAGGTTCCAGCTCCGGCGATGCAAATTCCTGCCGCGCAAGCGCCGATAGCCATCGTGCTCGCCCACGACACGGATCACCGAGTCCTCGGCTCGTAGATCAAGTAGGCGTGCCCGCGCCCGGCGCGCCACTCGAAAGGCCGCCCATACCTCGCTCGAATTGGCGCCATCAAGCACGAGCGTATTGTGCGCCGCCGTCCCGCGCTGCCGCCCGCGTTCCGCGCTCAGACCATATTCCGAGGTGCCCGAATTCACGAATACGCGCCGGCCTTTGAAACTCATTTCGAAACTCAAGGTATCCGCATGTGCATGGGCGGGCAAGTGGTCCGGCCCGATCGAAGCGACATCGCACAATAGGAAAACCGGCGGAGTATTGATACTGACGTAGCCGCTAGGCATCAATCGATGAACGCCCTCGCCGCCGGGTGACCCGAGGGCGATATTCAGGCGCGCTGCGTAATCGTGCAACTGCGCGGGAGTCGCCGAAATGCCGAAAGCCGCGTCATTGAAAAACGCTATGCCCATGTCGGGATGCGACATAGCTTCGAGCCAAGACATCATGCGTGCGATGGTTTCTCGCCAGGCAGCATCGACCGCGCAACCGTAGGCTTGCATGATGCCGAGAGCATCGAGAATATCCTCGAGGAATACGCCCTGGTACATGGTGCTACGTTCGAAATGTCCGCCGTCGGTCAGAACCTGTTCAGCGATTTCCTTGCGCATTAGCGACAGGCCTCGCCGTAGCCAGCGTTCGGCTTCTTCACCGTCGAAATAAAGCCCGGCGTGAACGAGCGCTTTCGCGTTGGCGAACACATGGTTGCCCTGTAGATGAGATTCGATGCGTCGAGTCAACCAGCGCACTTGCACCGCAAGACTTTGCAGAACCCTCGACGATAGTACGTTCCCGGCAAGCGACCACTTTATCCAATTCACCACGCGCCGCGAAACGGGATACGGATCCCAGCCGATTCCCGCACCTGGAGGGTTCTCGTCTATCCAACGATTTACAAGTTGTTCGTGCCATAAGTGGCGCGCGGACGCTTCCACGGCATTGAGGTCATCGAAATAGTGAAGATTGTACGTCCATAGCTGCGACTGGCCATCACCTCCCCAATGTGCCGCATCCGAGCACACACCTTCGATGTTAAGGAAGCGGAACCGGTCGGGCGCAAGCATCGATATCGGCGCGCAAACCGGCGCGGGATAGGAATGAGACAATCCGCGCAGCGTCGGAGCCGCGCGTTCGTCCGGCCGCGGTCGGCACAGCTTGAACCGGACGCGCCCGACGATTTGACTCGGGCGCAGATATCGCAGCGTGTGAAAGTAAGTGGCGAGCCTGCTCAATGCCGTGCCGCTTCGCTCACTGCGATGGTCACGCGGCTGACTTCTAGAATTTCATCGAGCGGAATCGGCGACACAGCCCTCGCCTCGATCGCGCTGATGACGGCCGCCGCGCAGGCGTTTTGACCTTTATCCTGCCGCCACAGCCATTGCGACTTAAAGCGAGGCCAACCATAAGCGCGCAAGCTGCGGAAATTATCCAGCTGCAATACGCGGCCGCCGACGAATGCTTCGACTCGTTCTTTCGGAAAGGACGCGTGACCTCCTGTCAAGTAATGAATGGTTCCGAGCGATCCATCGGCGAAGCTCAGGGTAATGCAGACGGAAGGATCATCGGGTCTGCCTCGCTCGCCTGCGATACGGCGCGCGACGCTACCGGTGATCTGGCACCCCGTCAGGAATCGCAGCAAATCAATGAAATGACAGACCTCGCCGATGATGCGTCCCCCGCCGGCGGCTTCGACGGTCCAGTGCCCGGCAGGCGCCGCGCCCGCGTTCACGGTGACGATGAAGTTCTTGGGTTCGCGTACGGCGCCGAGCAATGCCTTCATCCGAACCGCGAGCGGCGCGAAGCGCCGATTGAATCCAATCATGAGCATCCGCGTGTTCGGCCGAGCGGAATCGCGCAGCGATGCTTCGATGGCGTCGATCTCGAAACCGGTGAGCGCCAGCGGCTTTTCGACGAAAACATGCTTGCCGGCGTTGAGTGCGCGTTGCACGAACTGCGCATGGGTATCGTGTCGCGTCGCAATCACGACAAGATCGATCTCCGGGGCGGCAAATACGGCCTCCACGTCGGTCGAAACCAATTCGAATCCGTATTTGCGCCCGTAACGTGCGGCGTTTATCCCGTTGGCCGACGCCACAGCGACGAGCCGCGCACCGCTCGCTCGAAACGCCGGAATCAACACGCGGCCGGCGTAATTGCCGGCGCCGATGAACGCCACGGCCGGGCTCGCCAAGGACGCGGGCGATGCCGGCGCGTGCAAGGACATTTTTCGCTCGATGGCCGGTGCGCTCGCCTCCGCCTTGTAGTCGAGCACGATCCCGAGCGAGACTTGCATCCGATCGGCCAGCAGATCATAGGCCGCGCGAGCCGCCACGAACTCAAATCGATGGCTTATGAGCGGCCGCACGTCGAGTTGTGCGGATGCCATCAACTGCAACACCGCCTGGAAGTTCCTTTGTTCGGTCCAGCGCACCAGTCCGAAGGGGTAATCTACGCCGCGACCCTCGTACACGTCGTCATAGCGTCCCGGGCCATAGGAGCACGAAACTTGGAACGAGATTTCCTTCTTGTAGAAGTCCGCGCGATTCAGTTCGAGCCCGGCGACGCCGATCATCACGATACGCCCGCGCTGGCGGCACATCCGGGCCGCCTGAGCGACCGGCTCGTCGCTGTCGGTCGCCGCCGTGATCAGAACCGCATCAATCCCCTGTCCCGCCGAAAAACGCTCCGCAACCTTCAGAACCTCTTCGCCCGCCTGCAAATCGACCACATCGGCGCCGAATCGCCGGGCGAGCGCGGCCTTTGCCGGATCGGGATCGACACCCAGCACCTTGCAGCCATTGGCGCGCAGAAGCTGCACGGCGATTAGGCCAATGAGACCCAAACCGATCACGCAAAAGCGCTCGCCAATCGTGGGTCCGGCGAGGCGTAGTCCCTGCAACGCAATCGCCGCGAGCGGAACGAATACCGCCTCATCGTCGCTGACAGACTCGGGAATGCGCGCGCAGAGATTGCGCCCGACGGCGACGAATTCGGCATGACTCCCGTTCGAAACGACCCGAGCGCCCGTGCTGAACTCCGACGCGCCGGCGTCTGCCTCCACCACGAGGCCCACATTGCAATAGCCGAGCGGGATCGGTTGATCCAACTTGCTACGCACTGCTTCGAGCGTGGCGGACACGCCGTCGGTTCGCATCTTGTCGAGCACTTGAAGCGCTTTCTCCGGCTGCTGCCGGATTTTGGCGATCCAACTCGCGCGACCGAACTCCAGCAGCATGCGTTCGGTACCCGATGAAATTAGCGAACGCGAGGTTCGAATCAAGATTGCGCCCGACGCGGGACTCGGGACCGGAATATCCTCCAGTACGATACGTCCGTCGGCCAGCGACTGCAGAAGTTGTTGCATCGAATCTTCGCCCTGTATTTCCGGCAATAAATGGCGATTTAAACATCAATGAATCGACGACACCACAGTTCAAAGCACATGAGCGCGAATATCGTATAGCTGCCGTCGATTTTTCCTCGCCGATCGTCGTCGATCAACGCGCGAACCGCCTGCGGGTTGAAAAAGCCGCGCCGACACAAAACGGTCGGGTCGAGCGTGTCCTCCACTCGCGCGTACAGTTCGTGCCGCAGCCAGCGCCGCAGCGGCGCGCCGAAGCCGCTCTTAGGTCGGTATATTACGTCGTGCGGCAACACGCCTCGCATGGCCTCCTTGAAGATGGATTTGCCCTCGCTACCCGTTTGCTTCATCGATGCGGGGATCTTTGCCGCAAAGTCGACTAGGTCAAGATCGAGCAATGGCACCCGCACCTCGACGCCGGCGGACATGCCCGCACGGTCGGTGTAGTTCAGATTGTGATCGGCGAGAAAATGCCGCGTTTCCAAAAAAAGCATGCGCTGCAAAGGATCGTGCTCGCCCGGGATCTCCGCGAGACTCGCTTGCAGCGGCTCGACAGCATCGGTTGCGCCGATTTGCGCCGAAAATTCCGCCGAGTACAAATTGCGCCTCAGCCGATCCGGGCCCCACCAAAAATAGCCGATGAGCCGCCGTTCCGCGTCCTCGCCGGCATGAGCAAACATCTTGGTCAGGCGCCGGCCGAGGACGCCCCCCTGACGCTTTCCGCGACCCGTCGCCGCGCGCACGGCCGCCAACTGAATTGCGGAACGCGCGGTCCGCGGAAGCCATGCCCACCAGCGCTCGAATTGCAATGCGCGGTGGCGCCGATAACCGCTGAAAATATCATCGCCACCCGCCCCCGACAGAAGCACGGGGATCCCCATGGCTCGGGCGCGCTCGGCGATGAACAAAGCGTTAATCGGCGCTGGATCGGCTTGCGGCTCATCCAGTATGGCAACCATTTCCTCGAGCCGATCGATGGACGTCGCGTCTATACGGATCTCCTCCAGATCGACGTTCAAATGGTTGGCGACACGGCGCGCGTAGGGCAGATCCGCAGGATTGCCTTCGTCATCGACACGATCGTCAAATCCAATGGAGAAGCACTGAATGCGCCGGTCGGGTTGCGCACGGCGCATCATCGCGACAACCGCGCTGGAATCGAGGCCGCCGGATAAGAAAGCGCCCACGGGCACATCGGCGACCAATTGACGCCGCACGGCTTGCTCCACGCGAACCCCCAATTCCGCCGCGATCTCCGTGCGCGGGCGCGTATCGCGGCATCCGTCATACGGCAAGCGATAGTAGCGCCAGTGCCGCACCGCCGCCCCCCGATGTACCAGCATCGCACAGCCTGGCTCCAGCTTGCGCACCGTGCGCAGCATGGTGCGCGGCGCCGGCGTCCAAAGGTACGCCAGCATTTGGTGCAAGGCGAACGGATCGATTTCGCGTGCGACCCCCGGATGGCACAAGAGCGCCTTGATTTCCGAAGCGAATAAAAATCCGTGCCGTATGCTGGAAAAATATAACGGCTTCACACCGATTTGGTCGCGCGCCAGAAATAATGCACCGCGATCTACGCCGGCCGGCCGGCCGCGAATTCGCGCATCATGAATGGCAAACGCGAAGATCCCATTCAAGCGGCCCAGCATGTCGAGTCCGTGGCGCTCGTAAAGGTGCAGCAGGACTTCCGAATCCGTTTGCGTCGAGAAACGATGGCCCGCGGCGGCCAGCTGCGCACGCAATTCGCGGTAGTTGTAGATCTCGCCGTTGAACACCAGCGTGACGGCCGCCCCCGCCTCTGCCTGCCGCAGGACCATGGGCTGACAGCCCGCGGCGGACAGATCGATGATAGCCAGGCGCCGGTGCCCGAGGCCGGTTCGCGCCTCGTTCGGAACATCGATCCAAAGCGCGCCTTCGCCATCTGGACCTCGATGCGCCACACTATCGGTCATGCGCTTCAGGAGATCGTCGGCAAAATCACCCTGCACTCCGACGATGCCGCACATCTACGGAACGCGTCCAATGCTCAAGGGCGACTCGACGCGCGTGCGCGCAGCACGACGCCATGTGGCGAATAGTACGCATCTATATCAGCGAGATTCGCCTGCGCTGCCCATTGACAGAAGGTTTTCCTCGTAGCCGGCCGGTCGTAGCGCGGGGCGAGCATGTCGAAGGTGTCCAGGTATGACCACTCCTTCAGCATCTGGCCTTGCAAGCCTAGGAAGCTGTAATCGGCAACCAACAACCGCCAATTGATCGCGTAGCCCTTCGGCAGGCGGCGGAGGATTTTCGCCAGCGGCCACGTGAAATCCACCCAGCGTCGTACCAGGGAGTACAAGCGATCCGGATTCATGCGTCGCGTGAATGGACGCACCCAATATTTCGTCTGCAGAATCGTGCGAAACAGCGAGACCTTGTAGATATCGGCGCAAAGCGCCCCGCCCGGCTTCAATACCAAAGGCAACGCTGCAAATGCGCGATCTGGACTCGGCGTGTGCTGGAGCATGCCGAAGCAAAACACGCGATCGAAGCTATGCGGCCGAAACGGCATGGCGAACACGTCGGCCTGCACAATCAGCACGTTCTCGCGCGCGCCATTTGAAGCGTAGTTGGCATCCACGGCGTAGCTATAGTCGAACGAGACGACGGTCGCTCCCGTGCGTGCGGCCTGCTCGGTGAACCGGCCGGACCCACTGCCGACCTCGAGAATCACTTCGCCGGTTAAATCTTTAGGCCAACCGGTCTGGCCGAAAAAGCGCTGCTCCGAAGCCGGGATTCCCGAGTAGCTGTCGTACTGCGTGCGCGCGTGCTTGGTCCATTCCAAGCCGAAGCCGGAAGCATAGTTTTCGCGCGGTACGAATCGCGGAACACCGGCAATCAGCGGATAATTCCGCCCGCAGGACGTACAGTCGAGACGTCCCTCGATGATCGTGCCACGCGCCGTATCGGCGTCGCTTCGTACGCAGGTCAACTGCTCGCGGCAGGTCGGGCAGACCAACAGGCTCAAATGCGCGAGATTCATGTTCGGTGCCCGCCCGCTTGCTTCAGCCGAGTCATTTCACAGCCTGGATCAGCATGAACAACCCATGTGAGCCTGCGCACCTTCGCAGCAGCCTTCGCGGCAAGATTCTCCGTCCAAGGGACAGGATCGCGCCGCCATGGCGCTGGCCGGCGGCCGACTCGAGTAGATCCGCATGCGTGAGCCAAGTGCGGATCTGCACATCGGCGAATGAGGCGAATATGCGCTTCGCCTCGCCAGCTGAATAGGCCTTTGTCCCCGGACTCTCGAGATAGCGGGCGTATATTTCCGTCAGCGTCATCCACGGGCGAAGCCGGAGCAGTGCGTAACGTATCCAAAGCATGTACCCGACAAGACTCCATTTATGATAAATCATCACTTTCGCGACGCCGCCAGGCCGCAATACCCGGTGGACCTCGGACACCGCTCTGGGCGTATTCGGCGAATGATGCAGCACACCCCAGGAATACACCAAGTCGAATGCGTCGGATGGAAACTCGAGATTCTCGGCGTCGCCAATCGACAGAGCCGAATTAAAACCGAACATCGCCAACCGGCGCCGCGTGTGGGTCACGGCTCGTGCGGTCAGGTCGATGCCGGTCAGGTGCGCTCCCGCCTGCGCAAAACGCTGATGATCCGCGCCGAGTCCGACGCCGATTTCCAGAACCTGCTTTCCGGCGGCGGCCGAAAACTCGGCGAATTCCTCGATCACCGGCTCCAACTCGTAGCGCAAACGCGCATGCTCGAGGTAGCCATCACGCTGCTGATTCTGCAGGTAAAGATCCTCGCCGCATGAGGCTTTGTCCCAGAACTGCTCGACCGCTTTCTTTTCAGAATCCATCGATAGCTTGCCGATATTACACTGCGCGGCCCGAAAGCCGACGCTCGCGGCCGACGACAATCGTATCCTCGATCTCCGAGACCAGTCGATCGACTGCCGCCTCAACCTCGAAGTCGCACACCGCGATTCGATAGGCCTCCCGCGCGAGATTTTCGCGAAGGCCGCCGTCGGTGATGATTTCGCCGAGTGCACGGGCGAGCGAGTCGGCGTTTCGAGGCTCAATCAACATTCCACTATGTCGATCGGTGACCAGTTCAGGGATGGCTCCAACGCTGGTCACAACGACTGCGAGCCGGGCCGCCATCCCCTCTATCATCGCGTTGGGAAGGCCCTCTGCCCATGACGGAAGCACCAAGACGTCGGCCTCAGCCAGTGCCTGCAGAAGACGCTGCCCTCGTAACCAGCCGCGAAAACGGATCACCTCGCTCAGATCATGGCGCACTACGAGCGCACGGGCTTCGGCGGACGCGTTGCCGTCCCCAGCGATATCGAGCGTAAACCGTCGACTGCTTCTGATCTGCCGGCAAGCCTCGATCAACTCGAAAATGCCTTTGTCTCGTTCGAGCCAGCCGAGAAAAAGCAGGCAAACGGTTGGATTCCGCCGAGCAACGCGTTTCGCGCCGATATCCAACAATTGGCGAGTAGCAGTCCAGTTACGTATCACCGCAACGTTGGTCCGCGCGAAGCCGAGCACCTCGATCGCAAATTGCCGCCATGCCTCGCTCTGACACACGATTTTTCGTGCGCCTCGAAACGACCAACAGACCCAAGCGCGGGTGAATGCCGACTCGCGGCAATCCTCCACGACGGATCCGCCGCGCGGAAACATGATGGCCGGCACGCCGCGCAGGCGCGCATACCACGCCATGGCGCCCTTTTCCACTATGCTCGCCCCAACCGCGACGAACAGCAGTACCGCATCCGGGCGACGTCGTTCGAAGCGGCGAATGAAATGCACAAATCGGCCTACCGCTCGCACCAGCCGCACGGCAAATTGGGGCGGCGGGTTGCTGATTTGGGTGCTATCCAAAAGATCCAGTTCAAGTCGAGATGGGAAACTCGACGACATCAAGATTTGGCACGACGTGACCATGCCACCGAGAATGGCACTTCCGGGGGCCGGAAAAGCGCCGACGAACAGGACGCGCCGACGAGGTCCCGTCACGACAAGTACTGCCTCGACCAAAGGGCCAGCTGCAACATCTTCCAAAGCAGAAAGCCGCGATCGACGCGCCGCGAACGATGCTCAGCGAGTGCGGTTTCGAGACGGCTGCGGTCCAATCCAAAGCGTTCGGCGAATCCGCGGTCGAGTATGGCCGCGCGCGCAAACCCATGCAGTGCTCCGCGCAGCCACTCCTCGTAGGGTACTCCGAACCCAATCTTGGGCCCATCGAGAATCTCAGCCGGCAAGCGGTCGCGCATCGCATCGCGCAGCACGATCTTCTTTTGACTACCGCGAACCTTCAGCGCCACGGGAAGGCCAATCGCGAGCGAGACCACGCCGTCATCCAATAGTGGCACCCGCGCTTCGATACCGTGGGCCATGGTTGCCCGATCAACCTTCGTGAGGAACTGAGAAGGTAGTTGCAGACAGAGGTCCGTCAATAGCATCTGCTGGACCGGATCGCAGTTTCCGAAACGGGATGCGCAGCGCCGATACGCCGCGAAAGGATCCGTGGTCGCTTCCAACCGCCGCCGCGCCGCGTCCGTCAACATCGCGGTCGGAGGATCGCGCAGCGTCTCGACCGTGAGGAGCAACGCCATGCGCATAGCGGGGTCAGCGTTTCCGGCCGCGGCGCCCATCCGTGCAAGCCGCGCGCCTCGGCCGCGGAGCAGTGCACGCACCACGGGTTCGAGCGCATGAGGCCACATGCGCCAGAGCGGCGCCGAGCGCAGAATCGAGTAGCGCCGATATCCCGCGAAAAGTTCATCCCCGCCATCGCCCTGAAGAACGACCTTGATCGTTCCGCGCAACTCCCTGGCAAGCAGGAACAGCGGGATGTTTGCCGCATCGGCAAACGGCTCATCGTGTACTTGTACCAAGGCCGATATGACCTCTTCCAGCGCATCGCCCCGCACATGCAATTCATGATGATCGAGCCCTAGCGTCTGCGCGACGCGCCGAGCCTTCGGCAGTTCATTCACCCCCTTGTCGTAGTCGAAAGCCACAGAATAGCTGGCCAGGCGGCGACCGCTCGCAACCGCCGCCGACGCTGCAATGCTCGACGAATCCACGCCGCCGCTCAGAAATAGCCCGACCGGAACGTCACTCACGAGTTGCCGGGCGACTGCGGTATCGACAGCCTCGCGCACCGCGCCCGTCGCGTCGCGACGATTCGCCTCCGGCCGTGCCCGGTCGAGCCATGTCTCGACGCGCCACCAGGACTCCAATCGCGCGTGCCCATCCTCGATAACCAGGCGGCAACCGGGTTGTAGCGCCCGCACGCCGCGATAAATCGTTCGGTCCTCGAACGCGTTGCCGTACCAAAGGTATTCAACAAGTGCCTGATCGTCCGTATCCCGGTCGACTCCGCCGGCGACGAGAACCGCCTTGATCTCGGAACCGAAGACAAGCTGTCCGCGTTGCCAAGCGTAAAAAAGTGGCTTGATGCCCAGCCGGTCGCGCATCAGTATCAAGCGGCGGCGGCCGGCGTCCCATAGGGCAAACGCGAAAATCCCCTCCAGGCGCTCCAGTCCAGCGAGTCCCCATGCCTCGTAGGCATGAAGAAGGACTTCCGTATCCGAGTGACCTCGAAACGCATGCCCGAGGCTTTCCAGCTCAATGCGCAACTGCTGAAAGTTGTAGGCCTCGCCGTTGTATACAACTGTAGCTGCGCCAAGTGACATCGGTTGTGCCCCGGCGGTCGACAGGTCGATAATACTCAAACGCCGATGTCCGAGAGCCACGCCTTCGCCGACGAACATTCCCTCGCCATCCGGTCCCCGGTGAGCAATCGTCTGCGTCATTCGCCGGATGGTGCGGTCGAGATCGTCGGAGGATTGGATAGCGTATAGCCCGCAAATGCCGCACATTGGACGGTTTAGACTCTTGTATTGAAGTCGAATGCCTCGGTGCGCGAGAAATCGACTTGCACAAACGGGAAATTATACACTGAGACCGTACCGCCGCCCGCTCTCACGTACAGTGGACGGCCTAGGCAACCATGGCAGCCCAGGGCACGGCCACCGCCGAGATGGCTATAGGGCGCGCATTTTTGCGCGCGCGCCCGCGGGCCGCTCTGCCGCGTCGACGGCCGAGCACGCGGCAAGGGCTCACTGGCCGCGGCGCCGCGGCGATTGCACCTGTCGACGTCGATCGAGAAGACGTGCTTCAGTCGCTGCGCCCAACCCATCGCCGATGCACGGGAGGCTCCCATGCCCGTCCCGGTTTGCGCCCGACCGCGCAGCCGATGATGCGGGGCGAACACCACGTGCGTCGTGCCAGTCTCCACACCCGAGAACCTCATCTTCAGGGTGGGCGGCCAAGACAACAATCGATCTAGCCATCAGTTCAACCGCCTGAAGCCGTCGTGACAGATGGGGCCTTTCAACAACGAAGCCACGTCCCTCCCACCCTCGCATTCCGCTATCAGCGCGAACACCGGCTCGAGCGCCTCAAAGTATCGGTCGACGATATCCGGCGAGTGTTCCGTGCAAACGTACACGCCGGTTCCAGCCAGGAATCCCTTGTCGAGCATTTCTTGCGTGATCAGCGTTTTATAAGCCAGCGCCTTTGGGCTAACGATCGAAAATCCCGTCAATGCGGGTAATCCGCTGGTACTGATCTTCAAACCGCATTTCTGCGCAAGCGATAGCCAGCGCGCGGTGATCGCTTTCCCCACATTTGAAATCTGTTCCCACGATTTCACTCGATGCATAACCTCTAGCGTCTTTAAAGCCGCAGTCGGACCGATGCGTTCAGTCCAGAATGTGCTGCTGATGAATGACGTCTGCGCCGCTTCCATGATTTCCCTGCGGCCGATAGTCGCGCTGATCGCGTAACCGTTGCCCATTGCCTTGCCGAACATTGCCATATCTGGTTCGACACCATACATCTTATGGAGTCCACCGAATGTCTGACGAAACCCCGACGTGCATTCATCAAAGATAAGTACGATCCGGTTCTCCGAAGCCAAGGCGCGCACTTTTTCGAGAAAGCCGTTCTCAGGCCCGTAATTCCGCGTGACCTCCATCTTGATCACGCCGATCGCGTGATTGCGAACCAATTCCTGCAGCTCCGGAAAATTGTTGTACCGAAACGGCAGGACCGTTCCCCTTAACGCCTTGGGCACACCATTCGGCTCGAGACCCGGGAGCAAATGACCGGCAAGATTCTTCTCGTCGCCCAAATTAGCCGCCAAGTACCAGTCGTGCCAACCGTGATATCCGCAAATGGCCACCGTGTCTCTACCGCTGGCGGCACGCGCAATTCGAATCGCGATGGCATTGGCCTCTCCGCCTGAACGAGCAAATCGCACCATATCGGCCCATGGATGCAGCTCAATCAACTTTTCTGCAAGATACACTTCTTCCGGGCAATTCAAGGTCGACATGTTGCCTGCGCTGATCGTGCTTCGCACGGCGTCATCCACCTCTTCATGGCCGTATCCGAGTGTATTCGTGCCTACACCCATGATCGACATGTCGATGAATTCGCAACCGTCCAGATCCCAGACGCGACAGCCTTTCGCCTTACTGAAATATGCCGGCCACTGATCCGGCAGAAACATTTCCGGTCTTTTTGAAAGCAGCATATTGCCGCCGGGTATGACCCGTTTGGCACGCTTCCAAAGCTTCTGGCCGCTATTGAGGTCAGCGCCTGCATTGCGGGTCAGATGACGATTGGCCTCGAACCATTCTGGACGCGTATTTCCCAACGCCAATACTTCCGACCAAGTGAAATCACGGCGCGGGTGAAATTCCTCGAAGACGCGCTCGATAACCGCCAAATCCTCCGGTTCATCGACAGTCCATCGGTGCTTGGACTCGTCGGCCGAATTCACGAAGTTAATTCGCGTGAAGCGGCCGGATTCTCGAATGAAGGGCGTCACGTGCTCGCGTTGCTGTGGATGTACCGCTTCGGTCCAAGCTATCTCCAATGCGGCGAAGGAAAACACTTCCGTGTCCAACCCGTCAGGAAATGTCGGCGGCGAGACGTTGGCCGCGTAATTCGCCGAAGATTCGTCGAACAGGTCGATTACGCCGTCGACAATACTGGGATCGATCAGGGGACAATCGCCCGTCACTCGCACTACGACATCGGCTGAGAATGCTTTGGCCGCTTGATAATAGCGGTCGAGTACGTCGTTTTCGCTGCCACGGAAGACCGGGTAGCCCATGGACTCGACGTAGCTGGTCAAAGAATCGTTGCAGGCGTCGACGGATGTTGCCAATACAATCTGATCGAGGCGACTCGCCTTTGAAAGACGCTCGAGCAGCAGCCCGATCAAGGGCGTACCGCAGATCGGCCGCATTACCTTATTGGGAAAACGCGTCGAACCCATTCTGGCCTGAACAATCGCTACGGTCTTCAAGGTTGACTCCAGCGCGCTGGATTTATTAACTCGATATCATCGGTCTGCAGATGTTCGGGCGGCGGCATCGGAACGCATCTTGCAGCCTCCAGAATGCCCTGAAAATGACGCAGAGAGTCCACGCCGACGACAACGCCGTCCACGTCGGGTTGCGAAAGTACGAAGCCGATACAGGCTTGAAGTGCAGTCACCGACGTTTCCTCGCGCCATCGATCCCACTGGTCCCACAAGTGCCGCCACGCATCGAAGCGGGCGGGTCGCATCGACGGCTCCATCAACAAAAGTCCCTGAAGGAAAATCGATCGTATATGAACTTCCGCGCCGGCGGACTGCAGCTTCGTCAACCATCCCGATGAACTGAGGCGCCTATCGAATATATTCATCGGACCCTGAACCAGATCGAACTTGAAATGCGGCCACAGAGCATCGAGCTCTTCGGGCGCGTATATGGAAATGCCGACCTTTGTCACCTCGCCACGGTCCTTTGCCTCCAGCAGGGCACGATGGAGCGCATCGCCTTTCGGCCCCAGAAGTTGCCCCGGCTGGTGTAGCAGTAGTCCATACAGAGACGTTGTTCCCAACGATCTAAGTGAGCGTGAAATGGAGTTTCGAACCCACGCCGCTGCATCCGTTACTCCTTCGGGGACGGCCGGAACCTTCGATACGATCCGCCAGCGTTTCGTGCCAATCTCGCCAAGCCGAAGCTCGCTTTCACCATAGGCGGCCGCCGTATCGAGAGTATCGACTCTCTCTGACCACGCGAGATTCAATATTTCGGCATCCTCCCCACGTTCGATTGCGCCAGTTCGGTTGGCGACGCCGTAGGGAAGCCCAAACTGTGCGGTGCCGAGAATCAAGCGATTACCCACGGGGCACCAAATACTTCCGTACCACGGATGTCGCGACCCATTCGTTCGGATCATCCGTGTAGGTATCGTCGAATTGATGGCCGATTTTGTGAAAATAATTGCTGTGCCCCGGATGCCGTGCAAACAGGTCCCGATAGTCCATCTTGAAGCTGCAGATTCCCGATCGGTCGTGATAAGGGCGTAGGCAGGGAGTTGCACTGTAGAAATCCTGAATTACGAGCCATCCGGGATTTCGCGACACGCTATCCGCTTCGCAGCCAATCAGGAATTGATCCTCTCGATTGCAAAAATAGGGGCAACACCCGAATTCGACGACATCGAATGCCGCCGCGTCCACCGCCTGCGCCGACGGGTCGAGACCATAGCAGTCGAACCCGCGATTTTCCCGCACCCACGCAAGCCGCCAACCGCTTGCACAGCCGATCTCCAGTAGTTTGTTAGGAGCGGCCGTATGCGGTATGGGCACCTGCAGGATTGCAAGCAACACTTCATCGGATTCGGGAAGCGTCCGTGTCGCGCCGCGCGGCGTGTTCCGCTCCAACCATGGGTCACCCTCGGATTGCAAAAAGACGTCGCGCTGCTTCATCCTACATTCCCGAGCGCCATGGCCACGGCGGACAGAACCCGATCCTGTACCTCGTCTGTCAAACTTGGATGCAGATACCCCGGCATATGGTGCACTTTGACGCCTATGTCCCGGTTGCGCAAATCATCGAAAATACGCGCGCTTGACTCCGGCCCAATCCGGCCTCACGCGGACGACATGCAGGTGAAAAGCCGCCTGCCGCCTGAATGACCGCCATGCGATAGTTGAACCGCCGCTATTGTTGCTCGTAACGCCGTGACTCCGCAGCATTTCCATGCGAGCGGCCAACTCCTCGTCGCTGGTCAACGTGACGCCGCCCTCACCGTTCGTGATGATCTTCACCGGGTGAAAGCTGAACACCGTGATATCCGACCAATTGCAGTTTCCGACCGCCGCGCCGTTGCGCGACGCGCCGATCGAATGAGCGGCGTCCTCCAATACCTTGAAGCCAAACTCTTGCACCACCTCCGAAATCTGTTCTTAAGCAGTGGGATGTACGGCAAATCGACCTGCGCTGCGCAGTATAAGTTGAACGATTCGATAAAGCCGTTTTCAACCGGCTTTCCAGGTTTGATGAAGTCGAGTGCAACTGCGCGTCGATGCGCCCACTCATCAAACGCTCGTGAGGTAAATTCCGCTGCGTGATCGACCGTTATCGATCTGGGCTTGCAATGCTGCGCGATAGCACGATCCAGGGCCGCGGCGACCGCTTCACCGGACATACTTTTGGCTACCTCCAGAATCGAACTCCAGCGACTCCGCTGATCAACGACGGTGAGTACACGAAGCGCTCTACCATCGATTAGCGCGTTATGGACAAAATCCATACTCCGCCGCTCGTGGGCACGGCTCACCGCCTGTCGCATCCGTCGGCGCAATCCCTCCCGACTGAGCGTGCGGCTGCTGTAAGCGTGCAGCGTTCTTGAGATCTGCGCAAGCCGACACGCCCGACGCAGACTCGCTCCGTTGGCTCCCCGAACCCCCTCGACGAGCTCGCGCAACTGCCGCAGCTCCCCAGCTGCCGCCGCGCCTCGGCGACCGCCGTGCGGCTCTAGGGCCGCATCAGCGCGTATCGGTCCCGTCGGCAGCAGCAAGCCGGCGTCGGATGTCGCCCCCGAGGGGTCAGTGACTCGCAGGTGCATGACGGTAAAGGGGATGTCTTTTTAGTGCGAGCGCCGGCTTCTCGACCAATTTCCAGGAGGCAATCGCCAACGCACCGGTTACGAGCATAGCAATCGAGAGCCCTTCGATCGATCCGCCATAGCCCATCACCAACAAGAAATTGATGACGGGCATATGATAAATATAGACGCCATAAGAAATATCGTTTCTTCTCAACAGGCGATCGCTCAACGTCGGATTAGAAAATGCAGCGGCGAAGATTACGAACGTCAACGCAATAAAGTACGCCGGGTTCAACAAATTTCCAAATCCCCATCCAAACCAACGCTCAGCGAGCAGCGCAATCGCCAGGTAACCGATTACCACCGGCCGGAATTTTCCCGAAAGCACCGCGCGGAAATATTGGAAGTTGTACTGCACGAGGACGCCGGCCAGAAACATGTACACCCAAGGAATAAACGTAACGCCCACGAGCTTGAAATAAAGCGATTTGCCAAATGCGGGAGCAAGCATGGCATATATTCGATTTGCGCCAATGAATAACAAGATCAGCGCAAGCAACATGCCGTTTGTACTGCGTTTATCCAACTTCCTCGACCGCACGAGCCGGTGAAGCAACGGGGTAAGCACGTAGAATTGCAGCTCGACGCAGATCGTCCACATGCTGCCGTTCAGTACCCCAGCTCCATAGTGGCGCATGAAATCCGCGTTATAGAACTGCAGAAAGGAGAGTTGCGCCGCGGCCCAAACAGCCACCCCAATCCAGTCGGGGTGAACGATTCGGAAGTAGCCCGTCGCTATCACCGAGAGTATCGACACACAAAAGCACACAATCAAAGCCGGATAAATTCGCAAGCAACGGTTCAAAGTGAAATCGCCGACTGACGGGTTATTCTCGAAGGATTGGTAAATTAAAAAACCACTGACAAAAAAGAAAATTGGCACGCCCGGAAAGAAGCGCGTAATCGATATCGCCCAATTTTGACTCGAAGCCAACCCTAGATGGTAGAGCGAATGAACGATGGCAACTTGGAGTGCGGCAACGAGCCGAACCAGATCAAAGTTATTTGCTTTAGGGGCCATGCAACGATAACTTTCCGCTAGTGAATGGGACCCCCGCCAAGTCAATCCGTCACCGACCGGCGGGTAACTGTCCTCGGTGTCCTTTCACGCTGGACTAGGCAACTCCTCGTAATTGGTCAATTGGCCGCGGGTCAATTCGGAATATCCACACCGGATTGACAGATCTGCACCCAATGCGATCCATCGTAACGAAACATGATCGACCGATTGTGACCAATCGCAGGATTACCCCATTGGGACATCTTAAAGACTGGGTGCCAAGACACATGGCCCAAAGCGCCGTTCGACGAATTGCGCAACGTAATGCCGATAACCTTACCGTTCACCGGGTCATTCGGTATGTTGAATACAAAATCAGCAGATGTATTCACGTCAATGTCATATTGCTCGCTACCCGTGGCGTTGATCGTGATGATTGGCTCAAATCTGATTACTTGCCTCTTGACGATAACGCCATCCCACGCACCACGAGTGGAGTTAACTCCACCGGCCAGTTGAATCGTGTTACCGTGGGTTTCGGAATCAGACGAACCGTAATACGCGACCGCACCTGCGCTAACGCCACCCACGTAATTGCCGAGACAAAATACGCGGCCGCAGCGGGCCCCGATCTGAATTGCGTTTCCTTGCGTCGTCTCATCCTGTCCATCATGCACCCGTTCATAGCCAATCCGATTGCCCTGAATGAGAAATCCCGCACACCTATTCAAGTCGATCGCCGGGCTCGCTCCGGCAACTTGCGTGCTATTGCCAGCAATGAAACAATTTCGAATTTCCCCCATCTTTTCGCGGGCCGGGCTCCAAATCGCGCTCGCCATGCCAAGTTGGATCCCCGTCTGAGTGCAACCTATAACGTCTACGCTGTCGATGCTGATTCGCGTGCAATCGTCGGTCTGCAGAATGCCGCGCTGAAAGCCCGTAATGCGGCCGTTGCGTATGTCGACCTTGCCTGCCGATGTCAGAATACCCCAGCCGCGGCTCGTGCCGTCGATTGCGAAGCCATCCAGGTAATAGTCACCCAAATCCGTTTGAGTGGCTGGAGTGAGCGCTCGCGCGGCAAGATAGCCGTTCGCCGATCGCTGCGCACCCGTAAATGTGATTGCCGTTCCTGCAATTCGTGATGCAACCACGTTGCGCAATACAATGGTCCGTTTTGCGCCTACCTGATCGACCGCCTTCCACGGCCGAAAATTGAGCGACTCGCCGGGTGTCCCGACAAATGCTGCCGCCGCGCCGTCGACATACAGGCCCTCCAGGACACTGTTGAACGCGCCCGCCAACGTAACCGCAGCCCCTCCCGCTGCATTTAATTTGGATACGGTGATGTTGACGAATCGCAAATTGTAGGCGTGCGAGGTTTCGCGCAGATCGGTAATCCCGGGGGTCGCCCATCCAAACTCATAATAAATGGCGCCTCGCAGTCGCCCGCCCCCGTCGATCCACACATTCTCCACGGTGACACCGGAGAGGCCCCCGGTCATCTCGATTGCGTTCCCATTCGCCACATTCGATACAACGCGCAGATTGCGCAGGACCACGTTGCCGAGCGGCACGGATAGCTGGCTATCGTAGGTCGGAGCGACGTGGATACTGTCGGCTCCGCGATTGCCAATATGAATCGCCGATCCGGCGCTTGTGACGCCATGGCCCATTTCATAATCCACGACAATGCAGCCGTTCTCGAGTTGGAAATTTCTTAGTGCGAAGAGAAATCCAGAATTCGTATCTTCCACTTCGCTCAGTTTGTGAAATTTCAACGTCGCACCTGACAGGTCGACACGTACATCGTCATGAAAAACAATGACATCATCAAAATAGTAAACATCGGCCCCGGATACATTCGGAAACCGGAGGCTGCCCGTGAAATTGCCAGCGGGAGTCACCAAAGCTCGGAACGCCGCCGTGTTTGCCGAGGCGGCCGCCGCCCTGTTGGCTACGATTCCGAATCGACGGATGTCTCCCGGTGGAAATCCATCGTTGATCGACACAAGCTTGCCGAGTGCCTCCCCTTCCACCATAGGGTATTTCGCGCCAGTCGTTGCGCCGGAGCCAGCCGCCTCGCTTGTGCCGAACTCAACGCCGCCGACACCTGCGAACGCGAGCGCCCCGGAAATGACGCGTCTGCGTGTACTCATTGTTGCCAGCCTCTATGTTCCGAGTTCTCCCACCGAGGTCCGAAATAGCAGAAAGCGTCTCGGCTCACCAGAAACTCGTATGGCTGCAACTTGAGTTGCCATGCCGGCCAAAAACACAAAGTCATGTTTAACCCTGTAGGAGGCGGGTGCGTCGTAATCGACGGAGTCCAAAATCAAGTGTCGAGTTCTCGGCAGGAGCGGCGCAAGGGTCGAAGCCAACTCCGCCGAACTCAGATTGTGGATCCAATTGACCATAATCAAACAGTCTATCAGGCCGGCCGGCGCAATTCGCTCGTCAAGTTTCGCGGCCGACCCCACCATCCAAACGATTCGGCGCGGACGCAGAAATCGGGCGGCACGAATGACTCGTGCGTCCAAATCCACGCCAAAACGATTTTCGGCATTTATGCGACCTAATATCTCCCCCAGCCCGCAGCCGACCTCTACGACGGTAACCGGATGCAAAGAGTTGGCCAAATCGACGATACATTTTTTGTAAGGCCGGCAAGCGTATGTCGCCCTAGCATGCCATGGGTCGAAGCCGAAAACGCAACGTAAAGCGCTGAGCCATGCACGCGCGAACTGGCATCGCATAGCCTGGACCATTACCGATTCACCAAGCCGACAAACAATGTCTCATATGCGCAAACCATCGCATCGAGACCGAGGTGGCTTGCCGCAAACATTCGGGCTTCCACGGAGAACGCCGTCCAGTCGCCCAGAGTCAACTCCATCAACTTTTGCAGAGCCGCGGCAATGCTCTCAGGATTCTCCGGATCGAATAGAAATCCCCGCTTTCCATTTTCGACAAGTAGGGAATGATCGCACACGTCCGAAACCAGAACGGGCATTCCTGCCGCTAGGGCCTCACACACCGCGTTCGGCAACCCTTCGTAGCGGGACGGATGAACAAATGCGTGATGCTTACTCAGTATTAGCGCCATGTCGCGTTGCTCACCAAGCCAGTGCCAAGCGCCTTTTACCTCCGGATATCTCTCGAGCGTATCCAAAACCCGATTTCCGTATCGCTGCCCATCGGCATCAACGTCGCGCTTACCCACCCAACTGACACCCGGCGCGTAGCCGTTCCGCTCATGAAACAGGTGTAGCCCTTCAATTAGGGTGATCAGGTTCTTTTGCGGGCAAATTCGACCGACCCCCAATAGCCGAATTTTCTCTGGGCGCGAGGGTCTTGGCTTCACCGGACGAAACCACTCGAGGTTAAAACCATTGTAGATGGAGGAAACCTTGCCAGACAGCCACCATTTATTGCGCAACCAAGCAGCATGCGTTTTGCTATTGGACACCACCGAATCCGCTGCCTGATGAAGCATTCGCCGAAAATTGGCGGCAACGACCGAACGATCGTCATGGTGGCTGCAGCGTTCCGAAACGACCAAGATCGGCTTCCGCGCGATGGATCGCGCAAGTTCCGCATAGATCGTGGGAATGTTGAGAAAAGCGAGGACCAAATCGAAATTTCGTCCTCGCATCAATGCAATCAACTTCCAAATAACTACAAATGAAAATCCTCGGCCTTTTCGGTAACTATGAATTGTGATGCCGGCCGCCTCGATCCGGCTTCTGAAGAAATCATACTGCGGAAAGTACACGAAAAATTCGACGGTATGGCCCCGCTGCTTCAGGGCGCAGGCAAGTTCCACCATTTGACGCTGCGCGCCCCCCAACCCCAAATGATCGATTACAAATAGCAGCTTCAATTTGGACGCACAGGACTACCAGGGCCGCGGGAACAATCGCAACAACTCCGATACCTTATCCTTACGATAGGAATCGACATCGTAGGAAGGATTATCCGCGAGACATTTTTCGGCGTACTCCTCGACACTCATGAGCACCCGCGCCGGCACACCACCCACCACCGAATTGGCCGGCACGTTTTGTGTGACCACGGACCCCGCCGCTACAACGGCATTCGGGCCGATTATGACACCCGGGAGTATCGTCGCGCCGAAACCGATGAAGCAGTTCTCGAGAACCGTGATCCGCCCGAACTTTATAACGTTTGCATACCGCGGCTGCCGGCGAAAGACCCATGTACCACCATCGTGATTGACAAAACTTACCCGAGCCGAGATCGTAACTCGTTCCCCGATGCTTATCAGGTAAGGCTCGGACCCGAAGTTTGGCGATCCGATTAACCGACAATCGCTCGAGATCTGCAGCCCCTTGCTGATCAAGCGGTTCAACCGCCACCGGAGGATGCGCGTTACCATCTCACCTCCGGCGGGATATCCGCACCACAACCATCTTGTGGTAATTGGCTCCCGTTCGTGGCTGAGGCACATCCAGTAGCGCCTCGATGGTCGCAACTGCACCAAGTGTCTCAAGTACAAAGACCAGCAGATTCGGCAGCGTGATTCCAAATGGATCTAGGTCGGACACCCCGCGGGGATCCGAGTCTGAAGCCTTTTCAAGCAAAATAACCCCCCCCTCCCGGACCGAGCGCGCCCACGCTCGCAACGCTTGCGCGGGGTCGTATGCATGATCGAGCGAATTGCTGTAGACGATATCCGCCTTGCCGTCCCACTCTGGCCGCACCTCGTGGAAATCCGCCTGAACGGTCATCGGAAACTGCGATGCCGTCGAAGATATTTCCGTTCCGATCACGTCGCATTGCAACACACTGGAGAAAACTCGCTGTTCGAAACCATTACGCGTTCCGTGGCAGACAACGAACTGCGGATTCGCCCCACGGTCCTTCAACCACTGCGACACAAACTTTAGATTAGGTTCGTTAGTCCAAACCTGCTCGATCTTCTTTTTGTTTCCCCGCTCCTGCTCGCCACGATACGCCGCAAGGTCGTATCGGCCATCCACCGTTTTCCAATCCACCAGGCGGTAGCCCCCTTTTTCGCTCACCTCGCGGGAGGTCGACCACGTCGGTGCCCGCATGATTTGGTAGCCAAACTGGCGCAACAACCGCTTGACAAAGCGCTTCAAATACTTCATCGCCTTACCCATATTACGCCACGAGAGGCTTTCAATTACTGTGTCGGCCGGTAAATAGTGCGTAGATTCAGATCAGGCAGCATAACGGACATGTTTTTCTTGGAAGAGATTGCGGATGATTTGCGGCTGCCGTTGGCGCCGGTACAGATGACTGTGCATGCCGGTCATCAT
>Ga0307372_10003303_pt1 | contig 25841 bp, 23 predicted proteins | sample OX1MG_FD_202533 | JGI IMG/M metagenome (GOLD analysis project Ga0307372, IMG submission 202533) | Soil microbial communities from Risofladan, Vaasa, Finland - OX-1 | ecosystem: Environmental > Terrestrial > Soil > Coastal area > Acid sulfate soil | place: Finland: Risofladan, Vaasa | collected...
TTGCACCAAAATCACGGCTCACGCGCTCACGGCACGCGTCCGAGACTCACTCGTGGGGAATCGTGCCGATTCGTTCGGGATGGTTTTTGAGTAGGCTCTACCCATTCTTTGAAGGAATTGGTGGCCCGGTGCTGCTAATTGCGGCGTCGATCTGGCTGCTCTTTACACCGACCGCGCAGCCACCCCCGTACCGGATGAGCGCGAACTGCGATAGCCCCGGCAGAGCGCCGAGGCAATTCCACGATCCAACGGTATCGCCGTGGCCGACCGGTCGATCTACCTGACCGATTCGCAAATCGCCGCATCCTGGAATTTGACGCCCAAGGACGGTTCCTGAGAATGCGGGGCGGTTCGTTCGGCCTGCACCTGCCGGCCTCAATCAACTTTTCCGGTGGCCTGCACGGCTGGTTCAGGACGCCGACCTCACTGGCCATCGGCTCGCACGGAGATGTGTTCGTCGCCGACCAGGAAAATAACCGCGTGCAGAAATTCACGGCTGACGGCCGCTTCCTGACCGCCTTCGGTCGTCCGCCGCAGTCACCGGGCTACAGCGTTGGCGCCGTCGCGGTGAGCGCCGACGGCAGCGTCTACGTGACCGATCTTGCGCGCAACCGGGTGGAGGCTGGCAGCAGCGCTGACAGCCCGCGCAGCATTGGAGCGTCATTGCGCTGGCAATACTGCAGCTGACGCTGCCGCGGGACGTCGATTGGGTTTGGAGGACAGCAGTCGCGCGGAATTCAAGATGAAGGCCATCTCTGACGCGACGTGAATGAAAGCCGCCAGCAGCGGGTTGAGCATACCCGCAGCCGCCAATGCGATGCCGATCAGATCCACCGCGATGGTGCCGGCGAAGTTCGCCCAGATGATGCGCCGCGTGCGCCGCGCCAGTTGCAGCGTCTGCACGAACTTGGATAGATCGTTGCCCAGCAGCACCACGTCGGCGCTTTCGCGGGCGACATCGGTGCCCGAGCCCATCGCCACGCCCACATGCGCCTTCATCAGCGCGGGTGCGTCGTTGATTCCGTCGCCGACCATCGCTACGACTGACTTGTCGGCCACCACCTTTTCGATGTAGGCGAGCTTGGCGTCCGGCAGCATGTCGGCCACCACGGTATCGATCCCCAACTGCGCGCCCACGGCGTCGGCGACAGCCTTGGTGTCGCCGGTCAACAGTACAAGTTCGCAGCCCATTGCCCGCATCGTCTGCATCGCTTCCCGTGCCTCGCTGCGCACCGTGTCAGCCACGATCACCGTACCGATCCAGCGCCCGGCGCGGGCCACCCAGACCGCTGCGGCTTCAGTGTGCGGCGTCGGCAGTTTCCCGGGCAGCTCGACACCGTGCTGACGCAACAGCGCCTGGTTGCCGACCAGGATTTCCTCGCCGGCGACCGTGGCGGCGATCCCCAGACCCGGCGTGTACGAAAAGCGCTCCGGTTCGACCGGCGTCACCCCCTGGGCGCGGGCGTAACGCAGCAGCGTCTTGCCCAGTGGGTGTTCCGAGCGCAGCTCGGCTGAGGCCGTCGCCCGCAGCAAGTCCTCGCGCGCCACGCCAGGCGCGGCGACCAGCGATTGCACCTCGGGTTGCCCGTAGGTGAGCGTGCCGGTCTTGTCCAGCACCACGGTATCGACACGGCCCAGCTGTTCCAGATACAGGCCGCCCTTGATGATGGCGCCGCTGCGGGCGGCACGCCCGATCGCCCCGAGAATAGCCAACGGTGTGCCGGCGGCGATGCCACAGGCGCCCGCGACGATGATCACGGAAATGGTGGCGCGGATGTCGTGCGTGATCAGGTAGGTCAGCAGCGCCGCGGTCAGGGCGAAATAGACCAGATAGCCGGCCATCCGGTCGGCCAGACCCTGCACCGGCGCGCGGGAGCGCTCGGCCTGTTCCACCGCGTCGATAATCTTGCCGTAACTGGTGTCCCGGCCGACCCGGCTGGCGAGAATCTCCAGCGCGCCGGACTGGTTGATGGAGCCGGCGTAGACCTCGCCGCCGGCGGTCTTTTCCACCGGCAGGGACTCGCCGGTGATCCGCGCCTGATCGACGAACGAGTGCCCGGCCACCACCCGGCCGTCCACCGGCACGCGGCCGCCCGGATTCACCAGCACCGTATCGCCCGCGATCAGTGAGTCGCTGTCGATCTCGCTGATGGCCCCGCCGCGGCGCACCGACACCTCGCGCGGCAGGAAGTCCAGCAGATCACGGATCGCGCGCCGACCGCGCGACACCGTCATGCCTTCCAGCACCTCGGCCACCAGCACGAACAGGGTGATCACCAGGGCGGTGAAAAATTCGGAAATGGCGGCCGCGGCGACAATCGCCAGGGCCATCGACAGCTCCATCGTCATGCGCCGTGCCCACAGGTTGGCCAGCGCCTCCTGAAAGATCGGCCAGCCGCCGACCAGCAGTCCGGCGATACCGATCACGCTGATCCGCGGCCAGGGGTTCCACCAGTGCAGGCCCACGGCGACCGCGGCCAGAGCCACAGCGCCGATGCGCAGCGCCTCGGTGAGATCAAAGGCGTGCTCGTGGTCATGCACGTGATCGGCCTCGTCATGTGCATGAGCTTCAGGTGGAGCGGTACGCTGCGCGGCCAGATCGGTTGCGGCGGTTTCTTGTGCATGCGGCATAGCGGTTTCTCGATTACTGCGCCCGATTACTTGAGGTAAGAGCGGATCACGTCGATCAGCTCCTGCGCGCCGCGGGCCCGCTCGGCGGCATCGGTGATGTCCGGACTGGCCACGTGCATCTGGATGTGATCCTCCACCACCTTGGCCATCAGTCCGTTGATCGCACCGCGCACCGCGGCGATCTGACGCAGGATTTCAGCGCAGTCCTTTCCGCTGCCGATGGCGCGCTCCACGCCCTCCACCTGGCCCTTGATGCGGCGAACGCGGCCCAGCAGTTTGCCGGCGCCGCCTGCGATATGGCCCATGCGCTGTCCCTCGACGTTGACCTGTGTGAAAACCAAATTCGGCTATAGCATACCCCACATGAGTATATTGATCGCCGACTGCCAATGATGCATTCCCCGTGTTGACCGCTGCGCTGCTGCTGAGCGCCGCAGCGGTGATCTACCTGGCCTGTGAATACTTCGTCAACGGTGTGGAGTGGACCGGCCGCAAACTCGCCGTCGGTCAGCAGGCCTCCGGTTCCATCCTGGCGGCCTTCGGCACCGCCCTGCCCGAGAGCGTGATCACCTTCATCGCCGTGGTGTTCGGCGCCGATCCCGCGCAGAAGCAGATCGGCGTCGGCGCCGCCCTGGGCGGGCCGCTGGTGCTGTCCACCATCGCTTACGGCGTGGCCGGGCTGACGCTGCTGGCGTCTGGCCAGCGGCTCCCGCCGACGGCAGCCGTTCGCAGCGACTTCAAGCGTCTGAGCCGCGACCAGGGCTGGTTTCTACTGGTGTTTGCGGTCAAGACCGCGCTGGGCTTGATCGTGTTCGCCTGGAAGCCGTGGCTGGGCCGGATATTTGCCGTGGCTTGTTGATGCTCACCGCAGATTGATTTTAAGCATCATTTGCTCACACTGTCCTGACCAGCCACTTTGTGCCCAAACCATGAGTGAGGTGAGCATTGTGCAGATTCTGGTGATCTGTCACTCGATGAGCGCGCTGGTCAAATCAAGACAAGCGCCAACAGTTTGGACATCATTTACCTCGCTCAAAGATTTTTCGTCTAACCGCATAGACGACACGAGCCGGTTCAAACCGCGCTATCCAAATCCATAATCCCAGGCTAAGGTCAGCTGACGGGCGGCTCATCAAAATGCATTCGCGTGGAGCCGGCCGCACACAGGGGTTTTTATGCCACACAAATCGTCATATTAATTAGTGTCCTGTCTCAGAAATTCGCAAACAAAATCTTTTGACGGAATCGAAGATTTCGTCTGCGGTTTTGGTCCAGGTAAAAGGCCTTGGATTCTGGTTGTAGGTCGCCAGGTAGGTGCGAATGGCTTGTTCAAGCTCCCAGGTACTGCGATGCGTGCCCCGGCGAATCTGCTTGCGAGTGATCTCGGCAAACCAGCGCTCGACCTGGTTGATCCAGGACGAGGAGGTGGGCGTGAAGTGCGGGTGAAAGCGTGGGTGGCGCTCAAACCATCGCTTCACCGTCGGCGTTTTATGCGTCCCGTAGTTGTCCATCACAACGTGAACGTCGGTGTCTGTCGGCAGCTTCGTCTCAATGTGGGCGAGGAATTTCAGGAACTCGGTGGCGCGATGACGACGGTGCAGTTGCCCGATGACTTTGCCGGTGGCGACGTCGAGTGCTGCAAACAGCGTGGTGGTGCCGTGTCGCAAGTAGTCGTGCGTTCGTCGCTCCGGAAGACCGGGCGTCATGGGCAGAATCGGTTGCGTCCGATCCAACGCCTGGATCTGGCTCTTCTCATCCACGCACAGCACGACGGCCTTCATCGGCGGATTCAGGTAAAGCCCGACGATGTCGCGGACCTTGTCCACGAACAGTGCATCGGTCGACAGTTTGAACGTCTCTTGCCGGTGTGGTTGCAGCCGAAACGCCTGCCAGATGCGTCCCACCGTGGCGTGCGACAGACCGTGGCGCTTGGCCAAGCTGCGCGTACTCCAATGCGTCGCGTCGGCCGGCTTGTCGTTCAGCGTCTTGGCGATCACGGCTTCCACGACGTCATCTCCAATCCGGCGCGGAGCACCAGGACGAGGCTCGTCCAGCAGCCCGTCCAGTCGCCGCTCGACGAAGCGCGCGCGCCACTTGCCGACCGTTTGCTTGGTGACCCGCAACTGCGCGGCAACCTCGCTGTTGGTGGTGTCCTGCGCGCACGCCAGCACGATGCGTGCGCGCATCGCCAGCGCCTGACTGGTCTTGCGTCTGCGCGTCCATTCGAGCAAGCGATTGCTTTCCTCGGTTGTCAGTGTCAACTCCGGCAGGGGGCGGCCACGTCGCATGCAACATCTCCAGTTGTCCCGATCTTACTGGGACAGCCCAAGAGATCATTTGTTGCACGAACTTATGAGACAGTACACTAGATTGGGATGTGCCAAACCCCGTTGAGGGGCGCAAGCCCAACCGTCACGGGGACGGGTCCGCTGGCTTTCACGCTGTGAAGCGGATGCGTTATTGACGGCAGCCAGCCGAGTAAACTATGCACCGCATTTGCCCGACTTCATCCGTCTGGCGCTGAACACTGGTATGCGGCGCGGCGAGATGCTCGGTTTGGAATGGCGGCGGGTGGACTTGTCGGAGGGTCTGGTTTATCTGGAACCCGAACATCAGAAGAACGGTAAGGTCGGGAGCGTACCTCTAAATCGAGAAGCACGATCGGCGATTGCGTCACGAATGGCCTTCCGTGCGCGGCATTGCCCGAACTCACCGTGGGTGTTTGCGCATCGCAACGGCTCGCAACTCAAGTCAGTGAAGCACAGTTTTGCAACCGCATGCCGTATTGCGGACATCGATAACTTCCGCGTCCATGCCATGCGGCATACCTGTGCCGCATGGCGGGTGCAAGCGGGCGTCTCGATACTGGAAGTGGCAGCGCTACTGCGGCATTCCGACCTTCAGGTCACCATGCGTTACGCGCATTTGAAGCCGGATAGCGTGCATGCTGCAGTCAGCGTGTTGGACTCGCCACCGTCACGATCAGGTCACGTTGACCCGGACGAGGGTGAGCGGATAGCCGCGTAATGCTTTGATTCTAATGGTGGAGCGGAGGGCCATCTAACTATCGTCTGTAAGCGATGCTGCAAAGCCATTGCGCTCAGCTCAATTCTTTCGCATGCCCCCAAAGATGCCCCCATTCGTATAGATATGCCATGTCAGCAAAGGCCAGAAGCGGAATTTCATCCCGATCTCTGAGCGGACATTTCGCCGGTTGGGAACACCAATAACGGCATAGTTCGCATCGCTGACACGGCAATATTCTGGCCGCTGTCGGAAGTCTACGATTCCCAGTCGAGGCGCTGAGCATCCTCATCATGCCGACGCGCCTCCCAGTCGTACCCGTCGGCGAGGGTGTCGAGCGCTTTAGCAGTGTGGGGCTGATCGTAGGCGATTGCTTTGGCCCACGTCCGGTACTTCGCCGCTTCCTGGCGTTCGAGTTCGCCGCCATCGCGTGGCATGCGGGTTGTGACGCCTCGCCGGTTGCTCTTACCGATCCGGAACCCCTCGATCATTGGCTTGCTGCGGAAGAGGTCGATCACCTCGCGTACCGGCTCAGCCGGCCAATTGCCGTCTGAGCCCATCGGTGAGGCTGACAACATGTTTCCAATACGGCTGTCGGCGATGTCTTCTCGACCTGCCGCCTTGGCCAAGGTCCGGGCCTCCTTAATCCACGCCTCAAGCGCCTCGCCGTCGATCGTGCCATCGTCACACGTCCCAGGGATGCGGTTCCAAAGCTCTAACAGCCGGTAAGCCTGCGTGGCGACCGTTCGCGCTTGCTCGGGGTTTTCGGGTTCGGCATCGACGACACCGCTTTCCTCGCTGGCCTTGAAGACCGCGCTCAGCATCATGATGAAAAGCGGGGGCTGTTCCGAGAGTGCCCTCAGCAGAACTTTCGCTGGCCGCCGGGAATGCTCCAGGACTTGTAGATAGTTCCATTCAAGTGCAGCGAGAGCATCCCTGTCGACATCATCACGTTCGTCGAGAAGCTTCAGAATTTCAGCAACATAATGCTGAAACATGGTTGCTTCGTTGCTGTCGCCGTTGTTTTCGAATGGCTGACGAGCGGCCTCCTGCAGCACCTCGATCAGCAGGTCGGAAGGCAAGTGAGCCTTGTTACCGTGTCCCGCGAGCGGCAGGGCTCGTCGGGCATGACCGACGCCAATCAGCATGCGGATAGCGTAGGCGCTGTCGTCGCTTTCCTCGCTTATCCAGAACACCGGCGCTTGGCGCCAATAGTTCGTTTCAATCTCCCCGCTGATCTGCGCGACATGATCCCAAGTCCAGCGCCCGATAGGAAACGCACGAAGAATTGCCAGCAGAGCAGTGTCGCTCCAGTTCTCCGTTCTCGCCTTAGCGATCAAGGTCCCCGCCCAAGATTCCTTCCGATCGCGAAAGGCGGAAATGATCAGGCCGTGGGCGACGTTCCGCTCGTGAGCGTCATCACTTCGAACGGCTGCCTCGATTAGCGCGTCGACATCGGATGCCGGCAGCCCGCTGTCGTAGAGTGCCTTGCCGATATAGCCGGCGCCCTCGGTCAGCCGGGCGAGCGAAAGCACTGCGGGTAGCCCACCCTTGGTGTAGAGCGCCTGCGCTGCCTGTTGTCGAGCGGCATCGACGTCTCGCTGCTCCGCTTCCCAACCTTCCACAGAAGGCTTCGGCAGTTGAACGGGTTGTTGAAAAAGCCAAGCCGTTCGCTCCAATGGGTCGGTGGGTGCGAAACGATCGTAGACGGATTCCAGCCGATCCAACACAGTGCCAGGTAGCGACCATTTGGCGTCTGGGAACTGTCGATGATGGTGGAGCACGCCACGGAGCTTGTCCCAAATGGTCGCCCGATCAACCTTTTCGGTAATCTTCGGCTCCGCCGCCTCAAGCGCTGCGATTACTTGTTCGGGGTCCGGCGCCAGATCGCCGAGACGGTCGAGCATGCGCGACCAGCGCGTTGGGCTCAGGCCCACGTCGGCGAGAAGGCGTTCACTTATCGCGGTGGCTCCCTGCCCAATCAGTCCCCACGTCACGGTCTCGACGTTGTCGACAGTAAAGTCGCGCCAGCGCGGCATTGGCGACGGGGTGGAGGTATCGTGCCCTTGCGGCAGAATGCCGAGCATCAGCTTCCACGCGGCGTTTGGCTCCTGCTTCCGAATCAAGTCCAAGGCGCGAAGCCGCTGGTCAAGACTCGCATAGGTCTGCGGTATCCAGAGCAAATGGATCTCGCGCAGACTATTGGCGGGTCCGTTCGAATAACGGCGAGGCTTATTGTCGATGGCGTCGAGGCGCGCCAGGGCATGGGTCACCCGCGGCATCCAGTCGGGCGACCAAGCTAGAGACTCCAACGCCCACATCAGGTCGGACAGGTGCTCGCCCCCGAATACGCCACCCTCGTCGGAGCCGAAGAGGGCACCAATGGGTGGGTCGTTCTGGTCAAGGCTGTCTTCAATAGCAGCCAAGAACGCGTGCGGCGAGGCCTCGGCCAGCAGCCGGAAGTCGCGCGCGAGCGACCACCATCGACGCTGATCGGCGTTCTGAAGCAGCTTGCCGACGATAGCGTCGGCCCGCCGACTGGCATCAGGAACGGTGCGGACCCGATCGCCCCAAAGCGCGAGCAGGATGAGGACCTGAGCAATCCCATGGCGCAGCATTCCTGAGTAGTCTCGATGAATACCGCGAACAGCCGCCATCCAGCGCTCGTCAGGGTTCATGTCGAATCGCGGGTCTGCCGATCCCAGCACGGCATGAGCCGCAGCCTCGAAACGTGTGATGTCCGTGCTCGTCAAATGGTGCGTAAGCAAGAGCCACGCATCGAATGGAGACGCGATGCGCCAAGTCGAACCGATCTTCTGCAGCGGGCTGTCGAATTCCCCAACATAGGAAGCCAGGGTGCCAATGATCGTCTCGTAGGACTGATCAGCGATCTCCGAGAGCCGAGCCCGATCAGCTTCGGCGTTTTCGTCCCAGCCCCCTGCCAGAAGCGCGGCCAGCAGGGCATGGGGTGGTGTCTCTTCTACCCATTTCGGGAGGCGCCCGGGCGCCCCCGGAATCAGACGGCGCAGGACTGCGAGGTTGCGGGCGCTGTCGCGGGAAAGCGCCTTGGCACGCGGCTCGGGAATGCCAGCGTTGGTCAAAGCGCTGGCGATCCCCTCGTGCGACGGTCGGGCAAGTGTGCGCACTTCGCCGCGAGCGACCGGCCGCTCGTCGTACGCCTGCAGAATATAGTGGCCGCGCTCCGCAAGACTCCTGGCAAGGCCAGGCTCAGGATCGGTCAGCAGCAGGATCAGAGGCGCGGGCGCGTTGGCAAGGGTCCTGGCTGCGGCGGTGGTAGTTGCCACGAGGCAGCGAGCGCGATAGGCGGCGGCTAGGTCGTCAGGTAGTTCGCTAAGGGTGGCGTGGAAGAACGCCACCACCTCATCCGTGGTGGTCGCCTGAAGTGAGAAAACGGACGGCTCGCCACGAAGCCAACGCAGGACTTCGACGGCGTCCTGATCACGATCGCTGAGAACGAGATCTTCAGTCAAAGGCCATTGGGTGGCGAGCGACCATTCCTCCCAAACCTCTTCCAGCTCTCGCGTTCCTGGCGGTCGCTTGCCCAAGCGAGTTGCCAGCCAGAGGCCGATGGGGGGTGTCTGCTCGATCCAGTGGACAAGGTCGTCGGCGTCGTAGGCGCGAACTTCCCGCCAAGGGCCTTCGTCTTGGCGCGCCTTGGCCCATTCATCCTTCTTCCCCCAGTGGCGCGGGGTGACGAATACATAGGCCGCGCTGGCGGGATCGATCAGTCCGGGTGCCGCCGTTCGCTTCCGATAATCGTCGTTCGCCTTCTCGACGATATTGCTGCGCTGGGCGCCAATTTCCCAACCCGCGTCGCCCTTGGGTACATAGACGCTGCCGGTCACGGCCACAGTGCGCCCATCCCAGCCCTGATACCGGACCCCTTCGTCGGATGGAAAGCGAAGTTGTACCGCCGGGCCATGAGTGGCTCGGATCAGATGGGCGAGGAGTGTCGGGAGGCTCACCGCACCGTCGGTGCGGTTCGCCCAGTCCGAAAGATCTTCGGCGCTGACCCATCGGACCGGCGCCCCAGCGCGATCGGAAGCAGTGATGATGGGAACGGCTGGCCCGATAACCGCTCCGGTGGGTAGGAACCGGATACCGGCACCCTCAAGGGCGCTTCGGATGGCTTGGGCGTTGTTGGCGACGGGGGTCCGCTGTCCTCGTTCGAAGTCGGCGACGGTCGAGGTCGCCACACCGGCCGCCTTTGCCAGTTCCTGTTGCGACCACGCCAAAAGAGCGCGTGCCGCCCGTACATGCTTGGGCGTAAGATCAGCGGGAGGGATTGGCTGGCTCACAGTCATATGAAATATATGACATCAGTTGATATTCTTCAACAAATATTTTTACGCGGTTAAACCGCCTCCGACACAACGCGGGTCCTGAGACCCCGCAGGCGATACGCTATCGACTGCGCCCGCACCCGCGATCGCGCACCTGCTGCTTATCGACCTGCTGCTTATCGAGCAGCTTCCTGGCCAATGCAACGAAGTGCTCGCGCTCGGTCTGCGCGGGCGGCATCGCGTTCACGAATTGCCTTATCTGCTGGGCGAACTTCGGTTGTCCCGCTTGTTCGAATGCAATGGCGAGCGTGTTCCATGCCCGGCGAACCTTCCTCTGGTTTTCCTTTGCAGCCTTCGCCCACGGTGTTCCAGCGGCATCGTTGCCTACGGATGCGGTCTGGACTGCCTGGATGAGTTTCCAGCGGGTCACGCGGGTCGCCTTCCGCTTGTCCATGTGCCGGATCGCTTGTCGCTGACCTTTGCGGGTGATGCCGCGCACCCGCCGCGGTGTGGCTTCGGCGATGACGCCGCGCTCGCGCAACTCAAGCGCGAATGCCTCGCGCCAAGCTTGAAGGTCGTGCTTCCTCGGGTCGAGCCGTTGGCCCTCTCTTCCTCGGGTTCGGATCGTCAGGTGAGCGTGGGGATTCTCCGGGCGCTTGGGATCGGATTCCTTGTTATGGTGCGCGAGCAGATAGTCGTATTGCTCGCCAAAGGTTTCCCGCGCGAAAGCTCTTGCCGCTTCCGCCACGGTCTCGGCATCGGTGCCCGTCGGCATGGACAGGATCAGATTGATGCTGTCGCGGGCCCGGGCGGGACGATCAACACCACTCTTATCCCACCACTCTTCGGCCAGACTGCGTACATTGGCCACGCCTTCGATCAATGTGCCGTCTTCTCGTTCACCGATCAGCATGCCGTTGCGGGTGATATAGGCGAGGTGTTCTTTCAGACTGCGAAACCCGTGGGCGCTGCCGGTGACTTTCACCATTACTTCCGGACGGCGTCGTGCAACCCGACCGATCCGGCCCAACGCCGCGGTCATCTGCATTGCAGTTGGATCGCTTGCTCGGGCCTCGACTTCTTGGCTCGCACGGGCGTCTGAAAGACAAATCCCGCCAAGTCCCGCAGGAAATCCTCCTCGAACTTAGCCATCGGCGCGGTGGGCTCGGTGCGAGGCACGGGTCGTGGTCGCGGTCATCTCGCGGCGTAGCCGCTCGACTGACTTGGACAAAGTTTGGAGATCCGGCAGGCCGGCTTCGAACTGGCCACTGCGCAGCAACCGGTGTGTCAGCGTATTGAGGTTGCGCCCGACCGCAGACAGCTCACGAATGGCGTCATGCTGTGCGGATAACTCCTCCTTGGCGAATGGCACCGCGTCTTCCAGCCGATGCCGCAGCTGCTGTACGATCCAAGCTTGGGCCGAATACCCTTCGGGTTCGGCCAGGGCGCGGATCGCGTGAACTTCCGCATACCGCAAGCGCAGTTTGATCTGACCGCCATAGCCCATGCGACCCCCGCGGGTTTCTGATCGTGGAAGCGGGGCGTCAGACTCGCCACACTGCGCAATCACCGCCGCGACCATGTGCCGCAACAGCATGGACTCGGTCAGTCCCTTGGCCGTGGCCAGTGCACGAAACCGCGCCTTGGTTTCGACCCCGCACAGCGCCTTCAATATTGGCATGGGCGCTCCCGAGGAGGAAGGAATGTGTACCACATGTCCCCGGCATCCCTATCCTGCACTAGCTCATTCCTCCTCGAAAAAGTGTTTAGCCGGCTAAACACCGGGACGTCCTGCGACGGTGGCATCGGAGCCTGCGCAAGTGACGAAATTTCCCCTTCATGCGGGCGCATTTCTTCTTCGAAAGATGTCAGCCGGCTGACATAGTGAAACGCCAAATCTTCAGCATGCTGGAGATTGAGGTGGGCGACTTCGGCAAGGGTGCGGCTTGCGGAAGAGATGAACTCTTCCATCCACCCCAGAGATTTCGCAAATAGAAAAAGTACAGCGTGCTGTACTTTTTGAACCGCGGTTCGGAAAAGCAACTGCGGTGGAAAGAGGGAATTCCCTCCCGGATGCAGCGCGTCACAGCAGGGTAAGAGCATCGCGTGTTCCTTGCGCACTCACGCCAAATTGCGGGAGCGGTCTTTGAACGGGCGATGCCTACTATCTACATCGGGAAGCGGAACACAAGCACTATTTCGCTCAGTGCATTTTTGTGATCCCAAGCAATCCCAGGACGATCAGTGTTCGCGGTTGCGGAGTTGTCTTGCAGATATCAACTCGCGCGCTTGCGGATCGGAACGACGTCGCCGCCTTGCTTCAACATGTCCAGATAGTCTGCCCACTGCTGCATCATTGCGCGTCGCTCTGGCAAGTGTGCGGTGCGGTTGTATGCGCGTCCATTCGGATCGCGCACGGCGTGCGCGAGCTGATGTTCGATGTAGTCCGGACGTATGTGCAGCACTTCGTCCATGATCGTTCGGGCCATGGCGCGAAAGCCGTGACCGCTCATCTGGTCCTTGGAATAGCCCATGCGACGCAATGCAAACAGGACCGCATTGCTGCTCATGGGGCGACGCGGGTTGTGAGCACCAGGGAAAACATAGCGACTGCGTCCGGTGAGCGCGTGCAGATCGCGTAGGATCGACACAGCCTGTTCCGACAACGGCACGAGGTGCGGTTCACGCATCTTCATTCGTGCTGCAGGGATATTCCACTGCGCACCGTCCAGATCCATTTCCGTCCATTCCGCGTGGCGTAGTTCGCCGGGACGGACAAAGACGAGCGGCGCGAGCCTCAAAGCGGATTTTACGATCAGGCCAGCGCGAAAACCTTCGATGGTGCGCAGCAGTTCGCCAACTTTTTCAGGCTCCGTGATGCTCGCCAGATGCACCGGCTTCCAGGGCGCAAGCGCGCCTCTCAAATCGACGGCAGGGTTGCGCTCGGCGCGACCCGTGGCGATCGCGTAACGTAATACCTGTCCGGAATTTTGCAAGGCACGATGAGCCGTCTCCAGCGCCTGACGATTTTCAATCCGGCGGAGCGCAGTCAGAAGTTCGGGCGCAGTGATTTTTGCGACAGGACGTGCGCCCAGCCAAGGGAACAAGTCGCGTTCCAATCGGCGGATGATCTTGTTCGCATGACCTGGCGCCCACTGCGGCGAATGTTTGGCGAACCATTCGCGGGCTACGACTTCGAAACTGTTCGCGGCGCGATCTTCGCCAGCGGCCTTTTCGGCTTTGCGCTGCTCGCCAGGATCGACGCCGGCTGCAAGCAGCTTGCGCGCGGCATCGCGCTTCTCGCGAGCAGCGGCAAGGCCGGTATCAGGATAGGCGCCGAGCGCGAGCCGTTTTTCCTTGCCTTCAAATCGATACTTCAGCCGCCAGAGTTTGCCGCCTACCGGCGACAGCTCCAAGTAGAGCCCTTTTTCGTCGAATAGGCGACGTGGTTTGGTATCAGGCTTCGCTTTGCGGATCGTGGCGTCGGTGAGTGACATTTTGGGGGCATCGCCTATGTGCACGACAGTGCGTGCCCCCAATCATGCCCCCAGTTGGGGGCAGATTTCAATGGATCAGTCGAGATGGTGCAGGACTGTGGAATGGCCGAAAACCTTGTTGCACATAGATTTCAAGGCTTTTCCGGGATCGCGTGGGATGATTGGATGGTGGAGCTGAGGAGGATCGAACTCCCGACCTCTGCATTGCGAACGCAGTTACGTCCGTAGAGTTCTCGGCGTACCAGACCGACAGCGACGTCTTACCGGCGTTGCCGACAGCCTTCGGGTCAGGGTAGTCCGATCCCAGTTCCTTCTTCGCTGCTGCCTCGTAGTTGTCCGAGAGGTAGCGCAGGAACAGGAACGACAGCATGTAGTCGCGGAAGTCGTCCGCGTTCATGCTGCCGCGCAGCTGGTCGGCGATATTCCAGAGGGTTTTGCCGAGTTGTTTCTGGTCGTTTTCCGTCACCACGCTGCATGCCTGTCGTTGCCCGGCCGCGCCCGTGGGCGTAGCATGGATGTGTAGCCTAATGTGTGGAGGTGTGCCGTGGCGACCAATCTTGCGCTTGATCCAAGCCTGATCGACCGTGCCGTCGCGGTCAGCGGCGAACCGTCGAAAAAGGCGGCGGTCACCCTTGCGCTGAAGGAATTCATTGCCCGCCGCGAACAGCAGCGCATGGTTGAACTGCTGGGCCAGCTTGAATGGGACGCAAGTTTCGACCCCAAGGCCGAACGCAGCCGCAAGTGAGTCTGTTTGTCGATACCAGCGTGTGGTCGCTGGCGCTGCGCCGCGACACGCCGCCCGATCATCCGGCCGTCGCGGTCCTGCGCAAGGCACTGGCGGAAGGCGACACCCTCGTCATCACCGGCATCGTGCTGCAGGAACTGCTGCAGGGCTTCCACGGACCGAAGGACCAGGCCCGCCTGATCGAGCGCCTGCAGGTATTGCCGTTCCTCAATCCCACACGCGACAGCTACGTTCAGGCCGCTGCGCTGCGCAACCGCTGCCGGCGCAAGGGCGTGCAGCTCGGCACCATCGACGCGCTCATCGCGCAACTGTGCATAGAACACGATCTTGTCCTGCTCACCACCGACAAGGACTTCGTGCATGCGGCGCGCTTCGTGCCGTTGCGTCTGGCGATCTGAAGAGCGCTGGCCCACTGCCAGGATGGCGTCGTGGTTGTAAAGCTTGGTCTTATAGCACTTGCCGTCGGCGGCAGTGGTCAAAGATTCCTTGACGACTGAATTCTCGGCCAGCTCCCCGTCCTCAAAGATGTTTTTCAGATGCAGGGAGATGCTCTGCTTGGTGCCAGCGAACAGCTCGGCCATTCCCAGATGGGTGAGCCCATACGGTCTGGCCGTCGGCGCGCAGCTGGATGCGACTGGCGCTGTCCTCGGTGGTGTAGAGAATCAAGCCGCTCACGCGATCGGCCGAATAAGCCCAAAAATCGGGCTTATCTCCACATCCGCAGCCAATCCACCGATGCCAATATCAGTACTGAATACACACTGCTATTGACGTCTATGACCCACAACACACATCCCATTCTGAAATACGGCCCGCTCGCAAAAGATACAGCGGTTCACCCAGGGGTTTTTATGACACCCAAATCGTCATATCAATCCATTCCAACAATGAAAAGAAAAGGCTATGTCACTAAATGATATTGGTAAGGCGTCCCCATGGCGGCGTTGATGATGTGTTTTGTCGACAACGCGTCACCGGCAGCATCCAGCATGCGGAACCAGCCAAGGTAGTTGGGCAGATAATGCGAGGCCACCCCGTTGAATCGACGCATCCAGGTTTTGAGCCTGCTGTCGTAAGCGTTGACGTTCTGGACGTGGAAGACCTTGTTCCTGATCCGGATGCCCTGAGCCAGATTGACGGGCTCGTGGGTGATCTCAGCATCCTGTGCAAAAGCACGGTAGACCGGCAGTCCATCGGTACACAGTACGGCGTCCCGATCCAGGCGCGGCTTGAGGACCATGTTGAGCGTGTCATGGTCGAACTGCGGCATCACCTGGGACAGCGTGCGTCCGGAACGATCCCGGGCCACCAGCACACAGACCTGTTCATCGGAGCGTCCACGCTTACAGGCGGCCCGGCCACGTTTGCGGGGTTTGCGCTTGAGCTGACGGCTTCCTTTGCTGGAGTGACGAAAGAAGGTCTCATCGGCCTCGGCAATGCCCGACAGAGCCTGAGCCTGCATTTCGGCGGGCAGCGCCAGAAACCGGTGCCGCCAACGATGGGAGGTGTTGCGATGCACTCCGCAGCGATCCGCGGCTTTGCGGACCGACAAGCCCTCCCGCAAGGTCTGGGCAAAGGCACTCCAGCGGTTTGGCTTGTGCAGTCCCGCCAACGGCGTGCCGGTCAATACGTTGAAGGTGCGTTCACAGCCATGACAGCGATACCGCTGCAGCCCGCTGGCCGCGCCGTAGCGTATTGGATGCCCCGCATGGCAATGCGGACATTCAGACACGCCACGTTCCTCCAGCACTGCCACCGCCTGCGAGGCACCCCCGTCTGTGGACAGCACCCGCGACAGTTTCTCGCGCTGGCCCGACGTAAGATTCGACAGCTCCGAAAGCCAATGCCCGAACTGATCGGTCTTCATGGCAACACTCCTCATGAATTCAGTCAGTTAGAGTATAACACGAATGGTTGGTGACAGAGCCAAAGAAAATGAATCAAGAAGAGCCCCAACGCCGGCCGGGCAGACCTCGCAAACACGCCGATCTGCGAGCGGCATGGAGAGCGGCTTCGGCCGCACATCGCCGACGAAAAAAGGTAGCGGCGTATCACATGCACTTATCAGATGAGTGGTGTACCCCGGCTGCTTTGTTAACCTCCATCCTGGGCGCGGCAGGACGGGAGCAGTTCGAACTTGATCCCTGTTCACCTTCAAACAGCGGCCCTGTCGCTGCGGATATTCATTGGACCAAGGAGGACGACGGACTTTCGAGACCATGGGGTCAGCGGTTCGTGTGGTGTAATCCGCCCTACTCTCGCGTTTCTGACTGGACGGCCAAATGCAAAGACGAAGCGGACCGTGGGGCCCAGGTGGTCGCCCTCGTATTTAGTAAGACGGGCACTCGATGGTGGCATCAGAATGTCTCTGGCTGCGCCGATGTCGTCCTCTTGCCTAGGCGGTTGAAATTCAGCCGTAGCGACGGCACGCTGGCCAGTTCCGCGCCCTTTGATTCGGCTTTGATCGTCTGGAACCACCGTCCTCTTGCGCAACGGCTGGCTGGGGATCTCAAGGGACATCTGATTCTCCGACTTTGAGGCACAAACCTGTGTGTGATGGTAAATCATCGTTCCAGGAAGTCCGGTCCAAATCCTCGCTGCACCAACACCATGATCGCCACGCAGGCGATGAGCACGCTGCAGTTCAACCAGGTCAGGGCCAGCAACAAGTCCCTGACCACCATCGAGTTCGGCGCCAGAATCTTCAGCACGCTGAACCAAAACACGGCGGCCAGCAGATTCGGCACCAGGTATTTGTGTGGCCTTGCCCACAGCTGATACCGGTCATATTTGCCAGCCGCATCAGCAGGTGCAAATTGGGTCAGAACACTCATCAGTGGTGACATCTTCAAACTCCTAAAAGTGATGGTTCATGACCTATTTCATGAACGCTGACATACCTTGCAACGAAACACTTTGAATGCAAGTTTGGGGCTTATCGGAGACCAGACTGACCCCGGGTGATGCATCGCGTCGCGCACCCGCATACGCTGTTGGCGTTCTCTGCGCCGGACAGGATCCGTGACGTTGGCCTGTTGCAGTTGCTCGGCCAGCGCCTGCACACGCGCGTCATCCAGCTCTATCCGATCGAACGAACGAATTGTCTTCCGCAGCTGTGACAGCGTCACCACCCCACGCGGAACCAGCCCCGTCACCTGCGCCTGCGTCAAAACGACCAGGGGGATGCACTTCACATCGCCCAACACAGTGCGCAGCATCCGGACATGGCCCTGGTTCTGCTGGAGTGGGCTGTGGACTTCGGTCGCCGTGGATTCACTGACGCCCCGAAACCAGCGACCGTCGGCTGAGACATGCGCCCTCGCCCATGCTTTGGTCTCAATCACAAATACACCACAGCGCGTGATAAGCACATGATCAATCTCTGCCGAGTGCGTACCGGCTTCCAGCAGCAGGTTATTCAACAAGCGATAACCGCTGCGGTCACGCCGCTCGAAGCGGCGCAGTTGGAACGCCACCCAGGCTTCACCTTCCCAGCCGCGGAAGTCGTCCGATTTGCGCAACAAGCTGCGAACGCCGCGCAACAACAACCACAGCGCGCACGCTCCGAACCCCCAACCCACGATGGCGCCCTGCAAACTGAAGGTATCAATCATGAAGAACGGGACCCACAGCAGGATCGCAGTGATGAGCGCGATGCTGCGGCGGTAACCCCACAGCAGCCGGCCGACCGCAATGCTGCTGGCAATCGACAGCAGGAAACCGATCAGGCCGGCCGTGTCATCACTGATCTGCCCGAACGGAGGGTGACCCGGCTGTGCCGCGCCAATGCTGTACAACCAGACACTCCCAAGCAGCATAAACACCATGAACACTCTGCCGATCCCGTAACGTCGTACGGCCCAGCCCAGCGGCTTGCCCACCACGATCCTTAGAAAATCGTCTTCTGCTCGTTTCATTATTCTTACCTCCATTCATGTGAACGGGGCGCGGGGTGGAAGCCTCCACCCCACGTCCCTTGATCGGTCAGAGCAGCGTGATGCCGACTTCGACGAGGTTCTGCTGGGTGCGGCTGTGTGGCTCCTGCGCGGTCAGCCCGTTTCCCAGATGGAGGAGCTGGGAGGCGCCGTAGCTGAAGCTGCCGTAGGTATCCCGCAAATGCAGCTTGAGCCACGGCAAGGCCACCCAGGTCACTTGAGCACGGACCGAGTACACCGGGGCATGGCCCAGGTTGAAGGTGCCATCCAGTGGGTCGGCGGCCATGCGGGCGAAGAAGGTGCGGCCGTAGCGACCTTCCACGCCCAGCACCACCGGTCCGCTTGTATATTGCAATTTCAGGCCCCCGGCGTAATACAGGTCGAGGTAGTTCTCGGTGACGCTACCCAGATCACTGGGCCCTACCCCGTCGATGGCGCGGTGCCAGTAATGCTCCCCGAGCAGCACTTCCGGGATGACGGCAAGGCCCTGTACCGGGGAAAAGCCGTCATCCAGAGCGGTGGTCAGATCAACGATCTGGTTATGGGTCCGGCTGGTCACGGGTGCGCAACTACAGCCTGCCTGGGTGCAGCTTTCCAGACTGCCGTCGTAATAATCGTGACCGTGGGCGTACTGCACGCTGACGCCAAATCCAAAGTGGCGCCACTGGCCTGCATATCCCAAGCGATAGACCGGTAGGCTGCCGCGCTCGGAATCCAGCGTGGTGCCGGCTATCGTTTCCACATAATGCTGGTGCAGGATGCCGAGGCCCAGCGTGATGCCGGAGTCGGCCTGCTGCGCGGGGTCGGGCAAGGCTCCGAAAAAGTGATAGGCCCGATGTGGTGCGCTCGCTGGCGGCTGGGGACTGGAGGCTGGGGTGTTGGATTCCTGCTGTGGGTTGACGGGGGCGGCCTGGGCCACCGTGGCAGTACCTGCGGCCAGTATGGCCAGCGTCAGGAGCGCGGGCGTGAGTGTAGTGTGTATATGCATCTGTATTGATCCTCGTGTGTAGGGAGTCCTGCCTCCTCGCCGGGGATCGGCGGGTCATCGGCAGGCGCATCGGGATCGTCTAACAGAAGACAAAACATGCAAGCCGGTCTGGGGTTTTGGAGCATCGGGCACAAAAAAGCCCCGACGGATCGGGGCTGCGGGACGGCAATGCATCCTTAGTAACGCTGCGTCATGACATTGACGCTGTCATTTCTGATTCGGCGCTGGGGGGTCGGTTCATGTGGGCGTGCAAGCGAGATCTGCCCCCTGCCGAATCATCCGCTCATAACCACCGCACTACCGTCAGGCCTGTCCATCAGGGGTGTGTGACGGTGGCGTGGTGGATGCCATTTTATTCTTCTCGATATTGATCTGGTATATAACAATCGTTGGGCTCGTCGTCGTACTGATCAGCGCAGGCGGTGGTTGATGACAATCACCTGCCGGGTCGCGCTGAGCGCCATGGGTTCGAGTACTCCCGGCACGGCACCCTCTCGTTGTACGCAGCTTTCAATACCCGGACCGGCGCAGTGCTGGGCAAGACGGCGGCCCACCACACCTCGGCCGAGTTCGTCGCCTTCCTGACCGACCTCGTGGTGCAGCAGCCGGCGGGTCAGGCCATTCACGTCATCGCCGACAACCTCTCGGCGCACAAGACGCGACGCGTCGACGCCTTCCTGAGCGAGCACCCGAACGTCCATTTGCATTTCACTCCGACCTATTCGTCTTGGCTCAACCAGGTCGAACTGTGGTTCGGCAAGATCGAGCGCGATGTGATTGCGCGTGGCGTCTTCACCTCGGTCGCTGATCTCAAGCGCAAACTCATGCGTTACATCCGTCAGTACAACAAGCGGGCCAAGCCCTTGAAGTGGAAGTACTTCGATCCCACCCGCCGAATCACTCCCGAATCAATCGTTACAGTCCACTAGACGACAACCCCTCGGCCCACCGACCGCAGCATCGACTCGTCTGCCGATCACCAGATTGCACAAAAAAATCACCAGAATCCCTCTCACACAACGCGAGACCAAAATCCTACGCGCTCTGGCATCATCTGCTACAACTCGGGATCGGCTACAGCCCAACTCAGCGGCAATTTCGCAACTCGCTCTAATGACAGTTATTTACTGGACACTACAGTAGCCTCCACCCAACCGGGGCGATTCGCCTTGGTCGTCTCATCTTGTGCGGGGGCATAACGACAGGTGGCTCATCGAAATGCATTCGCGGGAGCAGGCCTCACGCAAGAGGTTTTTATGACACACAGATCGTCATATCAACCAGCGATGGCAGTGTCGGTTGTTGCCGCTTGCTCAGACTTGATTATCTGACCACACCTCCAACCATCTGAAGCTGACCGGCACATCCTGTGCGACTGGATAAGGCGGAAAGGGGCGAAAAAGCGCCTTATCTAACCTGCCGGGTCACGGTCTCAGCCTTTAGCCTGTGAGGACATCGTGTAGCAGGACGTGGGATGAATGATCTGAAGCCATTATTGGACGCGCTCGGCAAGTTGTCGCCGAAAATCCCTGTAGAGGTAGACTTGTGGAGTGTGCGCGAGATTGCGGCCTTGCTGAAGCGTTCCGAGGCCGTCGTTCGTGAGCGCATCGTGACGTTGCCGGGATTCCCGAAAGCGATCCGGTTGCCGGCGGCCAGCGCCGGTGCGACGCGGGGGGCACCACAGAGTCCAGTCCGTCGCGGCCGGCCTTCGGTCAGTAGGGCCGGACTCGGGCAACCACTGTGGAAGGCCCGCGAGGTCATCAGCTGGATCGAGAGCCATCAGGAACGGCAGCACACGGCATAAACCTGCGGTGACGACACTTCAACCGAAACGAACCTCACTGCAGATTCAATCGAGCTTGTCGGCCAGATCGTCGATGGAGGGCCGGTAATAGACATTCTGCAGGATGCGCAGGTCACGGTGCCCGCTGATGCGCGCCAACTCCATGACGCCGTAGATCTTCGACAACCGGGTGAGTGCTTCACGGCGGGTGTCGTGGAAATGCAATCCATCAACCATCGCTTTTTCCCTGGCTTTGCGGAACAACGCGTCCAGTAGCGCCACCTTGACTCCGAACACGGTATCGAAGGATTCCGTCACCGGGCGTAGTTGCTCTATGAGTTCACGCGCTCTTTTCGAGAGTGGGACATCACGGGGATGTCCGTTCTTGGTTTTCGGCAGATGAACGTGGCGCTCATGCACATGCTCCCAGGTAATCGAACAGATCTCGCCAGCCCGAATCGCGGTTTCAATGGCGAATAGGTAGGCAACTCCTATTCTGGCACTCTGCGTTACAGGGTCTTGGCCCTGAACATATCCCAGGGTGTGTAACAACCGCTCGGCCTCATCTTCGAGGGGTCTACGGGTTCTTGGGGCAGTCGGTGGGGGCCGCCTCACGTCGGCCATGGGATGACTGCTAAGCCACTCCCATTCCTTCTTGGCAATCGTGCATGCGTGGGAGAGAATGGTCATCTCTCGGTTGACTGAGGCAGCTGAAACCTGGGAGAGGCGCCGATCTCGCCATTCAGAGAAGTCTCTAGCGGACAATTCCCGCAAAGAGCGCGCGGCAATAGGGTCGCGGAGAAACACGTTGATCATGTTGTGCTCACGCTTGTGACCGCGTTTGTGCAAGCTAATTTCACGGTCATACCGCTCCATCAATTTACTGAACGGAATATCGGGGATGCCGTCAGCTTTCGATGCGGTCAGCGCACTTTCTTTCTGTCCCGCCCAGAGCTGAGCTTCGCGCCGGGTCGGAAATGTGGCCGCCTTGCGGGTCCCGTTGACGTAGACCTCTACGTGCCAGTTGCCACGCCGTTTACGTATGCTCGCCATCCCGTGCCGTAATCCGTGCCGTAATTTGCCGTAACGGAAGCATACAGGAAGCGGCGCAAAGCGGGAAGATGCAGCCTTAAATACGCATCTATCTTACTGTTTTTACAGTATAAAGCGTGAGAAAGCGGCGAGAAGCGTAAGTTATTGATTATTCGTAAATGGTGCCCACCACTGGAATCGAACCAGTGACCTCACCCTTACCAAGGGTGTGCTCTACCAACTGAGCTAGGTGGGCGCTGCTGTTCTTCACTTTATGTCCATCCCCGACCCAACTGGAGCGGGTAGTGGGAATCGAACCCACATCATCAGCTTGGAAGGCTGAGGTTCTACCATTGAACTACACCCGCTTCGGCACAGAGTCGATGGTGCAGGGGATAGGGTTACTCACGGCTACGCTGTACGCCCTTTGGGCCGCCTGCGGTTCTTGCCCTACCACTTACACCAAAACGCTATACGCATAATCTCGGCTTACCTGTCCACCACTTCACTGCTGGTGGAGGGGGTAGGATTCGAACCTACGTAGGCGTTAGCCAGCAGATTTACAGTCTGCCCTCGTTGGCCGCTTGAGTACCCCTCCGATCTCTCGGACATCCATTAGCGAAGTCGCATATTGTTTTGGAGCGGAGACAGGCTGTCAAGAGAACATGGCAGCTAAAAGCCGTGGCATGACGCCGCCATTTACACTGCAGACGCTACATAACCAGCGACGGGGCGCGTGTCAACGCCACAATTCCTGTTCCTGAAGTGCAACTTGGCGTGCCAAGTTTAATTCCACGACTCCCATATCTCGGGAGTTTGCGGGCGAGTTGCGCGCATTATCCGGCTTTGCGGCTACGTTGTTGTGCTTGGGGCATGCCGGCGTTTTCGCCGGGGCCAACGGACTGACAGCTATCGTCGCCGCGGTTTGGCGCGCGCGGTAGGCGGCGCGCTGAGCGGATCGTCCGGCCACGGGTGTTTGGGATAACGCCCTTTCAGTTCCTTTTTCACTTGCGTGTAGGTCCGCGCCCAGAAACCGGCCAGATCCTGCGTGACCTGGATCGGCCGGCGTGCCGGCGACAGCAGTTCCAGCGTGACCGGCCTGCGCCCGTCGTCGACTGCCGGCGTCTCGATCAAACCGAACAGCTCCTGCAATTTGACCGCCAGTGTCGGCGCAGCGCCATCCGTAGCGTAGGTTAACCGCAGGCGTGAGCCGGATGGAACGTCGAGATGCGTGGGCGCCAGCTTTGTCAGGCGCTGTTGCTGACGGTAATCGAGCCGTGCGGTCAAGATCGACTGCAGATCGAGCCGCGCAAGATGATCGCGCCGGGTGATTCCCTCCAGATAAGGCGATAACCAGTGTTCGAGTTCCGCCGTCAGGCTGGCGTCGTCTACCGCCGGCCAATCTTCATCGGGATGCCAGATCCGCACACTGAGCACGCGCGCCTGCCACTGCCTAGCTTCCTCACTCCACGCCAGCGCCGCCAGACCCAGCGCGCGCAAACCCTGCAGCATTGCCACTCGAACAGCCTCTGCAGGCGCCTCGCGCCAGACCTGCCGACGCAGCGAAATCGCTCCGAACTGCGTGTCACGCTCGGCGATCACGGCCTGTGCCTGCGTGTCCCAGTACACACTTTCCACACGCCGTATCCGATCAGCGTGATCGACCAACAGGACAGCCTCGTCGACAGGCGCCGCCGATCGTATGCGCCGCGGCGCGCCCGGCGTCCAGTGCGCAATCGCTAACCAGTCGGCTCCGGCCAGCGCTTCACGGAAATCGAGCCGCGCTTCGCCGCCATCGGCACACAAAAATACGCCGCGAACTCCGCTGCGACGCCGAGCCAGGCGTTCGGGATAGGCAAATGCGGCGATGCGGCCTGCGCAGTCGGGATCGAAAGGACTGTCTGCGTCCGCGTCGGCGACGTGCAGCAACTGCCGCACCCCGTCGCGAACGCGCCGCAGTACTGCCGGATCGGCGCGGTTATCGCGACAGCGGCCGAGCAGTGCGGCCAGATCGATTTCGGCTTCGCCGCTGCGCTGATCGAGGATGGCGGCGATCCAGGCAGCGGCAACCACCAGGCCGTGTCGTTGCGCCTGCAGCAACATGTGCCCGCGCCGAGGTGGCAGCGGCAGCCGTGCCAGTGCGCGACCGTGATCGGTGATTCGCCCATTCATATCCACTGCAGCCAACGCAGTCAACAATTCCCGCGCGGCCTGCCAAGCCGATGCCGGCGGTTGATCCAGCAGGGCCAGCCGTGCCGGATCGGCTACGCCCCAGGCCGCCAGCTCCAGCGCAAATCGCGACAGATCCGCCGCGAGGATTTCAGGCGTGTCGTGCGCGTCCAGCTGGCCCTGCTGATCTTGGCTCCACAGCCGGTAGGCCACGCCCGGGCCGAGCCGGCCGGCGCGGCCGGCTCGCTGATCGGCGCTGGCGCGCGACACGCGCTGGGTCAGCAGCACATCCGCACCCGCGCCGAGATCGTAACGCGCCACCCGCACGTAGCCGCCGTCGACCACCGCGCCGATACCCTCGACGGTGAGGCTGGTCTGGGCGATGTTGGTGGCCAGAATCACCTTGCGTGCGCCGTCGGCGGCGGGTTGCAGGGCCGCATCCTGTGCAGCCGAGGACAGATCGCCATAGAGCGGCATCACGCGGATCCCCGGTTCGCGGCTCTCCAGCACCCGTTGGGCCTCGCGGATCTCGCGGCCACCGGGCAGGAATGCCAGTACATCGCCGGTGGTTTCGGCCAGCGCTAACCGTACGCCATCGGCGACCGCGAGTCCCTGCGAAGACGCGCGCGGCGCGCGGTAGCGCAGGTCCACCGGATAACTGCGTCCACCGCTCTGGATCACCGGGGCATCGCCGAGTCGTTGCGACACGCGCGCCACGTCGAGCGTGGCCGACATCACCAGAATGCGCAGATCGGGCCGCAGGGTGTCACGCACGTCCAGCGCCAACGCCAACGCCAGGTCGGCGTGCAGGCTGCGTTCGTGGAATTCGTCGAAAATCAGTAGGCCCGTGCCGGGCAGTTCAGGGTCGGCCTGCAAGCGGCGCGCCAGCAATCCTTCAGTCACCACCTCGATGCGGGTCGCGGCGGATAGACGCCGTTCGAAACGGATCTGATAGCCGATCACCCCGCCCACCTTCCCACCTGTCAGAAAGGCCATGCGCGCAGCGGCGGCACGCGCCGCAACACGCCGCGGTTCGAGCATGACGATGCGCTGACCCTGCAACCATGCGGCATCCAGCAACCGCAACGGGATCAGCGTGGTCTTGCCGGAGCCCGGCGGCGCGGCCAGCACTGCAATACCCTGTCCCGCCAACGCGTCGTGCAGCGCCGGCAACGCTGCGATAACGGGAAGCTCATGCAGTCGCGGCGTCACAACTCGGGGCGATTGCCGTTCTCCTGCAGCCAGGCAAGCCGATCGCGGATGCGCTGTTGCCTCTGCATCGCTAGACCCGGCGTCGCGGCCAGGCGCATCAATTCGTCGAGATCGGGCCGCAGCGTATGGGCGATCTGCCAGAAACGCTCGACGCTGAACGGCTCTGGATTGCGTTCGAGCAAACGCCACTCGTCGCCGACTGCGACTTCGCCCTCCTCCAGCACGCGGTAGTACCAGCCCGAGACGCCGGCGACCTGGATCGCTTTGGCCAAACCTTCGACGCCGAAACGCGAGTTGATCTTCCAGCACGGCGTGCGCGGCTGGCACAGTTGGATGCGGGCGGTACCCAAGGCATAGACATCACCGATGCAGACATCGGCTTCAGCGTAACCGGCGGTGGAGATGTTTTCGCCAATGGCGCCGGGCACGAAGCGCTCTGAGAGTTCCGGCACCGCCTGCGTCAGCCGCGCATAGTTGTCGGCCGGGAAGTGATGCACGGCCTTCTCCGGCCCGCCGTGGTT